>Ga0008836_100109_pt1 | contig 78682 bp, 66 predicted proteins | sample HotLakConsUCCR28_FD_62214 | JGI IMG/M metagenome (GOLD analysis project Ga0008836, IMG submission 62214) | Hypersaline microbial mat communities from Hot Lake, Washington, USA - Hot Lake Consortium UCC-R28 (Hybrid Assembly) ... | reverse complement strand
CAGTTTTCGGCCCCTACTTACAAAGATAATTTATTCTTCAACTTTTTTTCCAAGACTTCTATCTCTCCCCTCTTGGCTATCAATGCCCTAAGCAGGGCGGCCTGATTTTGTGCCCGGTGCAGGTTTTGTTCCGGATAAGCCACTTGATAATACACATTCCCCATAAGGTGATCTGTCAAAAATCGGAGTCCCATGATCAGTGTCATCATCTCTCCTCCAAAAGGAAGGGATTCCAGTTCCCTTTGCTGAATCTTACCCCCCAATACCGTATAAAATCCCTCCAACAAGCCTTCATATTTATTCATATCCACCTGAATCTTGTCCCATTCCAGGGAGGATTCATCCTTGGTACAAGCCACTGTGCGAACCAGATCCCCAAAGTCGTAAAAAACGAAACCAGCCATAATGGTGTCCAGGTCTATCAGCGCATTTACCTTTTCCATATCTTCGCTAAAAATCAGGTTGTTTATTTTTGTGTCATTATGGGTCACCCTAAGCGGAAGTTCCTTCCGGTAAACCAGGTACTTTTCCAGTAATTCCCTCATTCCATTGTAAAAACCAATCATTTCCCTTGTAGCGCTATTTATCTGAACATTTGGAGATTTCAGCGCTACATCAAACTGCTCAAACCGTTTTTCCAAATCATGAAAATGCACGATGGTGTCCATTAGCCTTTCTGCATCGGCCTGCAAAAAAATCAGAACGAAGTGGGCAAAAGCCTCTGAGGCTATTTTTGCCTGGCCTGCTTGCTCGATGGCATCTTTTGTGATTCCATTGACAAAAGGAAATAAGCGGTACAATTCCTCTCCCAGATGGGTAAAAAATGTTCCCCTGTCATTGACTATGGGCAATGGAAGTGAAAAAGGCAAATCCTTTGGATCAAATTGATCCAACAAATATTGTTGATTTGCAGATATACGCTCTGGAAATTTGAATACCTGATCATTGAAGGCTTGTAAAATATAGTCCTCCGAACCTGTATCCACCCGATAAGTCTTGTGAATATGGCCGGAACCAAACCGCCTTACATCGAGCCTTTCAACACCTAAACCATAAGCTGCTTTCAATGCCTCCAAAATACCTTCCTCCATATCATGTAATTGGTTGGATTATTTTTTTCTTTAATTTCAAATTTAATGCGCAATGATTTGGTAAAATTACAATACTTTTAAATATATATTATTGAAAGGCTTTATATTTACCCCTCCGCCGAATGAGCGTTATCCAAATAGAAGCCAGAAATCTGATATATCAAATTTTACCTGAATTATTTAAAATAATTGAAAAAGTTTTATTTATTTGAGAAAATTTTCCAAAAACTTAATAGAAATTGTTTTAAGGAGCTACCTGGGGTAATATCGAACATACATTAAGCTAGTTAACCATGAATATTTCAATCATCGATTGGGCCATCATCATTCTATTTTTTGTCATTTCCATGCTGATAGGGGTAATTGCCTCCAGGACAGCCGGCAAAAATGCAAAAGAGTTTTTCCTTTCCGGGAGAAACATGCCCTGGTGGCTTTTGGGTGTCAGTATGGTGGCCACCACTTTTTCAGCAGATACGCCAAATTTGGTTACTGATATTGTCAGAAAGAATGGTGTGTCAGGTAACTGGGTATGGTGGGCATTTCTATTGACTGGTATGCTCACTGTATTTGTATATGCTAAATTGTGGAGGCGATCAGAGGTAACCACTGATTTGGAATTTTATGAATTGAGATACGGAGGAAAAGGGGCTGCTTTTCTCCGGGCCTTCAGGGCCATTTACCTGGGGGTATTTTTTAACGTGGTGATCATGGCCACCGTTTCTCTGGCAGCCATTAAGATTTTTGGGGTAATGCTGGGCCTGAGTTCCTGGGAAACCTTGCTGGTAGTCTCAGTGGTCACGGTAATCTACAGTTCTCTAGGAGGTTTAAAAGGGGTACTGTTAACAGACTTTTTCCAGTTTTTCTTTGCGATGGGAGGAGCTTTTGGTGCGGCCATTTATGTAGTTGGCTTGCCTGAAATCGGCGGCCTGAATAACTTGCTCAGCCATCCCAATGTAGTCGGTAAATTGGATCTTATACCTGATTTCAGTGACTGGAATTTATTGATTCCATTGTTTATCATGCCCCTGGCGGTACAGTGGTGGGCTACCTGGTATCCTGGAGCTGAACCAGGAGGCGGGGGGTACATTGCCCAAAGGATGCTATCAGCCAAGGATGAAAAAAACGCTATTGGGGCCACCCTGCTGTTTAACATTACGCACTACGCCATCAGGCCCTGGCCCTGGATCATCATTGCGCTATCGTCCCTCATCCTATTTCCCCAATTGAGTGACATGCAGGATGCTTTTCCAAACATTGAAGAAAGCAAATTAGGTGATGACCTGGCTTACTCAGCCATGTTGACTTTTTTACCCTCCGGATTGGCCGGGGTAGTACTTGCCTCGTTGATAGCCGCTGTCATGTCAACCCTATCCACCCACCTCAATTGGGGCTCTTCTTATGTGGTCAACGATTTCTATTCCAGATTCGTCAAACCTGAAGCCAGCGATAAGGAATTGGTAGCAGTAGGACGGATATCCACTGTGGGTCTGATGGTATTGGCGGCTTTGTTGGCTACGGTGCTTTCCAACGCCCTGGAAGCATTTAATATATTATTGCAGATCGGTGCAGGCACGGGGCTGATATTTATCCTCCGCTGGTTTTGGTGGCGGATCAATGCTTATACGGAAATTTCCGCAATGATTGTTTCATTCATAGTGGCCATATATTTTGAATCCATTCACAATAAGCTGGGCTTTTGGCCTATTCCCGACGACATGGCTTATTTGAAGCTGGTCTTTGGGGTTTCTCTCACTACCCTCACCTGGGTGGCGGTCACCCTGCTGACCAAACCGGAAGATGATAAGGTGCTTTTAAGTTTTTACAGAAAAGTGAGACCAGCGTCCTGGGGATGGAAAAAGCTACTGGCCAAATACCCTGAAGAAAAAGAAGAAGTAGGGCAGCTGCCTATGGAGATCGGACTCATGCTTATCGCATCCATTATGGTTTATGCGGCATTATTTGCGGTGGGATTCTGGATCTATGGACAAACCATTGCAGCATCCGCTGCTACACTTATAACAATCATTGGAGGGGTTCTTGTATTCAAAGGATGGAAAAAAATGAAATAATTCCCTTGACCGGCCGGAAATAACGGGAATTATTCTTTGATAAAACAAGTTTACCATAGGAAACCGGAACTCGGATGGAATGGAATTTATCGCAGTAAACCTGATCTGATGGCAATTAAAACAGCTGATATATTAAAGGATAGTAATTTAAGGGTTACCAGTTGTAGAAGAGATGTTTTAAAAACCTTTCTGGGCAGGCGAGTGGCGTTATCCCATGCTGATCTGGAAGAAGCCCTGAAAGAAAGCTTTGATAGGGTCACGATCTACAGAACTTTAAAAACTTTTTTGGAAAACGATCTGATACATAAAGTACTGGATGATACAGGTGCAGCAAAATACGCTCTTTGTAACCATAGTGCTGAAGAACCGCACCATGATCACGAACATGTGCACTTTAAGTGTGAAGTCTGTGGGAATACGAATTGCCTGGAGGAAATCTCCTTACCTAAAATCAACCTCCCCAAGGGCTATATTCCAAAAGAAATGAGTTTATTGATTCAGGGGACTTGTAAAAATTGCAGTTAAATATTACAAAATAACTGGTTTTTTAGGCTTCTCTGTATCTTCACCAGGCCATACAATGCCAGGTGGCAGGTCTATTTTCGGCGGAGTGAGGTCTTCTACCCCTCCATCGCCATCATCATCATTGTTTTTCCTGTTTCTGTTTATTTTTGCTTTTGTAAGGGTAGCCACAAAATAAATCAGAACCACATAGGCTACTCCACATAATATCAAATCGATTACCAGGCTACTCATCATTCCTAAAGATTTCAATCAAATTACAATATAATTTTTAATAAATCAACAAGTTAACCCAGAGATTGGTCACATTGTTGGAAAAAAATAAAATTCCAACGGGAAACAAAATAAACTTGCTATCTAAAGGATTAGATAAGATATTTGCCCATCAAATTGAATAATGAATAATGATTGTCAAAACAAAAAAATATAAACTCGAAACCGGAACCTATATCAAACAGGGATTAAAGAATATTTTAAAGGAACAGTGGTGGGTAGCCCTTATTGCCATTGCGATTGCCTGTGGTTACTTTTGGATACCTTCCTGGTGGTGGATCAGCATGGCACTACTGGCCTACGCACTTTATTGGCTTTTCTGGGTAATCCAGTTTGCAGGGGTGACCCAAATGGAGCAAAACAAGGTCATGTTTGAAAAACTGTCCTATGAAATTGACAGCCGTCAAGTCATGATGAAAATCAATTCCAAACAGGGCATGCCCATAAAGTGGGAAATGGTAAAAGATGCTCAAGTCAAAAAAGATGCCTATATCCTTGTTTTATCCAAGGCCCAGTTTATTCACCTGCCGTTTAAAATATTTAACAGCCCGAACGAAATAAAATTTGTAGAAACCATCCTCAAAAGGAAAGGTTTTCTGAATTAAAATTGAATTTTAAACAAAAAGGGAAAGGTGCAATACCTTTCCCTTTTTTATTTTATATACTATATATTTCCAATTAAAGAAAACTGTCTGCCTTTCTATAGGCTTCAATCACCGCTTTTTCTCCTTCTAATCCGGGGTTGGCATTGCCATGTTCCATCCCACAAACGCCTTTAAACCCTTTTTCATACAAGTATTTAAATACATTCTGGTAATTGATTTCTCCGGTGCCCGGTTCTTTCCTTCCCGGATTATCTCCAATCTGTATGTAAGCAATCTCCTCCCAGCACAAGTCCATCAGGGAAATCAGGTGCCCTTCATTCTTTTGCTGGTGGTAAATGTCGTAAAGGATTTTACAACTGGGACTATTCACTCCTTTACAGATCAGGTAGGTTTGGGGAGAATACCGCAAAAACAGGTTGGGGGTGTCACTCAAGGGTTCCAATACCATGGTCAGTCCATGTGGTTCAAGGATTTCAGCCCCCTTCCTTAAAGCTTCGATAACATGAGCCGTTTGGATATCCAAAGGTAAATTTCTCTGGTAATCTCCTGGAACCACTGTGGTCCATTTGGCATTTACCCGTTTGGCTACCTCCACGGCTTTCCTGCATCCATCCAGAAAAATATCCACGTGCTCCTGTTTGCCGGCTGCCAGGGTGTTGGCTCCATTTCCGCCTTTATCCAATACAAAAACTCCCATGGTCATACCCAGTTTGGCCATGTGGTTGGCAATTTTCTCCTGCATTTCAGGAGTTCTTCTCATCATGCCATTGTCCTCCAGGCTACGAAAACCCATTTCATGCATAAAGGTAATCTGGTCCAGCAGGTCCTCTCCTGCATGATGTTTAAACATGCCAAAATGTGGTGCATAATCCAGATTAAAGGTTTCTTCTGCCTTTTTCTGTACTGATTGTCCCGCCTGTAAATCACTTATTCCTGCTATTCCGGCTGCTGCGGTTCCCAGGGAAACATTCCTGATAAACTTTCTTCTTTCCATAAAACTTAAACTACTTTGGTTTTTCCTGGAACGGCAAATGCATAATAACCTTCCTCATCAGGAACCACCTTTGGCATGGCATCCCAGGCCAGGCGTTCCGGCATCAGGCTGATGTCCGAGTTGATGGCCTCATCCCAGGTCACCACTTTGCCAGAGTAGGTTGCATTCCTTCCCAGCAAGGAGGTCATGGTACTTTTGGCAGCATTTTCAGCATCTGCAAATTTGTATTCTCCTTTGACAATGGCGGCAAAAAGCTGGTCGTGCTCCACCTGATAAGGGTTGGCATTGCTTTCTCCATCATGCTCATACAGGCTATTGCCTTTATAATCACTTAGCCTTCCGGTATGCCCCGCATTCATGTAAGCCCTTCCTTTGGTTCCCTGAAATCCTTCATCTACCTTGTTGGCAGCTCCCGGAAAGTGCCGGCATTCACTGTGGATCACCGTTCCGTCTTCATAGGTAAACAAAACCACATGGTGGTCAAAAATTTCTCCGTGTTCCTTACCCCTGCGCACGGTCCTTCCACCAGTACCTTCTGCCTTTACAGGATAGCCTTGTTTCACCCAGTTGGCTACATCAATATTGTGCACATGCTGCTCCGTAATGTGGTCCCCACAAAGCCAATTGAAATAATACCAATTTCTCATCTGGTATTCCATCTCTGTCTGTCCGGGCTGTCTTTCCCTTACCCAGACCCCACCGTCGTTCCAGAATACCTGCCCGCCGATGATGTCACCTATGGCTCCATCATGGATGCGGTCAATGGTCTGTATGTAATTGTCCTGGTAATGCCGCTGCAATCCAACCACCACATTCAATTTCTTTGCTTTGGCGATTTCTGCAGCTGCCAAAACCCGGCGTATCCCTACCGCATCAGTAGCGACAGGTTTTTCCATAAAAATTTGCTTCTCCTGCTTTACAGCTTCTTCAAAATGATCTGGCCGGAACCCCGGAGGTGTAGCAATAATCACTACATCTGCCGCTTCCATGGCTTTTTTATAACCGTCAAATCCAACCAACTTCATTTCCTCAGGCACAACTACTTTGTCTTTGCCATACCGCTTGAAAATGCGTTCGTAACTTTGATCGAGACGGTCTTTAAAAGCGTCTGCCATGGCTACAAGCTTGATATTGTGTCCCGTTTCAAAGGCTTGAAAAACAGCACCCGTTCCTCTGCCACCACATCCGATAACGGCAATTTTAATGGCATCATCACCCGCAGCATAAGCTCCTGGAAGCGAAAAAGGACTTAACATTGCCCCTCCTGTTATGAGGGCAGAAGTTTTCAGGAAATCCCTTCTTTGGTTATTTTTGATAATTTTCATATTATTTTGAGTTAGGTAATTAATAATCTTCCATTGGCGTGGTGCCATAATATTTTTCTATTTCTTCAGGACTGGGCGTATCGAGTGGCCTTACCAGGCGCATGCCCAGGAACGGGGCTTCCGGAAACCACCATTGACTTTTCGGGATTTGTGGATCAATTCGTTTCCATTCTGGTGTACTGGCAAAGCGCTTGCTGGTCCTCAGCATTTCCTGCTCACTTTTGTAACTACCTCCACGGATTACCTTAGGGTACAATTCCTCGGATTCATACAAGGGATTGGAAGCCTTATTTCCCCTTATCTCATAGGCATCCGGCTGGTAGTGATCTTGCGTCCATTCATTGACATTTCCCAAAATATCATACAGGCCCCAGGGGTTGGGTTCCTTCTGACCCACTTTATGTGTGGTTCCATCACTATTGGCAGCATACCAGGCATACTTTTCAAGGTCTCCCGGATCATCTCCAAAAAAATAATCTGTATCTGATCCGGCTTTGGCCGCATATTCCCACTCTGCTTCCGTTGGAAGCCTGTAAAATATACCCGTCTTCAGGTACAACCACCTGCAAAACTGAATTGCGCCATATTGAGTCATGGCAATGGCTGGCTTATTTTCCTTCCCCATTCCAAAAGTCATGTCCAGGTATGGAATGGATGGCCTGCTCAACCCATCTACTTCCGGATTCAAAGGTCCTTCACTGATCGATTCCTCAAAGCCCTTGTCTAAAAATAATTCGAACAAATCCCAGGTAACTTCATGTGAAGCCATCCAGAAAGGGGCAATTTCTACTTCATGAACCGGGCGCTCATCCGGTTCTCCTGTACTATTTCCCATTTTAAACGTACCTTCTGGAATAGGAACCATCCCGAATGACAAACCGGTATCTGGAATTTCTTGTTGATAAGGGTCAAAAGACACTTCATCCTGATAGGTACTGCCAAGAAGCAATGTCAAACCCGATGCTCCCAGGACAATTGTTGATTGCAATATTTTTAACATGAATGAACTTATGAAATGCTTGTGTTGCGTTATTGTAAATTAACCTTTCCCGTAATTTCTTATCGGGTGGGGAATTTACTGTTAATTTTTAATAATTGAAAGCCCATTCATAAAGACGGTAATAAGCCGCCTTTTTACGGTTCTTTGTCGGAAAAAAATTTCCTTTTAATTAAAGGTAGATAGCCGGGAATCAATTTCTTTGTAAAATATGGAATTTTTTGGAGAATAGGTTCTGATCTCTTTGTGAATCATCCGGGCAATTTCATTTGTAAAGTGTACGGGATCCCTAAAATTATCTTTATTCCTCGTCAAACTGGACTTTTCATTAAAGTTAAATACATCTCCAAGGCTCCTCAAATCAGAAAGAAATCTGTCATCATAATCCTCCAATTCATATTGGTCCACCAATTCCTGGTAATCCTGGTGTAATGGGGGGATCCAAAAAATAAGTTTGATGTCATTTTTCTTGCAGTAGACTGATATCTCCTTCAGTTGACTAAAATATTCATCCGGATAAGCCATCTTTCCGTAAAACTTATCCACTCCCTTTAGTTTTTGCTCCCAAAAATAGATTTTATCTGCTGAATCGTCAGCTTCGGGAGCGGAATTTCCAGCCTGCTCTCCGGCCATAACTAGCGAATAGGCGGCCTTAAAAGTGTAGTTGTTAAATGCGTAGGAGAAAAAATTGCTTTTTCTGCTAATGGTCTCCTCTACCCAGAATCTCTTATTGTATTTGTTATAAAGGCTTAGATTAATACCCATCAATACCGTATCGGGCTGATGGATAGAAGTTGCCCACCAAAATGACTGAATCATTTCCTTCAAACTTGCCCCCCCGTAAGCCAGGTTGGACCAGTTTTCGTGATTCATCACTTCATACAACCCATTAGTCCTGGAGTCTCCTATGACCCAATTATTTTTAGGTGCATTTCGAAATGCTATCATTTTATAAAGATGAGGTTCAATGTCCATGGCCACTGCTTCCTTTTGCTCATCAGAAATCAAACGAGAGCGGTTCAGGTAATTGAAAGGATCAATCAGAATGATCCACAAACAATAAAGGCAGAAAGGAACCAGAAAAATAAGGGAATTGATGATAAATCTTTTCATTTTACTTAAAATTGAAAATAAATAAACTCCTGTTGGACACCATTCATAAGAAAGCAAAAGATAATCACTGCATAATAAGCACTCCATCTAACCACTTTGGGCACCCTGCTTACATCAAATTCCAGACCATGGTTCTTTTCACGCTGAAACCATTCGACCAATACAAATCCTATGATAAGAAAGAAGAGGTATATCAGGTGGTTGCCAGTATTCATGGTCCAGAAGTCCTTGACAGGAAGCTCCAAAAGGCTGGCTGAAAAAATGATAGACAGGTAATCCAGGGCCATGCTCATGCTATCTGCTCGAAAAAATATCCAAGCCAGGGATGTCAGCATAAAGGTGGTTCCCATTTGAAAAACCTCTTTTGCCGAAGGCAGTAGCCTTCCTGAAGCTACTGTATCTGAAGTATATTTCCGGTTATTTCTGGTCAGCAGTAATGGCAGGTAGAAAGCAGCATGCAAGGCTCCCCAGAAAATAAAGGTCCAGTTGGCCCCATGCCAGAATCCGCTCACAATAAAAATAATGAAGATATTCCTGATGGTTTTGATTTTATTCTCCTGGCTTCCTCCGAGGGGAATGTAAACATAATCTCTAAACCAGGTAGATAGGGAAATGTGCCACCTTCGCCAAAATTCAGCTATGTCTCTGGAAAAATAAGGGAACGCAAAATTCTTCCTTAACTCAAAGCCAAACAAACGGGCCGAACCAATGGCAATATCAGAGTAGCCAGAGAAGTCCCCGTAAATTTGTAAGGCAAAAAGTACCGCACCCAGAAACAAGGTGCTGCCTGAATAATCTCCATAATTAGAGAAAATATCATTGACATAGATGGCACAATTGTCAGCTATAACAATTTTTTTAAACAATCCCCACAAAATCTGACGCATCCCATCATTTGCTTTTCCCAATTCAAATTCCCGCATCTTGAAGAATTGAGGCAATAAATGGGTAGCCCTCTCTATTGGCCCTGCCACCAGTTGGGGGAAAAAACTCACGTAGGCAAAGAATGAAACAGGATCCGTGGAAGGAGCCAGCTTTTTCCTGTAGACATCAATGGTATAACTCATGGTCTGGAAGGTGTAAAAACTGATTCCAACCGGTAAAACAATTGAAAGCCTGTCAGGATCCATGGGTCTGCCCAGGAGCGTAAAAGCATCAGCAAAGCTCTCAGCAAAAAAATTATAATACTTGAAAAAGCCTAAAAACCCAATGTTCACTGCAATGCTGACAAACAACAAGGCCTTGCGCTGAAGCGGCTTATTCCTGCGGTTAAGCTGAAGCCCTATCAGGAAATCGACCAAGGAACTGAAAGCTATTAGTGACAAAAACCGGTAGTCCCACCAGCCATAGAAAATATAACTGGCCACCAATAACCAAAGATTCTGGCCCTTTATATCTTTATTGAAAACAAACCAATAAAGAATAAATACCAGAGGTAGAAAGATCAGGAATTCAATGGAATTGAATAACATGACAATGAATAAAATATGTAGGGTAAAAATCTATCACAGCCTAATCCCCTTGAAACAATTATGCCAAAACAGGTACTAAACTATGATTCCGAACAAATTTAGAGATAAAAAACATAAAAGTGATACTAAATCACAAAAAATTAATTTTAACTGGGGTGAGAAAAATATTTAATGATCAATTCCTACCTCATTTGTAGCCATTTTTCCCCAGTTCTTTAAGAAATATCCCTGTAAAATTGTCTTCCATTTGTATCAGGTCTTCGGGTACGCCTTCGAAGGTAACCTGCCCCCCTTTTTCTCCTCCCTCGGGACCCAAATCAATGACCCAGTCTGCTGCACGGATCACCTCCGTGTTGTGCTCGATGATCAAAACGGTATGACCCTGATCAATCAGGGCATTAATGGAATGCAAAAGTTTTTTGATGTCGTGAAAATGAAGGCCTGTGGTTGGTTCATCGAATATGAACAGTATTTTATCCTTAGCCCTTGTATCATTTTTTCCTAAAAATGAAGCCAATTTAACACGCTGCGCCTCTCCTCCACTTAGGGTGTTGGAGGATTGACCCAGACCTATATATCCGAGACCCACTTCCTGAAGGGGCCTTAGTTTTTGAATGATCCCATTAACACCTTTAAAAAATTCCATGGCTTCATCTATGGTCATGGCCAGCACATCTGCTATGTTTTTTTCTTTATACCGGATGTCCAGAATTTCATTCTTAAACCTTTTTCCTTTGCAGGACTCACAGGTTAGGTAAATGTCTGCCATAAATTGCATTTCAACCTTTTGAGTACCTTCTCCCTGACAAGCCTCACACCTGCCTCCATCTACATTGAAGCTAAAAAAAGCAGGCTTATAGGCTCGTTGCCTGGAAAGGGGTAGGTCTGCAAACAATGACCTGATGCCATCATAAGCTTTGACGTAGGTAACCGGATTAGACCTGGATGATTTTCCAATTGGATTCTGGTCCACAAATTCCACCCTGTTGATTTGTCTGTAATCCCCCTCCAGCTTTTCCAGTTTGCCTGACTCGTCTGTTACTGTTCCCAATATTTTCCCTAAAGCGGGATACAGCACTTTTTTGACCAGGGTTGATTTACCCGAACCGCTTACTCCTGTGACTACTGTAAGCACTCCCAGGGGTATTTTCACGCTGATGTTTTTAAGGTTGTTTTCCCTGGCCCCCTTGATTAGGATGTGATCCTTCCATTTCCTGTTTGCTGTTTTCAGGCTGATTGACTCCTGCCCATTGATATACCGGGAAGTATGGGTGTTTCCGGCCTGAAGCAATTCACTGAGGCTGCCTTGAAAAACAAGTTCACCCCCGTGAATGCCGGCATCAGGCCCTATATCAATAACCTGATCAGCAGACCTGATAATTTTCTCCTCGTGCTCCACAACGATCACAGTGTTTCCCAGGTCACGAAGGGTTTTCAATACCGCAATCAGGCGCATGGTATCTCTGGGGTGAAGGCCTATACTGGGCTCATCTAAAATATACATGGAACCTACCAAGGCACTTCCCAATGAAGTGGCCAATTTGATCCGTTGAAATTCTCCTCCTGAAAGGGAAGAGGTAAGCCTGTTTAAGGTAAGGTAACCCAGACCAACCTGGTCGAGGTATTCAAGCCTGTTGATGATTTCCTTCAATAACCTTTGGGCCACCTTTTCCTCTGCGGAAGTAAGCCTGATATTCTCAAAGAAATGCAAGGCCTGGTCCAATGGTAACAGGACAATGTCGGTGATGGATTTGCCATCAATTTTGACAAAGGATGCGTCCTTTCTGATTCTTGTTCCCTTACAATCAGGACAGCTGGTTCTACCCCTGAATCTGGAGAGCATTACCCTGTACTGGATTTTGTGAAGCTTGCTTTCTATGAAGGCAAAAAATTCATTTATACCTTTGAAATAGGAATTTCCAATCCAAAGCAACTCTTTTTCTTTTTCGTTCAAATCTTCATAGGGCCTGTGAATAGGGAAATCAAACCTGATCCCGTTTTTTAACAAAGGTTCCAACCATTTTTTGGTTGTTTCACCCCTCCAGGGAGCAATGGCTCCTTCAAAAATGGAAAGGGTCTTATCTGGGATTACTAAATCCGGATCAATTCCTAAAACCGAGCCAAATCCCTCGCAGGTCCGGCAAGCGCCATAGGGGTTATTAAAACTAAAAAAATTCACTGAAGGCAGTTCAAACCTGATCCCGTCCAATTCAAACTTATCACTGAAAGTCCTTTTAGCCTTATCCGGAACAATGATGGTACAGACACCATGGCCTTCAAAAAACGCTGTCTGAACACTGTCTGCAATCCTGAATTGATTGTCTTCGTCTTCAATTTTAACTGAAACCCTATCTATCAGAATCTCATAGTCACCTTCGGGAAAATCTTTATTCTCCAGGATTTCTTCTACAAAATAAGCCTGTCCATCGATTAATATCCGGGTATAGCCTTTTTGTAACAGTACTTCCAATTCCTTTTCCTTACTTCTTCCTTCCAAGAGGTGAAGGGGGCAACTGATCATCACCTTTTCACCTTCCTCAAATCCATGAATAAAATCTACCACATCAGTTACCGTATGGTGTTTGACTTCTTCCCCGCTAACCGGAGAAAAAGTCTTTCCAATCCGGCTGAAAAGCAGCTTCAAATAATCATAAACTTCGGTAGTAGTACCTACAGTAGATCTGGGGTTTTTGGTGTTCACATTTTGCTGTATAGCTATGGCCGGGGAAACGCCCCTGATGTATTCTACTTCAGGCTTTTCCATTCTCCCTAAAAACTGCCTGGCGTAGGAACTCAGGCTTTCCACGTACATGCGCTGCCCCTCGGCAAACAGGGTATCAAAAGCCAGTGAAGACTTTCCTGAACCTGACAATCCGGTCACCACCACTAATCTGTTTCTTGGAATGGCAATGCTCAGGTTTTTTAAATTATTTACCCGGGCATTTTTAATGATGATAAAGGATTTAGGATCCAGTTTATCCAGGTCGGTAGTGTTATCGGTATGCTTTGTCCCCATATCTTGCAAAGATACCAACCCAACCCTAGAAATGATAAATTGTTATTAAAAATTAAGTCTCTGACTATTCCTGAATATGCTTATGGTCAACGCTTCATTATTTTATAAACACTTGTTTCCTTATCCGTTTCAAGGATTAGCATATAGTGAGCTACCGGAAAGTCTCGCATATCTATGCTGTACCTGTACTCCCCTGTTCGCTCAATTTTTGGTTCCCTACTTATCCGCTGATCCTGGCTGCTCAACCTAACCCTAACGACCTCTTCCTCGGTTTCAAAATGGACAAAATCAACTGTCGGGTTTGGAAATGGCAGCAGTTTCTGTCTTAAAGAGTTGTTTTCTACCCTGATCACCTCCGAATGGCTGAAATCACCATTCAAATCCACCTGGCTAATCCTGTAAAAAGCTTTTTTATCCATTACCAAACTATCTTCAGCCTGGTAAGCCCTGGTGCTGCTACTCTGCCCGCTTGCAGGAACAGACCCTGGCAGGGCTTCCCATTGATGCCCATCTGGGGATTTTTCAACAACAAAATGACTGGTGTTTTTCTCTTGAACTGTGGTCCAGTATAGACAATTGCTTTCTCCGCATGCCTGTCCGGAAATTTCCCCCCACCGCAAAGGAAGGATTAAGCTGGACAAATCATAATAAAAATCAATTGAGTTTCCTCCCGTAACTTCGAAATACTCCATCACCAAATCCAGGGTCTCCATACCTGCAGGCACATCATACTGTGCTGTATAGGTGGTACCAGCACTACCTCCGGATTCCCACTGCCCGGAAAGCAACCAGGTAACCCCACCATCCACACTTAATCTAAACCCATCATCGGCCCTCACATTGAAACTCAAGGTACCTGGCTCTACGTCCAGCCTCATCTTATAGCGTATGGAAAACCGATCGGTGAGAAAGGGGCAACCGTAGTCAGGGCTGAACGTTACCGGAGAGGAGGGTAACCCATTGTAGTCAAAATCCTGAAGAAAGATGTCCTGTTCAACCATTCTTCCCAGGTAATCCTGAGAATCAAAGTTTTTTTCTCCGGAATAAATATGTCCGATCCACTCATTGTTACCATATTCACTTTGATCCAAATCATCTATCACGTTGATGTTCACTTCCAGGATATTGGAGGCAAAAGAATTGATTAGGGTATTTCCTTCCCCATCTGTAACGGTATTTTCTGCCTTCCTTCTATAATACCTGGTACCTGTCCAGTTATTGTCCGGATCATTTTCATCGTACTGGGGCAGGTCATAGGTCAGGCCCGTAGCATTGGAAATATCGATCCAATCCCCCTCCCCGGGATTGGGAAGGGTAGTATACTGCCACTGGTATTCCGGAGCCGTTCCCTCAGCAAAAACGGCCGGACCCAGGGATTCAAATGGTTCGGGATCAGGGGCGATGCCACAATATGACCTGGCACCCATCGCACTTCCGGGATTGGCAATTTCTCCGGGCCCGAAATACAATTCAAAGTTAAAGCTTAACCGGTTATTGCCTTTCTTCTCAAAATAATATAAGTCCATCCAAATTGACTCCCCGCCATTAAACGGAATGTAATAATTCCTGATATTTTGATTATACACAAAATTATACAATCCATCGCTCCCGTCTTTATACCAATTGTCATGTATAACAGGATCGCCATTTACATCTAAAGTTGGATTTGAATTATTTCCTGCTTCATACATTTTAAAATAAGACCCGTCGTCACTACCAATTCTTACCCGGTAGATTCCAGGCTCATCCATGACCTTTCTGCTACGCATGATGACACCAAAATCTTGTAATTGGGTATCGCAACCTCCAGCTGAATAGGGATCAACTCCGGTCGAAAAAAAATTTTCATCATTTGAAAACCCATCGATGGATCCATCTCCAAAAGTTGTATCAAAATTTAGTGAATTACTGGGCAGAAAATGACTTCCTCCTCTCATCAAAACACCTTTGAACTTTTTATCTGCCTGGCTGTAATCTACAAATGATCTGTTATAATCAAGGGTTGGCCGGTAATCGGGTGACAATTGATACACATAGGCATACCAGGTCGAATGCCGGGAAAATCCACCTCCCGGAATAGGACTAAACTCGCAATCAAGTTGGGCATATGTTTGTCCAATGCTTCCTGCGATAATTCCAATTAACACCAATAATCTGGCAAGATTATTTTTTTGCTGTTTATCATCTCTCAAAGCCCCTCCTCTTTAAAAATACAATTTTTCGAAAAGCACTTATTTTGCTGTCAATTACAAATTTATATATTTAAAATTGTAACTCCAACAAGTTTGAGAAAAAAATATTACCTAACAGCCTGGCCATCAAGGTTAATCTCCCTAATTCCTCTTATGTCTTTCCTCCAGCCATGGCTTTATCAAAAGAAACTGCTTCCATTTGGCGTAAGCCGTAATGTCGTGAATTTCCTGTACGGCTTCAAAAATTCTTCTTGCCTTATCAAAATCTCCTTTTCTGTAGGCGTGGAGGGCATAGGGAAGGGATGACAAGGCCCTTTGTAACTTCAATTCTTCTTCAATCTCCGTTTCTTCGTGCCGTTGCAAGCTGAAATTAAGGCTATCCTGACTGACTTTTACACTTTGCATGCCAATAGGTGCTTTCAGGACCAAACCGTCCAGATCCGTACAGCGGCTGAGTGCCACGTATACCTGTCCCGCTTCAAAGGATCGTCCGATGTCAACGATGCATTTGTCAAAAGTAAGACCCTGACTTTTGTGCACGGTAATCGCCCATGCCAGCTTTAAGGGAAATTGGGTAAATTTCCCGATCTCTTCAGCATCTACCCGCTGCTCTTTCTCATTGTAGCGAAAATCTACGTTTTCCCAAACCTCTCTTTCTACCTCATAAAAAGCACCATTATTTCCCTCTACCTTGATTTTATTGGCCTCCAGCTCTACTACTTTACCAATCATGCCGTTATAGTAATTCTTATCGCCATTGTTTCGCATAAAAATTACCTGTGCACCTACCTTTAGGGTAAGGTCAATGGGGTCAAAAGGAGCCATAGAGGGCGGGAATTCACCTTCAATGCTGGCCTTATATTCCCGGGAAGGAGCTGTCAACAATTCCAATTTCTGCTGGTTGATTTGAGAAATGGAATGGTTATGGGTACCCAACAAAATATATCCCCGATCCAAAAGATCAAAATGATAGGCTTTCGCCCTTTCATTTAAAAAGCGAATGTCATCATAGTTATGCCGGCTTTCCCTGATCCTGTTTAACATATCTTTGAACATCCCGTCCTTTTGCCGGTAAATCTTCTGCAGGGCAATATGATAGGGACCGAGTTGACTAAAAGCATAGGAACTAAAAAAAAACCTGGTCTCATAATGATTGGAAAGGAAGGGCCAGTCCGCCTCTCTGACGACCGGCGGTAATTGAAAGGGGTCACCTATCAGAATGAGTTGCACTCCTCCAAAGGGCAGGTGCATCTTTTTCCTGAAAACCCGAAGTATCTGGTCCAGAATATCCAACATTTCCACCCTCACCATGGAAATTTCATCAATAACCAGAATATCCAGGCTTTTGATCACATTTAGCCTGCTTTTAGAATATTTAAAGGTGTCATAGATGGATTCCTTTTTTCCTTTCGCTTTGGGCTGTAACCTGGGATCTCCCGGTAAAAACAATTGCCTGGGATTAATCTGGAAAAAACTGTGGATAGTCTTCCCCCTGGCGTTTATGGCAGCCACTCCGGTAGGTGCTACTACAGCCATGTTTTTTGTGGTATTTAACTTCCTCAAGGTATGTAAAAAGGTAGTTTTTCCAGTACCTGCCCTGCCAGTAAGGAAAAGGGATTTATGGGTATACAGGGCTATCTCCAGCGCCTGTATAAACGGCTCATTGGACATGTCCAATCCCCTGGATTCAAACTCCTGCCTGAAAAATGTTTTTAAAAAATTCATTGGCCCTTAAATTATTGATTTACCCGATAAAATTATAAATTAATCTACGGTTTTCGCATATCTTGTAAATAATTAGAATTTAAAACGACTTTAAAAGGTATTAAAAATCTATTTTTAATATGGAATTAGCCCTCACCATAGGCAGGATTACCCTAAGCTCCCTTTGCATATTGGCGGTAATCGCTTCCAAAATCAAATTAGGCAACTGGTGGATCAGGGTTTTTGATTTTCCCAGAATTCAATTGCTTACCCTCGCTACTATAGCCATTGTCTTATTTTTTATTCCTTCCCTGGAAATCAAAACATGGAATTTGATCCTGCTCTCCCTGGTAGTTTTCAGCTTTTTCTTCCAGGCCAAAAAAATATCTTCCTATACCTTTTTTGCTAAAAAAGAGGTCAGGCGCTTTCCGGGTATAGATCAGGAAAACGAAATTGCCTTACTGGTCAGCAACGTTTTCACCCCAAACCGGGAGGTACAGAAGCTGATCGATTTGGTCCACCAATACCAGCCCAACCTGGTTTTAACCCTTGAATCGGATAAATGGTGGGAAAATCATTTGAAACCACTGGAAAAAGACTTTCCCTATCAGGTAAAAATACCACTGGATAACCTCTACGGCATGCATCTTTATTCCAATTTGCCATTGAAAAACACCAAAGTCCATTATTTGGTAAAAGATGATATCCCTTCCATTCATTCAGAAGTGGTATTGCCTTCGGGAAAGAAAGTACAAATACATTGCGTGCACCCGGAGCCTCCCAGCCCTACAGAAAGTGACACTTCGGTACCCCGGGATGCAGAACTGCTCATCGTGGGGAAAAATGTAAAAGATGCGGAGCTACCCGTTTTGGTCTTTGGAGACCTGAATGATGTGGCCTGGTCCCGAACCACGCGATTGTTTCAAAAAATCAGTGGCCTGCTGGACCCCAGAAAGGGGCGGGGTTTTTACAATACCTTTCATGCCAGGCACGTCATGTTGAGGTGGCCGCTGGACCATATTTTTCATTCAGAACAATTTCAGTTGAAAAAAATAAAACGGCTCCCTTCCATTTCTTCGGACCATTTTCCCATGTTTATTCACCTGGTGCTTTCTCCCGAAAATAGACAGGAGGACCAGGAAGAAAAACTGGATCAAGATGAGAAAAGATGGACCAAAAAAACCATTGATGATGCCAATCCCAATATCCTCACCATCTGATCAACCAAAGGGGATAAATTGCCTCAGGTAGTTTCTTGAGGCCAAAATGGCCATTCTAACGTCTTCCTCAGACTTTTCAAATGCCTTGTCTTCCACTTCTATGCAGCAAGGACCCCTGTACCCCACATCAGTAAGCGCAGCGAAAAACCTGCCCCAGGGCACATCTCCCAATCCGGGTATTTTAGGGGAATGGTACTCCAGCGGGTTGGCCAGAATCCCTACCCTGTTGAGCTTCTCCCGGTATACTTTCACATCCTTCAGGTGTATATGGTGTAAGCGGTCCTTGAATTCATAAAGGGGCAGTACCGGATCCATTTGCATCCAGACCAAATGAGAAGGATCGTAATTCAATCCAAAATTTGGATCCGGAATGAGATCAAACATTTTCTCCCAAACTGCAGGAGAGATGGCCAGATTTTTCCCTCCCGGCCACTCGTCATTGGTAAAAAACATGGGGCAGTTCTCTATCCCAATTTTTACACCTCTTTTGGATCCATAAGCCACGATTTCGGGAAATCTCTCTGCAAACATCTTAAAATTATCCTCTATGTTTAAAGTAGGATTCCTGCCGATGAAAGTATTGACCACAGGAATACCTAGTTTTTCAGCCCCATCAATTACTGCCTTGATATGCGTAATTGCAGCCTGTGCCTTTTTATCATCGGGTTCCATGGGATTCGGGTAATAGCCCAAACCGGATACAAATACTCCTTTTTCCCTTTGATAATTCCTGATGTACTTCACTTTATCATCATCCAGGGTCTCCACATTGATATGGCTTACTCCAGCGTAGCGCCTTTCTGCTTTGCCTTTGGGCCAGCACATGATTTCAACACAGGAAAATTGCTCCTTTGCAGCAAAATCAATTACTTCTTCGAAAGTTTTTTCAGGTAAAATCGCACTAACAAATCCTAATTTAAGCATGTGTTTGAATCTTTAAAGTTTGGACAGAATTTCTCCGGCCTTATCCAGAATTTCATCGTCCTTTGCAAAACAAAATCTCAATAATTTATCATCTTTCTTATCCTTGTAAAACACCGAAACCGGTACGGAGGCCACTTTACATGTTTTCGTGAGTCTGATGGCCAGGTCATAATCGTACTCCTCCGTGATGTTGCGGTAAGAAGCGATTTGGAAAAAACTTCCTTTGGAAGGACTAAAGGTAAAACGGGAAGCTTTCAACGCTTCATTAAACCGGTCTCTTTTTTTCTGATAGAATTCCCCCAGGTGCAGGTAATGCTCAGGGAGTTTCAGAAAGTCTGCCAAGGCATACTGCATGGGGGTAACGGTACTGAAGGTAATGTATTGATGGATTCTCCGAAATTCCTTGGTCAAGGCCTTTGGTGCCAGACAATACCCGATTTTCCACCCCGTAGTATGGTAGGTCTTGCCCACAGATCCACAAATAAAAGTGCGCTCCTGCAATTGGGGATGAGTCATCATGGAATGATGGACTTGCCCGTCAAATACAATGTGTTCGTACACCTCATCGCTGATAATGTAGATATCCCTATCCTTGACCAGCTCAGCCAGTGAATCAAGGTCTGCTTTACTGAAAACCGTTCCGACCGGATTGTGAGGGGTATTGATCATAATGGCCTTGGTTTTGTGGGTTATCCTGGCCCTGACAGCCTCCCAGTCTATTTTAAAGTCAGGCGATTTCAGGGTAACATATACCGGAACCCCCCCATTCAAATCTATGGCTGGCACATAACTGTCATAGGCTGGCTCCAAAACGATCACCTCATCTCCAGGGTATACCACAGCCGTTACGGCACAAAAGATCGCTTCCGTCGCCCCAGATGTAATGGTCACCTCAGTTTCCGGATCATAATCTACAGCATAGACCAAGCTGGTTTTTTCAGCCAGACTTTCCCTGAAGGCAGGGACACCACTCATGGGTGCATATTGGTTATATCCGTTTTTTACATAATGACTGACCAGTTCACTCAATTTGGGAGAACAGTCAAAACTGGGGAATCCCTGGGATAAATTGTAGGCTTTCTCATCTGTGGCCAGTTTGGACATGACGGTGAAAATGGTCGTTCCTACATAGGGCAGTTTTGAGGGTAAAATTTCTTCCTTTTGCATATATAAAAAAACAGCCCAAAAGGGCTATTTCATCTTGTCTGTATTCAATTTTATTCAAATGCGTCCAATCCTGCTGCAGCGATGATACCATCCTGGGCAGAGGTAACCCCGCTGACCCCAATGGATCCAATCACTTGTTCCCCCGCCTTGATGGGAAGCCCTCCTTCCACGGCCACCACCCCGGGCAAACTCATGATGTGCACATTCCCAGCCTGGACTCCATCCTGAAACACCTTGGTGGGTCGTTTGAATTTCAATGCTGTAGTGGCTTTCTGAATGCCTACATCTACGCTTCCAACCTGGGTACCATCCATGCGACGCAGGGCGATCAGGTGACCCCCGGCATCAAGAATGGCAATCACCACATTCCAATTGTCCTGTCTGGCCCTGGCTTCTGCAGCATCAGAAATATTTTGGGCATCCTCCAGCGTCAATATCCGTGTCGTTTCCTGAGCCAATGCGGGAAAATGCGTAGATCCCACCATGACGAGCAGCAAGAAGAATAAAGAAAGTTTTTTCATTTTTCGGTGTCTTTAATGGTTTAGACTTAAATATAAAGAAATAATGGGTATTCTTAAATTTTTTACCTTTGAGAAACCATCAAAAGCAGATAAAGCGATGAAAATTTTTCAAAAAGAATTGGCTTTGCCTCCCTTCCCTCGAGGGTTTCACCTGATCACGGGACATATTGTGGATAACTTTCCCAAGATAGGGGAAATAGAGGCGGGAATGCTGCAAGCCTGGATCAAACATACTTCTGCCGGCCTGACCATCAATGAGAATGCAGACCCCACTGTTCGGAAGGATTTCGAAACCTTTAGCAACGACCTGGTGCCGGAAGATTATGCACATTTTATCCACACCTATGAAGGCCCTGATGACATGCCTGCGCACTTGAAATCAAGTATTTTCGGAGTATCGGTGCAAATTCCGATAAGTAGTGGAAAACTCAACCTGGGCACCTGGCAGGGGATTTACCTGGGAGAATTCCGAAATCATGGAGGAAGCAGAAAATTGGTACTGACCGCCTGGGGAGCATAAAGTTTCTAGTTAAAAGAAATTAGCGGCTTTAAACAACTTTTGAGTAAGTTATCCACAGGTTTTTCCACAAAGACACAACACTTCATGCTCTATTTATTGATCGGGCAGGGCAATCCCCTTTACCCTGCGGTACAGGGACAACGCATACTTGTCCGTCATGCCGGAAATAAAATCCAAAAGCTCCCGGATGATCGTGCTGGCGTCCTGCTTTTCCTGCAAGGCATGGGAAGAAGGAAGCAGCCTCAGTATACTTCTGTGGTGCCCGGAAAACTTTTCCTTTTGGAAATGATGCGCATAAAGAGCTCCGGCAAAAGTTTCCAAAAGTCCTTCCAATACCTGATATCCGGCGGCTTCTTTTTCCAATACCGGCTGAGAACGGTAAATTTGTTTTACAGAAAGGGCGGTTATTTCTTCTAATGGACCTGCAGAAGGAATGATGTCGGTCAGTGCCTGGTCAAATTCCCCAGACAACAATCTTGGTTCCAATTCCTCAAAAACCACTGCCGTTTCCTGTATCAGCTGGTTGATGGCCATGGCACGCATGATGGCCAGTTTTTGCCTGTTACTTTCATACTTCTCCAGTTTTTCAGGATCAAATCTTTTGCCTATGATGGCTGCCAAAAGGGCAATGGTTTGCTCCAGGGAAACCAGCCCAAGCGTGCAGCCATCCTCCAGGTCAATGATGCTGTAACAGATATCATCGGCGGCTTCCACCAAAAAGGCAAGGGGATGTCTTATCCAGCAGGCATCCGCAATGCTGGGAATAGCCATCATTTCGGCAAGTTTTGTATAGTCCTCCAGGTTACCGGAAAAAAAGCCGAATTTCTTCTGGCTCCGCCGCTTTTGATCCCTGGCCGCAGTCCAGGAGGGCCTGGGATATTTGGTAAAGGCAGCAAGCGTAGGCGGAGAAATAAAGATCCCGTTTTTCTTGTCGACCAACATGCGAAAGCCTTGGGCATTGCCTTCGAAATGGGTCAGGTCTTCCCAGTCTTGGTCAGGGCATTGCCCTTTCCATAATTGCCCCAGGGTGTTAAATTTAAAAAAATCCGAGATGGCTTCCTCTCCGGCATGCCCAAACGGGGGATTGCCAATATCATGGGCCAGGGAAGCAGCTGCCACTATTCCCCCGATATCAAAAGGCTGCAATTGCTTAGCTGCCAGTCCGGGATATTTTTCCAGCAGGAACTTACCTGCGGATTTACCCAATGAGCGGCCCACACTGGAAACTTCCAGGCTATGTGTCAGTCGTGTATGCACAAAATCGACTTCCGGCAGCGGAAAAACCTGTGTTTTGTCCTGCAGGTTCCGAAAGGGTGCTGAGAAAATGATGCGGTCATAATCCTTTTCAAATTGGCTCCTTTGTCTGTCTGCTTCTGCAGATTGCAGGCCTTTCGGCAATAATAATTTTTCCCAGTTCATCATGCAACCTCAAAAATACGAAGTGAAGTGCTGGGGAAAAAGAATTTTCGCCCTATTTCCATCCGCCTCCCAATGCCCGGTACAGGTCCACCACCGTCAAGAACATTTCGATCCGTGTATTGGTTTTACTCAATTCCGCCTCCAAGACCCTGGATTGAGCAGTAATAACCTCCAGGTAGGTAGCGTATCCTCCCCTGAACAACTCATTGGAAGTAGATACTGCATTCAGTAATACAGCCGTCTCCTCATCGCGCAGACTATATACGTTTCTTAAATTATCCAGGCGTTGAAGCTTATTGGATACTTCCTGGTATCCTTCCAGAATTCGCTGTTGATAATTGTATAAGGCGATTTTATTGGAGGCTATCGCTTGGTCAAAATCAGCCTGAATCCTGTTCTGGGCAAAAATGGGAGCAGTCAAGCCTCCCAAAAGACCAATGGTAAGTCCTCCTGGCATTTTTAAGGCCGCAGGAAGGCTGCGATCATTTAATCCTGCATAGGGCGTCAGGCTGAAAGAAGGTAAAAATTCTTTTCTGGCAGCCTCCACATTAAAGTTAGCGGCCCGGAGTTCATGCTCTGCCTGCTGGATATCCGGCCTGCGCAGCAACATATCGGAGGGAATACCTACTTCCATCCCATAGGGCAATTTGATCTCCAGTAAAGAAGAGGCTCTTGAAATGGGCTGCGGAAACCTCCCCAATATAAAATTAAGGTAGTTTTCCGTTTCAATGATTTCCTGTCGCTTTTCAAAAGCCAGGCTTTTGGTGGACAGCAATTGGGCGGAAAACTGCTGGACCGCCAACTCGGTGGCCCTTCCCGCCAACTTCTGAATTTTTATCAATTCCAGAGCCATTTCCTGAAATTCAATGTTTCGCTCTATGGTCTCCAGCTCAATGTCCATACCCAGGAGTTCGTAATAAAACTTGGCAATTTCGGCTACCATATTGGTCACCAATAGGTGCCTCCCTTTTTCTGTGGCCAGAAAGGCTTCAAAATCGGCTTCTTTTCTGTCCCGTAGCTTTCCCCAAAAGTCAATTTCCCAGGTACTCTGAAAGCCGATAAAGTTGTTTTCCAGTCGGTTGACTACGTTTCTGTCTCCGTTGATGGTTCCTCCCAATAAGTTGGGCCGTATATCTCCCGACCTGTACCGGACAATCCCATCCATGGTAGGGTATATGGCTCCCTTGCTGATCTGGAACCTGGTGCGAGCTATTTCAATTCTTTCCAGGGCAGAAAGCAAATCCAGGTTATTTTCCAGTCCTTCTTCGATGAGATAAACCAGATTGGGATCATTGAAAAATTCTTGCCAGGAAATATCGCCTATACTGGAGGAATCCGTTATGTCCATAAAGGTGTCGGGTACAGGTTCCATTTCCGGAAGCATGGGTGCCTCAATACTTTTGCAGCCGTACACGGAAAGCATTGCCCATGCGGCCAGTGCCAGAGGTACAAACAGTTTATTTTTTAAAAACATGAATTTGAATCAATTATTGGAAAAAGACACCGGTGCCTCTTCTTCCAAAGGCAGTTCCGGTGCTGTTTCAATTTTTTTAAAGGTGAAATGGGCAAAAATCACATACAAGCCCGGAATGATGATCAATCCGAAAATGGTACCGATCAGCATACCTCCTGCAGCTGCCGTACCGATGGACCGGTTACCCAAAGCTCCTGCACCGGTAGCCATGGCCAGGGGAAGCAGCCCAGCAATAAAGGCGAAAGATGTCATCAGAATTGGTCTGAGCCTGGTAACCGCTCCCTCCACTGCTGCCTGGATAACACCATGACCTGCATCTCTTTTTTGGATGGCAAACTCCACAATCAAAATGGCATTTTTTCCCAACAAACCAATCAACATGATCAGGGCTACCTGAGCGTAAATATTGTTTTGCAGCCCCAATACATACAGGGCGAAGAATGCACCAAAAACCCCAACAGGAAGAGATAAAATAACCGGCAGCGGTAACAAAAAGCTTTCGTACTGAGCCGATAGGATCAAATAGACAAATAACAGACAAATCAGAAAAATAATGATGGCCTGGTTTCCTGAACCTACTTCCTCCCGAGACATACCGTACCAGTCATGACCGTATCCTTGTGGCAACTTTTCTGCCGCTATCCGCTCGATAGCTGCAATCACATCCCCACTACTGTACCCGGGAGCTGTTGAACCTTTTACCGTCGATGAGTTATACATATTGAAGCGGGTGAGTTGTTCCGGTCCGTAGGCTTTTTCCATGGTCAGGAAAGAAGAAATGGGCACCATTTCCCCCACATTATTTTTAACCTGCAGGTTCATTACATCCTCAGGTTTGGCCCGGTATTCCGGCCCCGCCTGAAGCATGACATCATACATTTGTTCAAACCTCACAAAATCAGATACAAACATGCCGCCAAGCAATACTTGCATGGTGCTCAACGCTTTGGAAATGGTCACTCCGTTTTTTGCTGCCATGTCCTGATCAATGTGCACAATAAACTGTGGAAAGGTGGGGTCAAAATCCGTAAAGGCATTGTTGATCTCAGGTGCTGCTTCCAATTCTTCCACCAGTTCGTTGGTTATGGTAGCCAGGCGGTCCAGGTTTCCTGTACCGGTCTGATCCAAAATTTTCATCTGAAAACCACTGGAATTACCAAACCCCGAAACGGTAGGTGGTAAAAAAAAGTCAATTTTAGCATCTGATATGCCTTCAGCCAAATCCCTGAATTCCTCCAATGATTGCTGGATAGGAAGTGCTTTTCTTTCATCCCAGGATTTCAAATTGACCATGGCCATTCCATAAGAAGCTCCTGAAAGACCATTGCCAAGAGAATAGCCCGCCAGACTGGCCACCGATTCCACTGCTTCATTATTCTCCAATTGTATTATTAATTCGTCCAGCACCTTTTCTGTCCTTTCTACTGTAGCACCGGCAGGAGTGGTTACGTTGATATACACCATACTTTGGTCTTCGGTTGGAATAAAGCCTGTAGGAAGGATTTTACTGATGCCCCAGGTGGCAATGAAGAAAAAAACCAAAATGAGTGTGGTAACCCCTTTTCTGGGTACGATATAGGTAATGTACTGGTAATATTTGCTTTCAAAGAAGTTGTAAAAGCGGTTAAAGCCATCAAAAAATCGCTGCAACCATGTCCGTTTTTTCTCCAGCCCGTAGTGGTTTTGGAGCAGTATGGCGCAGAGTGCAGGAGTAAGGGTAAGGGCATTGATACCCGAAATAAATATGGCAAAAGCCAATGTCAGGGAAAATTGCCTGTAGAAAATGCCCACCGGTCCGGACATGAAGGCCACCGGAATAAAAACCGCAGACATCACCATGGTAATGGCAATAATAGCTCCACCGATTTCTTTCATGGCAGCAAAGGTGGCCGCCCTAGGTGCCAGACCTTCCTTTTCCATTTTGGCATGTACGGCTTCCACGACCACAATGGCATTATCCACCACAATGCCTATGGCCAAAACCAGGGCAAAAAGGGTGAGCAAATTGATAGAAAAACCGAGCCACTGCATAAAAAACAAGGTCCCGATCAAGGCTACCGGAACGGCCAGGGTTGGTATCAAGGTGGACCGAAAGTCTTGTAAAAATATAAATACAACAATGAAAACCAGAATAAAGGCCTCTACCAGGGTCACCAATACCTCCTGAATGGAAGCATTAAGGAATCTGGAAACGTCATAAGTAATCTTATAATCCATTCCTGAGGGAAAGTTATTTTCCTTGATAGATGCCAGCCGCTTTTTGACATTGGCAATGACTTCGCTGGCATTGGAGCCGGGCCTTTGGATCACCATGATAGATGCTGCAGGCCGGCCGTCAAGTTTGGAAATTCTGCTATAATTCAGATTTCCAAATTCAATATCGGCTATATCCTTCAGCCGAAGAATCGATCCGTCCGGATTGGCCCGCACCACCAGGTTTTCATATTGCTTGGGTTCAAAAAACTTACCGGAATACTTGAGCACGTATTGCAGCATCTGCATGTCTTTTCCGGAGCTGATGCCCAGTTGACCGGGAGCTGCTTCTACATTCTGATTCCGTATGGCATCCACTACATCATCGGTAGCTACTTTGTAAGCCGTCATCCGGTCAGGTTTCAGCCAGACCCGCATGGAATAATCCTTGGTGCTCATGATCTCAGCAAAGCCTACACCATCTACCCGCCGCAATTCCTGAAGTACATTGAGGTCCGTAAAATTGTAAATAAAGGCTTCGTCCAGAGAGGGATCCTCACTCGCCACATTGATATACATGAGCAATCCTTCCACCTCCTTTTCAACGGTTACCCCTGCTTTCACTACTTCTTCCGGCAATTCATTGACAACGGTAGAAATCCTGTTTTGTACTTCTACGGCTGCCAGGTCCGGATCTGTTCCGGCCTCAAAATAAACCTTGATTACCGATGTTCCCATGTTGCTACTCACGGAAGTCATATAAGTCATCCCGGGCACCCCATTGATTACTTTTTCCAAAGGTGTAGCCACCGTTCTGGCACAGACTTCTGCATTGGCACCCCTGTATTTTGCTTTTACGGAAACCGACGGAGGAGCAATATCTGGAAACAATTCGATTGGAAGCGTAAAAAAGGACAGCAAGCCCAACAGAACGAAAAAAAGAGAAATAACCAGGGATAATACCGGTCGCTTGATAAATAAATTGAACATGACTGAATTCGCTTAAGGGGTCTTCATTACTTCGGCTACCGTATTATCCTCCTGTATAGGTTGGTCTGAATCATCCTCTGTGGCAACAATCTTTGGCTGGATGGTCATGCCGTTTTTGATGTTTTGAATGCCTTCAAAGACCAGGCTTTCACCGGCTTCCAATCCCGATTCTACGATGTAGTAATGAGAAAACCGGGCCCTGGGAATAAAACTTCTCATTTCCACCATATTGTCATCCCCCACGACGTAAACAAAACTTCTGTCCTGGATCTCAAAAACCGCTTTTTGTGGAATAATGATGGCATTCCTTATCCGGTTGGTAAGGATAATTTTTCCGGTAGAGCCATGTTTTAAAATCTTATTGGGATTGGGAAATCTTGCCCTGAAGGCTATCGATCCCGTATTGGCATTAAATTCCCCCTCCATGGTCTCAATCATACCCTTAAAGGGGTAGGGCGAACCATCTGCCAGAACCAATTCCACCACATTGTTTTCTTCCGTCTCATCCTTGGCCTTGATATATTCCAGGTATTCCCGCTCTGAAACATTAAAATATACGTGAACGGAACTGACATCCGAAACAGTGGTCAATAGGCTGCCCGGATCAATCAAACTTCCTGTGCGCAAGGGAATCCTATCTGTAGTACCGTCAAACGGTGCACGGATTTCGGTATAGGACAGTTGTACTGCCGCATTGGCTTCTGCAGATTTGGCTTCCTCTATTTTGGCCATCACTGCATCGTATTTCGCACGGGTAAGGTTCAGTTCAGATTCTGAGATCACATTGTTGTCAACCATGATCTTCAGCCTTTCCACCTCAAATTCCATCACCTTCGCTTCTGCTTTGGCACTTTCCAGATTGGCCCTGGCCTTGGCCAGATCTGCTTTGTATTCCTGATCGTTGGTCTTGAAGAGCAACTGCCCCTTTTTTACTTCCTTTCCCTCGTCTACAAAAACCCGCTCCAGAAAGCCTTCCACCCGGGCTCTTAATTCCACATTTTGGATGGCTTTGATGTCCGCCACATAATCCCGATGCAGAATCGTGTCTTTGGCCACTACCTTGATCACCGGGAATTCCCTGATTTTGGCGGCTTTATCGCCCTTTTGATTTTCTTTACTACATGAAAAAAATGTGATTCCAATAAAAAGAAAAACCAATATCCAGTTTTTACTCCATTTACCTCTGTTCATTGCCAATTCTCCTACAAATTATACCTACGTTAAAGCATTAAATTACCTGAGTATTATACTTTAATAACAAACATAATTACTAATTTTTATCAGTTAAACCAAGTGTAAAATTACCCAGGCCTGCCTTTCATGAGATCAACGGGTAAAATCCGGTATGAACATTCGTCTTTTTTATTAATTTCCTGAATCTTATCTCCCGTATTCCACCTGAAAAAAATATCATTGCCCATCTTGTTGTATATTTGTTTTCCCTGATTTATTAAAATATGCATAAAATAATAATTACCAGCTGCCTGATCATGGCTTTCCTAAGCCTGCCCTCATGGGCACAGCAAATTCCCGCACCAAGAAATTACATGGCTTACCAGGTGCAGGAAAAATTAATAATGGATGGCCTACTTGAAGAATCCGCCTGGAAGAATGCTCCCTGGTCAGAAGCTTTTCAGGATATTCAAGGAGAGGAATTTCCTGAACCCGGACAGCTTACCCGGATGAAAATGCTGTGGGACAAGGACAACCTTTATATTGGGATCCGGTTGGAAGAAACCCATATCTGGGCCACTTACACCGAACGCGAATCCGTCATCTTCCAGGAAAATGACATAGAAATTTTTATCGACCCGGATGGTGACACCCACCATTATTATGAAATAGAAATCAATGCTCTGGGGACACTTTGGGATCTATTGATGACCCGGCCCTACAAAAATGGAGGCAAACCCATCAACGGCTGGAACATCAACGATTTTCAATATGCCGTGCACCTGGAGGGAACCTTAAACGACCCCTCCGATACGGATGAATTTTGGATCCTTGAAATGGCTATTCCCTGGAAAAGCCTTTCCCAGTCCGGGCCCCGGTATAGTGCTCCTGAACCTGGGGAACACTGGAAAATAAATTTTTCGAGGGTACAATGGCAAATTGAACCTGAGCCTGAGGGAAAAGGATATGCTAAAAAAACCAACCCCGACACCGGGAAAGCCTACCCGGAAGACAACTGGGTTTGGTCAGCCATGGGCCAGGTCAACATGCATATCCCGGAGCGCTGGGGCTATGTACAATTTTCGGAAATGACCGCCGGGGAAGGTACAGCATCATTTCAGATCCATCCGGACGAAAAAGTCAAAAACGAATTGAGAAAATATTATGAAGCACAGCGGAAACTATTTGCCAGCTCCGGGCATTACAGTAAAGATCCTGCGGAGCTGGACATTGCCAGCGATTTAACGGACCTTTCCTTTGAAGTCAGTGAAAGCAGGTTTAAAATTTCGGCTGCATCAACTATAGCTGGAGCCGGCCGCTGGTATATCACTGAAGACAGCAGAATATGGCAGGAATAACAGGGAAGTTTGGGGTTCATTTGGGATATAATTCGTACCAGCGTGTAACATCGTAATCGAGGTCATGAATAAATTGTATTTGTTTTTATGGATGGGTATGTTTTCGGGACTATGCATGAGTTGTGACGATGCTGCTTCTGAAAACCGTTCCCTCGTCAATATACTTTTAGTAGATGCGCCAGGGGATTTTGATCAGGTCTGGATAGAGGTGCTGGGCGTGGAAATTTTGCCGGCCGGTAGCAGGGGTAGTGCTGAAAATGCCAACTGGGTCAACATTCCCTACCAGGCAGCCAGCAATATGGTCCGTATAAGTGACCTGGTCAATGAAGAAAGGTTATTGATAGGTAGAACTGAAATTCAGTCGGGCACCGTTTCAAAGATCAGGCTTTTGCTGGGAAGCCAATTGTACCTGATACAGGATGAAAACCGCATTGACCTGAGCACAGATTCGGATTTCGAAGAGAAACTGGAAGTAGAAATCAATGTTAACGCCCTGCCGGGATATTCCTATGATATCTACATTGATTTTGACCTGGCGCATTCCGTGGTAAATACAGGCGATAACCATTTCCTGCTGGATCCCAGGGTCCGGGTTTTTGAGACTGCAGCCACTGCAGCTATCCGGGGCAGCATTACACCCAGAACTGTAAAACCTCATATCTATCTCCGAAGTGAGACCGACACACTGACAACCCTTACCGGAGAAAATGGAGGATTTTACCTGCAAGGAATTCCTCCCAATGATTACCAGATCCGCATTGCCGCTCCTGGCAACTACCTGGATACGGCATTTAACTTTTCGGTAAAAGAAGATACCCTATTGACCATTCCGCCCATCACCCTCAGACCTCAACTGCCCTGATGGAAACTAAAACCCCTGCCTTTTCCAAACCCTATCCTGGCGATGAGGCCTTCATGCAACGGGCCCTGGACCTGGCTTCCCTTGGTGAAGGCCGGGTCAGTCCCAATCCCATGGTGGGATGCGTGATCGTTTTGGAAAATGAAATCATAGGTGAAGGCTACCATGAACAGTATGGGGAAGCCCATGCAGAGCCAAATGCCATCAAAACCGTCAAAAACAAAAGCCTGCTTCAAAACGCCACCCTTTATGTCAGTTTGGAACCCTGTGCTCACCATGGAAAAACACCCCCCTGTGCCGAATTGATTGCCAGGCATCGGTTGAAGAAAGTAGTCATCGGAGCTTTGGATTCCAACCCCCTGGTAGCAGGTAAAGGAATTTCCCTCCTGAGGGCTGCCGGAATTGAAGTGGTCTCCGGCGTACTGGAAGAAAAGGTTAGGCTGCAAAACCGCAGGTTTTTTACCCGTATGGAAAAAAAACGCCCATACATACTATTGAAATGGGCACAGACAAAGGACAGGTTCATTGCCAGAACCAATTTCGACAGCAAATGGATCAGTTCCGCCCTTAGCCGCCAGCTGGTTCACCGATGGAGGACAGAGGAAGATGCGATTATGGTGGGCACCCATACTGCTCATTATGATAATCCCCGGTTGAATGTTCGTGACTGGACCGGAAAAGATCCCATACGGGTGCTTATCGACAGACAGCTCCGGCTTTCCCCCGAACTGAACCTCTTTGATGACAGTCAACATACCCTGATTTACAACTATAAGCAGGAAAAAACGATTGGACAAACCTATTGGATACAAGTAAGAGAGCCGTTTGACCTCCATGCCCTTTTAGAAGACCTGCAGCAAAAGGGTGTGCAGAGCCTGCTGGTGGAAGGAGGTGCTGCCTTGTTGCAGGACTTTATCCGGCAAGGCTTATGGGATGAAGCAAGGGTTTTTACCGGAAACCTTCGGTTTGGCCTCGGTATTCCAGCCCCTGTATTACCTGGTTTGCCCGAAAAGCGTTTTTCTTTGGAAACAGATGTTTTAGAAACCTATTTCAATCATGAGTGAAAATATTGTCCTGCCTCCCCATGCCGGCAAGGCTGAAAAATACGAAGCATTGCTTCCTCAAATGGAAGCCCTGCTGGCTTCAGAAACGGATTTGATCGCCAATATGGCCAACATGGCAGCGGTTTTAAAAGCGGTTTTTGGTTTTTTCTGGGTAGGATTTTACCTGGTCAAAAAAGAGCAATTGGTATTGGGACCATTTCAGGGTCCTCTGGCCTGCACGCGCATAGGCTATGGGAAAGGGGTCTGTGGCAGGGCCTGGGAGACCCAGCAAACCCAGCTAATCCCGAACGTAAATGCTTTTCCCGGTCATATTGCCTGCAGTTCTGCCAGCCGTTCAGAAATCGTGGTACCCATTCTGAATGCCGGGGTTGTCCTGGGAGTATTGGACATAGATTCCGATAGGCTGGCGGACTTTGATGGCATAGACCAGAAATACCTGGAAAAGATGGTCTCCCTGATCCCTTTACCTGTAGAAGATTAGCTTTTCCCATTTTCCTCCACTAAAGGTATCAAAGTCATTTGGAGGAGCAGAAAAAAACCGAAGGATAGAGGGATTTCCAAAAAGCTCCATTAATTTCACCCTATGAAAATTTGTTTTGCCTCCAATAATCCCAAAAAGCTTGAAGAAATCAGGGCTGCATTGGGAGATGAGTTTGAAATTGTTTCCTTAGCTGAAATAGGATGTAAGGAAGAATTGCCAGAAACAGGGGATACCCTTGAGGCCAATGCTTTACAGAAAGCCAGGTATGTCAAGGATCATTTTGGGGTAGACTGTTTTGCAGATGATACCGGCCTGGAAGTAGCAGCACTTCAGGGGGCACCTGGAGTGTATTCAGGAAGATTTGCCGGAGAGCCTAGAAGTGATGAAAGAAATGTTTCCCTGCTGCTCGAAAAAATGCAGCATATAGACAACCGAAAAGCGGCTTTTCGAACCGTCATAGCACTGATTATAGCGGATAAATCCTTTTCCTTTGAAGGTAAAGCGGAAGGAAGTATCACCGAACAACGTTCAGGAAATGGGGGCTTCGGCTATGACCCCGTATTTCAGCCCGAAGGCTACAACAAGACTTTTGCGGAATTGAGTATGCCTGAAAAAAATGCCATCAGCCACCGGGGGAAGGCGGTGAGGCGACTGGCTGCCTTTCTAAAGGAGCATTATTCTTAATCTTGCCCTCATAAGTATCACCCAGAACCCCATGAAGAAACCCTTTATCATAGGTATCACCGGTGGAAGCGCCTCGGGAAAGACCCATTTTCTGGATAAATTATTGCATGCCTTCGAGCCTGAACAGGTCTGTTTGATCTCTCAGGACAACTATTACAAACCCAGAAATCTCCAACCCCTGGACGAAAGGGGCATACATAATTTTGACACCCCCCATTCCATAGATTTTGAACAATATGCTTCAGATATCAGGGATATTCAGGAAGGAAAAACCATTACCCGTCAGGAGTATACCTTTAACAACCCCAACAAGAAATCCAGGATCCTTACTTTTAAGCCGGCAGCAGTGGTGGTGGTAGAGGGCATTTTTGTGCTCTACTACCCTGAATTGGCCAATCTGCTGGACCTAAAGGTATATATTGATGCAAAAGACCATATCAAACTAAAGCGAAGGATTGTCAGGGATAAGGTAGAGCGTGGATATGATTTGGATGATGTACTGTACCGGTATGAACAACACGTGATGCCTACTTATGAAAAATACATTGCTCCATTTAAACATGATGCTGACCTGATCGTGCCCAATAACCACGGATTTGAGAGGGCATTGGAGGTAATCAAGGTTTTTCTACGGGAGAAAATCAAGTAAAAGTGAGCGGGAGTCAGACAAAATTCCTTGATGAAAGCCATTAATTGTACTTTTTTTGAGTCTCAAATCTTTCTAAAATGCTGATTAGCAAGCGCTTTGTTGTATCAATTTATTTCATTAATAACTGCAATTTTCAAAATTCTTTTCTATATTTGCGCCCCATGGCGAATAATTGGAAACATAACAGGTTGATACGCGAAAGGCTGTCCCTTCTGGTGGTGATGCTGTTTTGTGTATTTGTGTCTTCCTCCGAATTTGCCCTTGACCTTGATGTAAATGCCTCTGGAATTGACATACAACTCGATTTAAGCGAAAATCAAGGGGATGAGCCCTCGCCAGGCGAGGATAAAACCTTTATCCATACGGCCATTGATGCGGTAGTACCCTTTGTTTTGGTGGTATTTGACCACGCTTACCATTTCATTTATGAGATTGCAGGTGCAGAAAATCCCAAAATCAATTTTTATTTAGACGTAGAACCCTCATACAATCATTTATTTGAAATACTTTTTGAACAGATCATTTCTGTAAATGCACCCTGAGTAAACTTTTCTCTTTCTGTAAATCTATTAGCGGCAAAACTATCAAGCCGTAATCATTTCCTTAGTTTGTAATCAAATATTTAATCAATAACCATGAAAAATAAAGGTATTATCGTTTTTTTGACGGTGGTCGTCACAGGCTTATGTCTGTATTACCTATCCTTTACCCTGGTATCCAACAGTGTTCAGGATAAAGCCACTACTTATGCCACCGATGAGTCGGGTAATATTGACTTTGACAAAAGGCAGTCCTATCTGGATTCTGTATGGAGGGAGCCTGTGTACAACTTTCTCGGCATTCCCTTTACCTATCAGGAGGTTAAAAACACCGAACTGGGTCTGGGACTGGATTTACAGGGAGGCATGCATGTGACCCTGGAGGTATCCCCCATTGAAATCGTGAAGGGTTTATCTGGCGGTAGTAAGGATCAGGAATTTAACCAGGCAGTGGAAAAAGCAAGTGAGCGGGCCAAAACAGAGAATGACCTGTTTGTCAACATCTTTTATCAGGCCTGGCAGGAAGAAGCCGGAGACAGGCAGTTGAACACCATCTTCGCCACAGCAGCCAACAGAGGCAGGATTTCTTTGGAATCCTCAGATACGGATATTCTAAACATCCTGGACGATGAAATAGAAAATGCCATTGACCGCTCATTCAATATTTTAAGGACCCGGATAGACCGCTTTGGTACCTCCCAGCCCAATATTCAGCGGATACAAAATACCGGAAGGATACAGATCGAACTACCCGGAGTAGACAATGCAGAGCGGGTAAGGAACCTGTTACAGGGAGTAGCCAAACTCCAATTTTGGGAAGTCGCCGAAATAGACCAGTTTGGTGATGCCTTACAGGAAGTCAATTCATTTTTGGTTGAAGAAGCTGCCAGCCAGCAACCTGAGCTTAGTGCTGAGGACAATGAAGAGCTGGCAGATACTACTGATCTGGAAAGTGATCTGGCCAGACAATTGGCGGAGGAAGGAACAGATTCAGATTCGCTGGATGCAAATGCCTCTCCCCTGTTTTCCTTATTGAAAGCCAATTATGGGCTGGTTTATGAAACCAGAGATACCATGACCATCAACAGGGTGCTAAAAAGGGAAGATGTACAGGCTTTGTTGCCGAGAGATATTCGTTTCATGTGGTCAGTAAAACCTCAGGAACAGGATGGTATGGAATTATTGGAACTGCATGCCATCAAGGCACCAAGGGGTACCGATCAGGCTCCATTGGAAGGAGATGTAATCACCGATGCCAGGCAGTCTTTGGATCAAAGTTCCAGGCCTGCAGTTAGCATGCAGATGAATGCCGAAGGTGCCAGAAACTGGAGAAGGTTAACAGGAGAAAACATTGGCAACAGGATCGCAGTGGTGCTGGATGATTTTGTCTATACCGCACCAACTGTACAGGGAGAAATCCCTTCAGGACAATCAGAAATTACCGGAAATTTTACCATGGAAGAAGCCAAAGATCTGGCCAACATCCTTAAGTCCGGTACCTTACCCGCTCCTACCAATATTGTGGAAGAAGCCATCGTAGGACCCACACTGGGCGTAGAGGCAAGGAATCAGGGCATCAATTCCATGATTGCCGGCCTGGTTCTGGTGGTGGTATTTATGGTAGCCTACTATTCCAAAGGAGGCCTGGTAGCCATAGCCGCATTACTTTTCAATATATTCTTTATTCTGGGAATTTTGGCGCAATTGGGTGCCGCACTTACCCTGCCGGGTATCGCAGGTATTGTACTGACCATAGGTATGTCTATTGATGCAAACGTTTTGATTTTCGAAAGAATCAAGGAAGAGTTAAGAAATGGGGGCGGTATCCTTCAGGCCATCAGCAGTGGTTATGACAAGGCTTTTAGTGCCATTCTGGACTCCAATGTCACTACCTTTCTTACCGGTGCCATCTTATATGCCCTGGGACAGGGACCCGTCAAGGGTTTTGCCATTGTGCTGATGATCGGTATAGCTTCTTCCTTTTTCTCAGCAGTTTTCATTACGAGGGTAATTGTTTATTGGATGAGTAAGAAAGGGGAAAAGAGCACCATTGCTTTTGCTACACCCTATACCAGAAACTTATTGTCCAACCTCAATATAGATTTCCTAAGCAAAAGAAAAGTAGCTTACCTGATTTCGTCGGCTATCATTATTATCGGAATGATTCTGGCCCTGACTTCAGGATTAAAATTTGGAGTAGATTTTACGGGTGGAAGATACTATATCGTTGAATTCAATGAAGCCGTTCCTGCCTCTGAATTGAAAGTAGGTCTGGATAGTGAATTCGGTGGATCTGTAGAAGTGAAAACCTATGGAGCTAACAATATCCTTAAAGTAACTACTTCCTACCTGGTCAATGAAGACAATGAGGAAGCAGACAGAGAGGTCGAAAACAGGATCAGAGAGGGAATTGCGAGTGTAACCGGTTTTAACTTTATTGAGGATGCCAAACAAATGTCGGATGGGGCATTTGCCATTACCGGAACTAATAAAGTTGGAGCCACAGTTGCAGACGATATCCGGAATTCCTCACTGGAAGCCATGTTTTTTTCATTGGTAGCCATATTTCTATACATTTTGCTAAGGTTTAGAAAATGGCAGTTCTCACTGGCATCCATTATTGCCTTGATTCATGATGCTTTGTTTGTGGTGGCTGCCTTTGCCATAGCGAGTGCCTTTGGTGCCACCTTTGAAATCGATCAGGTATTTATAGCTGCCATGCTGACGGTAATCGGTTATTCCATCAACGATACGGTGATCGTATTTGACCGGATCCGGGAAAACATTGAAAACCGGGGTACGGGTAAGCTGGTAAAGATGTTCAATGATGCCATTAACCAAACCATGGGCAGAACACTGATTACCTCTGCTACCACATTAATTGTGGTATTGGTGCTGTTAGTATTCGGTGGAGAAGTATTGAGAGGATTTTCCTTTGCCTTACTGATCGGAGTATTGGTAGGTACCTATTCCTCCATTTACATTGCCACGCCTGTGGTAGTGGACCTGATGAAGCGGGAATTGGCCAAGGAACCTGAAACCCCAAACCCGAAGAAAAAAGTAGCCTAATCCATTAAAAGGTCAGAAAAATTAAAGTCAGCCTCCCCGGGGGCTGACTTTTTTATTGGTTCGAAATGCAAAATAAATACCCCAAACAGGGTATTGCCTGCACTTTTCTTTGCATTTAAATTGCATAAAATTAAAAATCTACCAATGCAACTGTCCTTCTATTTAATTGCCATTATTCTAGGAACCTTGTTTTCCGGAATTTACCTGCTGTCTCAGTCCGGCCAAAAAGAGTACAAGAGGATCAGCTCCCTGGTGTTATTGATCCTGATAATCGGATTGCTATCTGAAGCCATCTGGAACTATACGGTGGCTTACGGAAAAAATAATTGCCTGCTATACAATGTTTTATACCTGTACCTGAGACCCACGGCAATGTTGTTACTTTACAGCCAATTGCCCTACAGTTGCCATTTACAGAAAAAGGTGTTGCCCACTATTGCCGGCTTTTTACTATTTGGACTGCTTAACAGCTTGTTTTTACAGTCCATTTTCACCGATATCCAGTCCTATACCTATCTTATCGGACATGGTTTGGTATTGTTTTACAGTCTGATTTTTTTCAAGGATATTCTGCGGCAGGGCCAATTCAAAGACACCAACCTGCTTTCCCTTCCCTATTTTTGGATGGCCAGCCTGGTGTTGTTTTCCTTCGGGGAAAGTTATATTTTTTTCATTCTCACTTATTATTTCCCTAGCTTGGGCACTTATGGTATGGGTCATGTTTTTCAATGGGTGCAGTTTTTTGGAGGAATAATGTACCTGTCTTTTGGTCTTTCCTTTTATGCTCCCATGGTTTTTAACAGGCGTTACAGCTATTAAGTCAGTCCTAAGTGAAAAAATAGTTTTTAATTTTAGCCATTAGATGTAGATTTACGGCTAAATTTTAAAAAAGCTTTGTATGTCGTATTTATTTACTTCGGAATCGGTTTCCGAAGGGCACCCCGATAAAATTTCAGATCAGGTATCAGATGCCATCATCGATCATTTTTTAGCCTTTGACCCCAACTCCAAAGTAGCCTGTGAAACCTTGGTGACTACAGGTCAGGTCATTCTGGCGGGAGAGGTTAAATCCAACACCTACCTGGATGTACAAAAAATTGCCCGGGATGTTATCAACCGCATAGGCTATACCAAAAGTGAATACATGTTTGACGGCAGTTCCTGCGGGGTTTTATCAGCCATTCACGAACAATCTCCTGACATCAACCAGGGAGTGGACCGCAGTGATCCCGAGGAGCAGGGAGCGGGTGATCAGGGCATGATGTTCGGCTATGCCATCAATGAAACGGAAAGTTATATTCCACTGGGATTGGACCTGTCCCATAAATTACTCAAGGAATTGGCTGCGCTTCGCAGGGAAAATGACCAAATCAAATACCTCCGGCCTGATGCCAAGGCCCAGGTTACCATCCAGTACAGCGATACCAATGTGCCTGAAAAAATCAACACTATCGTAGTTTCTACCCAGCATGACGATTTCGCCGAAGAAAAGCAGATGCTGGAGAAGATCAAAAAAGACATCATTGAGATCCTGATCCCCAGGGTTAAAGCACAGTTGCCTTCAGGCATTCAGAATCTGTTTACCGATGAGATCATCTACCATATCAATCCAACCGGGAAATTCGTCATTGGAGGTCCTCATGGAGATACCGGGCTTACGGGAAGAAAAATAATTGTAGATACCTATGGGGGCAAGGGTGCTCATGGGGGAGGGGCCTTTTCTGGTAAAGATCCTTCCAAAGTGGATCGGTCTGCAGCTTACGCTACCCGGCATATTGCCAAAAACATGGTGGCTGCAGGGGTTGCCGATGAAGTTTTGGTCCAGGTCTCCTATGCCATCGGTGTAGCCAAACCCATGGGCTTGTATGTGCATACCTATGGTACATCAAAGGTAGATTTATCCGATGGTGAAATTGCCCAAAAAATTGAAAAATTATTTGACATGCGGCCCTTTGCCATAGAAAACCGCCTGAAACTACGGAATCCCATCTATGAGGAAACCGCAGCCTACGGACACATGGGCCGGGAAAGTGAAGTAGTCTCCAAAACATTTTTCTCTCCCGATAAAGCTTCCATTACCCTGGACGTTGAACTCTTTACCTGGGAAAAACTGGATCAGATGGATGCCATAAAAAAAGAATTTGGTCTTTAAACCATAGCTAAACACAAAGTAAAAAGGCAGCTGTCCAGCCTGCCTTTTTTTATTTCAATTATAAGGGTAAATTGAAGTGTTGTTAATGATTTCTCCTTCCTGATTTACTTATTCAGTCATGAACCACAGCTCCAACTATTTGAAAAGTAGCCTTTCCCTTTTGCATTCGTATAAAAACCTGGGTGCAAAGGCCATGGAACAAGTCCCTGAAGAAAAGCTTTTTTGGCAATATAACGAAGAAAGCAACAGCATGGCAACCATCGTCAAGCACCTTTCGGGAAACATGCATTCTCGCTGGACCGATTTTTTGACCACAGATGGAGAAAAGCCCTGGCGGGAGCGTGATGGTGAATTTGAAAATGACATCAAAAATAGAGAAGAGATGATGCAGGTATGGGAAAAAGGATGGAAGGTGCTTTTTGATGCGCTGGAACCCCTTACTGAAGCCGATTTTGAAAAAACGGTTTATATCAGAAAGGAGGCCCATACCGTTGTTGAAGCCATCAACAGGGAACTTGCCCACTACAGCTCCCATATAGGACAATTGATCTATTTGGGAAAAATGCTTACCGGAGGTCCCTGGAAAAGCCTGAGCATACCCAAAGGACAATCCAAAACTTTCAAAAAACCCTGAGGAATGTGATGACTTGTGGTTCTTTATGATACATTTAAACCAAAACACAACGGCGACCCATGTCAACCACCGAATCCAATCCCGAAAAACTCTATGAAAACCTGGCCTACCGGGACATGATGATTTGGTTACAAAAAACAAAGAAAAAACCCTCCCTGCTTAACCGTGTGACCAAAGGAACCCAGCGTTCCATCAATAATCTTATTCCTGAAAAAATCCACCGGGCCATCACCTTCGCCATTGAGAAAATGGTCAAAGGAGTTTTGACCGGTAACGAATATATAGGAACCAAACCATATACCGTAAACAGATTAAGTCTGAGGGAGTACAAAGCCCGCAAAAGCATTCGCCTCTATACCAGAACTGCTTCTGTGGAGGGGGCGGTAACGGGAGCCGGAGGTATATTGATGGGTTTTGTGGACCTGCCTGCTTTCCTGGCGATAAAAATGAAAATGCTCTTCGAAATAGCCGCTGCTTACGGCCACGATGTTCGGGACTATAAAGAACGGGTATTTATCTTGTATATATTTAAACTAACTTTTGCCAGCCAAAAAACCAGAAATGAGACCATCGCTTACCTGGAAAACTGGCCCAGTCATGCGCAGACCCTTCCTGAAAACCTGACTGATTTTGATTGGCGCAACTTTCAGTTAGAATACAGGGATTACATGGACCTGGCCAAATTGGCCCAGTTAATTCCCATTATTGGCGCTGGGGTAGGTGCCATTGCCAATTATAAATTAAGTCAACAATTGGGTAAAATGGCCATTCATGCGTACCGCATGAGGTATTTCCTTAAAACAAATGCGATTAAGAAATAAGCTTATTTCAAATAGATCCGCTCCCCTTTTTTCGCACTTTCCTTTGCTGCATCCAGGATCTCCACCACCACCATGTTGTTTTCCAGGGAAGAAAGGTCATTGGCACTGACCTTAACCTTACCACGGACCACAGCGGCCAGGTAGGAAAAAGGGTCATCAAAAGGATACGCCCTCTGAGAAAGGGTTTCTGATTCTTCCTGGCTTTCACCAGTTTGTCTGCTGACCAAATGCGTGTTGTTCTTGGCAATATAATAGCCGGTGCTGCCATACACTTCCATGTCCTTACGGCTAAACGGCCAATTCCAGGAAGCCTGTATGACACCCTGCGTTTTCGGGTACTCCAGCAAGATCGTGGCTTCATCATCTACCTTAGGGTAAATTTCCGGTTTGATCTGCTTGAGTTCTGCAGTCACAGAAATTGGTTTTTGACCATCCATCAGCCAGGTCATCAGGTTGGCACCATAACAGCCAAAGTCAATCACTGCGCCTCCACCATTCAATTCCGGATCTGTAAGCCAATCCAGAAACTCCTGATTGACACCAATTTCTTTAGGTCCTTCATGCCCATCATTGATCAGTACCCTGCGCAAAGATCCGATGGAGGATTGATCTTTCACCCGCTTTTTTACCTCATGATTACTGGCATACCAGGTGGTTTCATAATTGGTCAGCAAATGTATCTGGTGCTCCCGGGCCAGGGCCTCCATTTTTTTGGCATGCTCCATACTTACCGCCAAAGGTTTTTCTACCATTACATGAATTCCCCTGGGTGCGCAGGCCTGCACCACTTCCAAATGCTCATAAATAGAGCCAAAGGCCGTTACCGCCTCGGGGCTTACCTTTTCAAAGAGGCTTTCCATATCCTTGAAAATCAGGTCCATGCTCAAATTGTGCCGGGACATATACCTTTTTGCCAGATCGGTATTGGGCTCTACAATCCCTACAATTTCAATATCTCCTATATCTTCCCTGCCCAAAATCCAATTGACATGAGAATGGGTAAGGCCTATGACTGCTATTTTTACAGGGTCCTGGGCAGCTAAAGGCTGAAGGGATAACAGTAGGGTAATCAATAGAATGATTTGTTTTCTCATTTTACGTTATTTTTAAAGGGTTTGATGATGCTTTGAAAAAATCCGTTTCCTTCCTTTTTCCTTTTTTCTCTCGCCTTTTTCCGGCGCTTCTTTTGCTGCTGCTTTCCTTTGACCAATACAGAACGGGCAGATATGCCCACCTGACCATTATACCAGGGCTGTCTGCCGACAATATTAATATTGGGCTTATAATCCACGGAAAAATTCACACCTAAAATCGTTAATTCCAATCCGGCAATCAAGTCAACACCAATGAGTGCATTGCCGTAGGTGTGGATCATCTGCATGCTTTCCGGAATTTTCTCCCGGCTTTCCCCTATCCCCATAGAAATTCCTGCCCCATAATAGTAATTCAGCCTTTTGGATAGCAGGGGCTTGTGCTTTTCAAGCAAGGCATGAAAGCTGGTATTCATATTGAAGTCTGATTGAAGGATTCCCTCTGCCGTAAGTCCTTTGTGAATGCGTTGCTGAACGGTAAGGCCAATCATTCGGTATTGATTGTTATTGCCGAGACGCAGACCCAGGGCACTGCCATAACTTTGACCATATGAATTACCAGAGCAGCACAAAAGTATTAAAACAAAAGCCAGAAAATATTTTTGCATGAGTTGCCGGTAAATTTGAAACTTATTCATCAAAAAACCAGCCAAATGAAAAAACAAATTCAAAACCTCTGCCATACTCAGTTCCCAAATTCCTGATTGACGTGTTTTCATGGCCAGCTTTATAAAGGATTCCCTTGGGGAAGTATTGCGAAAAGCAATTAAATAATTAAATTTAAGACCATCTTCAAAAATACCCGTCCTATGAGAACCTTACTTTCAATATTCCTTATTGCTTTTGCCACATCCACTCATGCTCAGGACCTGGAAGGTGCCTGGAAACTAACCCATCAGAATGGTGCGCCGGTTAATGACCGGGAATATATTAAAATCTATCAGGACGGTTATTTTGCTGTAGGCGCAAAAGAAATTGAAGGAAATAAATTCCTTATGGCGGGTGGTGGCAACTACCAATTAGAGGGAAATAGGTATGAGGAAAGCCTGGATTTTTTGACCCTTGACCCCGAACAGGTCGGCACCACCAACAGCTACACCTTAGATTTTGCCAATGAAAAGATGGTCATTTCCGGAAAAATAAAAGGTGAAGACCTGATTGAAATATGGGAAAAAATGTCTTCAAAAGAAGATGACCTCACCAGAAATTGGGTGATTACAGGAAGAAAGAGAGATGGTGAGATATCAAAAATGACACCGGGAGCAAGGAGGACAGTAAAAATATTAAGTGGAGGTAGGTTTCAGTGGATCGCTTTCAATTCTGAAACCAAGGAATTTAGTGGCACCGGAGGAGGCAATTACGAGGCCATTGATGGAAAATACACGGAGCACATCACCTTTTTTTCCAGGGATGACAGCCGGGTAGGGGCATCCTTAAATTTTGACTATGAAGTGATCGACGGAGAATGGCATCACAGTGGTTTAAGCTCTACCGGTAATCCCATTTATGAAATATGGTCACCTTACGAGGACTCCTATAAGCCCAATAAATAATTGATGCAAATTTTTTACAAATGAGGAAATTTTAATGGTTCAGTGGTTTTCAAACGATAAGAACAAGTTTCTTATTTCCAATTTGTTAAAAGGTTTTTTTTATCTGGCCATATTATTGGGTCTTTTTCTATTGTTGAGGCAATTTAGTAGTGAAGAGCAAAGGTACGCCTGGTTTGGTAGTATTTATGATGATGCAGTACTGGTAATGGGTATTTTTGTGCTTTCAGAAATACTTTTTGGCATCATTCCTCCTGAAATTTTCATGTTATGGTCCCTGGAAACCTCCCTGATAGGCTCCTATCTCCCAAGCATTGGGGTCTTGTCGGTCATTTCCTATGGTGCAGGTTTTTTTAACTTCAACCTGGGCAAGTGGATAAAAGACAAAAAGTGGATCAGTGGGGTACGCTTCCCCCGGTTTCATAAATATTTGCGCCTATTTGAAAAGTACGGCGGTCACCTGGTTGTTGTGGCTTCCATCAGTCCCTTGCCCTTTTCTGCTATTTCCCTATTGAGTGGTATGGGTGGACTGCCAACAAAAAGATACCTGCTGTTAAGTCTTTTCAGAATTGTGCGGTATTTTGTTTATGGCATCGTTTTGATAGGTATTGATCAGCTTTGAAGCCCTCCCACGGATTCCAACTTACCTACCTGCCGATAGTCCGGTATATTTTCGACCCTTTTTTCAAATTTAATGGCCTTTGGAAAAATTCTTTCCTATTTTCGAGGCACATTTAAACTATGAAGAAAAAACGAATCGCGGTAAATGGCTGTGGTAGAATCGGCCGTTTGACCATCAAGTTGATTTTGGAAAGCCCCCACCTGGAGTTGGTAGCTGTAAATGACCTCACGGATCCAAAAACGCTTGCTCACCTGCTGCAATACGACTCCATTCACGGCAAATATGGTCAACGGGTTGTAGAAAGAGAGGGCAACATTCAGGTAGGAGACAAACTCATTCGCATTTTTGCAGAAAAAAACCCCCTTTTAATTCCCTGGAAAGAACTGGACATAGATGTGGTCCTGGAATCTACGGGGAAATTTACCGACAGCGCAGGTGCCGGAATGCACCTTAGGGCTGGTGCGAAAAAGGTAATCATCACCGCACCACCAAAATCACCGGATGTACCTATGGTGGTATTGGGTGTGAATGAGGAGATTTTGAAGGGGGATGAAGACATCATTTCCAATGCCTCCTGTACCACCAACTGCCTGGCCCCAATGGTAAAGGTGTTGGATGACAACTTTGGAATTGTCAAAGGATATGTCTCCACTGTTCATTCCTATACCAATGACCAAAACCTGCATGATGCACCCCATAGGGATCTTAGAAGGGCCAGGGCTGCTGCCTATTCCATCATTCCTACCACCACCCACGCTGCAAAAGCCATGGAAGTAGTCCTTCCTGAGCTTCAGGGGAAAATAGAAGCCTCAGCCATGCGTGTCCCTGTTCCTGACGGTTCACTGACAGATTTAATCGTACTATTGAAACAGGATCCTGGTGCCGCATCCATCAACGAGGCCTTTCTGGAAGCTTCTCATAACAGATTTAAGGGAATCATCGAGTATGCAGAAGATCCCATCGTATCCATCGATATCGTAGGCAACCCTCATTCCTGCATCCTGGATTCGGGATTGACTTCTTCCATGGGAAACCTGGTAAAGGTCGTAGGCTGGTATGACAATGAATCCGGGTATTCCAATCGGCTGGTGGAACTGGTAGGCCGGTTATAGCGACTACTTAAGTCGGTTTTCCAACCAGAGAAAGGGCAGGGAGCCGTCCACCCATTTGTCAAAGTAATCGGAATAATCTGTCCCAAACACCATGGATCCCAGCAGGATATCCAGGTCTCCGTCTCCATCCATATCCCCCACATCCATGGCCATCCAGCGCCCATCAGCTGCTCCTTCAAAGGTACTGGCTTCAAAGGTCATGTCTCCCTGGTTTTCCAAATAAAGGAAGCTTTCCTCAGGAGTATTTTCATAATCAGGAAAAAAGGAAATGGCGGCAATGTCTATGTCTCCATCCTGATCAAAATCGGCTGGCACAGCCTTGTAAGCTCCATTCAAAGGATAGAAAAACGTTTCTTTGAATCGGTTGTTGCCATCATTGAGGAATATTCGTATGCCATGATAGGGTTTGGCTATAGGGTCATAATCCGCATTGTCTCCGTTGGTATAGATGATGTCGGGATGTCCGTCCTCATTAAAATCAAACAATTCAAAATAACTGGAACCGTAGCTGGGGGGAAACCTCAGCACAGGTTCGGCTACAAAGTTCCCATTACCCTGGTTGTAGTAGATAAATATGCCCTCATCACCCTGCCCAAACAAGGCAATGATATCATTTCTTCCATTATTGTTGAGGTCCCTGATGTAAGCTTTGGTAGCCCCGGGCTTCTGCCGCAAAACCTTCTTTTGGTAGTTTCCATACTGGTCTTGTTTCCACCAGGCAAGGCTACCGGTTTGTTTCCCATATTCACAAATGACCATGTCTTCCAGGCCATCCCCATCCAGGTCTCCCCTGTCCATATGGACCGGGCGCTGGAGGTTTCGGGCCAGAATGGGAGTAGGTTGCCCCGGTCCATCCGGGAGCCGCATCACGAATCCCAAATCCATATCTGTAGGATTGAAGGTACCGACGACCAGGGCATAGTCGTGCTGAGCACCCTCATGTATCCAGACAGTCCCCTCCGGACTGGGTGCCGTCTTTTGTACCTTAAACTGGCTATTCATGATCGCCAGGGAGGACCTGCCCACATCACTGATGTAAAAGCGATCCGGTTCACTGATGTGTACCATTAAGGTCATGGGGTTTTTTGTGCGGTTTTCTGGTTTCCGCAATGTAAAACCAGGCATGCCCATCCGGATTTCCTTTCTTTCCGGTGGGGACAATTTTTCGGGAGCTTCCTGAAGAAAATAGGCTGAAATTTTATTGAAAATCAAGGTGTCTATAATAGGCGACTCCGGAAAAATATTGCTTCTACTCACTATCAGCCCTGCTCTTCCACCTTCCATTAACCAATCCCTGGTGGTATCATCTGCATAAATGCCATAATAGTGGCCCATTCTGGGTAAAATGGTTTTCCAGGTTTCCTTGTCAAGCAAGGCGGGATCAGGATACAGGTGACAACTTGTACAATAACTTTGCGCCAGGGTAGCAGCAGGCTGTTCCAAGGGGTCCTGTTTTTCCTGAACGGGTTTTGAGGCCTGCCTGGATTCCGGGGTTTGGCTTTCATTTTCCCTGGTTTTGCTTTGGCAAGCACTAAATAGGTAAAATAAAAGACAAATACTCATCAATCGGTAATAATGAGTGGTCAGCAGACGCTTTAAAGGATTGATTTGGGGTGACAACATTTCTTCCTGTATAATATCCAACTTACTTCAGGTTTTATTTTCTGAAATAAGGTCATCTCCTACGAAGATAAGGGATACTTATGAAAGGAATCGCTTTTTTATCTTTTTTGATAGTGGTAGCCGGTCATGGTGTATGGATTACCCAGCTGCCCATTTTCCGGCAAGGTTGATTTTTCCAATAAATAACAAGCAATGGTAGCAAAAAGGCTGGCATTGTCTGTTGGCTTTATCAAAAAATCGTTGAAGCCCACCGTACAACCCCTGGATTGCGCTTCGGATGAAAGGTCAGCCGTCACAGCAATGATTGGAATATGGGAATAAACCCTTCCAACATCTCCGCTTCGGATGGCACGAGTAGCCTGATATCCATCCATGATTGGCATTTGCAAATCCATTAAAACCAAATCAAATCCTGGCTGTAGTAATTTTTCCAGTGCCTCTTTACCATTGACAGCAAACTCTGTTACGGTATTTTTCCAAGTTTTAAAAATTGATTTCAGGATCAATCCAAATATAGGGTCGTCTTCCACAACCAAAAGTTTCTTTCCCCTAAGGTCAAAATTAATAGTACCAGTTTCTTTCATCTTCTCCCCAGCAAAAAATTGTAATCATAATTATTCATGTGTTAAAACGCTTTAAAGATAAATGATTCAAAATTATATTCCAAATGAATGGGATAAACACCAATTTAATAGTGATTTATTCCGCTTTTTAGCCATTGTTTAATTCGAGGCCTAAAGTCACCTAATAAAAAGTCAAATTTTGCTAAATTTTATCCACTGGAATCAGAACGAAGCTCCCTTTGCTTCAGCAATATATTTGGTATATTGATTTTTCTTTGGAAAATCAGTAGTATGTAATAAAAGTCCATGTTCCAGGCTAATGTTTTTTGTGATGAATTAACCCCTCCGGATTGGATGGATACAAGCCGGACAAGGCCGGTAAACTTTCTGGACATCTGGCGGACCCCGGTAAACCTGGGCCGGGAAGACCTTGATGCCATAAAGGCCTGGATGAATGAAGAAGAACTTCAAAAAGCCGAAAGGTTTCACCAGTATGATGATACAATCAGGTATATCATCGGAAGGGGCTTTCTTAGAAGACTAATAGGCGCATACCTGAACCTGGAGCCCAAATCTGTTGAATTTAGCCAAAACAGGTACAATAAACCCCTGCTGGCATCCCAACATAACTTTCATTTCAACATCAGCCACGCCGGTGACTGGGTCGTTTTTGCATTGAGCAATTACTCCACAGGAATAGATATTGAACCCGTAAATCTATCTTTTGCTTACCAGGAGGTAGTGCCTCAATTTTTCGAACCTTCAGAAATTGGCTACCTGGCAAAATCGGCCAGACCACAGCATTCATTTTTTAAAATCTGGACCCGCAAGGAAGCCTTCCTGAAAGCTACCGGATGGGGCTTATCGGATCAACTGAATCAATACTGCTTTCTGGATGGGCGGCAAGCCATTACCCTACCGGAAGCCATTGAGCCCGGCGATTGGGAGGTAAAAAGTTTTATCATGGATAAAAAGTACTACCTGAGCCTGGCATTTCCAGCGGCAGGCCTGCAGCCCCGCTTTTTTAATTGGGAGGTGCTGGAAATTCACCCCTCCTTGGAGGGAAAAGATCCAAAGTAGCGCAAAATAAATCTTTCCCTATGAAATCCGTCCCCACATTCAAAACTAGTCAAACAAGGACAACATGCTATCTCCGTCCAAAGCTCCCAGGAAGCTGTCTCCTTCCGCAATGACTTCCTTAGCCATCTTGCTTTTGGCTGCCTGCAATTTCATGATCTTTTCCTCCACGGTATCCTTGCATATCAGGCGATAAGCGATGACATGCTTTTCCTGCCCCATCCGGTAACAACGGTCTATGGCCTGGTTTTCGACCGCCGGATTCCACCAGGGATCAAGGATATAGACATAGTCAGCAGCCGTAAGGTTAAGGCCGGTGCCTCCCGCTTTCAGGCTGATCAAAAACACCCTTTTGGATGGGTCCCGCTGAAATTGATTGACCCTTGATTCCCTTTCCTTTAGGCTGGTTTTGCCATCAAGGTAGGTATAGGAGACATGGTTTTCCTGAAGTTTCTCCTGGACGATATCCAGCATTTTCACAAACTGGCTAAAGACCAAAAGTTTATGGTTACCTGTTTTTTCCAGGATATGCTCCAACAGCAGGTCTATCTTTGCAGAAGCATCTTTACCAATGGTATGTGTGACCAGCCGGGTGGCATCACAGACCTGCCTCAACCTTGTCAGTCCTTCCAAAACATACATTTTGGAGGAACCTGCTCCTTCTTCTTCAAATTTTTTCATCAGGTAATCCCGGTACTCATTTCTATAAGCGTCGTACACTTTTCGCTGCACCGGATCCATCTCACAATAAAGGTATTCTTCAGTCTTTTCCGGTAGTTCGGTGAGCACCTCTTTCTTTGTCCTCCTCAGCACAAAAGGTTTGATTTTTTTCTGCAACTCATCTAAAATGACTGCATTTCCTTTCTTCAGGGGATCCAGGTAATGGTCTTTAAAGCCTTTAAAAGATTGGAAAAAGCCTGGATTGACAAAATTCATCTGTGCATAAAGTTCCGCCAGGCCATTTTCAATAGGGGTTCCCGTCAGGGCAATTTTAAATTTCCCGGTCAATTTGGTGATGGCTTTGTACCGGAGCGACTGGGTGTTTTTGATGGCCTGGGACTCATCAGCAATGATCACATCAAATGGAATTTGCTTCAATAGTTCCAGGTCATTAATTACCAAGCCATAACTTGTCAGCAATACCTGATGTCCCTGAAGCGCCTCCACACTATCATACCGGTTACCGTGGTGAACAAAGTAATCCAGATGGGGGGCAAATTTCTCCAATTCATCTTTCCAATTGAACAATAAGGTAGTAGGGGCCACTACCAGCACTTTTGTACCTTTTTTCTCGGTCACCTTACAGATGAGAGTGATGAGTTGCAGGGTCTTGCCCAGGCCCATATCATCTGCCAGGATCCCGCCCCAGCCGTATTCCTGAAGAAAATTCAGCCAATTCAGGCCCACCTGCTGGTAGGGTCTTAATTCGGCTTTAAGTTTTTTAGGTATTTTGGTTTGCCTGATAGCGGTAAACTGTTTTAACCTTTCCTTTTTATCTTCAATTTCCTTAAGGATTTCCGGAAAGTTATGGAGTTCCTCCACTTCATCCATCAGGTTGAATTGCGTTTTTGAGATTTTGATTTGTTCCTTTTCGGTTTCACCGGAGCGAAACAGCCTGCTAAACTTGCGGACCCACTCTTCCGGTAATATCCCTATAGTGCCATCCGACAATTCTACATAATTCCGGTCTTTGTCCAGGGCACTTTTGATGTCCTTTAATTTCACCTTGTTATTGCCAAAGGCTACCTGTGCGTTGAGTTCAAACCAGTCCTGGGTGGAACCAAATTCCATGGTAACTACCGGAGGAAATGGGGAGTATTTTTTGATTTTTATGTTTTCCAGTCCGAATACATTTATCTGATTGGCCTTTAAAGTTTCAAATGCCTTCATGAACCACAGGTTTTCCATAAATGCATCATGGTTCAGGTGAAAAAACCCTTGGTTACCGCCCCGTTGAAAATTAGGATGCAGGGATTTGAGAAATGCCACGAAATCGTCTTCTATATCCTCATCCCTCAGGTACAGGGTTTTGGTCTCGGGATCCATGATGCTGTTTCCCTCCAGCGGATTGGAAAAAGCCCGGGGGCCGTATTTTACAGCAGGCCGGAAGATTACCAAGCCGGTTAGTTCAGAAATATAGAGTTGTTTTTGTAGTAAAGGGCTATGATCGGCTTCCTTGAAAAGACCGGATTCGTCCATGATTTCAATATTTTTAGACAGGGGTAGTATTATTTTCTGAATGTACTCTTCCACATCTTTTTCTAAAAATTGCAGTACCGGATACTGGAGTAGCACCTCTAAAATCCGCAAGGCTTTTTTGGTCTGGAACCTCAGCAACAAGCGGTGCTTGTAAAGGGCAAAGGCAGGAGTTAAAATCAATTCATCCTTTTCCTTTTCCAACGCCAGTTTGTCCTCAGCTGTGCTGATCAGCGGATGCAACTCATAGAGCTTACCCTTCTTGCTGATCTTCAGCCCAAGTCTTGCTGGAAGAATTTTCAGGGCTGCTCCAAAATTCTTTTTTTGAATTTTACCGCTGAGGTACCCAAAGGCAGGAGTTTCATATGTGGATAGGGGATAACCATTCAATCTGGTCAGAAAATCTTCAAAAAGTGAATACAACGGATCGGTTTTCCTCCTGTGTATGATGGCCTGGTTGAGCTTTTCTGCAGCCAGAAGCCCTTCATCCAATCCTGAATTTCGGGCCAGACGTGGGTCATAGGGATCCTCTATGGAGCTAAACCTGACAGAAAATTCAGCCGGTTTGTTTTTACTTCCCTTGGCCATATATGAAAGGATTCCCTGGAATTCACCATCATCGGCTATGATTAGCGCAAAGCCTGGATTGTACTTGCCCAATTCATTGGTTGGCACATCTTGGATCAATTGCTCCGAAACGGCATGATCATCCAGGCGTATTCCCTCTTCTTTGAATTTTTGCGAAAGTCCGTCAATCTGGTAAAGCCCGCGCAGGGGTCCTGCCGGATACATGTGCAGCTGACCTTCGTAAAACTGAAATCCAATAGCCTTCTCAGGATCTTTCAGCTGATCCAGAAGACCCCATTCCCTTAACTGGGCTTCCGCTGCCGCCTTTCTTTGCCCGGAAGTCAGGTAATACAGGTCTCCCAGCCCTGCCTGGCTGAACCTTTTTTTCAGCCATTCCAGTCCGGTACGAACCAGGTATTTTCTCTGAAAGTCCCCGTTGATAGTGACTTGTTTTCCATCAAAATGAATTTTCAAAAAATGGAATTGCCCGTTTATATCCACCGAATAAGTGATGCCGTTCTCTAACAATTCGGCTTTGTACAACCTTTCATTAATGAATTTGCCAGGAGCTATATCAAGTTTTTCCCCCAACTGAGGAATCTCCTTTTCTAAACAGGGGATGGTAATGGGAAAAGATAATTCTTCTTCTTCAGGTACTTTCTTTTCTACTTTCAGCATTTTCTGGTTATCCATCCAGGGTGGAGGGAATTTTTGATAATCCACATCAGTGGTCAACGCCAAATAATAGATTGCTGCAGCCACATGTTTACATTGATGATTTTCTATAAAATAAACACACTCGCAGGTTATGGGACTCTCATCCGGTTTATCAGGTAACTTTTCAAAACCTTTTTCATCCCTTAGTACATTCCGGTTAAGCTGTTCCAAACTTATACTCACTGAATAAAAAGGCTCCATATTGCCCGCTACATCAAAAAAATAAATTTCGTTGGCTGGATCAAAGTAGATAAAATCCACTTTTCCCTCACGGAAAAGCGTAAAACCCCTATTCAACAAGGTTGGGTCCAAAAAAGATTTGATTTTGGACAGTTGACTTTTATGGAAAAAGGGAAGACTCATGGGTTCATATTCATCCAAAATTAGTTTACTTTTTTGGGCTAAAAAATTTTTCCTTAAAAATTAGCCTGACTTGGAAAGTTAATATTATTTTATTAGTTTGTAATCCATGAAGTATTCCTGCCTTCTCATTCAGTCTCAGGTCATGGTATGGTTTTCATTATTGGCTTCCTGCAATGGGGAAGTCAAAGTGAAAGAAGGATTGCCCCTATTTGAATTAGATAAAATTGAAGCAATCGATTCTCCCTACCCGATCCAAAAAATCATTCCTTTGGAAACCAATTCCGATAATTTATTGGGAGACCATCTGACAGTGAAATTTTCAGAATCTGCTTGTTACATTTTTGATGAGGAAGCCAGGGATGGCATCCATCAGTTCGACCTTAAAGGCAAATACCTGGGCAAATTCGTAGAAATTGGTGAAGGACCCAATAGGGTGAGGGGCATTAGTGATTTCAACCCCGTTGCAGGGGGATTGGAAATATTGGATGTTATGGGAGACCAGTCTGAAATTATCCGCCTGGATAAAGAAGGTCAACAACTTGAAATCCTTAGTCTTGATTATTTGGGGACCTCCTTTGCTCCCTTGCCCGGAGGTCAATACGTGGCTTCCGGGAGTTACAATCTTCCCATCGTGAAAAATAGGGTGGCGGTAATCAATGGAAAGGGTGAAACCATAAATGAATGGTTACCCAATACCCATGAAATTTTACCCTTTGGGGAAAAGAATTTTTATACCCTTGATGAGCATGTTTTCTTCCATGAAATTTACAATCCCACCACTTACCTGGTACAGGCGGACAGTATCCTCCCTCAATATCAATTTGATTTTGGGAAATACAGCATTCCGGATCAGTTTTTCGAAATGGATTGGATGGCTGGCTTTGAATTGCTCAACCAACAGGGATTTGCGACCATTTCCCAATATTGGGAAAATGAGGATAAAGCCTTTTTTGGGGTGGATGTACAGGTAAATGGTGAGCTGAAAAAACATCAGGTTATCTTGGATAAAATGAACATGAAGGCTGGCAAAAGAATCACATCAGCCTCCGAATTAACCGCCTTGCACCATCCGGTAGGATTAATGGATGACCTTTTGGTATTCATCGCACAGGCCCCTGATTATTTAAACCTTGAGGCAGATCAATTGCCGGACAACGGTCCGGTCATTCAAGAGGGGGATAATCCGGTTTTGTTGTTCGTCGAATTTTGAATCAAAAACATGCTTACACTTAAATTCCCAAACCTTCCAGGTTTTTTTTATAAGCTTCCCATTATTAAAACAAAGCACCTGAAACCTGGAAGGTTTTATCTCCACCTGCATCACCTAAATTTAAAAATCAAATTCTATTTTAATTTCAAGTTTAAACTGCTTTTGTTATCTTTTATCATCATGGTTGGTTTTTCGCAATGCGGCCCTTCTGATGATAAAATAGTTTTTCCAGAGAACCTGAAAACCTATCAGGTATCGGACAGCATTTCCTTTAATCCTGACTGGATACGTGCTGAGAAAAAATTGGTGGTAGTGTCTAAAGGTCTTTATGCTTTTTCCATTCCATTTATGGATATCCTAGCCGAGTATGATCAGGAAATGCCAGTGATTATTGTAATTACCAAAGAAGATAAAGATGAAATTATTCAGAGACTGACCGAATATGCGTTTCCCTATCCCTTTATACATGATCCAGATGGCTTGTTTATTGAAGAAAACCAATTATGGAAGCGTTTTGGTCTTCAGGAGAAAAATACGATTGCTCCATTTTTTATGGAAGGGGATTATATATCGGAAATAGGTGGTGCGGAAATTGGGATGCGAGACAGATTGAGGGTGCAGTTGGATGAGTTTTTGAAATAATTGGGTACAAAATTTGTTTCGAATTGGTTCTTTCTGGTGTTTTTATTCCACTTCTAAAATCTGCAATACCTGTTCTACTGCTTCCATTTGCCTGGAGGGTGCCGCCTCTATTTTGGAAATGACCTGAATTCCGTTATACAGGGTGTACAGTAGGTTGGCCAGAGCACGCAGGTCCTTCCCTTTCGGAAATTCTCCCATTACCTCACCGGATTTTAAATAGTCAAAAATAATTTTTTCGAAATCCCTCTGGTTGTCCCTAAGGATTTCCTGAAGGTGCTTGTCATCAGCCATTAAGGCAGCCGTTAAATTCACCGTAAAACAGCCCTTTCTGTCTTTCCGTTCTTTAAGGGCACAGTCAAAAAGATTTCTAATGCCATCCCTGGCATTGGGTTGAGAATAGAGGGCCTCCAGCATGGCCGCTTTATTGATTTCCCGGTAATTTTCTAAGGCTTTTAAAAACAAATCCTCTTTCCCGCTAAAAGTATGATACAAACTTGCCCTGTTGATTCCGAGGTGGCTGACCAGATCCTGCACAGATGTGGCATGGTAGCCCTTCCTCCAAAACAAATCCATGGCTTTCATCAGTACTTCAGATTGCTCAAACGTTTTTGTCCTGGCCATGTTGTTTGTCTTTCGCAGAATTTATCAAATATATATTTTTGGAACAATCATTCCAAAAATATATAGGGGAATTTGACATTTAAATAAGTAAAAAGGTATTTCCTCACGGCTTTTTCAGAGGTCATGTTGTTATTCATTTCAAGGCTGAGGCTACATTCCTTTCATTATAACTATTTAAACTGATTGTTCTGAACTCCCTGCCTGACCCATTCCGTCATATACTCGGAAACAAAAGTCAAATTCCAACTGTTTTGCAGGTATGAAATTGTTTGATACTCCTTCCAATTCATCAAAAAATCTATTGCCAGAAGATGGCATGGTTTACTACTGGGGAAAAATCATGACAGAGGAAAAAGCGGATCATTATTTGAAGGAATTGTGGGACAGCATCGCCTGGAAAAATGATGAAGCTGTGATTTTTGGCAAAAAGATGGTCACCAAAAGAAAAGTCGCCTGGTATGGTGAGCGGGAATTTGAGTACACCTATTCGAATATTACCAAAAAAGCCCTGCCCTGGACCAGCGATCTTGTATCATTGAAAGCCATCACGGAAGATTTTACAGGTGAAAACTTTAATTCCTGCCTGCTCAACCTGTACCATTCCGGTGAAGAGGGCATGGCCTGGCACAGTGACGGAGAAAAAGACCTCAAAAAGCATGGTGCCATTGCCTCTATCAGTCTGGGAGCAGAGCGGAAATTTGCCTTTAAACACAAGAAAAGCAAGGAAACTGTCTCGCTATATCTTGAACACGGGAGCCTTTTGCTCATGAAAGGTACCACGCAAGACCATTGGCTCCATCGCCTGCCTCCTACGAAGAAGGTACTGGAGCCAAGGATCAACCTCACGTTTAGGTATATTGATCGGTAGCAAATTTTTTCTACCTTTTCATAACTGCTTTAATGTTCACGAATTCTTTTAGTCCGAATCCCCCATGTTCTCGGCCATAGCCCGAATTTTTAACCCCACCGAATGGCATGGCAGGATCAGCCAAACCAAAGGTGTTGATAAACACCATTCCCGTGTCAAAGTGTTTCTCTGCCATTTCGATGGCCGCAGCTTCATCTTCGGAGAAAATCCCTCCTCCCAGTCCAAAACGGCTGTCATTGGCAATGCGCATGGCATCTTCGTTATCTCTGGCTTTGATCAATGAGGCTACCGGGCCAAATAGTTCATCCTCATAAGCCGGCTGTCCCGGCTGGACATCTTCTAATACAGTGGCGGGATAAAAGAATCCGCTTCCGTCGGGAATTTTCCCTCCGCAGGCTATTCTGGCTCCATTTTCAACGCTTTTCACCACTTGTTCATGCAACTCTTGGCGGAGATCCTGGCGTGCCATGGGGCCCAATTGGGTGCTTTCCTCATTCGGATCACCCGTTTTTACTTCACTCATGGCCCTCACGAATTTCTCCCGGAATTCCTCGTACACCTTTTCCGTTACAATAAAGCGCTTCGCCGCAATACAGGTTTCGCCGTTGTTGTAAATACGGCCTTTCACACAGGCCTTTACCGCCAGGTCGATAGCTGCATCTTCAAAGACCAGGTAGGCATCGTTACTTCCCAGCTCCAATACCGTTTTTTTCAACTCAGCGGTGGCTGTTTGACCGATCTTTCGTCCTGCACCGGGACTACCTGTGAGGGTTACACCTCTCACCCATTTATTTTTAATTACTGCATCAGACTGATCGTGATTGATCACCAATGTGGTAAACAGGCCCTGCGGGATGCCAGCGTTTTTGTATATGCGCTCCAGCAGTTTACCCGATCCGGTGACGTTTGAAGCGTGCTTTAATAAAACAGCATTACCTGCCATCAGGCTGGCTATCGAGTAGCGCACCACCTGGTAACTTGGATAATTCCAGGGCTGAATACCATATACCACGCCGATAGGGCCATATGAAATGCGTCCCTTGCTTCCATTGACCATGTCACGCTCCTCGGTTTTTAGCTCATTTGGTCCCATCTCAGCCGTATACTGGCAAATGGCGGCGCATAAATCCACTTCTTGCCTGCTCTGTATTAGCGTCTTCCCCATCTCATTGGTCATCAATTGCGCCAACTCTTCCTTGGCACCGATCAGCGCTTTTCCGATCGCTTTTATCCGTTCAGCTCGTTTTTCGACGGGAACTTCCCTCCACGTTTTGAAGGCTTGGTGACAATTGGAAATGGCTTCCTCCACCTCTTCGTTGCTCATGTATTGGTAGTGATCCAGCATTTCTCCTGTTGTAGGATTAATGGTTTCTATTGTTTCTTTTTCACGCATCGTATTTTCCATTTTTTCAGATTTATACTTTTTATCCCTGCTCTGTCGGCATCAGGTACACATCGTTGATGTTTACCCTGTCCGGCTGATTTAAGGCGTAGAAAATGGCATTGGCAATATCTTCTGCCTCAAGGGTGGTCATCTCCTTCATTCCTTTCAGCTTTTCCTTTATGTCATCGTCCGTGATGGTTTCAAACAAGTTTGTATTCACAGCCCCTGGCTCTATGGAGGTCACGTTTATACCATATTGCTGTGCCAACTCCTTTCTCAAGCCCTCCGAAAACATTTTTACCGCTACCTTGGTAGCACAGTAGATTGCCCCGCCGGGGAAGTAATTGTGCGCTGCCGAAGACGATATATTAATTATATGACCACTTTTATTTGCGCGCATGGTCGGCAATACCGCTGCCACTCCGTTGAGTACGCCTTTAATGTTGACATCTACCATCTTTTCCCACTCATCGGTCTTGAGCTTTTCGACGAATGAGAGGGGCATCAGTCCCGCATTATTGATCAATACATCGATGGAACCGTATTTAGCCAGCGTTTGAGAAACAGCTTCTCCAAATTCAGCTGGTTTTGTAACATCCGTTTTTACAACCAATGCCTTTCCGCCACTGGATTCAATTTTATCCTTTAATTTATTTAATTCATTTTCACTTCGGGCACACAATACAACTGCGGCACCTTCCTTTGCCAATTTAGTCGCAGTTGCTTTTCCTATTCCGCTGGAAGCTCCGGTTATGATTACTACTTTATTTTTCAAGTCCATCTTTTATTTTTTTGGGGAGTTATTCAATTTACATTAAGCTAGTCAAAGATTAAGCCGGAAGTTCAATCGCTGTAAAACACGGTCTCAGGAACATTTTTACGACTTCAGATAACTATTTATGAGGTGGGATGAGAAAAATGGGTATTTTATGACACTACTCATTTATCAGACCAAAATGCTCAGGCCTTAGGTTAATTTAGTTGACCTTACTTCTGCAAACCATTGTTCGGGGTCTTTATTGGTGAATGATGCAACTTCTGATTGAAAAAACTCCTTTTCCCGAAGCTTTCTAAACGATATGGTCTTAGAGAAATAAATTTCCGGCTATTTGGGATGGATTAATTCCCTGCAGACCTTTGATGGAAAAAATTCACAAAAGCAATTGAAGAAAGAGTTGAGACGTGGAAAGGCTCCCCAAGAATTGAAAGGGAAGGCCGGAAATGCCTCCACAAAAAGGATCTAAGCATTATTAAGGTAGGCGATTGGCACAGCTCTTTGGTCCCGAACATCATTATGATTACCAATATCGTCAGGTCCCGCATGCTTATCAACGGACACTTGGTTCTGTTAACCATCTTTTTTTTAAGGAAAGGACTGGCATACAGGACCAAAAACCCACTGTTAGCGTCAGGCTGTCCTTTTTCTGATCTGGAAGGCCCACATCCCCAATGGCTTATCGGCATCGACTACTGAGCGGTCAATCAGATATCACTGCGGATATAACCTCTTTTTGCCGCACGTTTTTCAAACAAAAACCTCCTTAACCGGCAATTCATAAATTCTTTTTCCATTTAATTTGTACAATGCATTGCACAAAGCAGGTATATAGGGAGGTACCGGTGGTTCTCCCACGCCGGTTGGTTTTTCGGTGCTTTCAATGATGTGTGTGAAAATCTTTTTCGGGGCCTGGGGCATGCGAATGATCTGGTAGCCATCAAAATTATTTTGTTTTACCTGTCCGTTTTCAAAATTTATGGCTGATGACATGGCCAGGCTACTGGCAAATTGCGCCCCACCTTCAAACTGAGAGCGAATCCGGTCTGTATTGACCGCTATGCCACAGTCCACCGCATAGTGCACCTCCGGGATGATGATTTTACCATTCTCATCTCTTGACACTTCCACAATGCAAGCCACATAGGTCAGGAAGCTTTTATGTGCTGCAAAACCTACCGCTTTCCCATCCTGAAGGGATTTTGACCAATTGGCCTCCCTGGATACCCTTTCGACTACCCTTTTCATTCTTGCGGTATCCCAGGGATAAGCGGTGATGTCCTCCCCATAATTGGGATATTCACCTTCCATTTCTTCATTGAAGCTAAGCTGCCGATCCTCTCCCAAAAGGGACAGGATATGTGCTACCGGATCCATGCCCCGCTGCTCGGCAATTTCATCCAGCATGCTGCTGATCGCAAAGGCATGGTGGATATTGCTCACGGAACGAAGCCATCCTATGCGGGTATGTGCTTTGGCCTCATGGGATTCAATCCGGATATTGGGCACATCGTAGGGAAAATCTGTACATCCCAATCCCATTTCTCCATCGGAAGGGTGCAATTCATCGGCACTGGAGGTGCCTCCGATAGCAGGAAAAACGGTATGGTGATTCCAGGCAATTAACTTGCCCTGAGCATCCAATCCGGCCTTGATCCGCTGGGCACTGTGTGAATGGTAGAAATCATGGTGAATGTCATCTTCCCGGGTCCATTGCACCCGAACGGGCTTTTTGATGGCCTTGGATAGCAATGCGGCCTCCACCACATAATCCGGCTTTGATTTCCTGCCAAAGCCTCCACCCAGCAAGGTCACATTTACAATGACATTGGCTACATCCAGCTCCAATGCTTCTGCCACCGAATCCCTGGCCCATTGTGGGTGTTGGGTCGGAGCCCAGATTTCGACGGTGCCATCTTGTTTATAATGTGCCAGTGCAGCGGGAGGTTCTATGGTTGCATGGGCATAATAAGGAGCACGGTAAGTTTTCTCTATCGTTTTTGCTGCAGTACCCAGAACGTTTTTCACATCCCCTTTTTCCCTTCTCAATCGTCCGTCCTCCAATGTTTCCCGGATCATGTCCTCCATCTGGGTGGCGCATTGGTAATCCTTGTTCTCACCCAGGTCCCATTCTATCTGCAGGGCAGCTCGTCCCTTGATGGCTGCCCAGGTATTGTCGGCAACCACTGCGATGCCCTCCAGTGGCTTGTTCAATCCCGGATGGGCACCATTTCCGGAAATTTTAATCACCTGATTGACTCCCGGTACCTCTAGTGCTTTGTCTTCCGAATAATTGACTACCTTAGCCCCTACAGCAGGACTGCGTTGGATCACGGCTATTTGCTGGTCGGGGAGATCCATGTCTGCCCCGAATACAGCCGTACCCCGGGTGATAGCTTCTACATCATAGATGGGAATATCCTTTCCGATTAGCTTGTAATCGCTGAGTTTCCTGAGCTTCAGCCCTTCCTGATCGGGAATTTCCATATCCTGCAGCAGGTCCAGCAGGTCTGCAAACTTTGCCTGTTGACCGCTTGCCGAATGAATCACCATTCCATCCCGGGTATCACAGCCCGAGGGGTCTACATCCCATTTTTTCCCTGCGGCCTCAAGCAGCATGTGTCTGGCTGTTGCTCCCGCCCTCCTCATGGGTTCGAAAAACATGCGAATCGAATAGGATCCATCGGTGTTTTGATCTCCGTAGGTCGCTTCATCACCAACCGCCTGGATGATCTTAACCGATTTCCAATCTGCTCCCAATTCATCTGCGACAACCATTGGCAGGGAGGTTCTGATCCCTGTACCCATTTCGGATCGGTGGGCAATGATGCTCACCAGGTTATCGGAATTGATGCTCAGGTAGGCGTTGGGGGCAAAGGTGAGGGTTTCACCTTTGGGGCCTGAACACTGGAAGTTGACTCCCAGCATAAAGCCGCCGGTGGCCAGTGAGCCGATCTTCAAAAACTCCCTCCTGGAAGGAAGGAATACTTTACTTTTATTGGTAAATTTTTTGAACGGGGAAAAGGAAAATTTTGGTATCATGAGCTTGTTGGAATAGCGTGAAATCAGGATTTGGAGGCGGTCTGTATGGCGGCTTTGATCCGGTTGTAAGTCCCGCAACGGCAAAGGTTGCCTGCCATGGCGTTTTCTATTTCGGCTTCAGATGGGCTGGGATTCTCCTGAAGCAATGCGGCTGCATTCATGATTTGACCCGTCTGACAATAGCCACATTGAGGAACCACATGCTCCTGCCAGGCTTTTTGAAGGGGGTGTTCTCCATTGGCCGATAAGCCTTCTATGGTGGTGAGCTCCTGAGCACCTACTTCAGAAATGGGCGTACTACAAGAGCGGATGGCTACACCGTCCAGATGAACGGTACATGCACCACAAAGGGCCTGACCACAGCCAAACTTGGTCCCCTTGAGGGAAAGCAAGTCCCTGATCACCCACAAAAGGGGCATGTCTGCGGGAGCGGTTACTTCCCGGCTTTCGCCATTGACTGAAATTGTAAACTTTTCCATAGTATTTAGTTTCTCCAATTATCCTTTCAATTTAATAAAATATTGTAAAATAAGTCCAAAAAAGCTCCCTGTTTTTTCAGAAATCAAAATAATCAAATTAAAGTCCACCTACCGTTCTACGTATAATTCGTAATTTTACGGTTTATTCGTAGGAAAACTAATATTTATTTTTTACCTTGCTTTCATGGAACAATTAACCAATAACGAAGAGCAGGTAATGGCCATCATCTGGCAATTGGAAAAGGCACTCATACGGGAGGTTCTTGCCCGCTTCCCTGAACCAAAACCACCCTACACCACATTGGCCTCAGTCATCAAACAGCTGGAGAAAAAGGGTTTCCTGGATCACATTACCTATGGGAATACCCATCAGTATTACCCTTTGATCAGCAAAAAGATCTACCGCCACAAGAGTTTTAACCAAATGGTTAAAAACTATTTTGATGGCTCTGCGCAAAATGTCTTGTCCTTTATGGTGAAGGAAAAGAAACTTTCCGATCAGGAATTTGAAGAACTGGAAAAAATGGTTGAGAATTTAAAAAATGAGAAAAAATCGTGAACCAGATATTGAACTATTTGTGGGAAGCCAGCCTTTGCCTGGGCATTCTATGGATCTTCTATAGGCTGCTATTGGATGGAAATACATTTTTCTCCTGGAACCGGGCATTTCTGCTGCTGGCCCTGTTGGCCTCCCTGATCTTTCCAGCCATTCAGTTTCCAGCTCAGGTGGGCAGTAGTCAGCTGGCGGCGAGTTATGGCTTTCAATTTCCATTATTGGAAATTACTGCTCAGAAAGCCACGCCGGGAGCACAGGAGTGGATATCCTTGACAAAGTTGCTTTTTAGCCTTTACCTTACCGGGCTTTTCTTTTTTCTCCTTCGACTGATTTGGGGACTGACTACTTTGTACAGACAAATACGCAGGGCCAGTAAGATTCCCTGGGGACCCTTTGTCCTGCTGGAAAATCCTGATTTTGAACCTGCTTCATTCTTTCGGTACATTTTCCTACCTGCCAAACCGGATCGTGTAGTGGACCGGGACTGGATCCTGGCCCATGAAGCTGCGCATGGCAGGCATCAGCACAGCTGGGATATACTCCTGCTTCAGTTGGTGAAAACCCTTCTCTGGTTCAATCCTTTTGTCTGGCTTTTGGAAAAGTCCTTGCGGGAAGTTCATGAATACCAGGTAGACGAAAAAATCATTGCCCAACATCCTAAAAAATCCTATGCCCAATTGCTCTTAAAATTGCTCAGGCCTACACAAGCCAGCGCACTCGTTCATAATTTCAATCAATTTCAAATTAAAAAAAGAATCAAGATGATGAATCAACCAAAAACCCGATCCCTTGCCAGAAGCAGGTATGCTTTATCCATTCCCCTGTTTGGGCTATTATTTGTCCTGTTTGCCTGCGAATACCAGGATGAGATGATGGATCAAAACGAACAAAGCGACAACAAAATCACAGAAAGGCTGATGCAGGGAGAAGTATTCGATGTGGTAGAAGATATGCCGGTACCTAACGGTGGCCTGGAAGGCTGGAACCAATACCTGATGGACAACCTGACCTATCCGGAAGCCGCCAGAGAGGAAGGTGTGGAGGGTACCGTTTATGCCAGCTTTGTGGTCAATAAGAACGGAGCCATCCAGGACGTAGAATTGCTCAGAGGGGTAGATGACAGGCTGGACCAGGCTGCCGTTAAAGTGATCCGTGATTCGCCCGCTTGGCAGCCCGGTAAGCAGAAAGGACAAGAAGTAAATGTCAAAATGAGGGTGCCTATTAGGTTTAAAACCAATTAAAAAAATTCAGCATTGTTTGTTGTGAATAGCTCCCTGGCCGGTAGAATTTTCCATTCTATCGGTCAGGGATTGTTTCAATCCTAAGTAATTGGTTAATTCTAAAATAAAAAGGTTTAAAACAACAATGCCCGTCTTTCAGGGATTTTTCTAAGCAGCTATTCAAAATGCCTGGAGGGTTGAATTTTCTCTTTTTAATATTATTTACCAGAAATTTCCCTTAAATTTCCTCTCATAGTTGGGATTTAAAACAACCTTTTGGTTTGAAAGATTGAAATTTCTCAGGATTTTTTGGACATGAACGAAGCAGCTTTAGGTAACATTGATGAGGGGAAAAGATTGGAAGTGGTACAATCCTATGACATCCTGGATACACTTCCGGAGCAGGAATGGGATACCATTACAGAATTGGCCGTACAGGTCAGTGGAGCAAATGTTTCCTTCGTAACATTTTTCGGAGATAATAGGATTTTCATCAAATCTGCCTTTGGGTTAAGTCGGGAGGAAATACCCGGGCTACACCTTCCTTCCCTTTTGTCCCTGAAAAAAAACGGTACGCCTGTAAATATTCCGGATATACAGGCTGATACCAAAACCAAAGTGCTGCTAAAAACCGGCTTCCGCTTTTTTGCAGCTTTCCCGCTCTTTTCGCCAAATGGCTTCCTTTTGGGAGCTCTCTGTGTATTGGACCAAAATCCAGCCCATCTCCAGAAGGGGCAATTGCGCTCTCTGAAGCTATTGGCCAAACAGATCATTTCTTTACTGGAAGGAAGGAAGAAGCAAAAGGTCATCCAGCAAAGCTATCGCCTCCAAAGGGAAATGGAACTGCAGCGGTCTCAGGAACGACTCAACAATGAAGCCTTGATCAATACCACCAGCGATGATATCTGGAGCATTGATAAAAATTACCGCTTTATTACCTTCAATGAAGCTTTTTCACTTAAAATGAAGGAGCTGATCGGGGAGACGTTGCGGCCGGGAATGATGGCGCTTTATCCCGAAAAAATTCCTGCGGATATGCACCGAAAATTTAAGAATTTTTTCGAGCGGGCCCTTTCCGGTGAGTCCTTTGTGGAAGAATACTGCCGACCGGAAAAAATGAAAAGTGGTTTATTGGTTTGGATAGAATTGAGCGGACACCCCATCATACAAGATGGAAAAATCACAGGGGCAGCTTTTTTTGCCAAAACCATTACCGAAAGAAAAAAGGCGGAAATCAAATTGCGGGAATCGGAGGCCAACTACCGAAAGCTTTTTGACCATAGCCCCTTGCCCAAATTATTACTGGAGCTGGACAGCCTGGAAATTTTGGAAATCAACCGGTCTGCCTTGGACAAATTCGGATACCAAAAAGAAGAAATGATCGGCAACAAGTTGGGTGTCCTGATGCAGGAAGAAGCCATAGGCTTTTTTTATGATTCCGTTCAGCAGCTCATAGGATCAAACACGGAGGTCAAATTAGACAACATTGTACAAAAGAAAAAGAATGGTGAACTGATTCAGGGAGATCTCATGGTCCATCAATTGGTATTTGACGATAAAAATTGCCTACTGGCCATCTTAAACGACCGAACGGAAGAGTTGAAATCCCTATCGGTCAAATCTCAAATGGCCAGTATCATGGAAAACAGCCTGAATGAAATATACATTTTCGATACCAATAGCCTGGCATTTTGTTATGCCAACAGGGGAGCCCTCCTGAATATGGGCTATAGCCTGGAAGAACTTAAAAAGCTGACACCCTACCTTATCAAGCCGGAATTTGATGAGCAGCGGTTCCGGTCATTCCTGGCCCCCCTACTTGTGGAAGAAAAGGAAAAGTTGACTTTTGTAACGGTACACGAACGCAAAAACGGTACCCGCTACCCGGTTGAAGTGCACCTGCAGAAAATGAAGTATGAAGGACAACCCGCATTTGTGGCCATCATCATAGACATTACTGCAGCCAAAAAAGCAGAACAAAAACTTCAGGACTTGAATCAACTTTTGGAAAAAAGTAACCGGGAACTGGAACAGTTTGCTTCCATCACCGCTCATGACTTGCAGGAACCGCTCCGGATGGTCTCTGCCTTTACCTCACTACTCAAAAGAAAATATGGCCATCTGCTGGATAACAAAGCCCAACAATACATCCATTTTGCCATGGATGGCTCTATCCGGATGCAGCGGATGATAGAAGATATCCTGGATTATTCCCGGGCCGGAATGGGAACAAAGAAAATGAAATCTTTTCAATCAGCTGAAGTCTTGCAAAATGTTGTCAATGACCTGCAAAAGCGCATAGAACAGGCAGGGGCCACTGTTAAACTTCCTGATCAGGATGTACTGATCCATGGCCATGTGAATGATATCTACCGCCTGTTTTTAAATTTAATCAACAATGCCCTGAAATTTGTTCCAGAAGATAGAATTCCGGAGGTGCAAATAAAATTTGGCCAGGATGCCAGGTTTTATCATTTCACTGTGGAAGACAATGGCATCGGTATTGCGCCGGAACACCTGCAAATATTGTTTCATCCCTTCAAAAGACTGCATAGCAAAAAGTCCTATGAAGGAACAGGTTTGGGACTGGCTACCTGTAAAAAAATCGTGAACCAATACGGTGGGGCCATATGGGTAACCTCCCAGCCAGGGAAAGGAAGCCAGTTTCATTTTACTTTACCTAAAACACCAAACGAATAGGTTTTACCATCGGCTAGACAGACCCCTGGAAAGCACCATCCAGCTGTAGGAAGGCAAAAAGGTAGACCAAAAAAAACCTGCCTCCATCAGGAAGCAGGGTCTATGGAGATAATTGATGTTTAACCCGTTATATGCATTAGGAATGCTTTTGCAGACTGAAATTACTTCAAAATCAGTCAATCGTTGCAGTTTTCAACTTTACCATGGCGGTGCTGGTTTCCAAACGGCCTGATTTTCTTGCGATTTCGGCCTTCATAATGAAACCTAATACATCATGCGGGTTAAATTAAAAACCGAAGCCTAAATAAACCTGGACAACTGCATTTTTTGAATTGTCTGTCAGGTTTCCAGCAAGGCCGTCTTTACCGATATTTCTCAAGCCATAATTGTAACGGGCACCTACATTGACGGCATTGATATCAAAGCCTACGCCTACTACCACTCCATAATCAATTTTGTTGAAGTCATCGGTTTCCAGTTCCCTGACCGGAGTAGGGCTTGTCTCTGAAGTTTTCCAGTCTTTCACATTTGCTGATAACAAATAGGCTAAATAGGGACCTGCATGAACGTTCAAAGGTCCTAAATTTACCGCTAGTGCTACAGGTACCTGAATGTAATTCAGGTTAAACCGGATTTCGCCTTCCTGGATTCCAAACACATTTTCAAAATCTGATCCACCATAGGATACTTTTGAACCCGTATTGGAATACAGCACCTCAGGTTGTACCGCCAGGAAACTGTTGATGGGAATTTTACTGAATAAACCAAAGTGAATGCCCATTTTCATGCTTTCACTTTCTACATTAGGCTGATCCAGGTATAACTGGGACAAATTCAGACCCCCCTTAATGCCAATCTTTGGACCTGGATTATTAGACTGTGCCAGCGCAACACCGATGCCTGCAAACAGGGTAAGCAGGATCGTTAACGCTCCGGAAAATATTTGTGTACGATAGGGCTTTTTCATTTTTTTGAAAGTACGATATTTATATAATTTATTATCATCACAAAGGTAAATAAATATTGAGTCTATATATTACAATATTTTATATTTTTATTTCAAATTTAACACTTTAAATTATGATCAATGCTGGATAACTAACATGGCATAACTATTGTGCAGGATTTGTTTAAGTATATCTGTTTCATACCATTTTAAATTTCACTCCATGCAATTGATAACCGAAAAACTTATTCAGGACCTATTGTCCATAGAGCAGGCACCCTGCCTTTCACTTTACATGCCTACCTACCGAAACCACCCGGATAACCGACAAGACCCCATTCGATTTAAAAATTTATTGAAAGAAATGGAGCAATCCCTGCTGCAGAAATACAGTTCAGATGAAACCAAATCCTTTCTGGCTCCCCTGGAGGAAATAGCCGAAAACCTTGACTTTTGGAACCATAGTTTGGATGGCCTGGCTGTATTCTCCGCCAAAGGACTGCTGGAGTTGGTAAAATTACCTGTAGCTGTGGATGAACTGTCCATCGCAGCAGATAGCTTCCACACCAAACCTCTTCGTAAATATTTGCAATCCACAGACCGATATCACCTGTTGGGTTTAAGCAGACATGAATTCGCTTTGTTTGAGGGAAACAGGCATTCTTTGGATGAAATAGAACTATCCTCCGACATTCCAAAAACCATAGAAGATGCCCTGGGTGAAGAATTAACAGATGAGCACCTTACCGTAGCCGCTTATGGTGGAGCTGGAGGAGAAAGCAATGCCATGCACCATGGGCATGGGGGAAAGAAAGACCAGATAGACCTGGATGCAGAACGGTTTTTCCGTGTCGTGGCTAAATCGGTAGAGGAACATTATTCCAAACCCTCAGGCCTTCCATTGATATTGGCAGCATTGCCCGAACACCACCATCTTTTTCAAAAAGTGAATAAAAATGGGGCATTATTATCAGACGGTATCCAGGTTAATCCATCCTCGGTAAGTAAGGAAAAACTGGCTGAAATGGCCTGGAAGTTAATGGAACCGGCTTACCTAAAAAACCTGGAAAACCAGGCAGGTCAATTTTGTCAGGCCAAGGCATCCGGTAAAGGAACTGACGATTACAAGGAGCTGGCAGTGGCCGCCGTAGAAGGAAGAATTGGAACTTTACTTGTAGAAGCTGACCGCATCATTGCCGCACGCATTACCAATTTAGTTACCGGTAATACCCAGAAAAAAGATATGGATAATCCCAGAGTAGATGACCTCCTGGATGATATGGGTGAATTGGTAATGAAAATGGGAGGCAGAGTTGTGGTCATGCCTCCTGAATATATGCCTACGGATACGGGTCTGGCAGGGATATTCAGGTATTAAGTTTTGCCCAAAAGAGTTTATATATCTTTGGCCAGGTATCAGCATTAAGACAATGGATATTTTTAGATTTGATAAAAAATAAATCAAACGAATAAGGCTGCGAATATTAGGATTTGCCTACCCTGCAAACCCGATTGCCGACATTAAGGTATTCAGGGAGTGGCTACTTTATCAATGATATATGCAGAGCCGGTTTAAAGTAAGCTTCCTATTCGGGCCGAAACGGATAGCAGGAGAAAATCTAAGGCACTAACCCGCAAATTTCAACTTGTAATCCAAAGGCGACATATCCGTGTACTTTTTAAAAACCTCCCGAAAGGCTTTAGGGTCATTGTATCCGACATCGTACATGATCTCACTCACCGTCTTTCTGCCGGATTCCAACTGCTTTTTGGCCGCTTCAATTTTTATGCGCTGCATGTATTCCAGGATGGTATTACTGGTAGCCTGTTTGAATCTCCGCTCCAGGGTCCTGCGTCCCAGCCAAAACCTCTACCGTGATTTTCTGATCGTAATGTTTTTCCAGGTATTCCTGAGCAGCCAAAATCAACTCATCTTCGTGTGTCTTCTGCCCCTTAAAAATACTGAAGGGCAGTTGGCTGTTTTTCTCTATGTCCAGCAAAAAATACTTTGAAGCCAATATGGCCATTTCCCTGCTGGTATATTTTTCTACCAGGTAGAGTAGCAGGCTCCAATAGGCATTGGCTCCTCCACTTGAGTACAGGCCATTTTGTTCGCTGATGACCCTATCATCTACCAAATTTACGTCTGGGAACATGGACCGAAAAGTTGGGGCATGCATCCAATGGGTGAAGCAGGTCTTGCCTTTAAGGAGTCCTGTAGCGGCCAAAATAAATGCGCCAATGCACAAGCTGGCTACTTCTGCTCCCTTTTTGTATTGCCCAATGATCCATTGAATCATGTCTTTGTTTTTTTCTATGGCCTGTTTGATATCTCCACTGATGGCTGGAATGATAATCAAATCCGATTGCTCCACCTCCTGCATCAAACGATCAGGCCGAATGACCATCAGGCCATTGCTGAGTCCTATTTCAGGTTCGGCTCCTACCAGATGAACTTTAAAAAAGGCCTCCTGCCCTGCAGCAATCAAAAAGCCGTTGATCGCTGTAAACATGTATTGGGGATCTACAATGGCAGCAGGTACAGCCGTTTCAGGGACAAGGATATGCACATTTTTCATGGCCTAAAGATACGGCATAATCCTGTCGTATTCAACCCGTTACTTTGTCGGAATTGCACAGTGGATCATCAATTAGATTACATTAAGTTTGTAGTAATGAATTCTGGAATTAGAAGACCTTACCATAACCCTATCATTATGAAACCCATGATTTTTGTGAACTTGCCAGTAAAAAATCTTCCGGCGGCAATGGAATTTTATGCTGCTATTGGATTTAACAATAACGCTCAATTTACGGATGAAACTGCGGCTTGTATGGTTTACTCCGAAACCATCATGGTCATGCTTTTGACCCATGATAAGTTTTCTACCTTCACCTCCAAATCGATTGCGGATACCAGATCCCAGGTACAGGTATTGAATGCCCTCGCATTGGAAAGTAAGGAAAAAGTGGATCAAGTGACCGAAAAAGCCCTTAAGGCCGGGGGTAAACCTGAAAAACCGGTTTCAGATTATGGTTTCATGTACAGCACATCCATCAATGACCTGGATGGTCACATATGGGAATTTTTCTGGATGGATCCACAGCATGTACATGAAGAAGAAAAGCAAACCAATCCCTCACAATAAAATTTAAAACCAATGAAAACGATAAACCCATACCTTGGATTTGATGGAAATTGCCGGGAAGCCATGGCTTTCTATCAAACCTGTTTCGGGGGAGAACTCCAATTCCAGACCTTTGATGAATCCCCCGTGGAATGCCCAAGCGGTAAGGAAGGACATATCCTGCATTCCAGCCTGACAGGAGACAATTTCCTCTTTATGGCCACGGATATGACACCACCGGATGGCTTTAAATCAGGAAGTGAGGTTTCTCTCGCCATCAGTTTTGATACGGAGTCCGAAATTCGGAAAGTATACGACCTTCTCAGCCAACAGGGAAGAATCATAGATGATTTAAAAGACTCTTTTTGGGGTTCAATCTTCGGCGTAGTTCAAGATAAGTTTGGAAAGATATGGATGCTGGACCATGAAAAAAAGCAATAAACAGCAAAACCCCATCGACCTAAACGAACCTAACATGACCCAACAGAAAAGACCAATCGTACCCTGCTTGTGGTTTGATCAGAAAGCAGAAGAAGCGGTAAGCTTTTATTCAGAAATATTTGGAAATGGCACCATTCATCACGTATCCAGGTATGGGGAAGAAGGCGCTGAACACCATAAAAAACCTCCAGGAAGTGCCATGGCGGTCAGCTTTTCCATGCATGGACAGGAATTCCTGGCCCTGAATGGAGGACCAATGTACCGGCACAGCCCGGGCATTTCCTTCTTTGTCACCTGCGAGACGGAGGAGGAAGCGGATAGGGTGTGGAAAACTTTGGCTGAAGGTGGCGCAGTGCTGATGCCCTATGACCAATACCCATGGAGTGAAAAATACGGCTGGCTGAATGATCGGTACGGTGTTTCCTGGCAGATTTCTCTGGGAAAGCTTCCTGATGTGAAACAAAAATTCGTCCCCTCCCTAATGTTTATCGGTTCAAAATTTGGGAAAGTAGAGGATGCCATAGATTTTTATCTGGATATTTTCAAACCCTCCTCCCTGGAAGGAATAGACCGGTATACGGAACAGGATCCGGATGAAACCGGAAAGGTCAAGCATGCGCAATTTTATCTGGGTGACAATACCTTTATGATGATGGAGAGCTCCCTTGCCCACCAATTTGACATTAGCCCTGCAATCTCCTTTATCGTTACCTGTGAGCAGCAGGAGGAAATCGATTATTACTGGGATAAACTGACCCGGGGGGAAGGTGATGAAGTACAGTGTGGATGGCTCTATGACCAATATGGCGTATCCTGGCAGGTGGTTCCCAGTATGCTGCCAGCAGGCATGAAAGATCCCGAAAAAGCCGGGAAATTGATGGCTGCCTTTATGCCCATGAAGAAACTGGACATTAAGGTTTTGGAAAAAGCCCTTGAAACATGGCCGGAATCTGAAAACCTTCATTAAGTCCGTCTAAGCAACATACATCACTGATCAAGAAAACATTGCGCATGGAAACGAAACAAAAAACATTTCTAAAAAAATTAAACGAGGCATTTGCCAATAGTGAGGTAGCATTTATCCTGAATGCGGTTACAGACCATATTGAATGGACCATTGTAGGGGATAAAATCATCAGCGGAAAGGATCAGTTTGCGAAAAGTCTTCAGGAAATGGCTTCTCCCCAGCCCATGAAACTTGAAATCCGCCACATGGTCACCCATGGCAAGGAAGCTGTGGTAGAAGGAAGCATGTGGACAGCGGAGGGAAAGGAATACTCCTTTTGTGATATCTATATCTTTAACGGTTTTAAAGATCCCAAAATCAAAACCATGAAAAGTTATGTTTTTGAAATCGGATAACAACTAAATTTAAACGCAACTTTTCAATCCCTTTTCCAATTCGGTAGCCTTTAAGCCATAGGCCTTTTCTATTTTGCCGGAATCAAAACAATAGTCTTGATCCAACTGGTAACGGAGCTCTTTGATCTCCCTGAGCAATGGAATAAATACCGCCAAAATACTAACCATAAAGCCCGGTAATACCTGTACTTTGGAGGGCATATTGAGTTCTTTGGCCAGGATGTCCACACATTCCTGTGCCGTTGGGTAGCGGTCCGACGTGGGCAGGTGCCACACCTGGTTCCAGGCATCCTCCTGCTGGGCCAAAAAGGCGGTAGCAAAAGCAGCATCCGGAATATAGGTAAAGGAATGCTTTTTATCTTTCCGGTAAAGCCATTGGGCGGTTTTACCGGCTTTCATTCGTTTAACCACCGACTCATGGAGAAAACTTAGCCTGGCATCGGGACCATAAAAATCAGCGGCTCGCACAATCATGGCTGTAAGTTTCCCGGCCTCCACCTCATCCATAATCATCTGAGCAATTTCTGCCCGCACTTTTCCCTTATTACTTTGGGGCTTTACCGGCGTTTCTTCTGTAAGGTGCCCTACATGGCCCGGATCATAACAATACATATTGTCAAAAAACACCAATTTTGCATCATGCTTTTGGCAGGCCTTGATCGTGTTTTGCATGATGATTGGCCATTGTTCCTGCCATAAGCGGGTTTTGTAGGTAATCCCTGCCACCAGGTAAACCGTTTCGGATCCTTCTACAGCAGCATCTACCTGACTTGCCTGCAGCAAATCAGCTTTCACCAAAGATTCATCTCCATAAATGGGTTTCGGTTTTCTACTGACCAGGCGGATGGCTCCGGTAAACTTTCTCAGATCCTGTGCCAATTGGGTTCCGATATTGCCTGTGGAACCAAGGATGGTGTGTAACATATTGAAGCGCTAAAATTTCTTCAATTTACTAAAATTGCGTTTATTTATCGGATGCCCGCAGGGGTTTTTCTTTCACAAAATCGACCACCAACTGCACCAGTTGTCGGGAGCGCAAATTGTGCCCCAGCCCATCGGTACTGTGCAAAGTGGCACCTTTCCAGTGCCTCAAGAGTTCCAATGCATTTTGATAGGGAGTCCGTTGGTCTTCCCTATCATGAATGATCAGCCCGGGAATCCTGAGTTTTTCCACTAAAACCGGCAGCTGTATATTGTCAAGTTCTTCTTTGGCGTATTTCTGGAATTCATGTTTGATGCGGGTCACCGTATTTGCTTTAAGGTTTAGGGCCTCCATGTAAAAGTCAATAAATTCACTTGCCCTGCCGGGAGAAGCCATGGACACCAATTTTCCTATGGGAGGTAACTCATAGGTGGCCAGGGCATAGAAAACCGAAAAGCTCCCAATGGAATGGGAAACCACGGCACCAAAACCATGGTAATAGCGTGCCAGTAAAGCGATCAGGAAAGCATTTTGAGGAACGGTAAATTGCTTCCCCTCGCTCAGCCCGTGCGCAGGAGCATCAAAAGCAATGAGTGTAAATTCCTCCTTTGGGAAGGCCTCAATGTATTTTTTCCACCGGAAAGAATGGCTTTGCCAACCGTGTACAAACAGGATTTTTTTGGGCCCGGTACCCCACTCGTAAATTTTGATGGCTTGCCCGTTAAAGTCAAAATTCCGCCGGTTGGCCGTTTGTAAAAAATCCAATTGGGCCGGGGACAACTTTTTCTTCTGAGGGGTACAAAATATTTTGAATGCCAACTTCCCTCCCTTTTCGGGAGCCATGCGGGTCAGGGTGTTCAGGTATAGTCCGAGGGATTTATAAATCAGTTTTTTCATTTTACATTTATATCCATCAAGCTTCTTTTCGGTACTTCAAGTTTTAAAATTTTCCTTCCCCAATTTTAAAGGCTCCTTATTTTTAACGGATTCATGTAGTATCTTACACCTCCTCCAGAATAGACCTTCCCTGGCTCCCATCTCCTGAAGTCCATTGCCATTCTTCGTGTAACCTTATTTTTCCGTTCTCCATGATTTCTGGTGTAGAACGGCAAATACCCGTCATCAATTCACCCTTTTGGTTGACCTGATGGTACCGCATGTCAATGTTGCCTTTTTCGTCTACCAAACCTATAAGATGGCCTTTCCTGATTTTACCACCTTTATATTCGGAAGTCAGGATATTTCCTTCCTGTTGATAATGAAAAAAGGTATCTCCGGAAGTCTCCCCGTTTTCACTGTTGATGAGCGGCTTGAATATTTTATTGTTGTAGTTCATGATTCCTGACTGAGCATTATTTGGCGGGAATTGCCTCTGTCAAATCCTCCACAATGGTACCTGTATCCACTACTTTGATCCCACGGATCAATGGAATGCACAACAAGCTGAGAACGATGGCTGCATAACCGATCATTTCAAAATTATACAGTTTGCCATCCCCTCCTTCTACCAATACCATGCCCCCCACAAAGGAGGCCAGACCAGCGCTCAATTGCTGCACGGCCGAATTGAAACTGAGAAAGCTTCCCCTGTTTTCAGGTTTTGCCGTACCGGTAATCAAAGCGGCTGCAGGCACCATGCGCCCATTAGAAGTCACAAAAAAGATGGTAGAAACAATCAGGGCATAATAAACCGGGGTTTCTCCCAGGTGGGTAATAATGGCTATCGGGATCACGTTCAGGCTCATAAAGATGGTAAATATCCTTATTTTACCGTATTTGTCTGTCATTCTTCCCACCCAGGGCGAGGTAAAGACGGTAAAAAATCCGCCTGCCATATAAATGAAGGTGAGCTGTAGTTCCGTAAAACCAACATTGGACACCATAAATGGGCTCAAAAAGGGGATGATCATAAACTGACCCAGCATCATCATCACCGTTAATGAAATGGCCCTCATTTGGTTGGCATTGCCGGTAACCCGGCGAATGACCTGCAGGGGGCTTGGTTTCAGGTGGCCGGTGACCAGGTGGCTGGTAATAGAAGGCACAAATTTATAAATCAGCACCAGAATGATTACCGCCAAAATGGCCAGAAATAGGAAGGGTGCATGCCAGTTGGAAATGCTGGCAATATAAAGCCCGAAGGGCACCCCAACCACAGAGGCTACGGAAAAAGCAGCCATCACCATGCCCATGGCCCTACCCCTCCTTTTGTCCGGGATGGCATCTCCTACAATGGCAAAGATCAGGGCGGAAGTCAGCCCCCCAAACAAGCCTGACAAGATCCGGGCTGTTAATAGAAACGGGTAATTTGGTGAAAGGGCACAAGCAATGGTGCCCAGCAAGAACCCAAGGAATACCCACATCAGTATGGTCCGCCGGTCATATTTATCCAAAATAAAAGCCCCAAGAAAACTACTCACTCCGGCACTGAAGGTGTAGGAGGACACCAGGAGTCCAAATTCCTGAGGGCTTATGTCAAAAATCCGCATCAGTTGTGGTCCCAGCGGCATGAGGATCATAAAATCCACAATGTGGGTAAAATTGACCGCTGCCAGTGTCCAGAGTAAAAGTTTTTCTTTATTCATACCGCCAAAACGTGTCCAGTAAAAACCTTCATACTATACTGAAAGTTCTTAAAAATGAAGATTATTCTGAATCTTAATATTTTTACAATACCTGGAGATATTTTATTTGGATTGAGGTCATGCCATTTGAAAATGAGTTATCCAAAAGGTTGGCAGAAATCACCTCATCTGAAATAGGTATAAACTTGATTTAATCTCCAAAAAGTATCCTTGTATAGGATTTCATCTTTATTAAGTTAATTTAATGAAAAGCCAAAGCTCTTTATTTCTCCACCACCCTCACATCCATTCGTTGAATAAAGGCTTCCTTCTGAGGATTCAGGGTAAAGAATATACGAATGTCTTTATGCGTTCCCTCAAGCAAAAAGCTTCCCCTTAATTGGTTCAAGGGATCCAGTTCCCCAACAGAAAGTATGGAACCAGCTTCATCAAAAACCTGATTTACAGCCTTTTTTCTCCTCTCATATGGAATATCCTGAAAGAAATTATCGGCAAAAATTCCCGGATCCTCTACCTTCCATTCCGGAAGCAATTGTACGATCTCGGATTTTCGCTGACTTAAGATGTCTGATGGAGGGATTACCCTGTGTTGAAGGTTTCCAGCGGCCACCAGGGTATCCAATGCCCGGGCATTCACTGCCGAAGGAGCTCCGTAAGTATTGTTGCTGAAGGAAAAAACCCCAATCCCATAATCAGGATAAATGCGCCATTCACTGCCAAAACCCGGTAAGCCTCCACTATGTGAAATACGAACAATTCCCCTGCAATCCTTTCGCCAGCTTAATCCATACCCATAAGCGACGACATTCGGGCAACTTTCACCGGTTGAGGATTTGTCCTGAGAATTTAAGTTAATAAATTGCCAGGGTTGGTGCATTTCCCTGATGGAACTTCTCCGAACAGGACCTGCTTCGTCCTCATCTCTCGGTGGCCAGGCGGACAAATGAAAGGCTACATATTTGCTGAAATCGGCAATGGAAGACCACATCCCACCCATTGCCCCATAAGCCCCATCGTGCATTAGTGGCACTCCTTCCCATTCTCCATCCTGCCAAAAGTATCCCAATGCCAGTTGTTCGGCTGGTATATCTGAATATTCATATTGGGTATCGTGCATGCCTAAAGGATCCAGTATGTTTTCCTTAACGTACGCTTGGTAAGGTTGACCACTTATATTGCCAATGACTTTACCCAATAGTGCATAACCTAAATTACTGTATTCAAAACTTACACCGGGCACATTTGAAAAAGAAATCCCTTCCCTTAAAACCTCCAACAAAGCTTCATCGCTGGCATCCAGTTGCCGGTCGCCCCAGGGGTTGTCTTCGGGAAATCCTGCGGACATGGTAAGCAAGTGTTGCAGGGTGATTTCGGGAGCGTCAATGGTTGGTTTTTTAACCTGGTTCATTTCAGGAATATACCTGGCTACTGCATCTGTAAGGTTTAATTTTCCCTCATCCCGAAGTTTCAGGATGGCCATGGCTGTAAAACTTTTGCTCATGGAAGCAATACGATACAGTGTCTGAACGGATGCCTTAGCCTCACCTTCGATGTCAGAAAAGCCAAAACTTTTGTGGTGTATAAGTTCCCCATTTAGGACTATACCATAGCTCAGCGAGGGGAAATGGTTTTGTCTGGCATAAGCATCATACATTTGATCTACAGCCGGCAGCAACTCGCTTACTTTTTGGATAGATGCTGAATCTTCAAATTCGGCTACTGCATAGGGATGAACAACAGCCGTATAAGGGATTTCTGTAGCCTGCTTTTCAGCGCAGGCAAAAATTAATAGGGCTGCCAATAAGGACAAATTTTTCATGGTGGGTATGTTAGGGTATGGTAAGATACTTCAATTCTCATTTTTCTCCAATAAGCTTTTCACATGAAAGTCTAATAATGCTCCTGTTAATCTTATTTTACTTACCTTTGCATCTTTTAAGGATATCGGTAACAGAGCAATATTCTTAATACAACAAAACTAAGAATATAATGACATTCGAAGATCTTAAAATAATTCCCCCTTTATTACAGGCACTGGAAGAGAAAAATTACAAAGAGCCAACGGCTATTCAGCAAAAGGCCATTCCGGTAGTTTTGAACCAAAGGGATATATTGGGCAGTGCACAGACGGGAACCGGTAAAACAGCTGCTTTTGCCTTACCCATCATTCAGCTGCTGCACAACTCGGCTGGAAAGGAAAAAGGCCGCGTAAGCATCAAATCCCTGATCGTCACGCCCACGCGGGAACTGGCCATTCAAATTGATGAAAATATTGATTTTTATGCCAAACATACCAGGTTGAAACATGCTGTTATCTTTGGAGGGGTAAAACAGGGCTCACAGGTCAACGAACTGAACAGAGGGGTAGATATTTTGGTGGCCACCCCGGGCAGGCTGCTGGACCTGATCAATCAGGGATACATCAAGCTGGATCAGGTCAAAATATTTGTACTGGATGAGGCTGACCGGATGTTGGATATGGGATTTATCAATGACATCAAAAAACTACTGAAGCTGCTGCCTACCAAAAGGCAGTCACTGTTCTTTTCTGCCACCATGCCGGACAGCATAGTAGAATTGTCTTCAAAAATCCTGACCGATCCTGTGAAAATTGAAGTCAGCCCGGTCTCCTCGGCAGCGGAAACCCTGCAACAAAACGTATACTATACCAATAAATCCACCAAGAAGGACCTGCTGCTGCATATTTTAAAGGACAGGAATATGGATCAGGTACTGCTTTTTTCCAGGACCAAACATGGGGCTGATAAAATCACCAAAAACCTGAAAGGAGAAAACATCAGTGCTGCTGCCATTCACGGGAACAAGGCCCAAAACCACAGACAAAAGGTCCTGGGTCAATTCAAAGACGGCACCATCCGGGTCCTGGTGGCTACAGACATAGCTGCCAGAGGCATTGACATCGACAAGCTGCAATATGTGATCAATTATGATATCCCGGAAGATCCGGAAACCTATGTGCACCGGATCGGCAGATCGGGAAGGGCAGGGGAGACAGGTACGGCCATTTCCCTATGT
>Ga0008836_100108_pt1 | contig 79535 bp, 57 predicted proteins | sample HotLakConsUCCR28_FD_62214 | JGI IMG/M metagenome (GOLD analysis project Ga0008836, IMG submission 62214) | Hypersaline microbial mat communities from Hot Lake, Washington, USA - Hot Lake Consortium UCC-R28 (Hybrid Assembly) ... | reverse complement strand
TCATTTCTAAGGATTACTTCCGGTGCTTTGATATCAATAAGTCTTTTCAGCCTGTTATTTCGGATAATTACCCTCCTGTACAGGTCATTCAGATCCGAAGTAGCAAACCTACCACCATCCAATGGCACCAGTGGCCGTAGTTCAGGTGGAATTACAGGCACCATGCGCACAACCATCCATTCCGGTCGGTTTTCTATTCTGGTCCTGGCATCCCTGAAGGCTTCTACGACTTTCAGGCGCTTTAGAGCCTCTCCTTTTCGCTGCTGCGAGGTATCTGTAGCCGCCTGATGCCTCAAGCTATAGGAAAGGTCGTCCAGGTCAAGCCTGGCGAGCAGCATTTCCAGTGCTTCAGCACCCATCTTGGCTATAAATTTATTGGGATCATCATCGTCAAGCATCTGGTTCTCTTTGGGAAGCTTGTCCATGATGTCCAGGTATTCGTCTTCTGTCAGGAAATCCAGGTACTGCAAGCCATCATCTGCCTTGGCACCAGCCTGAATGACCACGTATCTTTCATAGTAGACGATCTGATCCAGCTTCTTGGTGGGCAAGCCCAAAAGATAACCAATCTTGTTGGGAAGAGATTTGAAATACCATATATGAGCTACGGGTACTACCAGTTCGATATGCCCCATTCTTTCCCGTCTTACCTTCTTTTCGGTAACTTCCACTCCACAGCGGTCACATATGATCCCCTTATACCTGATGCGTTTGTATTTTCCACAATGACATTCCCAGTCTTTTACCGGCCCAAATATCCGCTCACAGAACAAACCACCCATTTCAGGCTTATAAGTCCTGTAGTTGATCGTTTCAGGTTGTGTAACTTCCCCGTGTGAACTGTCCAAAATGGACTCGGGTGAAGCCAAACTAATGGTGACTCTGGAAAAGTCGTTGTTTAGTTTTTTATTTTTTCTGAACGCCATAGTTTTTTTTGTATTTGAAGGCCCCAAAAGGCCTAATGGTTTCTAAGTTAGTCAAGCGTAATTTCCAAGGCAAGTCCCCTGAGCTCATGTACCAAAACGTTAAACGATTCGGGGATGTTTGCTTTTGGAAGGTTCTCACCTTTGACAATGGATTCATAGGCCTTGGCCCTGCCGATAACATCATCAGATTTTACGGTCAGAATTTCCCGCAATACATGTGATGCACCGAAGGCTTCCAATGCCCAAACTTCCATTTCGCCAAATCGCTGACCACCAAACTGAGCTTTACCACCCAAAGGCTGTTGGGTAATCAATGAGTATGGCCCAATGGATCTGGCATGCATTTTATCATCTACCAGGTGCCCCAGTTTCAACATGTAGGAAATACCTACCGTTACGGGTTGATCAAACTTTTTCCCCGTTAATCCATCAAACAAATACGTCCTGCCAAATGAAGGCAGTCCCGCCTTGGTCAACTCTGCCGCTACCTCTTCCGTGGTTGCACCGTCAAAAATTGGTGTGGCGTATGTTTTACCAAGCTCCCTGCCAGCCCAGGCAAGTACTGTTTCGAAAATCTGTCCGATATTCATCCTTGAAGGCACACCCAATGGGTTAAGTACTATATCCATAGGAGAACCGTCTTCCAGGAAGGGCATGTCCTCGTCTCTTACGATCCGGGCCACAATACCTTTGTTTCCGTGTCTACCAGCCATTTTATCTCCCACTTTTAGCTTACGCTTCTTGGCGACATATACTTTGGCCAATTGAACGATACCAGCTGGCAACTCATCTCCTACTTCCAGCGTAAATTTATCCCGCTTAAATATACCGGAAATTTCATTTCGGGTATTGGTATAATTTTTAACCAGTTTCTGAACCAAAGAATTGACATGTTCATCATCTGTCCAGTCATCCAATATGATATCAGAAATCAGGTTTACTTCTTCCGCTACATTATAATTGCTTTCATCTCTGTAAGGGTTTTTCTCGGGGAATAGGTTGTTTTCAATGTTCTGCGCATTGAACTTCATTCCTTTACTGATGATTTCATCACCGAATTTATGCCTTACGCCGTTGGAAACTTTTCCTTCCAGGATCTGAACCAGCTTCTGGATCATTTTAGCCCTTACGACAAGCAGGTCCTTGCTGTATTTTTGCTTCAGTTGTTCTACTTCTGCTTTTGCCTTTACCCGAAGATCCTTGTCTTTCTTGGGTCTGGAAAAGAGTTTGGTTTCTATCACCACACCATTCAATGAAGGGGAGGCTTTCAGAGAAGCGTCCTTTACATCTCCTGCCTTGTCTCCAAATATGGCACGAAGCAGTTTCTCTTCCGGGGTAGGATCAGTCTCTCCTTTTGGGGTAATCTTACCAATGATGATGTCCCCCTCTTTAATTTCAGAACCTACCCTGATAATTCCATTTTCATCCAGATTCTTAACAGCATCTTCTGATACGTTCGGAATTTCTGAAGTCAATTCTTCCTCTCCACGCTTGGTATCCCTGACTTCCAATTGGAATTCTTCAATATGGATAGAAGTAAAAACATCTTCCCGAACGACCCTTTCAGATATGACAATGGCATCCTCAAAGTTATACCCCTGCCAGGGCATGTAAGCTACCAGCAGGTTTTTACCCAGAGCCAACTCACCTTTATTGGTGGAATAACCTTCCACCAGCACCTGACCTTTATGCACCTTTTGTCCCTTCAATACTATAGGTGTGAGGTTAATGGTAGTGTCCTGATTGGTTCTTCTGAATTTGATCAGATCGTATGTTTTGTATTCGTCACTAAAGTTTACAAGCAACTCATCACTGGAAAGCTCATATTTGATGACGATTTTTTCAGCATCTACATAATCAATGACCCCGTCCGCTTCAGCCAAAATCAAAGATCTTGAGTCGATGGCCGCCTTGCCTTCCAGACCTGTACCCACAATCGGGGCTTCAGCCTTGAGCAGAGGAACCGCCTGGCGCTGCATGTTGGATCCCATCAGTGCCCTGTTGGCATCATCATGTTCCAAAAAGGGAATCAAAGAAGCCGCTACAGAAACAATTTGATTGGGAGCAACGTCCATGTAGGATATTTCCTTAGGCTCCAATACCGGGAAATCACCTTCAAACCTGGCTTTAACTTTATCATTGACAAAATTACCCTTGTCATCCAGGGGTGCATTTGCCTGGGCAATGTTGTTATCGTCTTCTTCTTCGGCAGTTAGGAAAACAATGTCCTCCACATTCATGCTTACCTTACCCGCATTGACCTTTCTGTAAGGTGTCTCCAGGAAGCCCATGCTATTAACTTTGGCATGAACGCACAAAGAAGAGATCAACCCAATATTCGGACCTTCCGGGGTTTCGATGGTACATAGCCTGCCATAATGCGTATAGTGTACATCCCGAACCTCAAATCCTGCTCTTTCTCTGGAAAGACCTCCGGGACCCAGGGCAGAAAGCCTCCTTTTATGCGTCAACTCTGCCAAGGGATTGGTTTGATCCATAAACTGGCTCAATTGGTTGGTGCCAAAGAAAGAATTGATTACAGAAGACAATGTTCGTGCATTGATCAGGTCTACTGGTTTGAAATCTTCATTGTCCCTCACATTCATCCTCTCACGGATCGTTCGGGCCATCCGGGCCAGACCTACGCCAAACTGACTGTAAAGTTGCTCACCTACCGTTCTAACTCTCCGATTACTCAAGTGGTCAATATCATCTACTACCGCCTTGGAATTGATCAGACCGATCAGGTATTTCACGATAGAAATGATATCCTCCGTGGTCAGGACTATTTTGTCCGCATCGATATTCAGTCCAAGCTTTTTATTGATCCGGTACCGACCTACTTCTCCCAGGTCATAACGCTTGTCAGAAAAGAACAAGCCATGGATGACCTCTCTTGCAGTGGCTTCATCCGGAGCTTCTGTATTTCTTAATTGCCGATAGATAACTTCAACAGCTTCTTTTTCAGAGTTGGAGTTATCTTTTTGAAGGGTATTGTAAATAATGGAATAGTCAGCAATATTTACATCTTCCCTGTGCAGGATGACGCTTTTGGTTCCTGATTCAAGGATAAGATCAATGTCTTCATCCGTCAGAATACTGTCCCTTTCCAATAAAACTTCGTTTCGGTCTATGGATACCACTTCTCCAGTATCTTCATCCACAAAATCCTCCACCCAGGTTCTCAGCACCCTTGCTGCCAGCTTCCGGCCAATGATTTTCTTTAATGTTGATTTATTGGACTCTACTTCTTCGGACAGGCCGAAAAGGTCAAGAATCTGCTTATCTGAGCCATATCCTATCGCCCTTAATAAGGTGGTTACAGGAAACTTCTTTTTTCTGTCGATATAGGCATACATGACATTGTTAATGTCCGTAGCAAATTCTATCCAGGAACCTTTAAAAGGGATGATCCTTGCAGAATAAAGCTTAGTACCGTTGGTATGCTTACTTTGGGCAAAGAAAACACCGGGAGACCGATGCAGCTGGGAGACGATAACTCTTTCTGCGCCATTGATCACAAAGGATCCTTTTTCGGTCATGTAGGGAAGGTTTCCCAGAAAAACTTCCTGTTCGATGGTTTCAAAGTCTTCATTGTCCTCATCGGAACAAAGCAACCTCAATTTGGCTTTTAGGGGAACAGAATAAGTCAGACCTCGGTCTATACTTTCTGACACATTGTACTTGGGGGGATCTACGGTATAGTCGATAAATTCAAGGGTGAAATTTTCCCTGGAGTCACTGATAGGGAAATTTTCAGAGAAAACCTTGAAAAGACCATCCTGCCTTCTTTTTTCTGCAGGAGTATCCAACTGGAAGAAATCTTTAAAAGATTGCAGTTGAATATCTAAGAAATCCGGATAGTCTTTGACTACCTTAATGGATGAGAAACTTTTCCTTTCGGTTTGATTCTGGATAGCCAAGGCAGTATATAGTTTTAGTGAAAGTTATTATTATTAAAGGACTATTTACACTTAAAAAAGTGCAATTATTTTCATGTCCATAAACAGGAAAAGACCTGACTGATAAGTCAGGTCTGATGCTGGTAAACCAAATCCAATTGGAGTTGGCTATTCAATTTTATTTAAGCTCAACTTCAGCTCCAGCTTCTTCAAGTTGCTTTTTAAGTGCTTCAGCTTCTTCTTTGCTTACTCCTTCCTTAACGGCTTTAGGAGCGCTGTCCACCACTTCTTTGGCTTCTTTTAGTCCCAAACCTGTCAATTCTTTAACAAGTTTAACGACTGCCAATTTTTGTCCACCTGCAGCTTTTAAGACAACATCAAAAGAAGATTTCTCTTCTTCAGCAGCACCTTCGCCAGCGGCTCCACCTCCAGCTACTACAGTAGCGGCAGCAGCGGCAGGTTCGATACCATATTCATCTTTTAAAATTGCGGCTAACTCATTTACCTCTTTTACAGTCAAGTTAACTAACTGCTCAGCGAATGCTTTAAGATCTGCCATTGTATTAAATATTTAAATTGATTGTTATTTACTAATTTGAATGATTTTATTAAGCTTCTTCCTTCTCGGACAATGTTTTCACCAAGCCGGCAAGAATAGATTTTCCACTCTGAAGTGCGGACACCACATTTTTGGATGGAGATTGTAGCAAAGAAATTACTTCACCTATCAATTCTTCTTTGGATTTCAGTTCGGAAAGGACTTTTAAATTGTCTTCTCCTATGAATTGGTCACCATCGACAGAGGCACCCTTAAAAAGTGGCCGCTTTTCTTTGCTTCCCAATTTTTTCCTGTAATCCAAAATCACTTTAGCCGGCAGGTTCCCCACTTCTGGTGAGAACAGGATACCTGAAAAACCTTTTAAAGTACTATCTGCAAAGTCAGCATAATCGGCTTCAAGGTTTTCAAGGGCCTTTTTGATCAAGGTATTTTTGTATACCCTATATTCCAGCCCTTTATCGAAACACAATTTTCTGAAACCATTTATCTGCGCCACGCTAAACCCGGAGGCATCAGCGATATAGAAATGCGGAGTAGTCTTCAGTTTATCGGTAAGTTCTTCAATTATGGTTTTTTTATCTTCTCTCGTCATAATTATATACCTTGAATACTACTTTTATCAATCACAATGCCCGGAGACATGGTACTGGATAAATGTATACTTTGGAAATAAGTACCCTTCGCGGCAGATGGTTTCAGCTTAGATATGGTCAGGATTAATTCCCTTGCATTTTCCTGAATTTTTTCAGCCGTGAAGGAAGCTTTTCCAACGCTTGCATGAATAATACCGAACTTATCTACTTTGAAATCAATTTTACCAGCTTTAACTTCTTTAACTGCTTTCCCAACATCGAGGGTAACAGTACCGGACTTGGGATTAGGCATTAAGCCTCTGGGTCCAAGGACCCTACCCAGTCTACCTACTTTAGCCATTACATTTGGTGTGGTAATGATGACATCTATGTCTGTCCAACCACCTTCAATCTTTGCAATGTACTCATCCAGTCCAACATAATCAGCTCCTGCTTCTTTGGCTTCTTCTTCTTTGTCAGGGCTGCAAAGCACCAAAACCTTCAATTCTTTTCCTGTACCGTGCGGTAAGGCCACTACTCCCCTGACCATTTGGTCAGCTTTTCGCGGATCAACACCCAAACGGATGTCCAGATCAATAGAAGAATCAAATTTGGTGTTTGAAATTTCCTTAACAATAGAAGAAGCCTCAGCCAAGGAATAGTGTTGGCTAGGGTCGTATTTAGAAAGAGCTTCTTTTTTCTTTTTTGTTAACTTAGCCATTTTTTGCTTGTTATTCCTCCCAAGGAGCTTTCCCTGAAACTGTGATACCCATACTTCTGGCCGTACCAGCAACCATTCTCATGGCTGAGGCAATTTCAAAAGCATTTAAATCAGGCATTTTTACCTCTGCAATTTCTTTAACCTGATCCCAGGATACTGCACCAACTTTTTTCCTGTTTGGTTCGGAAGAACCACTCTTTAATTTTGCAGCTTCCAGCAACATAACCGCTGCAGGAGGCGTTTTTACGACAAAATCAAAGGACTTGTCCGAATAAATCGTGACAAGCACAGGAAGAACCTGGCCCATTTTATCCTGAGTCCTGGCATTAAACTGCTTACAGAACTCCATGATGTTCAACCCTTTTGAACCAAGGGCCGGACCAACCGGAGGAGATGGGTTAGCCTGGCCACCCTTCACCTGTAGTTTCAGATAACCAGAGATTTCTTTAGCCATTTCCTAATCTAGTTTTTCTACTTGTATAAAGTTTAACTCTACGGGAGTATTCCGACCGAAAATCTTAACCATAACATTAAGTTTCTTCTTGTCTTCAAACACTTCCTCAATCACACCCGAGAACCCACTGAAGGGACCGTCCATTACTTTAACGCTCTCTCCAACTATAAATGGGGTATCCAGTTTTTCTGCAAACTCATCAATCTCTTCTACACGACCTAAGATCCTGTTGATTTCTGATTGACGTAATGGCTCAGGGGTTTTGGAAGCCCCCCCTTGGTTTGACCCTAAAAAACCGATAACTCCCGGTATGCTTGTAATCACGTGATTGGCTTCTCCATGACTGAGATCCGCATTGACTAAAACGTATCCAGGGAAAAAATTTCTTTCCCTAACCCGCTTTTTACCATTACGCATCTCATATACTTTCTCAGAAGGTATCAAAACTTCCGGGATATACTCCAGAAGCTTTTGACGGGCAATTTCATTGTCTAAATAAGTCTTTGCTTTTTTTTCCTGACCTGCCACTACTCTGAGCACGTACCATTTGTGATCTGCCATCCCGTTATTTAATATTCTTTAGAATAAATCATAAAACCATGTCATGATATTTTCGAAGGTCAAATCGATCAGTCCGATCACCAAAGCGAAAATCAATGAAGCCACCAATACCAGTACGGCACTGTTTTGAAGAGACGCATACTTCGGCCAGGTGACCTTGTTCTTCATCTCATCAATGGACTCAATTACAAAATTTTTAACATTCATCCTTGTAAAATTGGTTAACAAAGAACCTCTGTTATCACCACCAAAATAGCAGTGAGGGGTCCTCATTCAAAACATGACCGGCAAAAGCTGTATTACATATCTTTTACCCATGATTTTATCTTCCTTAGATTGCACGGGCGGAGAGATTCGAACTCCCATCAACGGTTTTGGAGACCGCTATTCTGCCATTGAACTACGCCCGTATTTTTCCGATCCTCGAATAAGGAACGCAAAATTAGTGAATTGAGGCCAAAGAAACAAATGCGATCCCGAATAATTTCAGGACCGCATTTTTTAATATGATTTATTAAATCAAAATTAGTCAAGAATTTCGGTTACCTGTCCGGCACCTACTGTTCTACCACCTTCTCTGATCGCAAATCGAAGTCCTTTTTCAAGGGCTACCGGGTTGATCAGGGTAACTTCAATGGTAATGTTATCTCCTGGCATTACCATTTCTACATTCTCAGGAAGCTTGATCTCTCCCGTTACATCTGTAGTCCTTAAGTAGAACTGAGGACGGTACTTGTTAAAGAATGGGGTATGTCTACCTCCTTCTTCTTTTGAAAGTACGTAAACCTCGGCTTTGAAATGGGCGTGAGGTGTAACAGAACCAGGCTTACAGATAATCATACCTCTTTTGATCTGGCTCTTTTCAATACCTCTCAGCAACAAACCAACGTTGTCACCTGCTTCACCTCTGTCTAGTATTTTACGGAACATTTCCACTCCGGTAACAGTAGACTTCAGTCCTTCTGCTCCCATACCGATGATGTCTACAGCTTCTCCTGAATTGACAACACCTCTTTCAATCCTTCCGGTAGCCACAGTTCCCCTACCAGTAATAGAGAATACATCCTCTACAGGCATCAGGAAATCTTTGTCTATCGCTCTTTCAGGAAGCGGAATGTGATCATCTACGGCTTGCATCAATTCCATTACCGTATCTTCCCATTTGGCTTCACCATTAAGTGCACCAAGGGCAGAACCTGCGATAACAGGAATGTTGTCTCCGTCAAATTCGTAGAAAGAAAGTAGTTCTCTTACCTCCATTTCTACCAACTCAAGTAATTCGGGGTCGTCCACCAAATCTACTTTGTTCATGAATACCACCAAAGCCGGTACACCTACCTGACGTGCAAGAAGGATGTGCTCTCTGGTTTGTGGCATTGGACCATCAGTGGCTGCAACTACAAGAATTGCACCGTCCATCTGAGCAGCACCAGTAACCATGTTTTTTACGTAGTCAGCGTGACCTGGACAGTCAACGTGGGCATAATGCCTGGACTCCGTTTGATACTCTACGTGTGAGGTATTGATCGTAATACCTCTCTCCTTTTCTTCCGGTGCGTTGTCGATGGAAGCAAAGTCTCTTAATTCAGAAAGACCCTTTCTGGCCAATACAGTGGTAATGGCAGCAGTCAAAGTAGTCTTACCATGATCGACGTGACCAATCGTACCTATGTTTACGTGTGGTTTGGAACGGTCAAAGGTTGCTTTTGCCATGCGTGAAAATCCTCTGTTTAGTTAAAGATTAAATTTCAGTAAATGTTTGAAATGTTCAGAGCCAACGACGGGATTTGAACCCGTGACCTCTTCCTTACCAAGGAAGCACTCTACCCCTGAGCTACGTCGGCTTTTTACATTCAGTTTTATGCCCTATGAAAAGCATAGAGCGGGAGACGAGGCTCGAACCCGCGACCTGCAGCTTGGAAGGCTGCCGCTCTACCAACTGAGCTACTCCCGCTTATTATATTTAACAAAGAAAACTGGTCAAAACCAGCGTTCAAATTCATTATTTTATTTCAAGAATCCAAAAATAGCCGGATATTATAAGAAAACAATATAAATGGTACCGGAATATTCAGATTATTGTTCAGAGAGTGAAATATTCCCTGATATTCAGTGGGGGAAACAGGATTCGAACCTGTGAAGACATAAGTCAACGGATTTACAGTCCGTCCCAGTTGGCCGCTTTGGTATTCCCCCATATGACTTCAAATCAACAAGACAATGCAATGTCTTAACTTCTTTGTTGTCATAACGGATGGCAAAATTATACCCTTTTACCAAACATTCAAAATATTATAAAAAAAATTCTCCTGTTTTTTCACAAATCCAAATTATACCATTCATGGTCAGTATTTTACTCTTCCTCCAGATAGGGTTCCAAATAATAAGATTCATACCTGCGTACCATTTCATCCTTTTCAGCTAAAAGCACAGACTTGACCAATTCCAACACCCCCGGCTCATCGATAAAGCCAAAAAGTGACTGAAAGGCCGCCAACCTGACGTAGGGTTGGGGGTGGCGCCTTCCCATCTCACTCAGGTTGTTAATGGCCTGCTCCACGACTACATCCTCCACACTGGCAAAGTAATCTCCATAGTACCCAATGAAATAATAAAGCGATTGCCCATCTAATGCGGCTAACTTGTCATGCATCCAGTCCGCATAGGCCCCTTGCCCGGTTTGTGTAAGGTAATCTGCAAGAGGTGCCAGGATCCGGATATTTTCTTCGGATTCCAAGCGCTCGAACAACTCCCGCTTTTTGGGTAAATTACCTTCCCCATCCATATAGGCCATTAAAGCAGTCCCGGAGACCTGGTAAGATTCATCGTTGATCATGCGATAGATCAATGACTCGTATTTGGCCGGATCTATTCCTGCCAGTACCTCAATGGCGGCAGCTTTTACCGTATTGCTTTCATCCTGCTCTGCCATTTCCACTATTTTAGCTTCCAATGAATAAAGCCCACTTTGCTCCGCAGCGATCCCTGGAAACCTTTGAAGGGCTAGCTCCCTGACTACCTGAAAAGGGTCATCTAACGCCTTTGCCAGTACTTCTCCTAAACCTGCCCAATCCTCAGACAAGCGCGTTAGGCTGTCCAATGCCTCTACTCTTGCCAGGCCGGACCTGGCATGCTGAAACTGCTTTTCCAGGATCCCGGCCCCCTTTTGGGTTTTCCTTTCTGCTAAAATGGTCTGATATTCATCAAATAAAATCAAATCCGTCCCGGCACCATTCTCCAACGAAAATTTCTGAACGGCCTGGTCCAATATAAATTCCTTCTCCACTACCTTTCCCTGCTTGTACATCTGAACCTTAAAGGGGATTTTGAAAAGTGGTGTCACCGATAAATCCTGCTGTTGTTCGATGGTCAAGACGATGTTATCCGGATCAGAATGATCCCAGTCAATGGATAGTTCGGGGTGACCGGAAGAAAGAAACCATTGATTAAAAAACCAGTGCAGGTCCCTGCCGGAAACCTTTTCCAGGGCCAGTCTGAGATGATGGATCTCTACGGCCTGGAAAGCGTTGTCCTGTAAATAGACCTTTAGCCCCTCGAAGAATGCCTCATCTCCCAGGAAACTCCTCAACATATGCAGTACCCTGCCCCCTTTGGCATAGGTATGGCTGTCAAACATATCCTCGCTGTCTGAATAATAGTACCTGATCAGGTCATTCTGCTTCTCCGCCGCCTCATCCAAATATTCCTCCATGGCATTAAAATGGTGCATGTCTGCCTGATCCTTCCCTTCCTTGTATTCAAACCAGAGGTATTCCGAATAGTCTGCAAATGCTTCATTTAATGTTAAATTGGCCCAGGATTCGGTGGTGACATAATTGCCAAACCACTGATGAAACAATTCATGTGCGATGATATAATCCCATTCACTGTCCAGTGCCTCCCTTTCATTCAGGTTCAGTGCTTCCATAAATATAGAAACCGTAGTGTTCTCCATTGCTCCGGAAACAAAGTCCCTGACTACTACCTGATCGTATTTTCCCCAGGGAAAAGGCACCTGTAGTAATTCGGAAAAGAAGCTGATCATTTCCGGGGTATGTTCAAAAACCTTCCTGGCACCCGATTCAAACTTTGGCTCTACGAAATACCGTAACGGTATACCTGTTTCACTTTGATCTTCTATGATGGCAAATTCCCCCACCACCACAGCTGACAAATAGGGAGCATGGGGTTGATCCATTTGCCAGTGATCAGTTTTTGTCCCATCATTGTGGTTTTCAGTCCGTACTAGTTTACCATTGCTGATACTGGTATACCTGTCTGGCACCCTGAGAAAAAAATCATGCGTTTGCCGCTCATTAGGGCTATCAATTGTCGGGTACCATTTGGAAGTGTATGTTGTCTCTCCCTGAGTCCAGATCTGAACAGGCTTGCCTGACTCGCTGGAGTCCGAATTGATAAAATACAGGCCCTTGGTATCGGTTATGGCCGTATTGCCGGGGGCATTGCCCTCTTCGGGAAATGCGGTGTAGGCGATATGCAGGGCGAGGGTATCCCCTTTCCCGTATTTTTGGGGAAGTTGGATTTCTATTTGCTTTTGATTGTAGCTGTAGGTAAGCTCCTGCTTATTTCCTTTCAGATCCAGGTACAAGTCATGGATATCAAAATCCTTGGCATCCAATACCAGCATTTCCTCTTCGTAAAAATATGGTGTAAGTTTCAAACCTGCTTCTCCCCTGACAGTGCGAAGACCATAGTCAAAAGACAAGTGGAGATCCGTATGAATCAAATCAAAATTACGGGTTTGACTGGCTCTATAATTTTTGATTTCATGTTCCTTCTTCCGGATTAATTTATCCCGTTCGTCAGCTGCTGTTGCTGTATTTTCCGGGACTGTGGCCGATTCGCTTTTTGTATCCTCCACCAAATTAGATGTAGGCTTACAGGATAGCGAAAAAATAAAAAGCAGTAACAAAAATACAGAAGCTTGATTTCCCTTGTGGTGCATGGATAATTTGAGTTTTCAGTCAACAAAAAAAGTAAATAACTACAATATTTAGTACCTTGAGCAGGCAAAAAACGTCAAAATATTGCTTTCCGCCTGATATCAGTTTAAAATTAAGAAAATGGCCATAATAAAACTAAATAACCAATCATTTAATATTGTCAGGGAGGGTGAAACCTTTAGGATAGGCGAAAAAACAATAACGCCAATAGTGCACCAAAAAGGAGTCAATGAGTACCTGATCGCATTCAACAACCGCATGCATCACCTGATACTTTTGGAAAAATTCAGTGAGAAAGAATATGCTGTATCGGTAAACGGAAAAACCTTTACCACCTCCTTTAAGGATGCCAAGACGCTTTTACTTGAAAAGCTGGGCATGCAGGAAAGTACTGCCTTAAAGATCTCATCAGTGAAAGCGCCCATGCCTGGAATGGTACTGGAAGTAAAAGTAAAAGTTGGGGATAAGGTGGAAAAAAACGATGTTTTGATGGTTTTGGAAGCAATGAAAATGGAGAATACTATCAAATCACCTTCCTCAGGCACCATAAGTTCGGTAGATATCAAAGAAGGTGAAGGAGTAGAAAAAAACCAGGTCTTGCTCCAATTTTAAGCATAAGATTTAGTATTCTTAAAACAAGGATTTATATTTGTCGGGCTTTTAAGTTTTAATTTACAGCTGAATGATCGCAAATGCCTATCCATTCATCAATTGATAAAGAACTCCAAATGAAATCGAGCAAGACGAGATCGTCACATACAGGGATGATTATAGTGGCGAGATTCCCTGTCTGGTCGACAGGCAGGCATATACCCACTAAAAAACAATTATAATCATATGAAATATAAACGAATTCTCCTGAAACTAAGTGGGGAAGCCTTAATGGGTGAGAACAGTTATGGTATTGACTCGAAAAAACTTCAGGAATATGCCACTGAAATCAAGAATGTACATGATTTAGGGGTAGAGATTGCCATTGTTATAGGAGGAGGAAACATTTTCAGAGGGGTACAAGCCGGAAATGTGGGGATAGACCGGGTACAAGGTGATTACATGGGTATGCTGGCGACCCTGATCAATGCCATGGCCCTGCAGAGTTCACTGGAACAAAACGGCATGTTTACCCGCCTGATGTCCGGCATTAAGGTAGAAAGTGTGTGTGAACCATTTATTCGAAGGAGGGCCATCAGACACCTGGAAAAAGGCAGAATAGTCATTTTTGGAGCTGGAATCGGCAATCCGTATTTTACTACAGACTCTACAGCAAGTCTGCGGGCCATAGAAATCGAAGCCGAAGTGGTATTAAAAGGGACCCGGGTGGACGGGGTATACACGGCAGATCCAGAAAAAGACAAAAGCGCTACCCGGTATTCCAGCATCACCTTTCAGGAAGTTTACGAAAAAAACCTGAATGTCATGGACATGACCGCATTTACCCTTTGCCAGGAAAACAACCTCCCTATCATAGTCTTTGACATGAATAAGACCGACAACCTGTTAGATCTGGTAAATGGCAATGAAGTAGGAACATTGATTACATCAAAACAATAAAATCCCATGGAAGAGATCCAACTGTATTTAGAGGAAGCGAAATCATTAATGGAAAAAGCCGTTCAGCATACCATAGCCGAATTGGTAAAGATAAGGGCAGGAAAGGCAATGCCTAATTTTTTGGATGGGGTAATGGTGACCTATTACGGCAATCCTACACCCATTCAGCAAGTGGCTTCCATTACCACTCCTGATGCCCGGACCCTGGCCATCAAACCCTGGGAAAAGAACCTGATTCCTGAAATTGAAAAAGCAATCATCAATTCTGATCTTGGTTTAAACCCCCAAAATAACGGAGAAATGGTCATGTTAACCATTCCCCCATTGACGGAGGAGCGAAGGAAAAATCTGGTCAAGCAGGTGAAAAATGAATGCGAAAATGGAAAGATCAGTATCCGGACCGTCAGGAAAGACACCAATGATGCCCTCAAAAAACTACTGAAGGAAGGTGCCGCAGAGGACGAAGTAAAAAGGGCTGAAGATACCGTCCAAAAATACACCGACACCTATGCCGGAAAGATAGATGAATTGTTTGACAAGAAGGAAGCCGAAATCATGAAGGTGTAACAGAAGTAAAAAAAGAAGACTTCATAAAAAAATAAAGAACAGACAGCTAATAGCTGACCATTCTTTTCTGTATTAAACCTTACACTTCAAAAGTAAGTAATTCCCCTGAATAAAAAAATGGGGATTTTCTCCGATTCAGATTTTTACATTTATTGGGCTGGTTTAATTAGTGTTGGAAAAACACTTTATAAATAACACCTTCGGTCCCGCTATTTTTTAATGACCCTCATTTAAACTGCCGGGAATACACATGTGTGGTGTTCTTCTTTATTGAAATATATCATCGCAATTTAAGTTGATATTACAGAATAATGATTTTTTTATGGGTTACTGAAGAAATTTTGAAGAAATTCTGAAGAAACCATCTCTTACCTTTCTGTTAAATAATCCGTTTTTTATTGACGATTATTTAGTTTTAAAGGCCTAATTTTACGGTTTTTATTACAAATGATTTGTTTTTTACAAAGACAATTCCGTCTGATACAACCATTTTTTAACCCCCTATTGCATATGATAAAAATTACCTTCAAATTTAAAGTGTTATTTTAACAATAGCTTTAATAATTATTAACCTAATTAATTAAAAAGAATGCAAAACTATTTACCCAAAACAAAATTGTTTTTGTTGGGATTGGCCTTGCTTTTGGCAAGCAGCCTGACATTACATGCGCAGTCCAGGGATGTGACGGGAACAGTCATATCAGCAGAGGACGATTTGCCATTACCGGGAGTTTCTGTATTGGTTAAGGGCACCACGCGTGGTGCCGTTACCGATATAGACGGAAACTACCAGATTACCCTGCAGTCAGGGGACGAGACTTTGGTCTTTTCTTTTGTAGGTTTTGTCAGTCAGGAGGTTGAAGTTGGTAACCAGAGTAATATCGACATTACTTTGGGTCCGGACATGCAGGCCCTGAGTGAGGTTATTGTGGTAGGTTATGGTGAACAGAAAAAGGAAACCATCACCGGATCTGTAGCCACGGTAAAGGGAGGAGATCTTGTTAAATCTCCGGCCATGAACCTAACCAATTCCATTGCCGGAAGGATGTCCGGTGTCATCGCTGTAAACAGAAGCGGCGAGCCAGGATATGATGGTGCAGGCATTCGTATCCGGGGTTCAAACACCCTGGGTAACAATGATGCCCTGATTGTAATTGATGGTATCCCTGCAAGGGCCGGAGGGATAGACCGGCTTAACCCAAATGACATCGAAACCATCTCCGTTTTGAAAGATGCATCTGCAGCCATTTATGGTGCACGGGCAGCAAACGGAGTAATTCTGGTGACTACCAAAAGAGGTAAAGAAGGCAAGCCGGAATTGACTTACCAGTTCAACCAGGGTTTTGCCCAACCTACCGTCATTCCAGAATTGGCGGATGCAGCACAGTATGGAGAAATGTTGAATGACCTGAGCGTTTATGAACTTCCTGTAGGGGAATGGAGAGCAGCCACCGATGCTTACCGTGCCACAGGAACCTACACCCGCCCTGATGGTCAAAACAGAACCGCTCCTTTCAGCCCTGAAGCATTGGAGCTTCACCGGGCAGGAACAGATCCATGGAACTATCCGAACACGGATTGGTACGGAGAAACTTTAAAAACCTGGTCTCCTCAAGTGAGACACAATCTGCAGTTGAATGGTGGGTCTGATAACTTGCGTTATATGGCATCATTGGGATACCAAAACCAGGATGCCTATTACAAAAATTCTGCAACCGGTTTCAAGCAGTATGACATGAGGATCAACCTGGATGCCAAAATCAACGAATATATTGATCTGCAACTGGGTGTACTGGCCCGTCAGGAATATCGCTTTTTCCCAACAAGAGGAGCCGGAGCCATCTTTAGGATGCAGATGAGGGGTAAGCCCCATGAGCCGGCCTTCTGGCCTGATGGAAGACCCGGACCGGATATCGAAAACGGTGAAAACCCAGTAGTTATCACTACCAATGCTACCGGTTATGACAGGGACACCAGAAACTATTTCCAGACCAATGGTGCATTAAATATCAAAATACCCGGCGTAGAGGGATTAAAATTTCAGGGAACTGCAGCAGTTGATAATCTGAGCAGGTTTATGAAAAGATGGGAAACCCCCTGGACACTCTATCAAAGAGGTAGTGGTTTTGAAGATGACGGAGTTACTCCTGTTTTGGTGCCCAGCTTGAGGGGACCGGCCGAACCAAGGCTGAGGCAAACCAACATCAACCAATTGAATATCTTATTGGGCGGGGTGTTTACTTATGAGAAACAATTTGGCGATCATCAGTTTACTGCATTGGCTGGTGTAAACCAGGAAACGGTAGAAGGAGATGATTTCTTTGCTTACAGGAGGTTTTTTATCTCTCCAGCCATTGATCAGATGTTTGCCGGAGGTGATGCCGAAAAAGACAATGGTGGCGGAGCTTTTGAAAGAGCGCGGCTAAACTATTTCGGAAGGGTAGCCTATAACTATCAGGAAAAATACCTTTTCGAATTTCTTTGGAGATATGATGGATCATACATTTTCCCTGAAGCCACCCGTTTCGGATTTTTCCCCGGTGTAATGGCAGGATGGGTAGTTTCTGAAGAAGGTTTCTGGAAAAACAATATTTCAGCCATGGACTTCTTTAAAGTCAGGGGTTCCTGGGGACAAATGGGTAACGACCAGATTTTTTACGATGGATCCCTACAGGAATACCAGTTTCTTTCCACTTACGGTTTCCGAAGCCATATTCTGGAAAGCACAGAAGCCAAAACCTTGTTTGAAACCAGGGTACCTAACACAGGTATTACCTGGGAGGTGGCCAACAACTCCAATATTGGTGTAGAAGGACAGCTTCTACAGGGGCAAATCTTCTTCGAACTGGATTATTTCTATAATCTCAGAACCAATATCCTTTGGAGAAAAAATGCATCAGTGCCCCAGTCTAGTGGACTGGCCAACCTTCTTCCTGCTGAGAACATAGGGGAGGTAGAAAATCAGGGATTTGATTTCAACATTGGATACAGGGGTCAAAAAGGCGATCTTTCCTACAGCATCAGTGCCAACGGTGGTTATGCCAAAAACAAGATCCTTTTCTGGGATGAGCCTCCGGGAGCACCCGACTGGCAATTGGCTACCGGCAAGCCCATGAATACACCTGCTCCGGTATACTTGTATGATGGTGTATTCCCCAATGAAGATGCTATTGAAGCAGAAACACTTGATTATACAGACATCACTAACCAGCTTCGTCCTGGTGACATGAGATTCAAAGACTATGACGGCGATGGAGCCATCACTCCTCTGGACAGGGTCAGGTTGGACAGAAACAATATCCCAAGATTTCAGGGAGGGGTGAACATGAATGCTTCTTTCAGAAACTGGGATATGGCTGTATTGTTCCAGGGAGCTGCCGGAGCCATTGCTTTGGTAAGCCTTGGAGAATCAGGAAACATTGGAAATTACTTGTTGGAATTTTATGAAAACAGGTGGACCGTCGATAACGAAAGCACTGAATACCCAAGAATCGCTAACAGGAGTGACCAGTATTTTTCCGGAGGAAATGATTTCTGGTACAGGAGCTCGGATTATATCCGCCTGAAAAACCTGGAAATTGGTTACACTGTTCCCCAGCAAATTGGAGAAAGATTTGGTATCAGCAACCTGAGATTCTATACCAACGGACTGAACTTGCTGACCTGGGATAAGTTAAAAGTGTACGATCCTGAATCAGACAATGCCACAGGCCAGTACTATCCTCAGGCAAGGGTTATCAACGCAGGTTTGTCCGTAACATTCTAAATCCAAAAAACATTGAATATGATGAAAAATATAAAATATCTAGGGTTGGGCCTGGCGATCTCTTTTCTACATGTATCTTGTAATGAAGAGTTCTTGAATACCCAACCTCTTGGAGAAGTATCTGAATCTGCCGTATGGGCAGATGCAGGACTTGCAGAAGCCTTTGTTACCGACCTGTATTCCGGTTTGGGACAGGGTGGGTTTAGCGAGCAAGCACTGGCCTCTTTGACAGATGAAGCCATCTTTACCCATCCGGGTAGAAATATAAATACCGTCACCGAGGCAAGATCCAACCCACAGAATCCGGGCTGGCTGGACGGTACCAGAAACTGGCCCAATATGTACAATAGCCTTCGGGCTACCAATATTGCCATCGCCAATCTGAGTGATCCCCAATTTCCAAACGATGGAGGTGTTGTGGACAGGTTATTGGGTGAAGCCTTGTTTATGCGGGCCTATTTCCACCATCAATTGCTGAGAAATTTCGGTGGAATACCATTAGCAGACCGGGTATTTGAATTAGGAGAAGATACTTATGCGATCCCAAGAAATTCCTTTGAAGAAGTGGTTGATTTTATTCTTGAAGATCTGGACCGTTCTGCACAATTGCTGGAAGGGCTTACCCTTACCCGTGGCAGAGCCAATGAAATTGCCGCTTTGGCATTGAAATCCAGGGTGCTGATTTATGCGGCATCAGACCTTCATGATATGGCTACTGCTTCCGCCAATTCCGATGTGATTTCAGGATTTCAAAACAAAGAATTGCTTGGATATACTTCTGGAAGCCAGGAGGACCGATACCAAAGAGCTGAGGCCGCTGCCAAAGCAGTATTGGACAAAGCTAGTGGCAACATGCTTGACCTTACCGAACCATTGCCTCAGGAAGAGGCTGTCCAAACTTACATCAACAATTCCCTCTCCAGAAATGGTGGGGAAAATGAAATGATCTTTGGAAGGTATTTTCTTTCTCAAAAGCCTGAAGCCGGAGGCCGTCACGGACTCCATAACGGGCCCAATGGGTACAATAACTGGGCTGGGAATACCCCGGTTCAATTGTTGATAGACGATTACCAAATGATGGATGGTTCAGACTTTGACTGGGATAATGAAGATCATGCCAGTGCACCTTATGAGGGGCGTGAACCCAGGTTCTATGCTACTTTCCTTTATGAAGGAGCACCCTGGAAACCTCGTTCTTCCGCCAACCAGTCCCGGGATCCACTGGGACAAATCCAGACCGGTACTTATGAAGTAGTCAATTCTCAGGGACAGAAAGTAACCCATTTTGGATTGGATACCAGAAACAGTCCCATCGAAGATTGGAATGGAAGCTACACAGGGTACTATATCCGTAAATTCATCGAGCCCGATCCTAATTTCGTTGACCAGAACACCTGGCAGGAAGTGCCCTGGCCGCACATCCGATTTACCGAAGTGGTTTTCAACTATGCGGAAGCCAATATAGCCCTGGGAGATGATGAAGAAGCCAGAAACTGGTTGAACAAAATCAGGTTCAGATCAGGCTTACCGGCTATTACGGCCTCGGGAGAAGAATTGTGGGACATTTTCATCAATGAAAAACGGAAGGAGATGGTAAACGAGGAGCACCGATACTATGATGCCAGAAGGTGGATGATTGCCCCCGAGACACTGGGCAGACAACCCAATGGCATTAGTATTGTAGGCACTTTAAAACCAGGAGCTGAAGTTGAAACCTATCGATACGACCCGGAATTGTATGATTATTCCTACGAGGTAATTGAAATCGATCCGGGTAAGGAAAACAGACTTTGGCTGGATAAAATGTACTGGATGCCCATCAGTTTCGAGGAAACTCAAAGAAACGAAAATCTTATTCAAAATCCAGGATACTCAGATTGATCCGGATTTTAACATATTCATACATAAAAGGGGTGGTCAGTTGACTGCCCTTTTTTTTTATTTTAGGTCAATCCCTATTTTTTCAATACCCGGGAAGAGCAGAACGAAAGCACTACTACCTGAAACCATGCCGAAATGCTGCTTAAATCTTCTTATATTTGCTGGAATATTATCTCATCCTTATGTTCAATTTTCCACTTTATAAAGTACAGCTTATTCCTCTGGCCCTGATAACCTTTTGCTTCTCATCCTGCCAACAGGAAAGCCAAAAAAAGCCTGAATTAAAGCAATTTACCCTTTTACCAACTGAAAGGACAGGTGTGGCCTTCGAAAACACCCTTACCGAAGGATTGAATACCAACATTCTCATGTATGAATATTTTTATAATGGCGGAGGAGTAGCCGTTGGAGACCTGAACGGTGACGGATTAGATGACCTTTACTTTTCAGGAAACATGGTCGCCAATAAACTATACCTCAACCGGGGCAATATGGAATTTGAGGAGATCACCCAAATTTCCGGTGTAGCCACCAGGTCCAGTCCCTGGAAAACGGGGGTAAGCATGGCCGATGTTAATGGAGACGGGCTATTGGACATTTACGTTTGTTATTCAGGAAGCCTGCCGCCGGAAAAAAGGAAAAACGAGCTTTATATCAACCAGGGTAATAACGAACAAGGCATTCCTCTGTTTACTGAAATGGCGGCGCAATATGGCATTGACAGTGAAGCTACCAGTACACAAGCCAGCTTCTTTGATTTTGACAATGATGGGGACCTGGACCTTTTTCTGCTCAATCACAATCCAAAATCCCTGCCGGTCCTGGATGAATCCAGTACGGCAGCCATCATGAAAAATACAGATCAAGCCGGACCGCAACTTTTCAGGAATGATGGGGAGGTTTTTACAGAGGTAACGGAGGAAGCCGGAATCCTCCGGGTGGCCCTTTCCTATGGACTTGGTGCCGGAATCTCGGATATCAATGGTGACGGGTGGATGGACATTTACATCTGCAATGATTATACCGTACCGGACTACCTGTACCTCAATAATGGGGATGGTACATTTTCAGATGTGATTGCCGATGCCATGGGGCATACATCCCATTTTTCCATGGGCAATGATATCGCCGATATCAACAATGATGGCTATCCCGACATTTTCACCCTGGACATGCTGCCAGAAGGAAATAAAAGGCAAAAGCTGCTCATGGCCCCGGATAACTACGAGAAATTTGAGTTTAACCTGAATGTGGGTTTCCATCACCAGTACATGCGCAACATGCTCCACATCAACCATGGCAATGGAACTTTCAGTGAGATAGGTCAGCTGGCTGGTATTTCCAATACCGATTGGAGTTGGGCCGCCTTATTTGCCGATTTTGACAATGATGGCTTAAAGGACCTGTATATCACCAATGGCTATTTCAGGGATTATACCAATCAGGACTTTTTAAAATACATGGCCGACTACCTGAAAAACAACGAAAACGGGTTGAGAAGGGAAAATATTCTGGATCTCGTCTACAAAATGCCTTCCTCCAACCTGGTAAATTATATTTTTCAAAATACTGATGGGTTGACTTTTGAAAAGCAAACCGAAAGTTGGGGATTGGACCATCAGGCCAATAGCAATGGAGCCGCCTATGCAGACCTGGACAATGATGGGGACCTGGATCTGATCGTCAATAACATCAATCTCCCCGCTTTTATTTATCAAAACAATTCCGATTCTCTTTCAGGCAATCATTTTTTGAAAATAAAATTAAAAGGAAATACAGCCAATACCCATGGCATCGGAGCAAAAGTGACGCTTTATCAGCAGGGTAAAATGCAATCCCTTCAGCAAATGCCCGCCAGAGGCTATCAATCCAGTGTTTCACCGGTACTCCATTTTGGCCTCGGGGATGATGACAGCCAGATTGATTCCCTTCAGGTGATTTGGCCCGGAGGCGCACAGCAAATATTGCAACAGGTTGAAAACAACCAAACATTGGTGCTTTCTCAGGAAAATGCTTTCAACCAACCAGTATACAGCCCTGAAATCAAACCATTGATGACTGAGTCCCCATCTCCTATCCCCCATGAATCACCTAAAAACACCACCAATGATTTTAAAAGGCAGCCACTGATGGTCAATCCGATTTCCTTTTCCGGACCTGTGATGTTAGAAGGAGATGTAAACGGAGATGGCTTGCCGGATCTTTTCGTCGGCGGTGCACAAGGTCAAGCCGGTAGTTTGTACCTGCAGCAGTCTGGAGGGCAATACATCAAAAAGCCGATCCCCGATTTAGAAGCAGACCGTGACTTCCAGGATACGGATGCCTTGTTTGATGACTTCAACGGTGATGGATATCCTGATTTATATGTAGCCAGCGGTGGTTATGGAGATTTTCTTCCCGAAGATCCCCTTTTGCAGGACAGGCTCTACTTCAACGACGGCCAGGGTAATTTTACCCGGAAAGTAGACGCACTACCCCAAATGCTTACCAGTACAGGTGCCATAGCTTCACAGGACATCAACAATGACGGTTATCCTGACTTGTTTATTGGAGGAAGGGTCATTCCGGGAAGGTATCCTGAAACTCCCAAAAGCTACCTGCTAATCAATGATGGAAGCGGTAAATTGGTAGATAAAACAGCCAATTGGAACCCCGGTCTGAGCAGTCTGGGATTGGTGACAGACGCAGCCTGGGCAGATCTCAATGGTGATGGTACCTCAGAACTGGTGGTTACCGGAGAATGGATGCCGATCACCATATTTGAGCCCGCAAACCAAAAGCTGGTTGACCATAGTGCCAATTACTTTGAGGAGCCTACCCATGGCTGGTGGAATACCCTGCATATCGCAGATGTAAACGGGGACCAGCTACCGGACATCATTGCCGGTAATCAGGGTTTGAACAGTCAGGTAAAAGCAAGCCTGGAAGAGCCTGCTGAAATGCACTACAAGGATTTTGACAACAACGGAGCAATCGACCCTATCCTGAGTTTCTATATAGAAGGGGTTTCTTACCCTTATTTGACCAGAGATGAGCTGCTGGATCAAATATCTATGATGAGAAACCGTTTTAATGATTATGCCGGTTTTGCAGAAGCCAGGTTAGAAAATATTTTTTCCGATAAGGAACTGGAAGGGGCAGGTTACCTAAAAGCAGATATGCTGGAAACGAGTCTTTTTATCAACAAAAAAGGTCAGGTATTTGAACGAATGACCTTGCCCATAGAAGCTCAGGCATCACCGGTTTTTGCCATTGAAAGCTTAGACCTCAATGCAGACGGACATGTGGATTTGATTGTTGGCGGGAACATTGAAAGGGCCAGATTACGTTTTGGTAAATACGATGCCAATTTCGGTACCTTACTCCTGGGAGATGGAACAGGTGCTTTTTCCTATGTCCCGCAGCAGGCATCCGGATTAAAGGTAAAAGGCGATGTAAGGAGCATCATCCACCTGGAAGACAAAGTATTGTTTGGCATCAATCAGGGAAAAGTACAAGCTTATAGCTTGCAATGAATGGAATCTTACTTAAATGAAATGAAATTGATACCAATAAGGCAAACAATATCAGTCGGTCTGCTACCTTTGGTTTTGGCCCTGGTGTTTCTGGTTTCCTGCCAGAATCCTTCAGAAAAGAAACCAATAGGGGCTGAAACCATAGGCTGGATCACAGAAAAAATGACCGACCTGATGGTGCATGACATTACCAACCCTCCTTTGGCTGCCAGATTTTATGCCTATGCCTGCTTATCCGGGTATGAGGTAATCGCTTTAGCTAATGCGGATTACCCCTCATTCTCCGGATTCGTCAACAACCTTCCCCCCATCAAGGCTCCTAAAGAAAAAAGCCCTTCTCCTGCCTTAGGTGCGGCCTTTGCCATGATTCATACCGCTGCAAGTATGCAACCTTCAGGAATGGAAATGAAGGACTTTAAATTGGCTTTGATGGATTCTGCTGCAGCCCGGGGATATTCAGATGAGGAAATCAACACAGCAGCAGCTCTTGGTGAGGGTGTCAGTGAACAAATCCTGGCCTATGCCCAGGCGGACAAATACCGGGAAATAAGCAACTTTCCCCGATATCAAGCCTCTTCAGAAGAGGGAAAATGGTACCCAACTCCGCCCGGGTACTTTGCTCCTGTAGAGCCCTATTTCAACACCATCAGGCCCTTCCTACTTGAATCTTCAGATCAATTTAAACCTTTACCACCCGAGCCCTTTTCTTCAGATCCTCATTCCGTATTTTTCCATTTAATGGAGGAGGTTTATCAACTGGAAATGAATAAAGAGCAAAGGGAAATAGCGGCCTTTTGGGATTGCAATCCCTTTGCCCTGGAAGAAACGGGACACCTGATGGTGGGAATCAAGCAAATCTCCCCGGGAGGGCATTGGATGGGCATCACCGATATTGCCTGCCAAAAGGCCAACCTTGATTTTGAAGAATCCATGAAAATCAATACTTTGGTGGCTATAGGTCTAATGGATGGGTTTATCAGTTGCTGGGACGAAAAATACAGGAGTGATCGGATCAGGCCAGAAACGGCAATACGGAAATACCTGGACCCAAATTATCAGCCCATGTTGCAAACTCCGCCTTTTCCGGAGTACCTGAGTGGACACTCCACCATATCCACTGCATCTGCGGTTATTCTCAGTCATTTCTTCGGAAATGATTTCGCCTACACCGATACAGTCGAAGAAAAATATGGTCTGGGCACCCGGGATTTCGATTCCTTCCTGCAAGCCTCCGAGGAAGCAAGTATTTCCAGGCTCTACGGCGGCATTCACTTTATGGATGCCATTACCAGAGGTCAGGACCAGGGAAAAAGGGTCGCCGATTGGATACTCAAGCAATATGAGCAGCACCTGGTAAGTTCCGGAAAGCGTCTAACTGAAAATCAAAGCGAGCCAATCCAATAGTTTTACAAAAACTACAATAATGAATATCCATTCCAAAAAATATCGGTTCAGGATCCCTTTCATACCCTTATTATTACTGCTTTTCATTTCATCCTGCAAAGAAAATGAAGCTTACAAGGGCTTGCTGAAAGAACACTATTTTTTAGTGGATGCCAATGAAGCTTTAACGGAAGTCATTGTGCACGATATTTTTTCTCCGCCGGTGGCCAGTAGGATTTACGCCTACCCTGCCATTGCCGCTTATGAGGTGGCAGTATTGGCAGCGCCTGATCAATTCAACTCCCTTATGGGTCAGTTAAATGATTCAGAACCTCTTTCTGTGACCATTGACGACAAAGAGAAAGTTAATTTTCATTTATCTGCGCTGGCCGCCTATTACAAGGTAGCCACCAAAATGATTTTTTCAGAACAGGATATGGAGACCTCTAGAGCGGCCGCTTTTGAAAAAATCAAAAAAGCAGGAATGCCGCAAGCCAATTTTGATGCTTCTGTAAATTTAGGAGAGAAAGTAGCCGATGAAATTTTGGCCTATGCTTCCCGGGACAATTACCATCAGAGCAGGTCCTTTGAAAAATACACCATCAATAATGATCCGGGATCGTGGAAACCAACTCCTCCGGCTTATATAGAGGGGATAGAACCCCATTGGAATAAGATCAGAACCTTTTTCCTGGATTCAGCCGACCAATTTATTCCACCTCCACCTCCTCCCTTTGACACCATCCCCGAAAGCAGGTTCTATCAGGATGCCAGGGAGGTCATGGATGCAGGGAATCAGATGACTGAAGAGCAGGAAGAGATTGCCTTTTTCTGGGACTGCAATCCCTATAAAATGAATGTAAAGGGGCATGTGATGTATGCAGAAAAGAAAATCACTCCAGGTGGACACTGGATGGGCATTGCAGGTATTGCCTCCAAGGCAGACAGTCTGGACTGGAAACAAACGGCTGAAACCATGGCCGTAACTTCCATTTATCTTTTCGACGCATTTATTTCCTGCTGGGATGAAAAATACAGAAGTGTTTTGATCCGACCAGAAACTTATATCAACCAATACATGGATCAGGATTGGCTCCCCCTGCTTCAAACCCCTCCCTTTCCGGAATACACCAGTGGTCACAGCGTAATCTCCACTGCAGCATCCATTGCTTTAACCCGGCTTCTTGGAGAGCCCTTCCCTATTGTGGATTCTACCGAAGTGAAATATGGCTTAGGCATCAGGGAATTTGACTCTTTTAGGGAAGCAGCGGAAGAAGCAGCCATCAGTCGGTTTTATGGGGGAATTCACTACCTCCCTGCAATTGAACATGGGGTCGACCAGGGAAAAGCGGTGGCAGCCCGGATCAATTCAAAACTCCGCACCCGGAAGGATAACCCGATAAATACGGCACTCAGGGACTGACTAGAGAAAAAATTTCTTGTCCCTGATATAATCCAATACATGGGGGTGGAGCAGGTACCTGACCGAGCCCCCTCTTTTCAGTGTTTTTCTGATAAATGTGGCCGATATATCCAGCAAAGGAGCTTCAACGTAGCGAATACGCTCATGATCTATTGTTTTGTTTTTGCCAGGTCTGGGATAAACATAAATGCCATAGTGATTCAAAATCTCCTGACTGTTTTTCCACTTATGGAAATGGGTCAGGTTGTCCCCTCCCAGTATCAGGTAAAATTCATTCCCCGGATGCTTTTCTGAGAGATAGGTCAGGGTATCTATGGTATAACTGGGCCTGGGCATATGAAACTCCACATCCTTTACCTTGAATTTAAAATGGTCTGCTGTGGCTAACTCCACCATCTTCAGCCGGTCAAATTCATGAAGGAGAGACCTGCTGGTCTTGAGGGGGTTTTGTGGGGAAACCATAAACCAAACTTCTTCCAGGTCTGTCTGGTCCTGCAGGGTGTCTGCAATGATCAGGTGTCCCACATGAATGGGATTAAAGGAGCCGAAAAATAAACCTACTTTCAACGCTGATTATCTTCAATAAAATTTCTGACAAGATCTTCTGCATTTTTAAAGGAGACATCCAGATCCTGATTGACTAAAGTCACATCAAATTGGCTTTCAAATCCCATTTCAAATTTGGCTTTATAAATTCTCCTCGAAAGACTTTCTTCGGAATCAGTACCCCTATCGCGTAGCCTTTGGGCAAGGTCTTCCATGGAGGGTACTTTTACAAAAACAGCGAGGGCTTTCTCACCAAAGTATTTTTTCAGGTTGAGTCCACCTTTTACGTCCACATCAAAAATCACATGCTTGCCCTGATCCCAGATTCTTTGTATTTCTTCCTTTAATGTCCCGTAAAAGTTGCCCTCATAAACTTCTTCCCATTCGATAAAGGCATTTTGATTAATTTTTTTTCGAAATTCTTCGGGGCTAAGGAAATAGTAATCCTTCCCGTCTTCTTCCTCTCTCCCCCTTTTATCCCGTGTGCAGGCAGATATGGAGAAACCCAATTGTGGCATTTGCTGAAGCAGGTGCTTAACGATAGTAGTTTTGCCCGAACCGGAAGGGGCCGAAAAAATAATGGCTTTGCCTTGAAACATAAAAATCTATTTGATTTCCTGAATTTTTTGTCGGATACTGTCCTTCAATTCAGCCGGCACCATATGCTTGGTGCATTTACTTTTCAAAACTTCCCGAATCACTTTTTCGAGGTGATAGTGTTCAAAACAAGGTTGGCATTTGGCCAGCTTTTCATCTAGAATCTCCTTAGAACCGGAGGATTCTTCCCCATCCAGTATGCTTTCCAACAGTTCGAAACATTTACTTTCGTCGCTACAGTTCAATTTTCTCTTGCTGGATGTGTTTAGATCTTTGTCCATTTCAAGTTATTTCTATTCAAATATTAATCTTCTTCTGTATCATAGCCCATATTTTCGGCGTAAGAACGAAGTTTGTCCTTCAAAAGGTTCCGGGCCCGGTGAAGCCTGGAACGAACCGTGCCAATTGGAATATCGAGAATTTTGGCCATTTCTTCATAAGTGAAACCTTCCAGGTCACAAAGAATAATTACCGTCCTGAAATCAACCGCCAAACTGTTAAGGGCATTGGAGATCTCATCACCCAACATGTCTTTGACCGCATCCACCCTCAAATCAGAGGTCATATTATAATCAACATTATCGGAGTTATAATAAGTTTCAACTTCCTGATAATCTACCTTGGATGGTTGCTTGCTTTTTTTCCGATACTCATTGATAAAGCTGTTTTTCAATATCCTGAAAAGCCAGGCCTTTGCGTTGGTGCCTTTCTCAAAAGAATTGATAAAACGGTAGGCTTTCAGGTAAGTATCTTGCACCAGATCTTTGGCATCATCTTCATCAAATGTCAACCTGAATGCAAAATTGTACATGGAGTCAATATGAGGCATGAACTCATGATCAAAAATGCTGTTTTTCTCTTTATCTGAATATTTTTTTCGCTGTACTTCGGACATAGGGCTTAAAATTACAAATTGGCTTTATTTATAACTAATTTTCGCCAAGAAAGTCATCATTATTTCATTATTTTGCTTTTATTTTCTGGTACCCAATAATGCGGCTGACAAACACATGATCCTTATACGTCTGATTTCCAAACTTCCCCTGCATGTGTTATATATTTTTTCAGACTTCTTATACCTGCTTGCCTACTACCTGATCGGCTACAGGAAAAAAGTCGTTCAGGACAACCTAAAGCACGCCTTTCCTGAAAAAAGCCATGCAGAAAGAAGGGAAATTGAAAAGAAATTTTATCGTAACTTCACCGATTCCCTCGCAGAAACCATCAAATTGCTTACCATGGACGAAAGCGAAATGAGCAAAAGGTTTCTTACAAAAAATCCCGCCCTGATTTTTGATCTGGTGGATAAAGGTGAAATCGTTATTGGCATGTGTGGGCATTTTTTCAATTGGGAAGGACATCTTTTAACAGTTTCTTCCAAGGTGCAGGAAAAATGCGAAACCATCTATACCAAAATTAACCAGCCTTTCTTTGAAAAACTCATGCAAACCATTCGGGGAAGAATGGGAGCCAAAATTACTGAAAAAAAATCCTTTCAACGGAATTTCCTGAAAAACAGAAAAATCCCCAGATTAATCGTTCTGGCGGCCGATCAAAGGCCCAATCTCCTGGACATCAGGTACCAGACATTCTTCATGAACCGCCAAACAGCATTTTTTGAGGGGGGAGAAAAACTTGCCAAAAGATTTAATTTGACGGTTATTTACGCCTTTACCAGCAAACCAAAAAGAGGCCATTACGAATTTGAATACCGCATGCTGGCAACTCCCCCCTATACAAGCCATGAGCCGCATTCCATTACTGAGAAATTTATAAGTCTGGTAGCGGATAATATCAGGGAACATCCCGACTTGTACCTTTGGTCTCATAACCGGTGGAAAAATCAAACAAACCCAACAACAGAGGCCTCCTAACCCTAAAGCCGGCCATAGTCAACCCGGATTAGGTATTAGGTTCCGTTATGAAGCCTGAAAATGCAAGAAAATCAGGCCAGGAAAATCTTGTGCTCTAAAAAAATAACAGCATGGTGTAGCAGGGACCAGAAAAGAATAAAATACTACATTATATTGATTTTTTGAATTAATATTTGATGAGATCCCTATTAAAAATATTAAAAATTTATTTTTTGAAATGAAATGAGAAGCTTAAATCATGCAGGTAGGTTTCCTTGGGGTATTTTTTACCCAAGCAGGAAGAAAATTGCACGATTTATGATTTGCTATACCCATAACCAACTTTATTTTGAAATGCTAAAGCATGAATTGTACAAGGATGCCTTCCTCAAATCGCATCAAATTTTAATTCTGGCTGATTGCAATTACAGGATTCTGGATGCCAATGAAACTGCTCTCCGGCAATTGGGATATACCCTTGATGATTTCTGTAACATGCATGTTCCCGACTTGTTTTTTCACGAGGATCAGGGGGAAAAATTTACCCGTGAAATTTGCGTTAAGGATAACGTCATCAATTGGGAGTATCTATTGAAAAACAAGGAGTTAAATCCAATTACTGTCTTACTCAATGGAGATAAAATAAGTGATAGTGAGGATATCTATTTACTTAGTGCCCAAAACATGGGTGAAATAAGAAAAGAAACTACAGCCTCCATCAGGAAAAATGAACTTACGGCGACCAAATCCATGACTCAGCTCATCGTTCATGAAATAAAAAACCTATCCAATGGCATAGGCCTGGCGGTAAATGAACTTAAAGGTGGCCTGGATAAAGTTCCAGCCTACTTCTCTGAAAGCATTGATTACATAGAAGAAAATAACCTGCGCCTGAGTAAAGTAATCAAATCTTTGCTGGAATTTGACAAAGGTTTTGACCTGAAGTTTGATTCATTAAATATCAATGAATTAATTCAGGAGGTAATCGAAGTCAACCGAAGTAAATTTAAACTCATGGGAATCCAGCTTAAAGTGAGTTTGGCTACCAAGGATTTTTTATATCCCATCGACCGGGATAAATTGTTGATGGCACTTAATAATATCATCAACAATGCCATTGAATCCATACAAGGTAGTGATGGAATCATCAGCATCAGTTCCAAATCAGCCAATCAGAAATCCATAGTGCGCATTGCAGATAATGGAATAGGAATGAGTGAAGATGAGTGCAGCAAACTCTTCAAGCCCTTTTATACCACCAAACCCAAGGGGGATGGTGTGGGTCTATACACGGCAAGGGAAATCCTTCTGGGTCACCAGATTGGCTTTCATCTTGAAAGTGAACAAAAAACGGGGAGTACTTTCACCTTATTTTTTGACCAAAAAAATCTGGAGTCGTCTGCACAAACGTAAAGGCACACACTTATGCCTTTTCTTCAAACCTTTTCAATTTTTGATACAGGGTCTTTCGGTCAATATTGAGCAGCTCAGCAGCTTTGGTTTTGTTAAACCCCACCTCAAACAACACCTTCCGGATGTGTTTTGCCTCGGCCAGATGGGCCTGGGCTTTAAGATCCAGGGTGGGAAGTTGCTCCTCCCCTTGTAGGCTAATGGGAGACTTGTTATCAGATAAAATATCCTGATCAAAAATCTGAAGGGCAGATGGAAGGGCAGACCTGGAAATACTTCCTCCATCTTCTGTCAACAAACATGCCCTGCGCAAAGTGTTTTTGAGTTCTCTGATATTTCCTGGCCAGGTGTAATTTTTAAACAGGCAGTTTACCTCTTCATCAATTCCACTAAAGGATTTATCCAGCTCTGAGCCTGTTTTTTCCATAAATTGACTCACCAATAGGGCCAGGTCCCCGGGTCTTTGTCTCAAAGGAGGTACTTTGAGGTTGAATTCATTGATCCTGTAATAAAGATCTTCCCTGAAAAGTCCCTCTTTTACCTTGTCGATAAGGTTTTCATTGGTGGCGACGATTATCCTGACATCTATTTCCTTTAACCTGACATTCCCCAGCTTCCTAACCTTCCGCTCCTGAATGGCCCGGAGCAGCATCACCTGAATGTCCGGGGAAAGGTTGGCAATTTCGTCGAGAAAAATGGTACCCCCTTCTGCCAGTTCAAAGGCCCCTGTTTTATCTGAAATTGCACCGGTAAAGGCACCTTTTTCATGCCCGAAAAGTTCGCTTGCTCCTATCTCCCTGGAAAGGCTTCCGCAATCTATTGGGATAAAAGGACCTTTACTTCGTTTGCTGTTTTGGTGTAATAGTTTGGCAATGGACTCCTTTCCAGTACCGGTTTCACCTTCAATTACAACCGAATAGTCGGTAGGACCAACGAGTGAGAGTGATTTCATCAGCTCCTTTGACGTTTCGTCCTCTCCCATGATCAAATCCGTCTCCCTGGAAACAGGCTGATCATTATCAGGATAGTTCCTTCCCTTTGCCTTAGAACTCAGTGCCAAATTGATGGTATCCAGGAGTTCATCAGGCCGAAGGGGCTTTTCCAGGTATTGGTAGACTCCTTTCTTTATCAGGTCTATGGCAACCTGCAGGTTTACATATCCTGTAATAAAAATAACCACCACATCAGGGCTTATTTTTTTGATCTCAGGATAGATGGTGCTTCCATCAAAATCTCCCAAGCGATAATCACAAAGTACCACATCGAAATGCTGCTTCCGGATTCTTTGAAGCCCCTGCTTACCACTGATCGTTGCTTCTGTATCAAAACCTTTTTTTTCTAAATAAGCCGAAAGCAATTTGCAAACAGAAATTTCATCATCAATGATCAGGACTTTATACATGGTGTAATTGGTGTAGGTTTTAATGATAAATAGTCAAAAGTGCTTGAGATGATCCGAGCTTAAAAATTACTCCTTTCTTTTACTGGCAACTTATGAAACAACAGCCCGGAAGAGCCAAAAATACTTTAACTATAATAATCACAAATTTAAATATTTACTTATAATTTTCACAATATTTTTTCTACCAAATGATCAAAACATGGTTTAAAAGGAAATAAACTATATTTATTAAACAAGAAAATGGACAAGACATGTAGTTTTAAAGTTGAATATGAGATTTTAGACATTTCAAAGCCGTTGCAGGATTAGGTAAAAAAGAAATGGTACCTTTGAAATTCCTAATGACCAATCCCCCGGGAAATAGAAAATTGAATGACGATTATGGATTACCTAGCAAACCTGAATCCCCCACAAAAAGCAGCAGTAGAAAGAACAGAAGGGCCGGTCATGATCATTGCCGGTGCCGGTTCGGGTAAAACCAGGGTGTTGACCATCCGGATCGCCCACCTGATCCATGCCAGGCAGGTGGATCCCTTTCAGATTCTTTCCCTGACTTTTACCAATAAAGCGGCCAATGAAATGAAGCAACGCATTGAAAGGCTTATTGGACTGGAAGCCAGGAATACCTGGATGGGGACATTTCATTCGGTTTTTGCAAAAATACTTCGGGTGGAAGCCCATAAGCTGGGCTATCCAGGAAATTTCACCATTTATGATGCCGACGACAGCAAATCCCTTATTCGCTCCATCGTCAAGGAAATGCGACTCGATGACAAGGTTTACAAGGCCAATACGGTGCTGTCCAGAATTTCGGGAGCCAAGAATCGCCTGATCTCCTGGGAAACCTATATCAACGACCCCTTCATTCTTGCTGACGACGAAGCCGCCATGAAACCCAAGGTGGGGGAAATCTATAAAAATTACCAAAAAAGGCTTTTTCGATCATCTGCCATGGATTTTGATGACCTCCTATTCAATACCAATGTGCTTTTCAGGGATCATCCTGATGTCCTGAATAAGTACCAGCAACGGTTTCGATATGTGATGGTGGATGAATTTCAGGATACCAATCTTTCCCAATACCTGATCACCAAAAAACTGGCTGCTGTGCACCAAAATATTTGCGTGGTGGGCGATGATGCCCAATCCATTTATGCCTTTCGGGGTGCAGATATTCAAAATATATTGAATTTTGAAAAAGATTATCCGGATCTTTTTGTGGTCAAACTGGAGCAAAACTACCGTTCCACCAAAAATATTGTAGAGACAGCCAATTCCATCATTGCTAAAAATAAGTCCCAACTGAAAAAAAACGTGTGGACCCAAAACGAAAACGGGGACCTGATCGAGCTGATGAAAGCCTCATCAGACAATGAGGAAGGGAGAATGGTGGCCACCACCATATTTGAAGAAAAAAACAACAAAAAGCTTAATAACAGTGATTTTGCCATCCTGTACAGGACCAATTCCCAGTCCAGATCCATGGAGGAAGCCCTTAGGAAATTGGGAATTGCCTACAGAATCATCGGAGGCCTCTCCTTTTACCAGAGAAGAGAAATCAAAGACCTGATGGGCTACTTCAGGTATGTAGTCAACCAGGAGGACGAAGAGGCTTTTAAGCGCATCATCAATTATCCCAAAAGGGGGATTGGCAATACGAGTGTTGAAAAAATGATGGTGGCCGCTTATGAGCATGACATACTCTTGTGGGAAGTCATCAGCAATGCCAAGAGTTTCCTGCCAGGCCGGGCTGCCAATGCGGTGGATGACTTTTGTACGACTATCAGAAGTTTTAAAATAGAAACAGAAAGAAAAGATGCCTTTGAGGCCGCTACAAGCATTGCCAAACAATCCGGTCTGCTGAGGGAGTTGTACGAAGACAAAACCATAGAAGGGTTAAACCGCTATGAAAACGTACAGGAGCTGCTGAATGCCATCAAGGAATATGTAGACAATCCGGAGAATGAGGATAAGTCATTGGGTGCTTTTTTGCAGGAAATCGCTTTGCTTACCGATGAAGACCAAAATAAGGACAACCAGGACACGGTGACCCTGATGACCATCCACTCCTCCAAGGGGCTGGAGTTTAAATATGTATTCGTAGTAGGAATGGAAGAAGATCTTTTTCCTTCTCAGATGATGATGCAGAGCAGGGAGGACCTGGAAGAAGAAAGGAGACTCTTTTATGTGGCCTCTACCCGTGCCATGGACAAGCTTTACTTGAGCTATGCCCTGACCCGTTACAGGTACGGCAGGTTATTGAATTGTGAGCCCAGCAGATTTTTAGAAGAAATTGATCCTTCATTTATTAAGGTGAACAAAAAACTGAGCTCTCAGCTGTCCGGCAGTTTCAGGGAAAGCGAAGGGAGCCGGGGTTTTGTGGGTATCAAAAAACCTGCTGTCAGGAACACTACTGCCAGGGTACACAGCCCAAGCCCGGACTTCAAACCATCTAATACCAATCATTTAGCAGCAGGTAATAAAGTAGAACATCCCAAATTCGGGTTTGGAAAAGTAACATCCATAGAGACCGAAGGTGTTAACAGAAAAGCACATATTCACTTCGACCATTTTGGAGATAAAACATTATTACTTAGCTTTGCAAAGCTTCGCATAGTAGAATAAATATTTTGATTGCGGATACCCAAAACATTTGAGACTGGCTAATGCATATTTTTTAGTATATTGACAAAAGTTCAGGAAACTTAAATGCAGGTATCATGAGAGACAGTGAAAAGCCTAAAAGCAAAGTTATTTTGAAAGAATACGGAAAAAACATCCAGAAATTAGTGGATTACGTCAAAACGGTTACTGATCAGGAAAAAAGGACGGAATATGCCTTTGCCCTGGTGGAGCTGATGAAACAACTCAATCCCCAGCTAAAAAGTGAAAGTGACCAGAAATTATGGGACGACATGTACATCATGTCTGACTTTGAACTGGAGGTCAATGGCCCCTTCCCCATGCCTCCCAAAGAACTTCTTGGAAAGAAACCCAAACCGGTAGGCTATCCTGAGGGTGAAGTGAAATTCAAACATTACGGCAGGAACATAGAAAAACTCATCGAAAAAGCAATCGAAATTGAGGATGATGAGGAGCAGGAAACAGCCCTGATCTATATCGGACAGCTGATGCGAAGTTTCCATTCCACCTGGAACAGGGAGAATTTTGACGACGCCATCATCTTGGATGATATCAAAACCCTTTCTAAGGGTAAGTTACATATCGACCTTGACAAGGTAAAAGAAAACGGACTTTTTGAAACCAGCATGAGAAGGGATTTCAAGAGCAATGTGACTGCCACCACCACATCTAATTCCAATAACAGCGGAGGACGACGAAATTACAGCGGGGGAAAAAGAAGGAACAACAACCAAAACAGTAAAAAAAGAAGGAATTAATGGCGTCATTTCGGGTAAAAGGAGGCACCCAACTCAAGGGTGAGATCACTCCTCAGGGGGCAAAAAATGAAGCCCTGCAAATACTTTGTGCCGTATTGCTTACTTCCGAGGAGGTCATCATCCACAAAATCCCCAATATTCGGGATGTAAATAAGCTGATTGAGCTACTTTCTGCGATAGGAGTGGATGTTGAGAAAAAAGGACCCGAAAGTTATTCCTTCCGGGCAAAAAACATCAAGCTTTCCTACCTGGAAACCAACGAATACCTGGAAAAAGCTTCAGGTCTGAGGGGATCAGTTATGCTTTTAGGTCCGCTCCTCAGCAGGTTTGGTAAGGGAAGGATTTCCAAACCCGGCGGAGATAAAATCGGTAGGCGGAGAATGGACACTCATTTTACCGGCTTTCAAAAACTGGGAGCAAAGTTTCATTACGATTCCAAAAAGGGCATTTACAAAATTGATGGCAGCCAGCTGAAAGGAACCTATATGCTCCTGGATGAAGCTTCTGTTACCGGCACCGCCAATATTATCATGGCTGCAGCGATGGCCAAAGGGAAGACCACGATTTACAACGCAGCCTGTGAGCCTTATATACAGCAACTCTGCCTGATGATCAACAGTATGGGAGGCAAAATCAAAGGCATCGGGTCAAACCTCCTGGATATAGAAGGAGTGGAAAGCTTGAAAGGCACTACCCACACCCTTCTTCCAGACATGATAGAAATAGGCTCATTTATCGGACTAGCAGCCATGACCCAATCCGAAATCACCATTAAGGATGCCAGGGTAGATAAACTTGGCCTGATTCCGGAAACTTTTCAACGTCTGGGAATAAAACTTGAAATCAAAGGAGATGATATCTTTATCCCCGCCAGTAAACATTACGAAATAGAGAACTTCATAGACGGTTCCATTCTGACCATTTCTGATGCCATATGGCCTGGATTCACTCCGGATTTGCTCAGTATTGTATTGGTAGTGGCTACTCAGGCCAAAGGAACCGTATTGGTGCACCAAAAAATGTTTGAAAGCAGGCTGTTCTTTGTGGACAAATTGATTGACATGGGTGCCCAGATCATTTTATGTGACCCACACAGGGCAACGGTGATTGGGCTGGACAGGAAATATGCCCTCAAGGGTATCAGAATGACCTCTCCGGACATCAGAGCGGGTGTGGCACTTTTGATCGCCGCCTTGTCAGCTGATGGGACCTCCATTATAGATAATGTGGAGCAAATAGACCGTGGCTACCAGTATATTGATCAAAGGCTCAATAACCTGGGAGCAGATATTGTCAGATTTGATTAAATCCCCTAAAACCTGAAACAAGGTATAATCGTGCTCCGCTTATTCCTCTCTTTGGGATCTCCATAAAGGAAAGAATACCGTATCGAAACTTCGTGTGCACCTGCTGAACTCCCCAAAGTGAGTTTGGAAGAGGTGAAATCATAGCTGTACCCGATGTCTATGCCGTTGTTGAGCACCAGTCCCAGCAAGCCAACAATGGATTCATTATTGGGAAGTTGGTATTTGACCGGAAACCCCCTGTACCAAATCCCCAATATGAGGGGTTCGATAAAAAGCTGGGCCCCGAGATCAAGTTGATTAAAAGGATCCTGGTGTTTGTAGTTAAATGCAAAGAATGCGGACCTTTCCTGCCTGGTATTGCTGTAGTAATTATTGATCATCCCTTCCCCCAAATTAAACTTGATACCCCCATGCGTGGAAAGTTTCATGGGAAGCTTGCTGATATTCCCATCTATAAAAGAGGTATTGGGTTCTGATAAGTGATGCCCCGAAATTCCAAACCAAAACATTTGGGTATGGAAAAGCATACCGAAATTATAATCCAGGAAATTGTGTTTATAATCGTGCACAAACAACTCTCCGCTAAAATCATCAATATACCCCCGTTCAATATCCAGTTGAGAGCCAAAAATCAAATCCCCAAAATAGGCATCCCTGGCAATAAAACTCGCCTGACCCCCAAACCTCAAATAGGTGTCAACACCCAAATGAAGCTTGTAAGAATACGCTAACCCTACCTCATTGGTGCTCAACCTGGATTGACTTTCCCGGGTTGAATTGAGAATCAGCCCAATACCGGAATTGATATCAAACATGTAGTGATCAATATAGGCCGAATAGGAAACAAAGGAATGATCCAAACCCGGCCATTGATTCCTGTAATTGGCCCCTATCCGGGTGAGCTCGGTTGATCCTGTAAAGGCAGGGTTCAAATAAAGGGGCGCTGCATAGAATTGGGAATATTGTACATCCTGTCCCCAGGAAAGTCCCCAAGCCATTAAAAAGACAATAAAAACTCCAAACTTTTTCATTTCTTCCAAATATTTAGTTGATTAAAAAATATATTCCCACTTAGTAAATCAGCGTAAACACACCTGTTTTAGTCCCTGCCTCTCCATCTACAGAAACATAATTGATTTTATACACATAATTTCCGTTGGGGCTCATCTTGCCATTCAATCTTCCGTCCCAGCCTGCATCTTCCTGACTAAAGGAAGAGTACACCAATTCTCCCCACTTATTGAAAATATGCATTTCAAAATCTGTTATGCCCCTTAGCTTTGGTAAAAAGCGATCATTCAACCCATCGTCATTGGGTGAAAAGGCATTCGGAATCAGTATCCTGTAGGACGCCACCACTTCCACTGTGCGGCTGGTTTCCGAAACACAACCCAGGACATCAAAAGTGGTTAAACTTATGGTGTAGGTTCCAGGTTTGGAATAGCTATGGATAGGATGTTGGTCATTGCTCTTACTGCCATCCCCGAAGTCCCATTCCCAGGTAAATACATTTCCCAGGGTTTGGTCTCTGAATTGGACCGGATCATTGACAAGGATTTCACCTTCCACCCCGGTAGATATTACCGTATATAAGAACTCAGCCTCAGAAAAAGCCAGGGGCATGGTCACCACCTCAGCCACTTCAATGCTGCATCCGCTTTCGTCGGTTACCCGCACCTCCACAACACCATCCTCGAAAAACTGGGTTTCCATTACATTCTGGTCTCCGGTATTCCACGAAATTTGGTAGGCTTCGCCGGTTCCTCCGTTAATTTCAATCCAGGCCTCGCCTGTTAGCACTTTAAGCTCACAATCCACGTCAAACCTGGTGAATAGTTCCACCTCCAGGGGAGCCGGCTCCTCTATTACAATGGTGTTCACCTGAGTACAATTGTTGTCATCGGTCACAAGGACAGTGTAACTACCTGCTTGAAGGCCATTTCTGTTTTGCGTACCCAGCTCCGGCGCATCACTCCAGGTAACCCTGTAGGGCTGAACCCCTCCGGTGATTTCCAAATTGATGAATCCATTTTCATCGCCATGGCAGGCAAGCATTTCTGTCTGTGATAAGCTCACATCAAGAAGTTCGGGTTCGGCCACCGTATAGGTACCCCCTGTAGAACAGCCCATCCTATCGGTAACCATCACAGAATAGGAACCCGGCTCCAGGTTACGGATATCCTTGCTCGTCGCCCCATTGGACCAGGCAAAAGTATAAGGAGCGGTTCCTCCCCTTACTTCAAGAAAAATACTCCCATTACCATTGCCCTGGCAGTCTACATCTGTTATGGTTTCATATACATTCAGGATTTCCGGTTCACGGACCTGATAGGCAGCCGATGTGACGCAGCCTGCCTCATCGGTGATGGTGGCAGTATAGATGCCTGGTCCTAGACCCGATATTGACAGCTGGTCCTCCACCCCATTGCTCCAGGCGATCTGGAATGGGCTGGAGTCTGGCTGAACGCGGATGCTAATGCTTCCATCCCTGGCACCAAAACAGGATACACCCTGTATGTCTTCCAGACTGACATGCAGGTCCCTTGACCGGATGATTTCTACATCCCTTCTCACCACACAACCCTTTGCATCCGTCACATCCACGCTATAGGTGCCGGGGTTCAGGTTCTCAATGGTGGAAGTGGTTGCTCCATTGGACCACAAAAATGAATAAGGTGCCATCCCTCCGCTAACCGTCACGCTGGCTTCTCCCCTTTCATTGACGCTGCAAACACCCAGTTTACCAGAAATGGACACATCCATCGGAGAAGAAGGCGGAGGCACCTCAAAAGCCTGAATTACGGTACAGCCCATGGCATCAGTAACAGTCACCTCGTAATTTCCGGGTGCAATGTCATACAGGTCTTTTGCAGTAGCTCCATGAGACCATGCGTACTGGTAAGGAGCAGTACCCCCGCTTACCTCCAGATTTAAGGTTACCACATCTTCCACAAAACACAGTTCGAAAGTTCCGCTACCAGACACGGTCAATGCTTCCTCAGGCTCTTGGACCTGAAAAGTATAGCTATCAAAACAAGATTGCCCATCCAATACGAAAGCGGTATATTGTCCTGCCCTCAACCCTGATATTGCTGTCCCCGTCATGCCATTGCTCCATTGAACACGTGGCTCACCGGTACCCCCGGTAATTTCCAGCTCAATGGCACCGTCTGCACCCATTTTACAGGAAACATCAGTTATGGTGGCTGCTACCCCTACCGGCTCTGGCTCTTCTATCACAATACTATCTGTCCACAAACAGCCCTTTGCATCCCTTACCTGCACCTGATATACTCCCCCACTTTTGTTGGAAATAGAACTGGTAATTTCCCCTGAAGACCAATTAAAACTGTATGGGGCAGTCCCCCCTGAAACCACCAGGTTGATACCGCCTCTCTCCTCCCCGGCGCAACGCACATCCGTTACCAAAGGAATCACCGATAAGGGAGCTGAAGGTTCTGATACTTCGTATTCCCTTTGAATAGTGCAACCATTGGCATCCTCGATCAAGGCCAGGTACCTGCCTGCCTCCAAATTTTGTATGGACAGCCCGCTTCCTATTTCCAGACCAGTAGCAAGGGATTCCCACCTGACAGCATAAGAACCGTTTCCGCCACTTATATCCAGCCGAATCTCCCCGTCATTGCCCCCAAAACAACTAACAGCTTGTACATCTGCCTGCACCAGCAAAGCATCCGGCTGGACGACCAATACCTGATCCCTAATCGTACAACCATTGCTATCGGTCACGATAATTTCATAATTCCCTGGCGCCATACCTGTTCTTTCAGAAAGGGTATTGCCGTCTGACCAGCGGTATTGATAAGGAGCTGTACCACCTTCCACCCGCAAATTAACTGCTCCGTCATTCGCAGTATAACAGCTTACATCCTGTACATCTGCATCCAGCTGCAGCGGTAAAGGCTCTTCCACAACTACCTCCTGAGGAGCAGAGGTACAGCCATTGGCATCCATTACCATTACCTGATAGGTATTGGCAGCTAACCCATTGACCACCATGCCCGGATATTGGATTCCGTTGATCACCAAACGGTAATCCGGGTTTCCTCCGGAACCTGTGGCCGAAATTTGGCCGTTCTGCGAACCGGTACAGCTTACATTTTGCACAGCAAAAGTAAAATCCACTGGCTCAGGTTCCATCAATACATATTCCTGGATCAGGAGGCAATTATTTTCATCCCTTACCTCCACCCGGTAACTTCCGGCACCAAGCCCAGAAATATGTCTCCCGGTGCCCAGCTCTTCATCAGCTGCATTCAACCACCTGTAGGTAAAACTTCCTGTCCCACCTGAAGCCAGCACACTGATGGAACCATCTTCCCCTCCAAAACAGCTGACATCCATTGCATTTTCGGTAAAAATGCTCAAAGGGTCTGGCTCCGAAATGCTAATATCCTCTTCCCAGATACAGCCTGCCTCATCTACCACCTCAAATGTGTATACTCCGGCAGCCACTCCGGAAAAAGTAAGGTCTCCGGCAAGTGCCAGTGTCCTTTCTTCTCCGTTAAAGTTAACCCTGTATGGGGCAGTTCCGCCACTCAGGCTCAGACTGACCGTTGCCTCGTCTCCATGACAGGCCAGTTCCTCTGGAAAATTTACCTGCCCTTGCAAGGGAGCAGCAGGTTGTCCAACAGTTATTGAAATGTCTTCAGACCGGCAGCTGCCATTCATGGCAAACGCAGTGTAAGTTCCGGCAGTTAGTCCACTGATGTCGGTTCCGGATACTTCCACTCCATTAAAAAATATCCTGTAGCCTGATCCGGTACCCCCAGAAACCAGAAACTCCACTCCACCATCACTGCCTCCAAAACAAGAAACAGCTTCACTGACGGCATCCAGTACGACAGCAGCAGGTGCCTCAATTTGCACCGTATCGGCCAGGTCACCACAGGACCCATCTGCAATGGCATACCGGTAGTAGCCGGGTGCTACATCCAGCAGCAGGGTCTCGTCTTCAAGAGAAGGCAAGGGTTCAAAGTCTATCCCGTCCGTAGAATAGAACCAGGAAATGCGGTATGGCTTCAACCCACCGGTAATTTGAAGGTCTATGGTAGTAGTTCCTCCAAAGCAGCTTATGGCCGGTGCCGTGACGGCTGCCTGCAAGGGCAGGGGTTGCTGCAAGGTTTTGGATGGAATATCCAGTATACAACCATTGGCATCCGTTACCTCAAAATCGTAGGTCACATCGGCCATTAGCCCTCCGATATGGAGTACTTCATCTTCAGTTGTTGCATAGGTATTCCCGTTCACCACCACGGTATAGGGTGCAGTTCCTCCTTCCAGAACCAAAGACAGGCTGCCATCTGCAGCTTCATAGCAACTCAAATCCTGCCATGAAAAGTCCTTTAATGCTAAAGGAGCCGCTGGTTGTTCTACGGTGACAAATACTTCTTCGGAAACACAACCGCTAATATTGTCCTGCGCATAAACTGCATAGGTCCCGGCCTGAGCCATAAAGCTGTCCCCAAATACCTGGCTTCCGTTGACAAAAAAAGTAAAGCTATCCTTTCCTGGCGAACTGGCTGAAAGGATAACCTGTGCCGTCCCTCCATAACAGGAAATCGTTTCAGCAGAAAAGTTGATATCAATCTCGTGTGCGTCCTCAATGGTCACTTCCTCTGAGAGCAACAGACAAGAAGAGGCATCCGTCACAGTATACCGGTACTCGCCGGCTTGTATACCGGTAAGGTTACGGTCGGTTTCCGGAAGGATTTGCCAGGAACCGGCAGAAGGCTCAAACTTTTCCCAGGTATATACATAAGGAAGGGTTCCTCCCTCCACTGTAAGTTCCAGGTAGGTAGTGCCCCCGGCACAAAGGACCATCCCTGCTTCTAAATCTGCAGTCAAAAGGTCCGGTTGGGTAATGGTAATGGTTTCTGAAATGGTACAATTATCATTGTCATCCCAAACTTCCAATGTGTAGGTTCCTGATAAAAGGCCTGAATAGTCATAGGTTTCATTGGCCTCTAATCCCGCCAATGGAATCCCGGTTCCTACATCCGGAGTAAGCATTGCCCGGTAATTGGGTCTTCCCCCATTTATCACAAAGCTCAGGGATCCTGAAGGATCTTCATAACAAGTGACTGGAATCACCTCCAGTTGCTCGATGGCGAGCGGGCTATCGGGTTCCGTGATTTCAATTACCTGTGGTTCGGATTGGCAACTCCTGTTGTCCTGCAGCCAAACCTGATAAAAACCAGGATTCAGATTGAAAAATGAGGTTTGACTTCCCTGGCTCACCCCGTTGATCCAAACAGAGAAGGTCCTGCCAGCCTGCACCGAAGGGGATAAAATTTCCATACTGCCATCGGAAGCTCCAAAACAAGAAATATCCTGGTGGCTGCTGGTAAAAGTGGGAAGTGTGACAGCCTCAACTGTAAAATCTCCTTCCAGCAACGGACAGGATGAATCCTCCAACTGCCAGGAATAATTACCGGGTTCCAAATCTTCGAAGGTATAGGTACCGGAAATTTCATCATCATGGCTCATGAGGTAGCCATTGGAGCCGCTCACCGACAACCTTTTCCCTGGATTTCCTCCACTAAAAGTAATGGTAAACAAACCCAAATCACCGTTGCAAACGGGTTGATCCAAATCTGTATCATGAATGATGGGCTCAGGGGAGGTGATGACATAATCAGGGGAAGTAACGGTGCATCCTCCGGAATAGACTATTTCCATAAAATAGGTCCCTGCTATCAGATTCTCCAGGTTACTGTCCCCCACAGGGCTTTTTCCACCCACAGCCGTTTCCCTATACCATTGTACCGTATAAGCGCCTGTGCCTCCGGTAACGCTATAGGTAATGGCTCCATCATCTCCTCCAAAGCAGGAGACATGTGCGCTTACTTCCGCATCAAAAACAGGAGGGTCGGGTTCATCTATGGTAATGACATCAAAATCCTGACACCCTGAAGCATCATCTACCCTAACATCATAATCCCCTGCTGGTAAACCTGCTAAAATTGATCCTGAAGCTTCTTCCCAAATTCCACCATTGAGCACATAAAAGGTATAGCCGGGCACTCCTCCGGAGGCAGACAGAAAAATGATCCCGCTTTCTCCGGGACAAACTGCATCCTGGGAATTGGTTACCAATTGTAAGGGGCTACTGGGGCCTGGCACATTAACCGTGGTCGTGACGGTACAATTCGCTCCCGTACTGTATTCTATCCGGTAATACCCGGGACTCAGTCCGGAGACCTCACCCTGATCCTCTGCCACTACCGTCTCTGTAGATAATTCCACCCACCTGCTGCTCGCCGTCAGAGGGTCCCCACCAGTAAAAGATACGGATACCCTTCCGTCATCCAACCCACAACTTGGAGCTATTACCTCATCCACCTCAATCTGAAGGGCCTCAGGTTGGTCAATTTGTATGTTATCTAATCTAAAACTACAGCCATTGGCATCCCTCACAGTTACTCCATAGTTCCCTTCCCCCAGATTTGTCGGGTTTTGATTGATAAATCCATGGTCCCAGTCAAAGAAATATACACCTGATCCCCCTGTTACTTCCAGGCTAATCTGACCGTCGTTCCTTCCGAAACAGGAAACATCCTGTCTGTCTATCAGATTCACCTGCAGGGGATCAGGAGCTACCAAATCCACCTCCAGGCTAGCTACGCAAGTATTGGCATCCTGAACCAATGCCCTGTAAGTCCCCGATCCGATCCCTGAAAGGGTCAGGGATGATCCGGGGATGGCTACAAAGACACCGGGAGAAACAGCTTTTTCCCAACTTATCTGATAGCTGGGCTTACCTCCACCTACCTGTATTTCTATCCGTCCATCTTCCGAATCATGGCACTTTGGACTTACTTTATTCAATAAATTAACAGCAACAGCAGATGAAGGCTCACTGATCAGGATATCAGTCAATTGTTTCCAACACCCATTTTCATCGGTAACCCTTACCTGATACAGACCGGCTGCAAGAGCAGAAGGATTTTGCTGGTCAGATGTAAAACCATTCGGGCCCTCCCAGGCAAAGGTGTAATTGCCTGTTCCTCCTTCCACGGCAATGCCAATCGCTCCGGTGCTTTCTCCATAACATAAAACATCTACAGGTTCTCCATCCAGGCTTAATTCCAGCTCAGGGGTTTCAGGAATAATGAAAGTTTCCTGAAGTGCACAAGAAGCATTATTCAGGTCCCTTACCTCTAATATGTATTGCCCCGGGCTCCTGTTGGTCAAATCCTCATCGGTAGCGATAACGGTTGCCGGATCTGATGCCCGGAACCATTCAAAAGCAAAACTACCCGAACCTCCACTGACATCCAGGTTAATACTTCCATTTCCCTGTTCAAAACAGGTTTCTGCCTGTATGTCGATATCAGCTATCACAATGGCCGGAGGTGCCAGAATATCAAAGTTGATGTTCGGAACGGTACATCCATTGGCATCCCTTATTTCAACAAAATTATCCGTATCGGCAGGCAAGCCTGAAAGCAGGATCGAGTTGGATGAAGTGGATTGTTCAACGCCCCCGTTTAATACATAAATGTAGGGGGCAGTTCCTCCGTTTATATTAAAACTGATGGCACCATCGGCATTACCATAGCAGCTAACATCTGTGATCACCGGATCACTTACCTGCAATGGATCCGGCTCATCTATCACAAAATCTCTGAAAATAGCACAGTCATTCTCATCCCATATATGAAGGCGGTAGGTTCCACCATCCAGATTACTCAGTGAAAGACCTGACGCTCCAACCAATTCCTGAAAAGACCCGCTGATTTCCTTTTCCCATTGGTAAGTGAGGTTTCCCGTGCCTCCGCTTGCCGTAATTCCTGAAATCGCCCCGTTTTCCGTACCGGTACAGCTTACCGGTGTGATGGTCAGATTGTCTTCATTGATAATCAACTCATCTGGAGCATCAACGGTAACGAAAGTAGTCACATTACATACCGATGAATAAGCCACTTGTACCTCATGTTGGCCTGCCGCAAGTCCTTCAAAAAGCAAGTCAGTGCCCGTTTGTACCTCCCCGTTTACTGTTACAGTATAGGTGGTGGAGGCATCAAAAATCTGCACCTGTATACTGCCGTCAGCAGCCCCGAAACAAGTTGGCTCAGCAGGGGTATAGCTGATGTCCGGTGCATCGGGAACAGGCACGTCAATGCTAAAGGTGCGCTCACAGCCTTCCTCGTCCTGTACAGTCACCACATTGGTTCCAGCCGGAAGTTGCGTGGCCTCAGGGCCTGTCTCTCCGTTGCTCCATTCAATGCTGTAATTTCCCCAGCCTCCCTGAATATCAGAAACCCTGGCTGAACCATCATTGGATCCCACACAGGTCAATCCCGAGAGCAGGGTGATATCCCCGGAGATTGCCTCTGCCGGACCATCAACGGTAACATTCAGATCAATGTAACAGCCTCCACTATCCATAACCCTGACCGAATAGTCTCCCGGAGAGAGTCCGGTAGCGGTCCTGCTGGTCTGTCCATCACTCCACAAGTAAGTATACCCACCCCAGCCTCCAGATCGATTCACGGTGGCGGTACCATCACTTGCCCCAAAACATATTTCAGGAGTACTACTCAGGCTGGCCGTTAGGGCTGCGGGGGGAGCATCAATCTCTACGGTATAGGTCAGGGTACATTCCGGATAATTATCCCCGCCGTGTCGCACAATCACTGTATGTTCCCCGACCGAAAGTCCAGTAAAATCAGCCTCTCCGGAAAAAGCACCGATGGAGACCTCCTGCCCTGTGACCACCAGGTTGTTTGCTGGGTCCAGAATGTCAACTGTTATTTCATCAGGAGGATCGGCAAACCCCATAAACAGCCTCTCTGCCTCCAGGTGAATGACCCCATCCGCATCGCCAAAACAGCTGATAGGTGAAGTAGAAAGCTCAATCTCCAGAAGCTGTTCGTTGGCTATGTTAAAAACCAACTCCTCCGGGCAATCCTCCAACCTGAAATCATCAATAACTTCCAATACGTAATCACCTGCTTCGAGCTCATCATACCTGACCTGACCTGCAGGAGCTGTCAGCCATCCTGTGGCATAGCTACCATTGGCTCTTCTGATCCTGAAAGCTACCTCTCCTGAAAAATCAGCAGCATCAAAAGTCACCCCGCCATTGGCCTCACATGTTTCTGGAAAAGTACCTGCACCCGTTGCAGGTGCCAGGGTCAATGGCTCAACCTCATCTATTTCTACGGTGGTCAATTCCTTACAACCGGTAGCGTCAATCACTTCAACCAAATAGCTCCCCGCCGGAACTCCGTTCATATCGAGGGTTCTTCCATTAAGAACGGTGGTCAAAACAAGCGCATCACCTTCATCGAAAAAATTGATGGTGAAAGGAGCAATTCCATTCTCAATGGTACCATATACCTGACCGAATGTTTCTCCTTCGCATTCCTGATTTTCTTCGTAGAGAATATTTAAAATGAAATTGGTGCTTCCGGAGAAATTAATGGTTTCGGAATAGGTATTTCCCTCACTGTCAGTCACAGTCAGGTTATAATCCCCACCCTGCGCCTGTTCAATCGTGCTCATGTCACTTTCACCCAGATCTGCATCTGTTTGAACAATGTTTCCATCAAAACTCCACACGTAGGTGTAAGGGGCCACTCCGTTTCTGACACGAATAGATGCCATTTTTTCGCATTCAGAAAACACAAAGACATCCCGGATAATCGGCGCAGACCACGCTTCTTTCACACCCGATAACCAGAAAAGGGCAATCAACATGCAAATTAAGCTATTTCGATAGTGGTTTAACATAGGATATGGTGAGGATTTCTATTGCGAATGCCCGCCGGCCAAGATCGATCTACGCATCAATAGCAGGCCAACCTACTCGTCAGATAAACCCATTTATTTTGATCCCTATTTATTGTATTATGACCTAAATTAAAGGTATTTTATTTTTTGATATTAAGTAATATACACTTTACATATATTAAATTATATATTATAAAATATAATTACTTTAAGTAATAAATAGAATTATCTGGTATTTACAAAGGAGTTGGAGAAAAAATAAAAACCCTGATTCTCAAGATTTTCAATGCCTTATAAACTTTACAAAAAGTTTTAAAATAGATTTTATAAAAAAGTACAAAAAGCTTTATAAGAAATTCAAAAAGAAGCCGTTAAAGATATACTAAAACATTAATTAAAAATTACTATTGTGCTTCAATTTCTTTTAAAAAATCCTGGTACCAGGACGCACCATACTTTCTTACCAAAGCATCTTTTAAAAATTTGTATAAGGGGACTCCCAGAGATCTTCCCAAATGGCAGGCTGGATCACAAATCTGCCACCTGTCATAATTCAGGGCATCATACTCATCGTATTTTGTAACTCTAATGGGGTATAAGTGGCAGCTTATGGGTTTTTTAAAATCCGTTTTACCTGCATTATAAGCCTGCTCTATACCGCATTTCAATATCCCCTTCTCATCTTTGATGGCATAGGCACAGGCCCCATTCTTACCAATAGTAGTTGTTCCTTTTTCGTTTTCCTGATCTATTACCCAGGTTCCCTTTTGGCTTACTGCAGCCCTCCCTTCGTGCGAAATAAACGGTGCGATGGAGGAATATTCTTTTTCCAGAATTCCGGTCTCTTCATCGGTCAGGGGAGCACCTGCATCCCCTTCCACACAGCAGGCCCCCTTACATTTTTCCAGGTCGCAAACGAAGAAATGATCCTTAATATCATCACTGATTACTGCTTTACCGACTACTATCATTACTTTTTTTTTGCAAAGTTAGTTTTTTATTTCATCCCTCACAAAAACGACCTGTTCCCTAAAAGGAAAATCAGTTCAAAACACAAAAATGCCGCCCCCGAAAGGAGACGGCATAACCCAGCACTATGAAGAAAAGCTCGTAAAAGCCTTACAATAAATAAACCAGCGAGACTTGAGATTGTTTTGAATTAATCAAAATTTATACTCATAGCCCAAGGTGATCAATCTGGGTAAGCCCACCCTGATGCCTTGAGGCCTTCTGCTTGCTATGTACCTTTCGTTCGCCAAATTCTTTACTGAAATGTTAAATCGGCTGTTCCATCGGCTGACCTGATAGGCCAACATGCCATCCAAAACAATATAGGAAGCAATTTTCCCCGATCTTCCATTGGCTGAGGGTTCGATTGAATTGACCTCATCGGTAAATTGGTTACCAATATAATTACCTCCCAACCTGAACAATAACCCCTCGTTGGTTTCAAAAGTCAAGGCAGAATTGATAATCCACTCCGGGGCATATGGGGTTCTGTTTCCATTAATGTTCGATTCTCCCTTAAACCTGTCTTCAGAAAAAATGGCGTTTACATAGGCCACATTTAAATCGTAGTTCAATTTAGTCCTCTTTAGACTGAACAACCGGCTTAAATCGACCAAAAAAGCAGATTCAACTCCCTGGTGAAGGGTAGCTCCCCCATTGATTACACCAAAGCCCATTCCTCCCGAGGATTCTGATACTGGAATGATTTGATTGCTAAAATCCATTCTGAAACCGGTCATTTCCAAATACATCCAGCTGGAAGGTTCAGCCCTAAAGCCAAGCTCAAAATTCCAACTTTTCTCTGCTTCCAGGTCCAATACATCACCTGTTGAAGTTATCGCATCCTTTGTTCTGGGAGGGGCGTAACCCTTGTGTATACCCCCATAAACGTTAACGTGCTGTAATGGTCTGTAGTTAAACCCTAACCCCGGAATTACCTCCATAATATTATTTTGAGCCAACAAGGAAGTATCCCTTATTCCAATTTCGGGGAAATTTCTCCTAAAAATATCCCTGGCATAATTAAAGCTTTCCATTCTCAAACCGGCGCTCAGTTCAAATTTTTCGGTCAGGTTGATTTTATTTTGGGCATATACGCTAAAGGCATGGCCCGTGCGGACTTCATCTTCCACCAGATCACCGCTTTTGACGCCTGCTTTGGTGCCATTGATCCTTTGCTCAAATGCCCTTTCATACAGAATTCTGGCTCCAAATATTAAGTCATTTTCCAGGTCAAACAAGTCATGAGCCACTTCCAGTCTCGGCTCAAAACCTACCACTTCAAATTCCCTGTTCCTGTTACCTGTTCCATCCCTCATAAAAATGGCTCCTCCGGGGATTTCCATATCTCCCCACATCACTCCTGTCCAATCAGAGGGCGACTGGTTATCGTTATTGATCGAGAAATCCTGGCGATTCCAATTCCTGGTGGTTTTGTACCCATAAGCAATGCTTCTAAGTTTAATTTTTTCATTGATCCTGTATTGATGGCTAAAACTCAATGAATACCTGGACACCCCCAGGCGGTCATCAGGAGCAAGCCTGGTAAAGTCCATCCCTCCCTGATCATACATCACCTGGTTCAGTCCTATATAAGTGGAATTAGAGGACTCGTCATATACACCGACTTTCATTCCCAATTCGGATTTTACGCCAGTATTAAACAAAAACTTAGCGTTCAAGTCGGTAATATCAAAGGAAGTAGGTCCGATATCGTCGGCCCGCTTCCTTAAAAAATTCACCTGGACCCCTGTGTTTCCAAAAGTATTGCCGTAATTCAATAAACCACTAAAGGGTCCTCCCTGTCCTCCTTGTATCCGGATAGCACCTTCCTCTTCCAAAGGAGGGCTGGCCGTGATGTAATTTACCACTCCACCTATGGTTTGGGGGCCATACAGGATTTGCCCAGAGCCTTTCAATATCTCAATGCCTGCCATGCGGTCTATGGCAGGAGAATAATACATCTCTGGTTCTCCATAAGGCGCCAAAGCCACGGGCACACCGTCCTCCATCACCAACACAGAACGACTTCTATCCGGGTTCAATCCCCTGATCCCAATATTCACCCGCATACCCAATCCTTCTTCGTCTACCACATGAACTCCCGGAGACCTTCGCAATACTTCATTTCCACTAATGGGTTGAATCGTTCTGATTTCCTTTTCATCAATGTAGGACACAGAACCCGGCACCCTGCTGAAAACCCTGTCTTTATTAGAAATGACAGAGATTTGAGGCATTTCAACACCGATTTCTTCAAAAAACAGGTTTAATTCCTGTGCTTCCCCACCAGAAATGGCTACTTCCTTATAAATGGGCTTGAAACCAATGGCTGAGATTTTAAGCGTATAATCACCATTTTCCAAATCAAATATCTTAAAGCTGCCATCTACAGCTGTTAAAGTTCCTTTCACCGTCCCTATTACCTGAATGTTCGCATAAGGAATAGGTTCTCCTTCATCCGATTTTACCGTGCCCTGAATCACAATCTGGCGCTCATTTTCAGGGTTGGTTATTGAAAACCCATGAAGGCAGCTTACCACAGAAAAAATCATGGCCAGGAAGCACCTCCCGAAACCGGGCATCCTATTGCTTGAAAGTAAGTGTATGTTGTTCATCTAAAAAAACCGTATAGGCAGTTTTATTTGTTTTTATTTAGACTGTTTTTTAATAAGGCAAATGTATGCCTTGTTTAAATTCAATCCAAATAAAGCAGAAACCAATCCCTATTGTAAAATCAAAACATAATTATTTTTCAATAGTAATAATCTATCAAATAATAAAAGCAGCGGAATTTGGAATTAATGGCCATATTTCATTTATTTTTGCACCGTGCAGGCTGGTTTGTCGCTATTCCTTACCAGATAAGGAAAAGAGGAAAGTCCGGGCAACATAGAGCACCATACTTCCTAACGGGAAGGTATCCTGCCAAAAGCAGGATAACAGCTAGTGCCACAGAAAATATACCGTCTCTGTTTCGGCACATGCCGGCTTAGGGATAAGGGTGAAATGGTGGGGTAAGAGCCCACCGGGTAACGGGTGACCGGTACCGCATGGCAAACCTTATGGGTTGAAAGACCAAATAGGCTTCGGTCCAAGGGCTGCTCGTCCAATCCCGGTATCCAGGAAACCGAAGTGGGTAGGTCGTTAGATCTTTTCTGTGAAGGAAAGACCAGATAAATGGCAAACGCTTCGAAAGAAGACACAGAACCCGGCTTACAGGCCTGCACATTTTATTATTTAAAAAAAACGGAAAGCCAGTAAAACATGCCCAAAATATTGATAATTGACGATGAAAAAGTCATCAGGTCCACCCTGAAAGAAATTCTTGAATATGAAAAATATGAGATTTTCGAAGCGCAGGATGGGGAGAAAGGTTTCGACATGATCAAAAACGAGGAATTTGACCTTGTCCTTTGTGATATCAAGATGCCAAAAATGGATGGAATTGAGGTGTTGACAAAGGCAGGCGAACTTGCCAGGCAGCCTCAATTCATCATGATATCGGCTCACGGTTCTATCGAAACGGCTGTTGAAGCCACCAAAAAGGGGGCCTTTGACTTTATCCCTAAACCCCCCGACCTGAATCGCCTTTTATTGACAGTGAGAAACGCATTGGATAAAAAAAACCTGGTGCAGGAAACCAAGGTCCTGAAAAAGAAACTGTCTAAAAAACTGGATATGGTAGGTAATTCTGAAGCCATTAACATGGTAAAGGATACGATCGAAAAGGTTGCCCCTACAGATGCCAGGGTGCTGATCACCGGCCCAAACGGGACTGGAAAAGAGCTTGTGGCCCATTGGGTTCATGAAAAAAGCAACCGGGCAGCTGCGCCGTTTATTGCCGTAAACTGTGCTGCCATCCCCTCCGAATTGATCGAAAGTGAGCTTTTTGGCCATGAAAAAGGGGCATTTACCTCTGCCATGAAGCAGCGCCAGGGTAAGTTTGAACAAGCCAATGGGGGAACCATTTTTCTGGATGAAATCGGAGACATGAGCCTTTCCGCCCAGGCAAAGGTATTGAGGGCCCTTCAGGAGCATAAGGTGAGCCGGGTAGGCGGTGACAAAGACATCAAAATAGACGTAAGGGTCCTGGCTGCTACCAACAAAGACCTGAAAAAGGAAATTGCTGAAGGAAATTTCAGGGAAGACCTTTACCACCGAATCAGCGTAATCTTGATCCAGGTACCACCCCTCAGGGACAGGAAAGAGGACATTCCGCTTCTGGTAGATAAATTTTTGGGTGACATCGCTGCAGAATATGGAACAGCCAAAAAGGAGATTGATCCCCAGGCCATCAATAAACTACAGGACTTTCCCTGGACGGGAAACATTCGTGAACTAAGGAATGTGATCGAAAGACTGGTAATCCTTGGTGGGAAAAATATTTCCGCCGATGACATCAAAAAGTACGCCGATTATTAAACCCTATCGTATCATCCCCTCACTTCTACATCCGAAGTCTTGGCATAAGCCGGACACGGCTTGCTGGAAGCACAAGAAGACAATATCAAAATCGCACCTGCCACCAAAATTGTCATTAATGTTTTCATAGTCATAAGATATTACGCTCAAATATGTATAATTAGTATTTAAATACAAAATTAATTTATCATTAAATTACAACCCCTTATTTCGCTATTGTCCATCCTTCCTAATACAGAAAAACTTCCATCAGGGTTTTTTCTTCCCAAATCCTGTGTTTCAATAAACGCACAGGAATGTACATTTGCCAGGTCTATGATGTTGATGACACCAGATCTGTCATTCACCATATGAAAAGGGTCGTAGGCATCTCGTATCAGCACCCGAAGACTTGGTGTTTCCCAGAACTTACCCTCTCCAGGTGAATAGGCCTGCGACATCAACTCTGTCATCCCGTACTCGGAATGAATGTTTTCCAAGCAGAATGCTTTTTTCAAAGTTTCGTGGACCTCTTCCCTGATCATCTCCCTTCGCCTTCCCTTCATCCCCCCTGTTTCCATAATGATCAAATGGCTACAATCCAGCTGGCCGGATAGCTTCTCCGCAAGATCCAATAGAGCAAAAGTAACCCCTATCAACAAAACTTTCCTCCTCCCTGATTTAAGCAAGCTGATTTTTTCTAACAGGGCTTCATGCTCATTCAGGTAAAACCCGGAATGCGCAGACCTGCTTTTGTCGATAAAAAAGGCAGCCATATCTACCAGAGAACTACCCTCTCTTTCCATATAGGAGGGCAATAAGGCAAGAACGTGAAAATCCTGCAAGGAACCATACACTGCTTCAAACAAGCGCTGCGCATGGGAAAGATAAAATTCCTTGGACCAAATATAATGCCTGCTTTGCTGCTGACCTGTGGTACCACTGCTGGAGTAGTATTGATCAAACTGATCTTCAGGACCAGAAACTATCTTATCTGACTTGAAAAAAGAAATCGGAAGAAAAGGGATATCTTCTATCCTGTTAACATTTTCAGGCTTAACCTGCCTGGCTTTGATATATTCCCGGTAGATTTTATTATTCCTGGATTGAAAACGGAACAGTTCAAGTGCTGTCGTCGTAAAATCCCCGATTTTACCTGAATTTATTTTTTCGCTAAAACTTTTAAAATAATTCATCGTTATTTTATGGTAAAACCTAAAATTTGATCATTTTTACACCTAACTGATCCAAAGGTAAAATTACGGATTACCCATGAAGTTAAAAAATCATTATATCATCATCCTGCTCATCCTGTCCGTCTGGGGAGGCTGTATTTCCCCGCCCGATGATTTCCCCACCATTCCGGATATCAGCTTCAACAACATGGAGTTTGTACAGGCCTCAGGAGCGGACTCGCTGATCCTCACCCTCAATTTCCGGGATGCAGAAGGGGATTTGGGATTAAATGCCAGGGATTTATTTCCTCCTTTTAACGAACTGAACTATTTGACGGATGAACAAGGCAACTTCATTACCTACAGCAACAGGCCAGACGATGCCCCTAGTTTCAACAATAGAGATTGGGTTATTTTTCCGCTGATCAATAATGTAGAGATTGAGGATACGCTTTGGGTTTCAGAAAACGAAGATTACTACAATATTTTTGTCAAATTCTTTATAAAAAGAGGAGGTAATTATACCGAATTTAAATGGTCAGATCCACCTTACTTCACCACATTCAACGGCAGGTTTCCACGAATGCTTGAAGAAGAACGAACACGTGCCATTGAAGGGCAAATTCGTTATTCCATGCTTTCCCTGGGATGGAACAGTATTTTTCGAACAGATACCCTAAGGCTAGAACTGCAGGTACAGGATAGGGCGCTTAACAGAAGCAATGTAGTGACTACACCCGATTTTACACTTTCTCAGATAGAAAGGTAAGTTAAGTAGTATTGTCTCAATAAATCGCCGGAAATTTAGCCGGATTGGCCTCGTGCATGATGCTGTACACTTTTTCTACCACATCATCCACACTGGGTTTTGAAAAATAATCCCCATCAGAAGAATAGGCAGGCCTGTGCTCTTTGGCAGAAAGGGTTACCGGCTGTGCATCAAGATGAAAATATGCTTTCTGGCCTTCAATTACCTGCTGCATCATGAAGGCGGATGCCCCACCCGGCACATCTTCATCTGCAAAAATCACCCGATTGGTCTTTTTTATTGAGGTGGAAATTACCTGATTTAGATCAAAAGGCATCAAGGTCTGAACATCAATTGCCTCTACGGAAATACCAATTCCAGCCAATTCCTCTGCAGCACTTTGAACAATCCGGCACATGGCGCCATAAGTCACCACCGTAACGTCCTCTCCCTCTCTGAGAATTTCCGGATGGCCTAAAGCTATCTTGAATTCCCCAATATTTGCAGGCATTTTTTCTTTTAACCGGTATCCATTTAAAACTTCAATCATGATGGCGGGCTCATCGGCCTCCAACAGCGTATTGTACATTCCTGCAGCCTGCGTCATGTTTCTGGGGACACAAAGCAATATCCCCCGAAGACTGTTTAAAATCATTCCAATAGGAGAGCCTGAATGCCAGACACCCTCAAGGCGATGACCTCTGGTTCTGATGATCAGAGGTGCCTTTTGTCCTCCTTTGGTTCTGTAGTGCAAACAAGCCAGGTCGTCTGAGAGGGTCATCAAGGCATAAATCAGGTAATCCAGGTATTGGATCTCAGTAATGGGCCTTAAGCCTCTGAGTGCCGCACCGATGCCCTGCCCAATGATGCTTACTTCTCTGATTCCTGTATCTGTGACCCTCAGTTCCCCATGCCTGGCCTGCAGGCCCGCAAAAGCCTGATTGACATCTCCGATTTTACCCACATCCTCCCCTATGGCAAATACCCTGGAGTCTCTGGTAAGCATCGCATCAAAACAGGCTTTTAAAACTTCACGACCATCCACCATCGGAGATGGATCAGTATACTTTACGGAAACAGGAGCAATGGCAGCAGATCTTTCACTCGATTCACTATACTGGTGACTCGAGTATCGTTCCAGATTCAATTGTTTTTGAGTACGATACCATTCCTGAAGTTTCGCTTTAATTTCCGGTGGCTCATTTCTAGCCAAAACCAATGCCTTTCTGACTGAACCGATAACATCCATCCGTACAGGATTAAGCATTTGTCGTAAATCCTGCGCCAGCTGACTCAATTCATTTTTACATGAGCTGTGGCTCGCCAATTCCCGGATCAACTGCACGGCTTCATCCAACTCTTTTTTAATGGTAAAAGTAAATGCTTTCCAGGCTTTGTCCTTGCTCTCCTTTACCAGTTGTCTAGCGGCCTCATCAATTTGATCCAGCTCTTCTTTGCTGGCAATATTATGCCTTAAGATATACTCCCTAAATTTTACCACACAATCATGCGCTGCCTCCCAGGCAAGCCGCTCCTTACTTTTATACCTTTCATGGGATCCGGAGGTGGAATGGCCCTGGGGCTGGGTCATTTCTGTGACATGAACCAATACCGGTACATGCTTTTCCCTGGCTAGTGTAGCCGCCTTTCGATAGGTGGTAACCAAAGACTCATAGTCCCATCCCCTGACGACAAAAATTTCATATCCTTTTTCTTTGTGATTTCTCCTGAATCCCTCCAGGGCAGCGGAAATACTGGCCTTAGTCACCTGAAAATCATTGGTGACTGAAATACCATAATCATCATCCCAAACTGAAATCACCATGGGTACCTGCAAAACTCCTCCAGCATTGAATGTTTCGAAGAACATCCCTTCAGCCGTGGAAGCATTTCCGATGGTACCCCAGGCTACTTCCCTACCTTTGTTGGAAAAAGTCTTCATACCATGCAGCTCCCGATTTTCCCTGTACAACTTGGACGCATAAGCCAACCCTAATAATTTTGGCATTTGGGCCGCAGTGGGAGAAATATCTGCCGTGGAGTTTTTCATCTCCATCAGATTTTTCCAGGAACCATCCTCATTGAGGGACCTGGTAGCAAAGTGCCCATTCATCAAGCGGCCTCCGCTGGCAGGCTCTGCCTTCACATCCGTATGGGCGTAGAGCTGTGCAAAATACTCCTGTAATCCCAATTCCTCCATGGCAAACATCAGGGTCTGGTCCCGGTAGTAACCCGACCTGAAATCTCCCGGTTCAAAATACCTGGCCATGGCTACTTGTGCCAATTCCTTACCATCTCCGTAAATCCCGAATTTGGCCTTCCCCATGAATACTTCCTTCCTTACCGTCAATGATGCATGCCTGCTGATCATCACCATTTTGTAATCAGCTAAAATGCACTTTTTATCTAAACTCACTATACTTTCTTCAGTCAATGTGGATAAGGATTCCATATTCTTTAATCAAACTGGTTTCTTTGTTTCGACTTACCATGGTTTTCAAAAATACACAATTTTTGGACTTATCCCAATTTTTAAATACATAAAAAATCAATTAAAAACAATAATATTTTGATAATATGATTTATATCATTTAATACAGAATTAAATTTTTTAAAAATTACTTGTCCCATATAAAAGACCATTAACTACCTGGCAATAATTATTATACTTCTATCTCCGGTCAGCAGGGGTTGAAATTTGGGCTATATTTATTATTTCTCTGTTTTTACGGCAATTTTTTAAGAACTTTTATCCTTCAAAAGTTCCTTGCGCTACTCAGGCTGTTTATATTTGCCCCAGACCTTAACCATATCAGCCATGCGCATAGCCGTCCCCAGGGAAATCAAAAACAATGAAAACAGAGTAGCCCTTACTCCTGCCGGAGCGAAGGAATTTGTCAAAAACGGTCATGAGGTTTTTATTCAAAAATCGGCCGGCGAGAGCAGCGGCTTTATAGATGAAGCCTACGAAATTGCCGGCGCAAAAATCCTTCCTTCCATAGAAACCACCTACGAAACAGGAGAAATGATCATGAAGGTCAAGGAGCCTATTGCCTCCGAATATGAATTGATCCGGGAGGACCAGTTAATATTTACTTATTTCCATTTTGCCTCTCATGAACCCCTTACCAGGGCCATGGTCAAAAGCAAAGCGGTTTGCATGGCCTATGAAACGGTAGAAAAAGAGGACAGGAGCTTACCTCTACTGGTGCCTATGTCTGAAGTAGCAGGTCGAATGGCTGTACAGAAAGGGGCAAACTACCTGGAGAAACCACTGGGAGGAAGGGGTATTTTGCTGGGGGGTGTACCGGGAACCTTGCCCGCAAAGGTATTGATCCTGGGTGGAGGCATCGTAGGAACACAGGCTGCCTGGATGGCCGCCGGCCTGGGTGCAGACGTGATCATTCTGGATGTGTCCCTACCCCGCATGCGCTACCTTTCGGATGTCATGCCCAAGAATGTCAAAACCATGATGTCCAATGAATACAACATCAGAAACCTGATACCTAAAGCAGACCTGATCATAGGAGCCGTACTTATTCCCGGAGCCAAAGCCCCTCACCTGATCACCAAAGACATGCTTAGGGAAATGGTACCCGGCACCGTATTGGTAGATGTGGCTGTGGATCAGGGAGGCTGTATAGAAACCTGCCAGCCTACCACCCATGAGAACCCTACCTATACCATTGAAGGAGTGCTTCACTATTGTGTGGCCAATATGCCTGGGGCAGTCCCCTACACCTCCACACTAGCACTTACCAATGCTACCCTCCCCTATGCATTGGAACTGGCAAAAAGCGGCTGGCAAGATGCCTGTATCAGGTATCCTGAATTGAAATCCGGGCTCAATATCATCAAAGGGGATGTGGTCTATCAGGCAGTAGCCGATACTTTTAACCTTCCTTATGTACCTGTAAGTTACTACCTGAACCACCAATAACAGTATTTACCTTTGGATAACACTTTTTATAAACCCTGATCTTTATCAGGGTTCTTACTTTTTCTTGTCATGGTTTTTTGGGATAGGGATGGGGTACTTTGTATTTCCAAACCATTATCCCACACTTATGTCTGCTCCAGCGCTCATTAAAAAATACAATGTACCTGCACCCCGGTATACCTCCTACCCTGCATTACCCCACTGGAACAATGATCTCAGCGCAGAAAGCTGGGAAAATCATTTTAAACGGAGCTACCAGGAATTTGGAGAGAGCGATGGCATTTCACTCTATATACATTTGCCCTACTGTGAAAGCCTGTGTACCTACTGTGGTTGCAACAAAAGAATTACTAAAAACCATCGGGTCGAAATACCCTACATTTCTGCCGTCATGAAGGAATGGAACATGTACCTGGCATTATTGGATAAAAAACCCAAACTGTCAGGTATTCATCTGGGTGGTGGAACCCCTACCTTCTTTTCTCCGGCAGCCCTGGGGATTCTTCTCAACCACATCGACAAAACCTCCATACGTGCAGAATCATTTGAGTTTAGCTTTGAGGGACATCCCAATAATACCAGCAAAGAACATTTGCATACCCTGGCCCAATTCGGGTTTTCCCGGGTTAGTTATGGTATTCAGGATTTTGACCTTCAGGTACAACAGGCCATCCACCGCATACAACCCTTTGAAAAAGTAAAAGAAGTTACCGAACAAAGCCGGCAATTGGGATACGACTCCATCAATTTTGACCTGATATACGGCCTTCCCCATCAGACCCTTGCCACCCTGTATACCACCTTTCAAAAGGTCATGGAATTGTTACCCGAAAGGATTGCCTTTTACAGTTATGCACACCTCCCTACCGCATTTCCTGCTCAGAAATCCTTTGAAGCTTACCTGCCTGATGAAAATGAAAAAAGAAAATTATATGAACAAGGCAAAATCTGGCTTGAGGAAATGGGCTACGAAGAAATCGGCATGGATCACTTTGCTTTGCCCGGAGATCCTTTACTGGTAGCCAAACATCAAAAAACCCTGCACAGAAATTTTATGGGGTACACCATGTCCCCCTCAAAGATCCTGGTAGGTCTGGGATGCAGTGCCATCAGCGATATCCATTATGCCTATGGACAAAATGAAAAATCCGTCGAGCTCTATAAAGAAAAAATAATTGCCGGATCTTTCCCCATAATCAAAGGACATGTTCAAAGCCCCGGTAACCTGGAAATCAAACAACTGATCATGAGCCTGATCTGCAATCACAGGGTTTCCTGGAAGGGCCTGAGACCACTACCAGGGGAATTGTTGAATCAATTAATGGCCTTTGAAAAGGAGGACCTGATAACCATTGAGGAGGAGGGGCTGGCTATAACAGCAGCAGGAAAACCGTTTGTGCGGAACATTTGTGCGGCATTTGATCCCTATATGCAAAGCAATAAAAAAGCCCAGCCTCTTTTTAGCAAAGCCATTTGATTCCCTATCTTCGCAAAAAATCATTTGCGAATGTCCATCAAAGCGATTTGTACCGATATAGACGGAACTTTACTGGATAAAAACCGGGAAATCTCCAAAAGAACCAGGGAAGCCTTTGCTTCCCTCCCCGAAGACCTACCGGTTATCCTGGCCTCTTCCAGAATGCCGGCAGCCATGAGACACCTTCAGAAAGACCTGCAACGTGAAAATAACCCCATTATCTGCTATAATGGAGGCTTTGTGCTCCAGCCTGCTAAAAGCCCGGAATCCCCGCTGAGTTCTACCTGGATAGAAACCAAAATATGCCGGAAGATCATTGAATTGGCAATGGGCAAGCCCATCCACATCAGCCTTTATTCCAAAGATGACTGGTATGCCCCTAAAGCTGATAAATGGACCGAAAAAGAGGCAAAAGCCACCAAGGTAAGGGCTTCTATTCTCGATAACCATGCCGTCATTGATTCCTGGCAAAGGGGACAACTGGGAGCACATAAAGTCATGTGCATGGGAGAGGCAGAAGCTATAGGATGGCTATACCAGCAACTGGTGCAGGATTTTTCATCCCTGCTCCACCTTTACCGTTCCAAGAAAACCTATATTGAAATCGCTCCCAGGTCGATTTCCAAAGCTACCGGCCTGAAACTTGTACTCGAAAACTACGGCATTGACATGTCTGAAGTAATGGCCTTTGGTGACAATTTCAATGACATAGAGTTATTGAAAAGTGTGGGGCTAGGTATCGCTGTGGGCAATGCCCGTGCGGAGGTAAAAGCGGTGGCCAGGGAGTTTACGACAGACAGTAAAGCGGACGGGGTAGCCGTGGCCATAGAAAAACACCTGCTTTAACGCAAAGAAGCATCATCTTCCGGGGCGGCAATCGCCCTTTCTAAAAATTCATGAAATGGGCGCATCTTTTCAAAAGCTGTTACAGACAGACCAACATGACTGCCGGAAGAAATGTCCTGATCGGTAATGGGCCGGGATACAATAAAACTTTTATATTTTAAATACCTGATGTAAGGATGATCCATCGCATAGTCCCTGGGTGAGGTCTTTAATTGCTCCCCCTCCATGTCTCCAAAATAGGCCTGAAATTCGGATTGATGGAGGATACGCTCCAGCTCCTTACCGGAATAATCTATTTCCTGCCTTATTTTTTTCAGGGTAGCTGCGTCAGGCATATAAATCCCCCCTCCTACAAAACTTGCGCCAGGTTGCAGGTGAAGGTAATATCCCGGGCCAACTGACTTTTTACCGCCTACAGAAAAATAGGCTGCCATATTGGTCTTGTAAGGTTGTTTGTTGGCACTAAACCTCACATCCCTGTTTTGCCGGAAAATACAATCCTTTGGACGAAGTTCCGAAAAAAGCGGTTGACTGATACTTAATGCTGCCAGGATCTCCGCTACATCTTCCAGAAGACTTTCCTTTACTTCTTCATACCAATCCCTGTTGGCATCCATCCAGTCTTTGGAATTGTTTGAAGACAATTCTTTGAGGAAATCTAAAACATGGGTTTTTCTCATGACCATAAAACTCAATGCATCTCCAAAATGTTATCCTGACCGCCCGACCAGTTGCCGCTCCATTAAAGATATGGAATGGCTTCAGTCACGGCTATCAAAAGAAAAAATGATGCTGATTTGATCGGTAAGTGTTTGTTCCTCCGGGTTCAGGGTAGGAGCCGTTCTCTGATCAGCTGCCTTCATTCTCATGGATTCCTCCCTGTAAACCACCGGCTCAAAGGAAACCCCGGAATGATAATTAATTTTATAAACGGACAGGTGATCAATATTCAGAGATTTGGAGATGATGGCTGCTTTTCTTTGGGCATCTGCAATGGCCAGTTGCAACAACTTCTCCTGATAACTTTTCCTGGTATCCTCAGACAACCTGTATTCCATCCGGAAGCCCATATCGGCAGCAACATGTAAGGATTGAATGATCTTCACCAGGTCTTCATCCGTATCCTTAACCAGAATTTTGAGATTTTGACTGGCTACATAGCCACTGTCCTTAGCTGTCCCCCTGGTATAAATTCTGTTTACGTTTACAAAATAATTATCTGCCGTCAATTCATAACCCGAAACGCCACTCTCTTCCAGGGCAGTGCTGACCTGCCTGGCTTTTTTATTTAAGGCCTCCGTAGCTGCTGCAGTTTCCATGGCCTTTTCGGAGAGGGAAACTGTTATCAAAACTTCATCCGGCATGGCTTTGATTTCACTCTGACCCTCTACAGCTATTTGCGCAGGATCCTGAGCAAAAACCCCGAGCGGGCTGATCAGTAAAATGGCAATAAACAAAAAGACTTGTTTCATATGATTATAATTTGCTTTTTAAAGGCCCTATGGAATCTTGCATGATTGATAATCATCCTACTGTGTGAGGTTCTCGTCGTGCCCAATTTCATGACCTGCTGATTTTCGCTAATCGATACAGCCCTTTACGGTAGCTCATTGCTGAAGGTTTTGTCAAATCCCGGGCCAAAAAACAAAATTTCAAAAATCAAGGACAAATTCATCCGCCATGGTCAATTCCTCTTCTCTGATACTGTGCAAACGATCCTGAAAACCAGCAACTTTTACCTGGGCGCCCATATCGGATAAAATAAGCTCTGTTTCCTTTATTCTGGAAAAGGGCACATGAAAATCTTCCAAACTTGCCCCAATAAATACAGGCGTACCTTCCAAATCTCCTTTGTAGGATGGAAGTGTGGCTCCTATCAGTCCTCCTGTAAAGGCAATTACCCCTCCATACCTGGAGGGATTGCGCACTGCAAACTCCAGTGAAAGACAGGCCCCTTGAGAAAATCCTATCAAATACAGTTGGCTCAGGGATTTTTTCTGCTCCAAAACCTGCTGCACGAGGTCCCCTATCAGCTTCAAAGATTGGCTCAGAAAGGGTTCGTTTTCTTGTTCCGGAACCATAAAGCCATAAGGATACCAGGTGTTGCCAGGTGCCTGAGGAGCCAAAACGGCGAAATCATCTAATTTCAAGGCATCGGCCAGTCCCAACATACCTGTTGCATTTGCTCCCCTGCCGTGTATCAGAATGGCGATTTTATCAGCTTCTGCTATTTCTTTTCCTGCTTTAATTACTTCTTCCATGGTATATTGTAGTTAACTGCAATGGGTTCCAATTGATCTGCAATTTGAGATCTCTGAGGTTCGGCCCAGTCAGGCAACTTTAATTCCGTGCCCAATGTCTCATGCGATTCATCTATCAAAAAGCCTGGCTCATCGGTGGCGACCTCAAAGAGTACCCCTCCCGGTTCCCTGAAATAGATAGATTTGAAATAATTCCTGTCTTTTACTTCTGTAACCGCTAAGCCAAAATCCTGTAACTTCTTTTGAATTGACAATTGCTGCGACTCATCCTTAGTTCGGAAAGCCAGGTGGTGTACCGAGCCGGCACTTTGGATAGACCTTGAATCAGGATCTGCCGTTACCAGGTCTATGGTTTCAGCAGGATTTCCGGCAATTCCATACCGATACCGTTTACCATCCAAAACCTCCATCAAACTGTAATTCAACACTTCGGTCAACACAGCTGCCGTTGGCTGGACATCCCTGAGGTTCAGGGTGGCACCAGAAAAACCTTTGATGGCATGGGGCTCAGGAACACTCCCCCCTGACCATCCCTTCCTATTGTCATCCCTGGCTGCTACCAGTTCCAGTCCCATGCCATCCTGATCTGTAAATCTGATCAACTCTTCTCCAAACCTGCTGAGTATACCTGAATGGGTAATCTCCAGGTCGCTCAGCCTATCCTTCCAGTAATCCAAGGATCCGGGAGGGACAGAGAGCGAGGTATAGGTCATTTCGCCCAGGCCTCTTCTTCCCCTTGCTGCCGCTTTAAATGGGAAAAAGGTCAGGATGGTACCCGGACTGCCTGTTTCTGTACCAAAATAGAAATGGTAAACTCCGGGAGCATCAAAGTTGATGGTTTTTTTCACCAGCCTCAAACCCAATACCTGTGTGTAAAAATCAACATTTCGCTGGGGATCTGAAGCAATTGCTGTCACATGATGAATGCCTGAAATTAAATTTTCCATGGGTTAACCGTTAATTTCCGGGCCCTGAAAGATCTCAGAACCCGGATAAATGTACGTTTTTATTGTTTTACCAACTGTATGCTGGCAAGAATTTTCACTTCGTCGCCGACGACAACACTTCCGGTTTCTGTCACCGCAGACCAGGTCAATCCAAAAGCCTTCCTTGAAATTTTCCCTTCCAGTTCGAAACCAGCCTTGGTCTGTCCGTAACCATCCACAGCCACTCCTCCATGCTCCACCTTAAACGATACCAGTTGGGTAGTCTCCTTTATGGTGAGGTCACCATTCAATTGCAAATCACCGTCCTTTTCTTCCAGCTTGCCATTGGCGAAAACCAACTTGGGATGATTGTTGGCATCAAAAAAATCTGCGGACTTTAAATGGGCATCCCTGTCCTTCTGGTTGGTATCAATGCTGTCAATGTTTGCCGCAAAGTTAACACTGGCTCCTGAGAAATCTTCTCCTTCCGTTGCTGCTTGGCCTTCAAATTCCCTGAAATAGCCGGTTACCGTAGAGATCACCAGGTGTTTTACCTTAAAAGAAACTTCTGAATGTGTGGGATCTATGATCCATTTTGTAGTGCTCATAATTTTAAAATTTAATAGTTTAATTATGTTTTGATTTATAAGTAATTACAATTTATGTATATACACTTTTTTAGCAAAAAAATTTTATCCCCTTAATTTATCCAACAACTCGTTCAGTTGGTTTACCTCCTCCTCTGAGAGTTGGATGGAATCTTTATTGAATTTTTTTACTTCACTTTCCAATAGGTTGAGGGTCTCCAGCCCCTTGCCCGTAATGGTGATGTCAACCTGCCTTCGGTCTTCGGCGCATTCTTTTCTTTCCACCATTCCCTTTTGTTTCAGTTTTTCCACCAGTCTGGATGCATTGCTCATTTTATTGAGCATCCTGTCTTGTATGGAAGATACTGTCGTAGGCTCCGGGTGTTTTCCCCGAAGGATCCTCAATACATTGTATTGCTCCGGAGATAAACCATAAGGTTTAAACAGCCGGCTTTGGCGGCTGACCAGGTAACTATGGGTATACAGCAAGTTTACCATGGCCTTCGAATAGGCATCCTTAAATGGCTTTTGCTTTATCTCTTCTTCGATTTTCATTTATATCTTTGTGTATTTAATGTATATACATTTATTTACATCAAAAGGTTTCGAAAATGGTAAATATTTTAAAAAAACTTCAGCGAGAAACTGCAGCCCCTTAAGCCCGCAATATATCCATGGTTTTAGCTTTCAGGATGTTCAGGCTATTGATCCAGCCCAGGAACACGGTCAGTAGCGTGATCAGGCCGAAAACCAATATCAGGGGAAGCCATTCCATGCGAAAGCTTATTTCAAAAACATAATAGCTCAGCAAAAAAGCCGCTACAACAGAAAGGATGACTCCTCCTCCGGCAGCAAGACTCCCCAGGAAAAAGTATTCCAGGGCATTGATTTTTAACAAAACCCGCTTTTCGGCACCAATGGTCCTTAGCAGAATATTTTCCCTGATGCGCTGAAACTTACTGATCAGCAGCGAGCTTATCAACACCAGCACGCCGGTAAGTATGCTAAACAAAGCCATGAACTGAATGACAAAGCTGATTTTACTTAAAATATCTTCCAATGTTTCTACAATCATGCTCAGGTTGATCACTGACACATTGGGAAACTGTCGCACCATCATGTTCTGGATATCTGCTGATTCCTGATCATTCTTGGTCTTGGTGATCAGCACGTGAAATTTAGGTGCATTTTCTAATACTTTATCCGGGAAGACCACCAGAAAATTGGTGGACACCTGTCGGAAGTTTACCTTCCTGAAACTTCCCACATAAGTGGTTAGGGGCCTGCCCTGAACGTTAAATACCACTTCATCTCCCATCTCAACATGGTTTCTTTCGGCATACCCTTCCTCCATGGAGACGAATATACTGTCGTTTTCATTGGTGTAAGGAATCAGTTTTCCTGCGATCAATTCCTCGGTTTTGATCAGTGTGTCCCTATAAGTCACCCTGAACTCCCGGTTGTACATGGAGTTGGACCGTCTGTCTTCATCGGCCAATTCTTCATTGTCTTTTTTGGTCAACCCATTGACTTCGGACACCCCCATTGTCACGATAGGGACATGTTGCAAAAGAGGCAATCCTTTATCTTCCAGCACCGATTTCATGCTGTCTACCTGATGGGTCTGTATGTCAAAAAACAACATGTTGGGTTGATCTTCCTTATCCGCAAAACGCACTTCATCCAGCAATTGATTCTGGATAAAAAAGAGGGTTCCGATCATGGCGGTACCCAGCCCAATCGTGGCCAGCAAAGATACCGTTTGGTTATTGGGCCGGTACAAATTGGCCAGGGCCTGTCTTGCTGGATAGTTCAGTGAAATCGGTAGGAATTTCCTGATGGCCTTCATGGTGCCCAGGGCGAGTAACCACAGGGCTCCAAAGGCAAAGATGACATATGCTGTAAACCACAACGCTTCATCCCATTCTTCGAGTAAAAAATAACTGAACCCAAAAATAAACAACAGGATGGCAAACAACACCATCCAACGAAGGGGGTCTTTACCCAATCCAGTGCTCTGATCATCCGGTCTGAGCGTCATCATGGGAGACACCTTCCGGATTTTGAGTAAGGGGATCAAGGCAAAAAGAATCGAAATGAGTACGCCGGTCAAGGTTCCCATTATGACGGCTTTCCAGGAAACCTGTACACTTACCTCTACCGGTAGGAAATCACTGAAAACAAAAGGCAATAAAAACTGTAAAAAGGCACCTAAAGCAGCTCCCAACATTGATCCCAATAAACCCATGATGAATATTTGAACCAAATAGACCATCACAATTTCCTTTGACCTTACGCCAAGGCACCTCAAAACTGCCACTGAAGGCAGTTTTTCTTTCACAAAAACATTGATGGCACTACCCACACCCACACAGCCGAGCAAAACGGCAATGAAAGCCACCAGGCTCAGGAAATTGGCCAGGTTTTGAAAAGACCTTCCGGTAGACTCCTTTTGAGACTGCACGGTCTCATGTCGTACCTTATCTTCTTCCCATTGCTCTTCGTTTTCAGCTACCAGGGTTTCTATCTCCAGCTCTTCCGGAAATTGAAAATAGTGGATGTGGTTGACCCGGCTTCCATATTGGACCAATCCGGAGGCTTCCAGCTGATCCATGGGTATGTATACCGCCGGGGCTACTGTCGCTGTGATCCCATTCTGACCGGGAACCTTTTGTAGCGAGCCGACGATCTCCAGGGTCACATCACCTACTTTGATACTGTCACCCACCACGGCGCCAAATTGCGCCATTAGCGTTTTTTCCACCAGGGCCCTTTTGTTACCCTTTCTGAAGATTTCTTCTCCGGCATCAGGTAGCGTTTCCAGCTCCCCGTAGAAGGGGAAGTCTCCTTCCAGTGCCCTAACCTGGGTAAGCCTGCTTTCTCCTACTTTTGGAAAATAAACCATAGAGGCAAAATTCACCTCATAGGCCTGTGCTGTGGCCTGGCTTTCGATATCGGGAAAATCAATGGGTTGGTTTTTTCGCAAGGACAAATCTGCTCCTAAAAGCTCCTTTGCCTGGTTATCAATATCTTTACTCAGGTTGTCTCCAAAAGAGGTGACCGCCACCAGGGCAGCAATACCTATGACGATGGCAGACACAAACAAAATCAGTTTGACCCCCGTCTTTCTCAACTCCCTTTTTGCCATTAAAAATGACCAGTTCCAATCAACCATTGACTGCCTCCTGTAATTTTCCTCCTTTGATGTGGATAGATTGGTGGGTTCTGGCGGCCAGCTCCAGGTCATGAGTGACCAAAATCAGGGTGGTACCTTCTTCTTCATTAAGTTGAAAGATCAGGTTTTCCACCATTTCTCCGGTTTCTGTATCCAGGTTACCGGTAGGTTCATCAGCAAACAGGATTTTGGGTTCATTGGCAAATGCTCTGGCGATAGAAACCCGCTGCTGCTCACCTCCTGAAAGTTGGTTGGGATAATGGGTCATCCGGTCTCCCAGCCCTACTTTTTCCAATAAGGCTGTCGCCTTTGCCCTGGCATCTTTCCTCTTTTTGAGTTCAAGCGGAACCATGACGTTTTCCAAAGCAGTGAGGGTTTGTAAAAGTTGAAAATTCTGAAATATAAAGCCTACCATTTGGTTCCGGATGGCTGCCCTCTGGTCTTCATTCATGGTTTCCAAAGCCTTTTCCCCCAGGATTACACTACCCGAGCTGGCCACATCCAAACCGGCACAAAGTCCCAGCAAGGTGGTTTTCCCGCTTCCGGAAGGTCCTACTATTGACAATGTATCCCCAAGGGCCACTTCAAAATTTACCTGATCCAAAACGGTGAGATCCCGGTTTCCACTCCGGTAGGTTTTGGTCAGATTTTCAACTTTCAATATATTCATAACTTTCAAATAAAACAGAAAAACCCTTCTAACAAAAACAATAGTGAATTAAGTTTAGTAATTTTAACACCTTCCCTTACAATTAAATTCAATACCCATGAAAAATACATTTTACCTGTTTCGGTTTTACTTATTGCTCCTGGTGCTAGGTTTTTCCTGCAGTCAAAAGGAAAATAAAGAAGATGTCAGTAGCCCGGAAAGTGCGGAGGTTCAGGACAAGCCGGAGAGAAAAACCATCTTATTTTTCGGCAACAGCCTTACTGCCGGCTATGGCATAGAGGACTATGAAGCCTTTCCGGCACTGATCCAGGATAAGCTGGACAGTCTGGAAATGGATTATCAGGTAATCAACGGCGGATTGAGCGGTGAAACCACCGCAAGCGGTCTGAGCAGGCTTGATTGGTTTCTGGAGGAAAAACCGGAAATCTTTATTTTAGAACTGGGGGGCAATGATGGCTTGAGAGGCATTTCATTGGATGAAACAGAGAAAAACCTCCGTGGCATTATCAACGCCGTAGAAGAAAAATACCCGGAAACAAAGGTGCTTCTGGCGGGAATGCAAATCCCTCCCAACATGGGGCAGGCGTATACAGATGAATTCAGGGAAATGTATGCTGAGATTGCAGAAGACAAAGACGTTGCCCTTATACCATTTCTTTTAGAAGGGGTGGCCGGTGACCCGGAATACAATTTACCGGATGGCATTCACCCAACAGCCGAAGGCCACCAAATTGTGGCTGAAACAGTTTGGCAATATTTGGAACCGTTGCTATGACAGGGAATAAACTGCCATAACCCATCAACCGAATGAATCCGGCCTGGCAATTCCGGATAAATTCGTTTTTTATTTTACGAAAATTGTCTTACTTTTTGAAAAATTTTAATCAAAGATAAAAACATGAGTATTCATATACAGACCGCTGCTGATTCCTACGATGTCATCATTGTAGGCTCCGGTGCTGGTGGGGGCATGGCTTCCAAAATATTGGCAGAAGCTGGATTAAGGGTTGCCGTAGTAGAGGCAGGTGCTGATTTTGATCCAGCCAAAGAGGAGCACCGCACCCAACTAAGGCCTCCCTGGGAGTCGCCGAGAAGGGGGGCAGGAACTGTCAGGCCATTTGGTGATTTTGACGCTGCGATTGGTGGCTGGGACATCGAAGGGGAACCCTACACGCGTGGGCAGGGCAGCGAATTTGATTGGTTCAGGTCCAGGATGCTTGGTGGCAGGACCAACCACTGGGGCAGGATATCGTTACGATTTGGGCCTTTGGATTTCAAAAGGAAGAATCTGGACGGTATGGGCGATAATTGGCCCATTGGCTATGAGGATGTAGCTCCTTATTATGATAAGGTCGATAAATTGATTGGTGTTTTCGGTTCAAAGGAGGGCATTAACAATGAGCCGGATGGATTTTTTCTTCCTCCGCCTAAGCCAAGGCTTCACGAATTACGTATCAAAAAGGGTGCTGACAAAATCAATATACCAGTCATTCCTTCCAGACTATCCATTCTGACCCGTCCTGTAAACAATGAGCGGGGCACTTGCTTTTTTTGCAACCAATGCAACAGGGCCTGCCAGGTTTATGCAGATTTCTCTTCCGGTACCTGCCTGGTCAAACCAGCCATGAAAAAGGGTCAGGTAGATCTGTTTACCATGGCTATGGTCAGAAAAGTAACAACAAATGAGCAGGGTGAAGCCACTGGAGTAACCTACATCAGCAAACTGGACATGCAGGAGCACAAGCTCAGTGCAAGGGTTGTTGTTTTGGGCGCATCCGCCTGCGAATCTGCCAGGATCATGTTGAATTCCAAATCAAAAACCCACCCGAATGGACTGGGAAACAGCTCCGGGCATGTGGGCCGGTATCTCCATGACTCTACAGGAGCAGACCGGATGGGAATCCTGCCAGACATGATGGACCGGCAAAAGTACAACGAAGACGGGGTTGGTGGCATGCATATCTACACCCCCTGGTGGCTGAATGAAAAGAACCTGGATTTTGCCAGGGGTTACCATATCGAATATTGGGGTGGCATGGGAATGCCTTCCTATGGGTTTGGTGGTGGCATGGACACCATGAGACAATATGTAAAGGATGAGTTTGGAAAGCCCAGTCCAAACGGAGGATACGGCGAAGGCCTGAAAAAGGATATCCGGAGATTTTATGGCAGCACGGTAGGCATGTCCGGCAGAGGGGAAAGTATCCCTCAGTATAGCAATTACTGCGAGATCGACAATCAGGTAGTAGATAAATACGGTATACCGGTACTGAAATTCCATTACAAATGGACAGACCAGGAATTGAAACAGGCCCAACACATGCATGAAACCTTTGAAGAAATCCTGGGTAGCATGGGGGCAGTGATTTTGGGGAATAAACCCGGTCCCGAGCAGCAATACGGCCTGCACAAACCCGGTCGTATCATCCACGAGGTAGGCACCACCCGAATGGGAGATGATCCCGGGACCTCAGTTTTGAACAAAAATTCGCAGGCCCATGACTGTAAAAATCTTTTTGTGGTAGACGGAGGGCCTTTTGTGTCTCAGGCAGACAAAAATCCTACCTGGACCATCCTGGCACTTTCCTGGAGAACATCCGAATACATCATTGATCAACTAAACAAGAAAAACATATAAGGCCATGAACAGAAGAGAAAATTTAAAGCTTTTATTCACCGGTTCCCTGGCTTCAGGCTTCCTTTTTACAGGATGTGGGCCTGAAGCTCCTGAAACCACAGAAATCCCCCACAATCCTACCATTGGTGAGTTTGGCAGTTATGGCAGGACTCCCGAGGAAATCCTTCATAATGAAAACCTCAAATCCAGCACTTTCTTTACCGATGAGGAGCGAAAAAAATTAGATGTACTGGTAGATATCATCATTCCAGCAGACGATATCTCCGGAAGTGCTACAGATGCCGGGGTGCCTGATTTCATTGAGTTCATGATGAAGGATATCCCGAGCTACCAAACTCCCATGCGCGGTGGCTTGTTGTGGCTGGACCATAAATCTGATGAAATGTTTGGTAGTAAATTTCTTGAAATCAGTGAGGACGAAAGGACACAGATCATAGATGAGATCGCCTACCCGGATAAGGCCAATGCGGAGAATGAAGGCGGAGTACGCTTTTTTAACATGCTCCGTAACCTTACGGCTACCGGTTTCTTTACCAGTGAAGAAGGGTTTAAGGACCTGGGCTATGTTGGCAATAAACCCAATGCCTGGGACGGTGTCCCGGAAGAGGTACTGGCCAAGCATGGGCTCCAAAATGACCCCAAATACAAGGATGTTTACCTGGATATCAGCACCCGTGGCACCATTGCCCAATGGGATGATGAGGGCAATCTCATTGGTTAAACCAGACAATCAAATCTTCAGTTCTTATACCTGCGGTGGTAGATGAACCCTTACCACCGCAGGTTTGCCATAAACCCAATTTTGCCATGAGATTTTTCGCTTCCATTTGCTTTTTGTATGTATTGCTCAGCGCTTCTTCAGCAATTCAGGCCCAGAGATTGCCCATTTTCAATGGAAAAGACCTTTCGGGCTGGCATGCCGATGTGCCTGAAAAAGACGAAAACCCTGAGCTAGGTCCTTCCTTTGTGGTAAGGGATGGCATGTTGGTAAGCCTGGGCAGGCCTTTGGGGCACCTTATCACGGATGATATTTACGAAAATTACCGCATTACTGCTGATTACAGATTTCCTGGTGAAACCGGCAACTGTGGGATTTTGGTCCATGCCTCCACCCCCAGGGCCTTATATGACATGTTTCCCAAAAGCATTGAAGTCCAAATGATGCATGAAAATGCAGGGGACTTTTGGTGCATAGTAGAAGATATTACTGTAGAAAACATGGTAGAAAGAAGGGGTAAAAAAGAAGACTGGGGCATCACGGAAGGCAAAAACAGACGTATTCTAAACCTTACAGATGGATCTGAAAACCCTCCGGGTGAATGGAACCAGATGGTTATAGAGTGCTTTGAGGACCGGATCAAGGTCTGGGTTAACGGAGATTTGGTCAATGAAGGATTCAATGCCACTGCAGTGAGGGGGCAGGTGGCCATTCAGGCAGAAGGGGCCGAGGTTGAGTTTAAGCAACTGATTTTGGAACCCATTGAAGGAATTACCAAATAAATCCGCTCCTATCCATAAAAATCAGATAACCGGGCCAATCCTTTTCTGTCCAACAGTAGGATTTTCTTGCCTTGCAGGTCGATCAGGCCATCTTTTTTAAACTCTGACAAAAGCCTGATGACTGTTTCCGTTGCGGTACCCACTATGCCTGCAATTTCCTCTCTGGTCAGGGTGATATCCAATCTTTGTTTGTCCCCCCCATCTACCCCATAGCTGTCGCCCAGCTTTAAAAGTGATAAGGCCAATCTTTCGCGAATGGATTTTTGGGTAGCATCCGTCAATTGGCTTTCCATCATACCTAAATCATGGCATAGGGAGCGGGTAAGCCTTTTGTGAAAATTATTGTCTTCTGATAATAATTTTAAAAATACTTCCTTAGGAACAAAACAGATCCTGGCATCCTCTACTATGGTAGCAGTAGTGGTATAAGCCTCCTCTGCTATCATGGAAGTATAACCCACAAAATCCCCCTTTTGGGCCAGCCGGATGATTTGCTCTTTCCCATTTGATGCTGTTTTAAAAATCTTAACCACTCCACTGTTCACACAGAACACCCCTAAAGGCTTGGTATTTTCATAATAAAGGATTTGTCCTTTCTTGTGAGAGATAAAATTCTTATTGTCTGAGATATTGCACAAGTGTTCATCTTTCAGTTCTGAAAACATGGAGAACTTTCTGCTCAGACACAATTCGCAAGGTGTATTTTTAACCGGCTTGTTCATAGGGAAATTTAAATCTCATTAAAATTATTCCCTAAAATTAACAAATAACATGACTAAAGTCACTGAAGGATTGATATTTCTATTGTTGTACTACATTCCGGTACCAGCAAACACAGGGAAATGATTGATCTGCTGATAGTTACCAGATTGCTTATCCCTTTTCACACAAATATGTTTCTGCCCATTACTGATCCCCAAAAATGGCGCTTTGATTTGTTGGTTGTACACCCCAACCTGCTCGATGGTCTTCTGACTCAAAGGTACGCCAGGAGCTTTACACTCTATCAGGAAAAAAGCCCCTCCTTCCCGGTTCAATACCAGGATGTCAAATCGTTTTTGAAGGGCGTTATAGGTCAAGCCCCTTTCCAAAGCAATCAGGCTTTTCGGATAATTCAGGTGTCCTACCAGGTACTGCACCAGGTGCTGTCTGACCCATTCTTCGGGAGTCAAAAGCAAATTTTTCTTTCTCAAAGGATCAAAAATATACCATTTCCCATTGCCTGCATCTTCCAATCGAAATTCATAGGGAGGGAGATTTAGTTTTGCCTGATAGGGTTTACCTGCCTTTTCTTCCATGGAACAAAATTGTATCAAATTAAGCGATACTAAAAACGACCGCCAACCTTTTCTTTAAAAATTCAAATACGGAGCAATCCGGTCTACCCATTCTTTAGAAAAAATTTTAATGTGGAGCAGGTCCGAGGATTTGCTATAGGCTCCATGCTGCTCCCTGTAAGCCACAATCACCTTGGCCTCCCCAAAGGCTATGTAGGGATGCCGGGCCAGTTCCTTTACCGCTGCTGCATTGATATCGATCTTTTGGGATATTTTTGGGCTGAAGGGGAATGTCTCATAGATTTTCTCTGCCAAAGCAGCATCTACTCCATAAACCTCCAAAAGTTGCTCAGGCAGGTGAAACCCTCCCATTTTACTTCTAAATGCGGCTATTCTTTCGGACAGCACAGGTCCCACCCCATTCACCAATTGAAGTTCCACGGCGGTGGTTTCCGGGAAGGCAAGCCTGTTCAGGCCAGGTCTTTCGGGGGCTTTTAAGGTGGTGCTTTGCTTTTTCGAATCTTTTCCCTCCTTTTCCTCCTGAATGGTGCTGTCAGCAGTTAAAGCGATTGGGGTAGGGCTTGACAAAAGGCTATCTTCCGAAAGCGTCCGGAATTTTTCCAGGTAGCTGGAATAACTTTTCTGATGGCTGGCTTTGTAATAATTGCTTATTCCATAGGGAAAAGCATAAAGCAATATCAGGACAGGGACCACAAACACAAAGCCCCTGGCTTCCCGGCGGGTAAAACCCAGGTAAGACTTCAAAAAATAAAACAACTTATCTACCATTGATTTCAGCTATTGACACCATAAATTAATATTATTGGAATTATATTCCAAAAATTCGCATTATTGCAGGTAGATTAAAACAGGGAAAAGTTATTTAGAAGGATTATAAATTAAACTCACTTGACCGATTTAATTCCATTCGTCCTTTTTCTATAATAAATTTGTTCCGGAAAGAATATCGTTATGCAATCAAAGTTTAAAGCTTTAAGTCTCTCTTACAAGAATGCTCCTGTTGAAATCCGGGAATTGGTTTCTTTGGATGAGTCTGCCATACGATCGCTTTTAACCAAATTAAAAGATTTTTTCAGTCTTACAGATACCCTGATCCTGTCTACCTGTAACCGGACAGAGGTTTACTACAGCCATGAACTGGATCTTTCTACCGAAATCATCAAACTTGTTGGATTGGAAAAGGGGCTGGCGGATACCATTACCTATCTGGAATATTTTGATATTTTTCAGGACGACAAATCAGCTATCAATCATCTTTTCCGGGTGGCCATGGGGCTGGAGGCTCAGGTCATTGGAGACATGCAGATTTCCAATCAGGTCAAAAGGGCCTACCAGGCGTCTGCAGACATGGATATGGCCGGACCTTTCCTTCACAGGCTCATGCATACCATCTTTTTTACCAATAAGAAGGTGGTGCAGGAAACGCAATTCAGGGACGGTGCAGCCTCTGTCTCTTATGCGGCGGTAGAATTAATTGAAGAACTGACCTCCAACACGCATCAACCAAGGGTACTTTTGGTAGGGCTGGGTGAAATTGGTGAAGATGTAGCCAAAAACCTGGTTTATCTGACCGATGCCAAAGTCAAAATATCCAACAGGACCTATTCCAAATCCCAGACGCTTGCAGTAGAATATGGGTTTGAGGCCATCCGCTTTGAGGACAGTTTCGAGGCGATGAAAGAAGCAGATGTCATCATTTCATCTGTCATGAAGTCAGAACCCTTCATCACCAAAGGATTGGTGAGCACCTTTGATATCAAAAGCTACAAGCTTTTGGTAGATCTTTCTGTTCCCAGAAGCATTGACACTGCGGTGGAGGATATTCCCGGAGTACTTCTGTACAATGTAGATAACATCCGGAGCAAGGCCAGCGAAACCCTGAGCCAACGAACCGCAGCCATCCCTCAGGTAGAAAAAATAATTGATGAAAATATCCGTGAGTTTTACGACTGGAAAAAGGAGATGATGGTATCTCCGACCATCAATAAATTGAAAAACAGCCTGGAGCAAATCCGGAAAGAAGAGCTGGAAAGGTACCTGAAAAATGCAGATACCCAGCATTTTGATATCATTGATAAAATCACCAAAAGCATGATGCAAAAAATCCTTAAAGTGCCAGTGGTACAATTGAGGGCAGCGTGTAAGCGGGATCAGGCAGAGGAGATGATAGATATTATCAATGATTTATTTGATTTGGAGAAGCAGCAGGACAGAAAAAACGCCTGATAGTTTTTGTCTTTCTTTTTTTACAGTTGTTCTTATTTTTTAAAAGCAAGTCACCCCTTACAGGTTTTTTATTGAGAAAACCCATAATTATTTTTACTTTCACCCAAAAAGAAGTCTATATGTGGAAATTTTATTCATTGCCATTTTTTGTAGCAATGCTTTTGTTTATCGGAACCATAGAAAAAGCAAATAGTCAGGTATGGGAAGTTTTTGACCAGCATTTGAATCTGGAAAAGAAAATCTCGCATGGAAACATCCATCTTTTGGGTAACTCCCTCAGGATAAATGCCTGGGAAAACGACCTTTCATTTTTAGGCCCCGACTACGAGGCATTTGCCACCCTGGACAGCGCACGTCTTTACCAGTACCTGGAACCCTGGATTATTATCCATAACGGAGATAAATTTGGTGCTTTCCATGAATATGGGGAGCAGGTCTTGCCAACCATCTATGATGAAGTGGCTACCTATTACAACCTGCTGCTTTCAAAAAAGGGAAATGCCTATTATGTGTATGACCGGGGCAAAAAAAACACCCAGTCTATCGGAGAATTTTCTAAGGCCAGGTTTGCTAAAAACGGACAGGTCATCGCTCAAAAAGCAGATGGGTCTTATCTATTGCCCCTTTCCGAAAGTCCGGATCACCCCTATATTTCTCTGACCGATCCCTGTCAGGATGTAATTATAGCAGAAGAAGCTACCGGCTATGGCCTGATCAACCGGCATGGGGATTACATCCTCGATCCTATCATTGATGAAATCAAACATTTGGATGACAATTATTTTTTTGCACGAAATGAAGCGGAATACCTGCTAATCAATGCCTTATCCACCGATGCAGACATTCGTTACAATAGTTTTCATAAAATCAGCATTGAAAACGATGTGATGGTAGAATATATCCATGGGAAATTACGCAGGATCATGAAAAATGATGGTATTTTACTGGATATCGTGGGTATGGACTCGGTAAGGAAGGTGGATGATTATTATAATGTTCATTTCAGAGACCAGAAAACAGGCCTGCTCAATCCTCAGGGCAAATGGGAAGTCCGGCCTACCCCATCTGCAAAAAAGATCTTCCCCGGAAATGAGGGCCTTTTTGGGGCACTTATTGGTGAAGACTTCGGATACATCAATAGCAGGGGGGACACCATCATTGAACCGGTATTTGACCAGGTCAAAGGCTTCTCAGAAGGACTTGCCGAAGTAAGGAAAGGCCAGCTATGGGGATATGTCAATCGAAACAACCAAATGATTATTCCCTTTTCATTTGAGAATTCCGGACCATTTTCGCATGGCGTAGCCATTGTAGCCCAGGAGGGCAGGATTAACCTGATCAATCAGCGGGGGGAATTGTTACTGGAAAACTCCTGCGAACGCATCAGTAAGACCAGTGATGGGTATTATCTCCTGGAAAATGAGGGCCTTTTGGGGATGGCCAAACCAGATGGCCAGTTGATCAGTCCACCGGTATATGAAGAGATCAGGAGAGAAGGTCCTGACCAGATACTGATCCGAAAAAGAGATGTCTATGGCATGATGAATGAAAACGGAGATTTTGAATTGCCGCTTTTTTACAGCCAGATCCTCTTTGACAAAGACAATGACAGGATATTGGCAAAAAGTCAATCCAGCGTCAGTAAAGCATCAGAGGAGACTACCGCTGAACATTCCCAAAACAAGAAAAAGAAAAAAAATAAAGGGGCCTGATGCCCCTCAATTTTTATTTATTTTTGTCGCCTCCTTTGGATCGATCACTTGATTTGCTTTCGTCTGAATTGGCGATGGAGTCCCGCATACTGGTATCGGATTTAACATTTTCCATTTTGTAGTAATCCATGATCCCCAGATTGCCGGACCGGAAGGCTTCGGAAATGGCTTTGGGCACTTCGGCTTCGGCTTCTGTTACCTTGGCTTTCATCTCCACATTCCTGGCTTTCATCTCCTGCTCCAGGGCTACAGCCATGGCCCTTCTTTCCTCTGCCCTGGCTTCCGCCACCTTGAGGTCTGCCGTGGCCTGATCAATCTGCAATTTGGCTCCAATATTGGATCCCACGTCTATATCTGCAATGTCAATAGACAGGATTTCAAAAGCTGTACCTGCATCCAGTCCCCTTTCCAAAACCAGCTTGGATATTTTGTCTGGGTTTTCCAACACACTTTTGTGATTCTTGGCCGAACCAATAGAGGTAACGATCCCTTCTCCTACCCTGGCCAGGATGGTTTCCTCTCCGGCACCACCTACCAGCTGGGCAATGTTTGCCCTTACAGTAACCCTTGCCTTAGCGATGAGCTGGATACCATCTGCAGCTACTGCCGCTACGTTGGGTGTATTGATTACTTTCGGATTGACGGATATCTGGACCGCTTCAAAAACATCCCTCCCGGCCAGGTCAATGGCAGTGGCTTGTTTAAAAGACAGGGAAATATTGGCCTTATCGGCCGAAATAAGGGCCCGTATCACATTGGGCACATTTCCCCCTGCCAGGTAGTGGGTTTCCAGGTCATTGGTAGTCAGGTTAAGACCGGCTTTTGTTGCTGTGATCAGGGAATTGACGATTACCCCGGGAGGTACTTTCCGGATACGCATTCCCACCAATTCCAACAGGCCTACCTTTACGTTGGAAAATAT
>Ga0008836_100103_pt1 | contig 82121 bp, 80 predicted proteins | sample HotLakConsUCCR28_FD_62214 | JGI IMG/M metagenome (GOLD analysis project Ga0008836, IMG submission 62214) | Hypersaline microbial mat communities from Hot Lake, Washington, USA - Hot Lake Consortium UCC-R28 (Hybrid Assembly) ... | reverse complement strand
ATTAGCCCAAAGGTTTCCAGCGCAAGCCGGGCTATGTCCGGTATCGCATAGGCTGGCAAGTGTTCACGCTGCGCGACGAGGCTGACAACGGCATCCAGCAGGTCGGGGCAGCGCATCTGCGAGCCTGATTCTGCGATCAGCATTCGCATGGCGCGCAAGATGTCATTCAGAAGATCGGTGCGGTCCCAGATAGAAACATGGCCATAGGGGCCTGCCCGGTCTGATATCAAGGCGCGTATGACCCAAGCCAAGGCCGGGGTGGCGATCCACCTGTCACCGGCTGGGACCATGTTCCAAAGCGCGCTGCGTAACCCGCCGATATCACGCGCCGCCCAGAGCTTTGGTAGCGCAGCAGAGGCCGAATAAGGCGTGTCCGGGGCGGGCAGGTGAGCGCCATACCTGTCGGCAAGGGCGAAAAGCGCGACAGGGTCATCTATGCTGCACGCCCATTCGCACTGGCTTAGCAGCAGGTGGCCCATTTGGTCTGGCGACAAATCGCTGTCCCGCAGCAATCTGTCCAACGTAAAAAATGATCGTGCCGCGTCGGGCAAGGCTTCGAAGCGGGTTCGCAACTCTGCAACCGGGTCGGGTTTAGCTGTTGTCGGGGCGGGGGATGACTTGGCAACAGGCGGGCAATATTTGCCCAGTCGGTACAGCCGTGCTGCTCCGGCCAAGGCAGACCGGCAGCCATCCGACAGTTCGTCCAACATATTGGCGGCATGTGCGTGTTCCAGCGCCTGAAGCGCTGCAAGCTCGTCCAGTAGAAGCCAGCCATCTTGCGACAGGCGTTCAAGCCGCATCAGCAGATCGGCACGGTCTAGGCGCAGGCTGTTGCGCAATTCGTCATTTTGGGCGATCAAGCGCAATTCTGGCTGGCCGTTTTGCCAGATGCGTCCCGGCAGCACCGCCCTGACAATGCCGCCTGCGTGGTCGCTGCCGGTGACAGGCTCTAATGTCAGACGCTCGCCGCTGGGAAGGCGGACGGCGCTGGGAGGGTTGGGCCCCGTCCATGTCATTTCCATACGGTCGGTGACATAAGGACCAAGTGCAGGGCCAGAACGCGCAACGACGCGCACCGCCTGCGGAAAGGTGATCCGGGCGATATTCTCCAGGCCGGAAAACCCGCGTCGCAGCCCGTATCGCGCTTCGCGGCTGAACTGCGGAAGGGCGTTCAGACTGGCCAACTCGCGCCCGTCCAACCAGACCGTGACGGCAGTTCCGGGGCGGCTAAAACCCGTCTTGAACCGCAACCCAAGCAGGTGGGGACCGGCCGGCGGCGGCAGATCGCAAATGACCTCGCGGCTCCAGCCTCTTTGCGCGTAGCGATTGAGAACCAAAAGCCGTTCCTTGCGTCGAAACTCTACATGCAGCGGCATGTCGCGAAGGCCTGCATCCCAGAACCCGATCATCGGGTTTGGATCCATCCTCAGGTCAACTTCCAGCCAGAGAGATCCGGTTCGTGGGGCGCGATAGGCCAAGCTGTGCCGGGGCGGTGTCGGAATCATTTTTTGGTCCAATCAGGTTCGAAAGGCCGGGTTGCGGCCATGCTGTAATTGTTGAGCGAAAACATTCTCGACCTGGGCGGCGGTGGGCTGCCGGCCAATCAGCGCAAACAATGGTTCAAGCGCGGTCCGGTCGTTAATATAGGTATCGTAATGCAGCATAACGCATCTGTCGGAATGCGCCGCGGCATAGGCATGGAACAAGGTTTCGGCCTCTTGCAGGCTGGCCCGGACGAAATCTGGGTCACAGATGGCCCACCATGCAGAGCGCGCGACGGCGTCGTGGTTGCGCGTGTTGAACACGAAACGACTGCCGGGGAAGAAGCGTGTAATGAAATCTAGGTAATCCGGGAACAGGTCTGGATCGCCATGAACGCGGATTTCCTTGAAGCCGCCCATGCGTATGTCGCTTGGCAGGTTCAAAACCTGCCGCTGAAACAGGCGCGCAAACTCGTGCCCGACCGCGTCCGGCTCGATCAATTCTGCCCCGAACCACGGTCGCATGGCATCTGTTGCAGCCCCGCGCGCGCGCAACTCGCGGATCGGCCCGGCACTGTCCAAAGCGTGCCAAGTCTGAAACATGTGCCATAAGGTGCCATTGTTTTCGCCGCGAACCATGACACCGTCTAGAGTGTTGAGCAGATGCTGCAACAGGGTCGACCCGGACCGCCCATAGGTCACGATGAACACATACCCCTCTGGTGGATGCGTGCTTTGGGGCGCGGGAGGAGGCATCATCGCGATTGCCTCAGGTGGCGCAGAGCGTTTCCAACCGGGCCATCGCCTCGGCAAAATTGGGCACATAGCTGGCAATTGCTGCCGAATTCTGCCCCTTGCTTTTGGCAAATACCGTTAACCGTGGGTCATCTGGCATTGCTTGGATTCCAGCGCGACGCGCGATTGCGGCAACCTGCTCTGCCGAGGAGCGCTCAGAAAGGTATATTTCTTCAAAGACGATCCAATCCCAGTCTATGCCGCGATTGCGCAACAGCGTTAGGGTCTGCCCAAGTGCCGCGAAATCTGCATGAACACGGTTCGCGAGGCGGCTCAGGTCAATGGGCGCGGGGCGCAGGGTTCCATCTAAGATTCTGGGGTAAACCCTGTCAGCACCCGCTGGCCCCCATGCTCCTGTTGCCTGCGCTAGCAAAAGCGAACCGATGCGCTTGGCCTCATTCCGCCGGGTCAGGACAATTATGTAATACCCTCGCGCTTGCGCCACGTCGATCAAGGCGCGCGTGATCGCTATGGGCTGCACTTCCACACAGTGCTTTATGTTCGGGCTTTGGTCTAGTGCGGCGTCAATCTCGGCGCGCAACCTCTCTGGATCGCTATGTTGTGCGAAGCTTTCAGAAATCGCGCTTAATTTGCGCCTCCGGTTGAACGGCTCATGTTCCACAGCGGGAAAGCTAGAAAGCTTCACCAGCGCTGTTGTGAAGTCGGTTCCGCCGGTGCGGCGCAATGTAAGAATAAGAATTGGCTGTTCGGACATAAGGGCAACTTTCACAAAACGCGCGTCATTATACCTGCGCAGGTGGCGGGATCAAGCTATGCTTGCCGCGAATGGCGCGGGGCATTCCGCGAGTGAAAAAAGTGCTTTGAAATCGCGATTTCGGGTTTGCCGCACCCTGATATGCCAGCCTGCGCAGAACATGGTTCTGGGGTGCTGAAGCGGGTTGAAAGGCAGGCGCGGCTGGCGCCGCATGCCATGAAAAAAACCCGGCCAAAATGGCCGGGCTGTTCTGTGCGGGGTAATAAGCGTCTTAGGCGCTTGGCTCGGGTTCCATGCCGCCATCGCCCTCGCCGCCACGTTTGCGGCTGCGCGTTTTCGGAATGGCCGCAACAGAGGGCGTGCCGCTGCTGGGCTTGTCCGCGTCATCGTCATCCCGGCCAATCGGCTCTCCGCGCATGACACGGCCAATCTCTGGCCCGGTCAGCGTTTCGTATTCCAGCAAGCCTTGCGCCAAGTTTTCCAAGTGCTCCCGATGCTCGGTCAGGATGCGTTTGGCGGTCTCGTAGCCTTCGTTGACCAATTCGCGCACCTTGTCGTCAATCATCTTCTGGGTAATGCCAGAATGGTTTGACCCGCCTCCATAGCTGCCCAGGTAGCTTTGCTGTTCATTGGCGTAGTCGACATAGCCCAGTTCTTCGTCAAAGCCGAATTGCGTGACCATCGCGCGGGCGATTTTGGTCACCTGCTGGATGTCGCTGGCCGCGCCAGAGGTCACAGCCTCTGGCCCGAAGACCAGTTCCTCTGCCACGCGCCCGCCCATCGCCATAGCGATCTTGGATTTGTATTTGCGGTAGCTGACCGACAATTGGTCCCGTTCTGGCAAGGACAACACCAGACCCAGCGCGCGCCCGCGCGGGATGATGGTCGCCTTGTGAATCGGGTCATGTTCGGGCACATGCAGGCCGACCACGGCATGACCGGCTTCGTGATAGGCGGTCAGTTTCTTCTCGTCCTCGGTCATAACCATAGAGCGGCGCTCTGCCCCCATCATCACCTTGTCCTTGGCATTCTCGAAATCGTCCATCACGACAAAGCGACGGTTCGAGCGCGCGGCCATCAGCGCGGCTTCGTTCACAAGGTTGGCAAGGTCGGCCCCGGAAAAGCCCGGCGTGCCGCGCGCGATGATGCGCAGATCGACATTCGGCCCCAGCGGCACCTTGCGGGCATGCACGCCCAAGATGCGCTCGCGACCCTTGATGTCGGGGTTGGGCACCTGCACCTGACGGTCGAAACGACCGGGGCGCAGCAGCGCGGGGTCCAGCACGTCGGGGCGGTTGGTCGCCGCGACGATGATGATGCCCTCATTGGCTTCGAACCCGTCCATTTCGACCAGAAGCTGGTTCAAGGTCTGTTCGCGTTCGTCATTGCCGCCGCCATAGCCTACGCCACGCGACCGACCCACGGCGTCGATCTCGTCAATAAAGACGATGCAGGGCGCATTCTTCTTGGCTTGCTCGAACATGTCGCGCACACGGCTTGCGCCCACACCAACGAACATCTCGACAAAGTCAGAACCGGAGATGGTGAAGAAGGGCACACCCGCTTCGCCCGCAACTGCGCGCGCCAGCAACGTTTTACCCGTGCCCGGAGGGCCGACCAACAGCGCGCCTTTCGGGATCTTGCCACCAAGGCGGCTGAATTTCTGCGGATTACGCAGGAATTCTACGATTTCTTCCAGATCGTCCTTGGCTTCGTCAATGCCGGCGACGTCGTCGAACGTCACGCGGCCCTGCTTTTCGGTCAGCAGCTTGGCCTTGGATTTGCCGAAGCCCATCGCGCCGCCTTTGCCGCCACCCTGCATGCGGTTCATGAAATAAATCCACACACCGATCAGCAACAGGAACGGCAACCACAGCATAAGCGTGGACATGAACCCCGATTGCTGTTGCGGTTGCGCTTCGACCGGAATCTCGCGGTCCAGCAGGCGCTGGGTCAACGTGGTATCATCGGGCCGCACGGTGCTGTATTGCTGGCCATCGCTGCCCACGAACACGATGCGCTCGCCATCAATGGTAACGCGGCTAACCTCGTTATTGTCGACACGGGTGATGAAATCCGAGTAATTCACGCTGCGCGCCGAGGATGTGCTGGAGCCGTTGCTGAACATGTTGAAGAGCATGATCATCAACAGGAACAGCACGATCCAGAAAGCGAAATTCCGTGCGTTGCCCACGGGCGTCTCCTTTGGTCAGGTCGGCGCGGAAACGCGCCTTTGTTGTAGTGTTACATAGCTATTGCGGCGCTGCAATCAATGTGCGTGATGGGATGCAGGCCAATCGGGTGGCAATACGCGGCAATTTGCCCGAAATTCGCGGGGCATCCCGGCCAGTGGCGCGGCAATCAGACGTTTGTCTTGCCAGATTGCTGGGCTGGACAGGATCGACTCTCGTGGCAGCCGCCATGCAGACCTGTCGGTTTGTGCGGCCCCCTCGGGCCCCAAGGCGCGGATTTCTGCGCCATCTGGTTCCGGGCCGTCAATCTGCCAGCGCCCATCCCAAGGGCCGGGGCAGGGGGCCGCGATATCTGCCACCGCGTTCCATTCGCGGCAGATGCGCAGGCTGTCGCCGCGTTGCACCAACAGGCAGCCATGCAGCGTGGCGCGCGGGCGGTCAAGCGCGGCGCGCAGCGCCGCCAGCCTTGGGCGATAGGGCGATTGGCCCACCCAGCACAAGGCCGCAGCAACCAGCCTTTCGCGTGTGTCAGAGGGCAGTGCGCTTAGCCTTTCGCGCGCAAAGACAAGATCGCCCTGATCCTGCGCGATTATGTCGCGCGCGGCTTGCGTGGCGGCATGGTCCAGAACCTGGCGCGCCGCGGCCATATGTGCTGCAGTTTCGGCCAAGCGGTCCACATCCAGCCCCAGCGCTGAAATGGCCTGCCGGGTGCGCACGCGCTCATAGGCGGGGTCCAGATTGCTTGCATCTTCGGCCCAATCCCAACCCATGCGGCGCAAATGGTCGCGCAAGGCCTCGCGGCGGATGTCCAGTAGCGGGCGCAGCCATGTCACGGGGCCATCGGGGCGCGCGGGCGCCATGCCCGCCAGCCCGTCCACGCCAGAGCCGCGCTGCAACCGCATCAGCAGCGTTTCCGCCTGATCGTCGCGGGTATGCCCAAGTGCGATATGGCTGACACCGCGCGTTTGCGCCCAATTGCGCAGCAAGTCTTGCCGGGCATGTCGCGCGCGGTCTTGCAGATTGCCGCGACCATCCCACGCCCAAGGCAGAATATCATGCGGCGCGCCCAAGCCCGCGGCATGGCGCGCGACAAGGGCGCATTCTTGCGCGGCCTCTGGGCGCAAGCCATGATCGACACTGGCAATATGCAGCGCGCAGCCCTGCCGCGCAGCCCAAAGGCTTGCCAAATGCATTAGCGCAAGGGAATCGCCGCCCCCCGATACTGCCACGCCCAACGCCTTGGGCGGGTTTGGCAGCAGCGCATCCAGATTGCGCGCAACCCGGTCAGCCAGATCGCTCAAGGGCAGGCAAGCCGCGCGCGGGCGTCCTCTGATTGCGCGGCCTCGTCGCTGTCGGCGAAGCGGTTGCGCAACTCGTCGAACATGGCGCAAGCCTCAGAGACCTGCTCTAGCCGCGCAAGGCTTTCGCCAAGCGCCAGAAGCGCGCGCGGCGCTTCTGGCCCGTCTGGCGCGGTCATATACAGGTTCAGATAGGCGCGTGCGGCATCGGTTTCGCGGTCAAGCGTGCGCAATGTCTCTGCCAGCTTGAAGCTGGCCTCTGCCCCAAGCGGAGAGCCGGGATAGGTTTCGATGAATTGCATGAGGGCTGTTGCCGCAGCCTCTGCATCGCCTTCTTCGGCAAGGTCCATCGCCGCGTCGAAAGCCTGCTGTTCGCCCGCGGCAAGCTGGGGCTGGGCCGTGTCATCGTCGGTGGCGGATTCGCCCAGTCGCGGCGGGGTCAGCCCCGCTGTGCTGCCGCCTTCCAGTTCCGTCAGGCGAAATTCCAGATCGCCCAAGCGGTTCGACGCTTCGTCAATGCTGCGCCGGATACGGTATTCCAGCTCTTCCGTGCGGCCGGTCAGATCGGCCAGCGCCGCTTCCATCCGGTCGACCCGGTCCAGAAGCGAGCCATCGTAGCTGGGCTGGCTGGCAGCCTCTCCGGATGACAATTCGCGCGCCAAATCCGCCACGGCACCGGTCAGCGCGCCAAGTTCGGCGCGCAATTCGGCTACGGTATCGGCCCCGGCAGGCGGGGCCAGCAGGCACAGGGCGACGAAGATGGCGCGCGCATGTCGCATGGCTTAGCCCGTCACGCCGCCGGACACGACGGTCACGGCGCGGCGGTTCACATCCCAGCAACGTGGCTCTGCGCAGGCTTCGACCGGGCGCTCTTTGCCATAGCTGACCGTGCGGATGCGGTCGGCATCCACGCCTTCGGAAATAAGGTAGCGTTCAACAGTGTTGGCACGGCGTGCGCCAAGGGCCACGTTATACTCGCGCGTGCCGCGTTCATCGGCATGGCCTTCGATCAGAACGGCGAATTGCGGGTTCGCGCGCAGCCAAGCGGCTTGGCCCTGTAGCGTGCTGCGACCGTCTGGCGTCAAATCGGAGCTGTCATTCTCAAAGAACACGCGGTCGCCGATGCGTTGCTGGAAATGCGCGATCGAGCGCGGATCGCTGGGATCGCCCAGCGAGCCCGTGGTGATGGCGTCGTCACCGCCAAACCCGTTTTCCCCGCCGCCGCCAAACATGCCGGGGCGCGGGTTGTTGCACGCGGCCAGCGCAAGGCCAGCCAGCAGCAGAAGCGATTTCGATGTCAGGTTCATTGTATCTGTCCCATTTTTTATGGCAAAAGCGGCCCCCAGGCCGGGTCACTGGCCGGGGAGGAAAGCGGCACGCGGCGCAGGTTGCGCCCCGAGATGTCGACCGCATAAAGCGCAGGTTCGCCGCCCTGCGCTTGACGGGTGAACATGATAACACGCCCGTTTGGCGCCCATGTTGGCCCTTCGTCAAGGAAAGATGCCGTGAGCAAGCGTTCCTCTGACCCGTCAGAGCGCATGACGCCAATATGGAAGCGCCCTGCATGCGATTTCGTGAAGGCGATCATATCGCCGCGCGGTGACCAGACCGGGGTGGAATAGCGGCCCTCGCCGAAACTGATGCGCTGTGCGTCGCCACCATCGGCGGACATGACATAGATCTGGCTGGTTCCAGAGCGGTCGGATTCAAAGGTGATCGACCGCCCATCGGGTGAAAAGCTGGGCGCGGTGGCAATGGCGGGCGAATTGGTCAAGCGTTCCATCTGCCCGTTCGACAGGTCCAGCCGGAACAGGTCGGTGCTGCCGCCCATCGCGGCGGAAAAGACAAGCGCGCGCCCATCGGGCGAAAACCGGGGCGAGAAGGTCATCGCGCCGGGAATCTCGCCCACAAGCTGGGATTGCCCCGAGCGCAAATCCATCAGCGCAATGCGCGGACTGCCGGTCTCATAGGTTGTATAGACCGCCCTGTCACCTGTGGGCGAGACGCGCGGCGCTATGACCAAGGACCGACCATCGGTCAGGGTGCGTCGATTCTCGCCATCCTGATCCATGATCGTCAGTTGCTTGGTGCGGTTGTTGCGCGGGCCGGATTCTGCCACGAACAAAACACGGCTGTCGAAATAGCCGTCCTCGCCGGTGATCTGGCTATAAACCGCATCCGAGACCTTGTGCCCCATGCGCCGCCAATCCCGCGCGGCACCGGCAAATTGCAAGCCTTCGCCCATCTGCTGGCCAGAGACCACGTCAAACAGCCGGAACTTGACCGTCAGCCTGTCGCCGCTGGCCGAAACCGCCCCCACGATCAGGGCTTGCGCATTGACGGCGCGCCAGTCCGGATAGGAAATGCTGGTGTCGAAACTGGTGATCCGCGCGATATGCGATTCTCGTGGCACCTCGCGGAACAGGCCGGTGCCCGACAGGTTGGATGCGACGACGCGCGACAACGCATCGGCATATTCCATGCCGCCATTGTCTTCGGGCACGAAGGCGGGCACGGCAAACGGCATCGGTTCAATCACCCCTTCGGTGATCTGCAGCCGCAAGGGCTGTGCCTGCGCCGCCATGCCAAAGCCCATCCAGATGGCCAGAAAAGCAAACAAAAGCCGTGTCATCGCAATCTCATCCCTTCGGGGTTGAACGTAATCTCGACGTCGCGCCAAGCTTCGTAGCTTTCAGGTGGCAAACCGTAGCCATCGCTTGCGCAACGAATGATCGCGCGGCGTGCGGCCTCGAATGCCTGCGAAACGGCACCTTCGGAACCGCCGTTATTATCGACCATATAGATACTGCCTTGCTCTGGCATAGCCCCCGGGTTCATCGAGAACCCAACGGTTACGGTAACCTGCTGCGCTTCGGTCGAAAGCGTGCCGATGTTCCAGCATTGCTGTATCGCAAGGCGCAAACGGTCCGCTTCGGTTGCGCTCAGGCCGGGTTGCGCAGCCGTATCAATGCCGGACAACGATTCGGCAAGGGCAGCGGCCACTGCGTCCGCAACGTCATCGGCGACCTCTGGCTCGGGGTCTGGCTCAGGCTCTGGTGTTGGCTCTGGGTCTGCCTCGGCCGTTTCTGCCTCATCTTCGGCGGGCGGCGCAGGGCGTTCTGGCCGCGTGCGCGGGCGCGGGCTGACCGTGGGGGCGGCTGCGGCGCGTTCTTCGTTTTCGGTTTCGGTTTCCGTGGCCTCTGTCACGATTTCGGTCGTTGCCTCTGGCGGGGCGACCTGCTCTTGTTCAGGCAGAACCTCTTCGCCCGGCGCATCCGCGCTGGCTTGCGGTCGCGCGGTCTGGTCGATCGTGGCGTCTTCTGGCGGGGCCTCTGTCGGGGTTGGGGCAACACGGTCCACTGGGCGCGGGGCCGGGCGCTCTGTCGCGCCGGGGGTCAGCGCAGGTGAAAAGATTGCGCCGGTCGACTCTGGCTCCGGTTCGGTTTGCGGTTCTGGTTCCGGCTCTGGCTCGGGTTCAGGCTCGGGCTCTGGTTCCGGTGTTGGCTCGGGCTCTGGCTCCGGCTCTGGCTCCGGTGTGGGTTCCGGTTCGGGGCTTGGCGCAGGCTCCGGCGCGCCGCCGCCGCTTAATGCCGCGAATTCCTCGGCACTGACCAAAGACACTTCGGCCACCGGCATTTCGCGCTCATGCGACGGTGCGGCGAACAGGTCGAACACCAGCACCCAGCCCACAAGGCCAAGATGCAGCACGGCCGAGGCTTTCTGCCCCGTGTCCATCCGTCCAACAATGTCGCTCGCTACGCTCATGGCGGCAATTGGCCCCTAGTTGCCTTGCCCGTCGAATCGCGGACCGCCCTGGTCTGTGACCAGCCCGATATCATTGAAGCCACCCGCGTTCAGCGCGCCCATGATCTGCACGACGCGCTCATAGGGAATGGACCCGTCTGCGCGCAGGAACACTTTGCGGTTGCTGCGTTCGGATGCCACCGCGCGCAGCCGCGGGATCAGATCGTCCTCGGCGATGTCACTGTTCATCAGCATGACTTGCCCTTCGGCGGTCAGTGTCACCGACAGCGGTTCCTCTTGCTCGGCAGGCAGTGCGCCCGCTGAAGTGCGCGGCAATTCCACCGGCACACCCACCGTCAGCATAGGGGCAGCCACCATGAAGATAATCAGCAGCACCAGCATGACATCGACAAAGGGCGTGACGTTGATCTCTGACATGCGGACGGCGCGCGCGCGCCGACCACGCCGCCCCGACCCTCTGGATTTGCCCATCAGTTGCGCACCCATATCAGGCAGCGTCCAACTGGCGCGACAGGATGGTGTTGAACTCGTCTGCGAAGGCCTCATAGCCCGACAGGATCTCGTCGCTGTCGTCGCTCAGCTTGTTGTAGAAAATCGTGGCGGGAATAGCGGCCAACAACCCAAGGCCGGTGGCCAGTAGCGCTTCGGCAATGCCCGGCGCGACAACGGCAAGGTTCGTTGATTGCGCCAGTGCAATTTCCTCGAACGCGTATTTTATGCCCCAAACCGTGCCGAACAACCCGATGAACGGGCTGGCCGACCCGACAGAGGCCAGAAAGGTCAGGCCGCGCGTCAAATCGCGCCCCTCGCGTGCGATGGCCACATCCATTGACCGGTCAATCCGGGCAACTGCGCCGGGGATCAACCCTCCGTCCGAGCGGTGCGAACGGCGCCATTCCGACATGCCGGCGGCGAATACACGTTCCGGCGGGCTGGCGGGGTTCGGGCCAATTTGGTCAAACAACTGGTCGAGCGGTTCGCCCGACCAAAAGGCGGCGTCGAACGCCTCTGCCTCGGCGCGGGCTTTGCGGTAGCGGATGTGTTTCTGGATGATGATCGCCCATGACCAGAATGACGCGACGATCAGCGAGATCATCACCAGTTTCACGGTCAGCGTGGCGCGGGCAAATAGCGCAATCAACGAAAAGTCGATATCTTGCGCGGCGGTCAGTGTGGTCGGGTCCATGGTCCTGCTCGGGTTTGGGGTCCGCATCTGACGGCGGCTTTGCGCCGGACTTTACACCAAAGCAAGCGGTCTACCAACACGATGGCGTTATACCATGGGTTTATTCTGGCGGTTTTTCACCGAAATGCCGGGTCAGCCTGTCTGGCAGTGCCGTCGGGCGGCCCGCGTCATTGATGCAAACCAGCGTGACCTCGGCTTCGAACAACAGTTTCTCGGCACGCAGAACCGCCTGATGCAACACCAGCCGCGCGCCGGAATGGCTGATATAGCGTGTCTGCACGTCCAAAAGGTCGTCATACACGGCGGGTGCGCGGTAATCTGCCACCACCCGCCGCACGGCAAAGACACCGCCGCCTTCGGCCTTCAGTTGTGCCTGATCCACCCCCAATGTGCGCACCCATTCGCTACGCCCGCGTTCGATGAATTTTAGGTAATTCGCGTAATAGACGATGCCCGCAAGGTCGGTGTCTTCGTAATAGACGCGGATTTGGTGGTTATGGGTCATCATGTTCAACTCTGGGGCGCGATCCGCGCCGCCAGCCGCAGCGCATGGGCGGGATCGGTCGCGACCGCTGGCAGCACCGGATCATAAGCCGCGCGGATGATTGCGCCGATCTCGGGGCGCAGGATTGTGTGGTCCCCCGCCACGGCCAAGGCGGACCGGTCGGTAAAGGCCGTGTCAGACCATAACAAGATCACCTGCACGGCTTGGGACAGCGCCAAGGTTTCGGCGGGCACATCCGAAAGCGCGGCATCCATGCGGATGAACACGAATGCCGCGCGAATCGCGTTGGCTGTGTCAAACCGGAAGACACGGTATTGGTTGGCATCCGCCGCTTGCAGCCGCGCGACCAATGGCTCCAAGCCTTCGACCAAGCGGTCCAGATTGGGCACGTCCAGCAATTCCGCCCAGTCGCGGAAAAAGAATACCATCAGGTTCGCGCCCAGTTCAGGGTCGGTTTCGGCCATCTTGTGATTGGCCAAGGCGACCACGGCTTCAATCGCGCCTTTCACGGTTTGCAGCGTGCTGTCTTCTACCCCGAACACGACCGGCACAATCGGCCGTCCCCAGCGCGCGCACAGGTATTGCCCGTCGGCACGCGTGAACAAGTCGGTGATTTCAGCTGCATTCATGGGCGGTCCTTTCGGCATTTGCATAAGCGGCACACGCCCCGCGTGCAACCCGTCACAAATGCGTGACATAGGCCGATGCGCGCCCTATAGGGTTGGCGAATTACAGGGGGCGATCATGCGTTTGGCGTGGATAATTGGTGTATTCTGTCTGGCATGTGGTCCGGCGCAGGCGCAGCTTCGCGCGGCAGATGGTTTGGCAGCACTGGAAGCCGGCGATGCGGCGGGCGCCCGCGCTATCTGGGAACCCTTGGCCGAGCGCGGCGATGTTCTGGCGCAGTATAACCTTGGCGTTTTGGCCTTGCGCGGCGAAGGCGATGCGCTTCGCTGGTTCACCGCCGCCGCAGAGTCCGGGCATCTGCCCGCACAGACCGCGCTGGCCGGGCTGTTGGCCGACCGGCAAGATTGGCATGGTGCGGCACGCTGGTATGCTGCGGCGGCTCAGCAAGGCAATGCCGGTGCGGCCCATAGCCTTGGCGTGCTGCACGACCGGGGGCTTTTGGGCGATGAGTCGCGCACGCAGGCATCGCGTTGGTTTCGTCAGGCGGCAGAGGCCGGGCATGTGCCCGCACAATTCGCCCTTGGCACTCTGTTGACCGAGGAAAACGTGCCAGAGGCCGCGCAATGGTTCGCGCGGGCCGCTGAAGCGGGCCATGTCGAGGCGCAGTTCAACCATGCGCGCGGGCTAGAGCCGACGGACCCGGTCGCGGCCCGGCGCTGGTATGCAAGCGCGGCGATCGCGGGCTTCGGCGCGTCCAGCTATAATCTGGCCCTCATGCACGCGCGGGGGCAGGGTGCGGCGCAAAGTTTTCGGGCAGCACTGGCTTGGGCGCTTGTTGCGCAAGAGCAAGGCTTTGAGCAGGCGAAGACGCTGGCCGGTGCCTTGCAAGAGGTCATGTCGCCGGACGCCCAAAACGCCGCAAGAGAGATCGCCGCACGCTGTTTGGCAGATGCGTCCGCGTGCCCGCGGTGACGCGGTTTTTTCACGGATTCAGGCATTTTTAACCAATTTGCGCTTTCATCCGCGACATGACCCGTTTTGTCCCAATCCTTTTGCTTTTGGCCGCTTGCGATAGCCCGTCCATGTCTTTGGGGCAGGCAGAACCCACACGGCTTCAGCGTGGCGGATATGACATTACCGTTTGGCGTGCAGATGACCGGGTAGAGGCCATTCGCCATGGGATGGCCCGCCGGGATGATATGCCACAGCTTCGGGGCGTCTTGATGCAGGCAATGCGTGATGCCACCGGCTGCGCTTTGCGGGAAAACTCGGTCGAAGGGGATATCGGCGTGCTGCGGGCGCGGCTTGATTGCGACACCTGATCCCGTTTGCGCCAGATCAAGGACGCAAGCGGCTTCCAACAGTATCCTCTAACAAAGTTAATCGAACCGAGGAGTGTTGCTATGTTCCGCTTGTTTTCGCTGATCTTCAGCATTGCCGGGGCCACCTGTGCCGGGATCGGCGTGGTGATCGCGCTGGTGATTGGCCAAGATACGCTGAACCCGATCTTGGCTTGGGCCGCTGCGGGTGGGCTTGTCGGCGTCGTGGCCAGTTGGGTCGTCGCCAAGATGATCCTTGCGAACGAAGCGGCCTGACCCCTAGTCGAACCACGCGCGTGCTGTCTGCTCGAACGCGCGCGGGTCTTCGGCATGCAGCCAGTGGCCTGCATGCGGGATCTTGGCAAATTTCGCGTTTGGAAACAGCGCCTTGATTGTAGATCGGTGCTCTGGAAGCACATAATCTGATCGCCCCCCGCTCAGAAACAAGGTGGGGCGGTCGAATTGGCCCTGAACCGTGTGGGGCCAACCGGTGATTTTGTCCATTTCCGTGTCCAGCGTGTTCAGGTTCAGCCGCCAGCGCGCCGGGCTTGCGCGCAAATCCAGTGATTGCAACAAGAACGCACGCACGTCCGGGGCGGTCACGCGCGCGGCCAAGGCGGCGTCAGCCTCTGCCCGGGTCGACAGACCTTCCAATTCCATGTCGCGCATTGCCTGCACCAAATGGCGTTGCGAATGCGCATATGCGACCGGCGCTATATCTGCCACAAGCAGCCTGTTGACCAAATCAGGCCGCATCAGCGCTAGAACCATCGCGGCCTTGCCGCCCATGGAATGCCCCAGAACATCCATGGCTTGACCCTGCGCTACAATCACCTTGGCCAGATCATCGGCCATGGCCGGATAGTCATGGCGGTGATCCCACGGGCTGTTTCCGTGGTTTCGCATGTCCACCGCGACCACATGGCGATCAGCGGCCATGCGCTTGGCGATCGCGCCCCAGTTCCGGGCCGATCCGAACAGGCCATGCACCACAAGCAAGGGCGGAGCCGCCCCTGCCGTGCCATGATCGACCTGCGCCAGCTTCATCAAAGCTGTGGGTAGATCGGGAACCGGGCGCAAAGTGCGGCGACTTCGCCTTTTACGCGGGCTTCAACTTCGGCATTGCCGTCTTCGCCATTGGCGGCAAGCCCATCGACCACCGCGACAATCCAATCTGCGATCTGGCGGAACTCAGCCTCGCCAAATCCGCGGGTCGTGCCGGCGGGCGTGCCAAGACGAATGCCACTTGTGACCATCGGGCTTTCGGTGTCGAATGGGATGCCATTCTTGTTGCAGGTGATATGCGCGCGGCCGAGCGCTTTTTCGGTCGCGTTGCCCTTCACGCCCTTGGGGCGCAGGTCGACCAGTAGCAAATGCGTGTCCGTGCCGCCTGTCACAGTTGCCAGACCGCCCTTTTCCAACTGGTCGGCCATGGCTTGTGCATTGGCAATGACCTGCTTTTGGTAATCGCGGAAGCCGGGGCGCAACGCCTCGCCAAAGGCCACGGCCTTGGCGGCAATCACATGCATCAGCGGGCCGCCCTGAATACCGGGGAAGATGGCCGAGTTGAACTTCTTGGCCAGCGCCTCGTCATTGGTCAGGATCATGCCACCGCGCGGCCCACGCAGGGTTTTATGCGTGGTGGTCGTGGCAACATGGGCATGCGGGAAGGGGCTGGGGTACAGGCCCGCCGCAACCAGACCGGCGAAATGCGCCATGTCCACCAGCAGGTAGGCACCAACGCTATCGGCAATGTCGCGCATCCGCGCGAAATCAATCACGCGCGGGATGGCAGACCCACCAGCAATCAGCATTTTCGGCTGATGTTCGGTTGCAAGGGCTTGGATCTGGTCATAATCGATGGCGTAGTCGCCTTCGCGCACGCCGTATTGCACCGCGTTAAACCATTTCCCCGACTGGTTGGGCTTGGCGCCGTGGGTCAGGTGACCACCCGCATCAAGGCTCATGCCCAGAATCGTGTCGCCCGGTTGCAAGAGTGCGGTGAACACACCTTGGTTGGCTTGGCTGCCCGAATTGGGCTGCACATTCGCGAATTCGCAGTCGAACAGCTTGCAGGCGCGTTCGATGGCAAGGTTTTCGGCAATATCGACGAATTGGCAGCCGCCGTAATAACGTCGGCCGGGATAGCCTTCGGCGTATTTATTGGTCAGAACCGACCCCTGCGCCTGCATCACCGCGGCGGACACAATGTTCTCAGAGGCGATCAGCTCGATTTCGTCGCGCTGGCGCCCCAACTCTTGCTGCATGGCCGCGAACAACTCGGTGTCACGGGTCTCCAGAGTTTCGGTGAAAAAACCTGTATCGCGAGTGGTGATGTCCATTGCGGTCTCCGGCGAAGGTGTAAGATGGACTTCATCTAGAGCATGGACGGCGCTTGTGGAAGGCTTGTTTGCGCCGCATTTGGCCAAAACCGCGACGCGGCATGGTTGATGAAGCGCAAATGCGCAAGGTTGCAACCGCTTGCCAAACCCGCGCGATACAGGTCACAACACCGACATCATGCAGCCAAGGAGCGTTCATCATGACCCGCAAGATCGCGTTCGTTGCCAGCCCGGTCGCTGCCCCGCAGGCTGCGCTGGCGGAGTTGTCGGCGCGCTACGGGAATGTTCCGATTGCCAAGGCCGATGTGATCGTTGCCTTGGGCGGGGATGGGTTCATGCTGCAAACCCTGCATGCAACGCAGCATATCGACCTTCCGGTCTATGGCATGAACCGTGGCACGGTCGGTTTTCTTCTGAATGCCTATGCGGTCGACGGGTTATACGAAAGGCTTGCTGCGGCAGAGATGGCGCCGCTGAACCCGCTCGATATGCGCGCCGAAAGGGTGGACGGAAGCGTTGTGCGGGCACTGGCAATAAACGAGGTGTCGCTGCTGCGGCAAGGGGCGCAGGCGGCAAAACTGCGCATTCTGGTGGATGGACGCGAGCGTTTGCCGGAACTGATCTGCGATGGCGCTATGCTCAGCACGCCCGCCGGGTCCACCGCCTATAACTACTCTGCACATGGGCCGATTCTGCCGGTTGGTGCAGAGGTTTTGGCATTGACACCGGTCGCGGCATTTCGTCCGCGCCGCTGGCGTGGGGCCTTGTTGCCAACATCCAGCAAGGTGCGGTTCGAAGTGGTGGACCCCGATAAGCGACCTGTTATGGCGGATGCTGACAGCCGCTCTGTGCGCAATATTGTCTCGGTCGATATCGTGTCGCGTGCCGATATCGTCCACAAGCTGTTGTTCGACCCCGGCCATGGTCTGGAAGAACGGCTGATCCGCGAGCAGTTTTTCTAGCCAAAGCTGGGTCCGGCCACGAAAAGGGGGTCATTGTTCTGCCCCTGTCGATGTGCCGCCGATCAAATCTTGCACGCGTTTGCGCAGCTCTGCGGAGCGGTCAAGCGTCTGGCGCCCTTGCGAAAGTAGCCCCGTGCCCGGTACGTCCTCGGTTGTGGTGGCATTTGGTTCAGCCCTTGGCCCCGGTGCCGTGTCGGGTGGCACTTGCACAGGCATTGGTGCGGGCGGGACCGGGTCTTGCGGCACCGGCCCGGCCGGACCGGGCGGTTGCGGAGTGGCGACGGACAACGCCCGGTCGCCACGCAGAACCATCGGCGTGCTGCGCGCGGGCGCGGCCTCTATTGCTGTGGCTGCGCGCGTGGGGGCAGGGTCTGGCTGGGGCGAACGCAGCATTTGCTGCGCCGCCTCGGGAAAGCCAAGCGTGTCAAGCCTGCGGCGCAACGCGCCCCGCACATCTGCGCTTAGCCCTGCCGTCGCCCATGGAGATTGTTTGAAGGTTGTGGTGACGAACTCCGTGTCGGTCGCTGTTTGCGCAAGCGTGTTGAATAGGTCGGAAAGAAGTGCAGCGCGATTTTCCGGTGCCAGATCCGTCTCTGGCGCGTTAGCGATGCGGAATGCGGCGTCGTATTGTTGCGCGCGGGCCAATAGGCGGGCTGCCACATTCGCAAACCGGCGTCCAAGGTCGCTGCGCCGTAGCGCAAATTGTCGATCCACGGCAAGCGCCAGTAGCTCGGGCGTTACGGTCAGACCGCGGTCTAGGGCGTTCTGCAGAATCAGCAGCAGATCGCTATCCGGCAGGTCCATAAGGTCAGTGCCCGATAGCGCGCCTAAGGCTTCGGGCTGCGTTAGCAGGGTTTGCGATCTGGTGCCGGACGATGCCGGGTGAACCGAGCGGTCAAGCACGGCTTGCACCAATTTGGCCGCGTCCGGGGCATCATGTTGCAGTAGCGTGTTGATGATCGTGTTGCCCAAATGATGGCGCAAATGCGCAGACAGTGCCTGCGTGGCGCGGACGATCCGGTTTTCCGCATTCGGCAAGGTCAGGCTCTGGGCTGGGTCGCCAAGAACGGCCCAAAGCATGTCGAGATCGGAGCATTCGGCATATTTCACCAAGATGTCGGGCGCAGGCGGTTGGTCTAGGTCGATGACGTATGTCAGCTGTCGCAACACATCTGCGGCGGGCGCGGCGGGCAATAGGGACAGAATGCTTCGCGCCTCTGCGCCGAACCCGATTTGCAGAAATGCGATCGCAAGCGCCGACGCCGCATCCTCATCCAGCCGGTCAAGTGGATCATAAAGCGTCTGCCAGTCTGTGCGAGGCCCGCCTTCCGGCGCCAGACCCGACCAGTCTGCAATCTGGGCCGAGGCCGCGGAGAAGCAAAGCTGATCTGCCGCACCTTCTGGGGCATCGCGCCGGTCTTCTTGCGCAAGAATGTGGCGCGACGTCCCTTCAGGAACCAAAACGGGGTCAGGTGGTGCGGCTGCACGAAATTCGGGCTCGGGGGTTAACAGATTGGATGCGACTGCCCCAGCAATCATGCCTCCAAGCGCCGCGGTCATCATGTTGGCGTCATTTTCGTTTGGGGGCTCGGGTTCATCCGCTCCGGCTAAAGGGGATCGGCCCGGCATAAGTTGTGCGTGTAGGACAAGGGCTGTATCTGTGGCATGGTCCACCTCGCCCTTCATCCTGCGTGCAAGGGCTATGCCCGCGCTTTGTGGTGCATTGCGTGTGCGGTCTGCAACAGGCCGTGCCTGCGGGCGAACCGTTTGCTCGGGCGTCGCGTCTGGTTCGGGCGATTGGATGTCGAGAACAAGCTGCCCCGGCACGCCGTCGACCCTGCGTGCAGGGCAGGAACAGGCAAGTTGCAGCCTTAGACCGCCCGCGATCTGCGTGACCGAACGCAGGCGGGTTCGGGGAATGCGGTCGAAGGTTTTGGTCAGGTCCACCGCTAGCGACGGGTCCGAGAAAATTATGTCAATAGAGCGATCTGTTTCAACAAATCGCCAATCCATGCCCTCTGGAAGTGGCATTACAAGCCGCGTGAAATCTGCGTGTTCACCGGCCCGCAAGGCGATGTCCGCGCCTTGGGCAAGGCCCATTGAGGCCGTGATAAACCCGTGAAACAGCCCGATCAGGAGTGCGAGCAAGCGCATGGATCATGCCGCCGCTTTTTTCAGGTCTCGCATTGCATCCTCCAGCTCTGAAAACTCCGGTCTGAAATGGTGCGGTGCGTTTTGCCGACCGACTTCGATGCAGATATTTGCAGGATGTGAATGCATGTTTGCGACCAACACTTCGCGGATCAATTGGAAAAAGTGATCGTCCTCTGCAACGATCGCGCCCATGCGCGCAGCGATCGGGCCGACAAAACCGTAAGCCAAGAATACACCTAGAAACGTGCCCGTGAGTGCCCCGCCAATCATTTTCCCAAGCACTTCGGGCGGTTCGTCGATTGCGCCCATTGTCTTGATGATGCCGAGCACAGCTGCCACGATCCCGAGTGCAGGCAAGGCATCCGCCACAACCTGAACGGCGTGGCTGGTATGCAGCGCATGTTCTCGTCTGGCTTCCAGCCGCTTGTCGAGCACGTCTTCCACCTGATGCGGATCGTCATAATTCATCGAGGCTGCGCGCATCGTGTCGCAAATCAGTGCGACGGCATCATGGTCTTTTTGAATTTTCGGATAGGCGCTGAAGATGGAGGACTGGGATGGAGACTCTATATGCTCTTCGACCGCGACGGGGTTCTGGCGTGCCAACCAGATAAGCTGGAATAGCAAGCATAGCAGGTCGCGGTAATCTGTCGCTTGCCATTTCGGCCCCTTGAACACCTTTGCGATGTCACGGCCGGTTCCCTTTATGGTTGCAAGGTCATTTCCAAGCACGAAGGCACCCAGCGCCGCGCCCCCGATCATGACCATTTCGAAGGGCAGTGCCTTCAAGATGATGGTCATTGATCCACCGGCCCCCAGATAGCCGCCAAAAACCAGACCAACGACAAGAATTATGCCAATAATAGGTAACACGATAACCTCTTGATATCCTGATGGCGCCGCGCCTGATGTTGCAGTCAGTATCGCCAGCGGACCTTAAAATTCGGTTGCACCCTTGGAGGGCGCTGCACATGAAGCTTATTCGCGTGGTGTTTGGGCATGGCGCCCGGCAAGGACCGCACTAATGCCGTAGGCGAGGGTCGGGTCGAGTTCGGCCATCACCTCGCCCGCGAATTGCGGGTCCAGACGGGCGATGAACCCGGCCGCGAATTCGGTTTCCATTGTCGCAAATAACGCAGCGGCTTGTGGGGGTTTCATGTGTTCAAAAACCGTGGTCAGGCGTGACAGGTCGTTTTCAGCGGCGCTCTCGGTTTGGGCAAGCGTCGCGGCAAGGCGGCTTTCGGCAGCTTGCAATTCGTCAAGTTGGCGGCGCAGTTGCGCTTCAGCCGCGCGAAGGGCATCGCTGCGGTCCGCAAGTGCTTTTTCCTGTTCCAACAGGCGCGCCTCTCTGGCGCGCAAGGCGTCGAACAAAGCGCCGCCATCTGGTATTTCGACAGCGCTTTCAGGTGGTTCGGGTGCCGTGTCTTCGGCGGCGACCGCGCTTGCTACGCCAAGGCTTAGCCGTGACAGCCCTGCTACGAACAACAAGGCGGCGACGAGGAAAAGCACCGCCCCCATTCCCGCCCCGCGAAGTTTGGTATTAACTGTCATGCGCGTGTCCCCGTTCGGGTGCGGGTCATGCGCAGGCGTTGTTCGGGTGCGCGCGCGCGGTCCAGCGGTTCGAACTCTGCCGACGCGTCGGACCAGTCGGCGCTTGGTGGGGCGGCAGTGGTCTTGCCGGCATGGGGCCGATCCGCCGCCATCAACAGCTCCAGTCGCCGTGCTGCCTGTTCGGCGGCAGTGATCTGTTCGCGCAACACCCGTTCGCGCGCGGCAGAGCCAGCCTCGGCCGCAGACAACGCTTGGGTCAACTGGTCGACCTGTTTTGACAGCAGCGCGATGGCTCGCCCCACGTCGCCGTCTAGCCGCGTGAAGGCCCGCAATCTGCGGGACAGCAACATGCAGTACGCAGCCGCCAGCAGCGCCCCCGATCCGATTGCAATATCTGCAAGAATGCCCATATGCGCCGCTCCTTAGTTCAAGATGAATTCAGTGATGAGGAAATCGTCGATCAGGTCTTCTCCTGCCACCATTTGCAAACGGCGAAGCAACTGCGCGCGCAGTCGGATCAGGGCGGTCGGATCTTCAAGGTCGCTTGGTTCAACGGCGCGCAGATAGGTGTTGATGACTGCAAGAAAGCGCGGTCTGAAAGGCTCAGCTTCGGCAAGGCGGCCATCGGCGATTTCTATATGGGCCGACAAGCGCAGATGCTGCGCCGCGCCCGGCGTTGCCAGTGACAAGGTCAGCTGTTCAATCGCCATATAAGAGGGTGCCGGGCGCTTCTGCGGCGTGGCGGATTGAACAGTCTGTGCTTCGTTCTCGCCAAGAATCAGCTTTGTATAGACCGCGTAGAATCCACCGCCTCCTAGCAGAAATGCCCCGACAAGGCCGATCAAAATCGGCCTTAAACCCGTCTTTTTATTTGGAGAAATTCCTTCACCCTCTGTGATCGGCGCAGTCTGTGACATAAGCCCTCGCTTCGTGTTTGACTTTTGTTCTTTTGCCACAACTTCACTAACCGAATCTTAAGTCATGCGCGCGATGTTCAGACTGTCGAACGGGCAAAAGGCCCGCAGGAAGGGAGCATCGTTGTGCAGCAGGTTCGGGCATTCTGGACGACACTCGACACCACGCGCCAGCTATTGCTGGCCGGGCTGGGCGCTGTCGCGGTCATCGTGACCGTGTTCATCGCGCAACTTGGGCTGCAACCGGCAAAGGCGCTTCTGTATGCGGGGCTGGAAGAGGCCGCTGCGGGTGAGGTGATTCAGGCGCTAGAGGCGCGCAATATCGCTTATGAAGTGCGCGGCGACGCGATTTATGTGCCCTCGCCAGCGCGTGACGAGTTGCGGCTTATGCTGGCCTCTGCCGGGCTGCCAGCCAATTCGCATACCGGCTATGAGCTGCTCGATTCCCTCACCGGGTTTGGGACGACATCGCAAATGTTCGACGCTGCTTATTGGCGCGCGAAGGAAGGGGAACTGGCGCGGACCATCGTGGCCAGCCCACATCTGCGTCAGGCGCGTGTCCACATCTCACAGGGTGTGAACGGGGCGTTTCGCCGCGATATCGCGCCAACGGCCTCGGTGTCTGTCACATCACATGGCGGGCCACTGGCACCGGAACAGGCGCGGGCGGTGCGGTTTCTTGTGGCATCGGCCGTGCCGGGCATGACGCCGCAAGACGTCTCGATCATTGACAGCGCGAACGGGGTGGTCATTGGCCCCGATGACAGCGGCCAGCCAGCGGCCGTGTCGGCCGACCAGGCGCGCGATTTGCGACGCAGCGTGGAGCGTTTGCTTGAAGCTCATGTTGGTCCGGGGCGTTCCGTCGTTGAAGTAAGCCTAGAGATGGTCACCGATCGAGAGACCATCACAGAACGCAGGATTGACCCTGACACCCGCGTTGCAATCCGCTCTGAAAGCGAAGAAACCCGGATAAGCAGCACGGATTCGCGTGCGCAGGGTGTTACAGTGGCGTCGAACCTGCCCGATGGCGATGCGGCAGAGGGCGGCGCCGCCGAGAATACCGAAACCCAGACCCGGCAAAGCACCAACTTCGAGATATCTCACACGTTGCGCGAAATAGAGCGCGCGCCGGGCGCGATCCGGCGCATGACGGTCGCTGTGCTGATTGATGGTGTGCAAGAACCGCAGCCCGATGGAACGCAGTCTTGGCGCCCGCGCAGCGCCGAGGAACTGGCCCAATTGCGCGCGCTTGTCGCGTCTGCCGTGGGCTTTGACGAAGCGCGGGGCGATGTCATCACGCTGCAATCCCTGCGTTTTGAACCAGTTGCAGCCTTGGGAACCGAAGCGCGCTCTGGCTGGTTCGCCAATCCTGCGTTGGATGCCATGACATTGCTCCGCTGGGCCTTTTTACTGGTGGTGCTTGCTGTGTTTATCTTGTTCGTGCTGCGGCCACTTTTGCGCGCCGCCCGTGCGGATACTGCATCGCAGCGGCTGGCGCTGGATGGTCCGGCGCTGCCCGAAGACGGGTTCGAACGGTTCGAAGGGGGGGCAGCGCAGCTTCAAGCCAGTTCCGATGAAAGGGAAGACCCGATCGCCCGCTTGCGCCGCCTGATCGAAGAACGGCAGGAGGATTCGACGCAATTGCTGCGCCACTGGATGGAGGACCGAAAGGAGCCGTCATGACCAGACCCATGTTGAACCTCGAATCCTTTGACGCGGCCGATATGGCGCCGAATTGGGCGGCACTTGCGCCGCAAGATGCAGACAGCCTGCGCGCGCGCGCCTTTGAAGACGGGTATGGCGCAGGCTGGACCGATGCGTTGGAGCAGATGCGCAACGAGGATGCGTTGCGCCGCGTCGCGTCGGAAGAGGCGTTGCAAGCGGTGGCCTTTGGTTTTCAGGAAGCGAAGCATGGCTTGGAAAGCTGCTTCATGGACCTTGCGTCGCAGCTTGTGGCAACGCTGTTGCCAGAATTACGCCCGGTCGCGCTGCGTCAGCATCTGGCACAGGAATTGCGAACGCTCGCAGCGCGCCACTTTCGGGGGCGGCTCGAAATTCTCTGTGCGCCGACCAGTGTGACCACGATTTCAAACCTTGTTCAGGCCATCCCGGACATGGAAATCGCGGTGGTGCAAGAACCCAGCTTTACAGAGGCGCAAGTGCTGATCCGGGTCGACCAGACGGACCGGCGGATCGATCTAGATCGGGTGATCGCGGCTCTGAACGATGCGCTGGGCGACACTTTAGAGCAAAAGGACACGGTATATGGATGATGAAGCGAAGCCGCCAAGCCTTGAGCAGGCAAGCCCAGCAAACGCGATTCTTGGACAGGTCCCGATAGAGATTACGGTCTCTGTTGGGTTCGCAAGACCGATGGTGAAAGACCTGATGCGCCTGCGCCGCGATGCGGTTTTGCCGCTGGACCGGCGGGTGGATGACCCGGTTGAATTATATATCGGGGACAAGCTGATCGCGCGTGGCGAGTTGCAGGAGATGGAGGGCGAACAGGCCGGGTTTCTGGGTGTGCGCCTGACGGAACTTACCAATCTTGACGAGATGCTTTGACCATGCCGCTGCGTGTGCTCTGCGTTGCCGTTGCTTTGTGGCTTGCTGCCCTGACGCCGGCGCTGGCGCAGGATATCAGCCTGCAATTCGGCGAGGACGGATCGCTCGCACTGCGTGGTGCGCAACTGGTCGTGTTGCTGACGCTGCTTAGCCTTGCGCCCGGCATATTGGTCATGGTCACATGTTTTCCATTCATCGTGACGGTGCTGGCGATCTTGCGGCAGGCTTTGGGGTTGATGCAGTCGCCACCCAACATGCTGATGGTGTCGCTGGCCCTGTTCCTGACCTATTTCGTGATGGAACCGGTATTTGTCATGGCGTGGCAAAACGGGATTGTGCCGTTCAATGACGGTGACATTGCAATGGAAGAGGCGTTCCTGCGCACTGTGGACCCGTTTCGGGCCTTTATGGCCGCGCGTATCGACCCGGAGACATTCGAGAGCCTAGCCAGTCTGCGCCCAACCCCGGTTGGCGCGCTTGGTCCCGATAGCCCGCTCTCGGTGCTGGTTCCGTCCTTCATGCTTAGTGAAATCGCCCGCGCGTTTCAGATCGGGTTCCTGATCTTTCTGCCCTTCCTGATTATCGATCTGGTTGTGGCTGCGGTGCTGATGTCGATGGGCATGATGATGGTGCCGCCGGCAATCGTGTCGTTGCCATTCAAGCTGTCATTTTTCGTCATCGCCGATGGTTGGCGGCTGATTTCCGAAGCCCTGGTGCGCAGCTATTTCTAGGGCGGCCCTCGAAACGCAAAAAGGCGGCAATCCCAGGGAGGAGGAGGGGATTACCGCCGATTTTGCTTGACCCCAGGGAGGAGGAGGGGGTCGTCACAATGTCAAGGGCCAAAGGCCCGGTCACAGAGACACCGGCAGGGAGGAGGACGCCGGTTATCTCTCGATCGCCCTAGGGAGGAGGAAAGGGCGGTCGTTTCTGTCCGCGGTCCGGCTTGACGGGCCGGTGCGGTAGTTCTGGCGACGACTGAGGGAGGAGGAAACAGTCGCCGCCGTAATCAAGCCCCGGGAGGAGGATAGGGCCTGAAACTCAATTCTCGAACGCAGCCTCGTAAGCGAGGCGCGAAATCATCGACCGGCTGATGCCCAGATCATCCAGCTCGCGCGTGGACAGTGCATTCAACTCGGCATAGGTGCGATTATATACACGCCGACGCACGAAGGCTTCCGACAGCCGCAGAAAAAAGCCACCAAAAGGGCTTTGAACGCGGCTCGTGCCAAGATTTTCTGCGATATGTGCCATTTCGATGCACCTTTAACCTTTTGGCCGAGTGTTTCGGCCTCTTGCGGATCAATATATGCGAATGCTGCGGGTGCACAATGTAAGATGCTGCAATGCTGCTATGCGCTAGTGTCATGCTTACGTTGGGTAAATTTGCACGCTGCCCGAGATCCGGGCAGTTTGCATCTGGGGATGGTAAAACATGTGCAGCAGATACCTGAAAACGGGGCGGTGGCATCGATTGGCCGCGAAACTTGGGCGTTGCCCATTTCCCGCAATAGGGGCGGCGCCTGCAAATGGCCCCTTGCCCCGACGTGCGCCATGCACATCTATTCAGCAAGACAGGAATGGAGAACCCGATGGAACCCACGCGCGACGCTATACTTGCGGCTTTGGACACGGTTGCCTTGCCGGATGGCGGGACGCTGGTCGCGCGCGACCTTGTGCGCGCGCTGGTTGTGGATGGCCAATCGGTGCGATTCGTGATCGAAACGCCATCTGCCGAAATTGCCAAGAGCTATGGAGCGGTGCGCAACGAGGCCGAGCGGGTTGTCACCGCAGTGCCGGGTGTGCAGTCGGTCGCGGTGGCGCTGACAGCGCATAGCGCGCCCAAACCCGCACCGAACCTGAAGATCGGGCGGCACCCGACACCGCAAGAGGGGCGTCAGACAGTGCCCGGTGTGACCAGTCTGATCGCCATCGGATCGGGCAAGGGCGGGGTGGGCAAGTCTACCGTTTCGGCAAATCTGGCGGTGGCGCTTGCCCGCCAAGGATTGCGCGTTGGCCTGCTGGATGCCGATATCTACGGGCCCAGCCAACCCAAGATGATGGGGGTGGACAAGCGCCCGGCCTCTCCGGACGGCAAGCGGATCATTCCGCCCGAGGCGCATGGCGTGCGCATGATCTCTATCGGGTTGATGTTGAAAGGCGATGACGCCGTGATCTGGCGCGGCCCAATGCTGATGGGCGCATTGCAACAGCTTTTGACGCAGGTGGAATGGGGCCGGCTGGATGTCTTGCTGGTGGATATGCCACCCGGCACCGGCGATATTCAACTAACGCTGTGCACCAAGTTCAATGTGCGCGGGGCGATCGTGGTGTCGACCCCGCAGGATGTCGCGCTGCTGGACGCGCGCAAAGCGCTGCGCGCATTCGAGACGCTGAAAACACCCGTTTTGGGGCTGATCGAGAATATGTCGACCTTCATTTGCCCGCAATGCGGTCACGAGGAGCATATTTTCGGAGATGGCGGTGTGCGCCGCGAGGCCCAGAAGCAGGGCTTGCCGTTTCTGGGGGAATTGCCGCTAAGCTTGGAAGTGCGCTTGGCCGGGGACGGGGGCGTGCCGGTTGCCGCCACCGACAGTCCGGTGGCGCAGGCCTATAGCCGGATTGCAGAGCAAGTTGTGGCCGCGCTTTAAGCCATAGCCCAGATGCGCCGGGATTACATGGAACCCGGCAGATTGCTGATCTGACAGCGTTGCGCTCGAATCACTGCGCCGTGATTCGAGCGTTATTTTTATTGCGATTTCTGGGTGGGATCGCGATTTATGTGGCTGCGCTGCCACATGCATGAGCAATTCTTGTTTGAAGCGGGAATTTATGGAACTGGTTTCCAAGTGCTGAACAAAGCTCAAGTTACAGCCCTATTTAGATATGATCTTGTTTTGTTCTCACAACATGTAGAATACCGTGGTGGTATCACCGCTTGATATGCTATGTTTTGTGGGCCGTATTCCCAAGGAATAGTGGGTAACCTCGCCAATTCTTCATTGATTACCATGAAATCCCGTGGCAATGATTGTTCCAAGATAAACGGGCATCACAGGGGCACCAAGACCCCGCCGAGGCAGAGTTCATACAGGTCCCCGCTTTATCTACAAAAGCACAGATCCGGCGCGCTCGCGAGCAGCATCCCCTCCCCCCAAGGAAGCGAGCGCCAACCGGGCACCCAGAGATGGGACAGTCGGCGGATCGAGCAGTGGCAGCAGCTCGATCCGCCGTTTTCATTTGCGGCACCTGAAACGCGCCGCATGCAGACGAAGGACGGCCCGACGTGGCACGCAGGTTCAGAGGCTCTTTCCACCAGAAGGTGGATGGCAAAGGCCGGGTTTCGATCCCGGCCAGCTTCCGACGCGTCGTCGAATCCGGAGACCCGGACTGGACCGAAGGGCTGCGCCCCAATCTGGTCATTGTTTACGGGCTGGACAGCCAGAAGCGGCTGGATTGCTACACGCTGACCGCAATCGAAGATATCGAGGACCGCATTGACCTGATGCAACCCGGCAGCCCAGAGCGCGAAACGCTGGAACTGACCTTTCACGGTCATGCCGCCGATGCCCAGATTGACGAGGACGGGCGGATCGTGCTTCCGCAACGCCTGCGCGACAAGCTGGAACTGGAACCGAACGAGGCTGCGTTCTTCATCGCCAAGGGCGATCATTTCCAGATCTGGAAGGAAGATACGTTCAAAGCCGTCAAATCCCAGCGCACAGACGTGTTCCTAGCCGATCAGGCCCCCGATTTCGACGCGCGCATTCACCTGCCGCCGCGCCCGTCCAGCGCGGTCGGAACAGAGGCCGATCTGCTGCGTGACACCCTGTCCCGCCGGCGTTAAGACCGATGCAAGACCCAAGCCCGCATATCCCGGTTCTGCTACAGCCCATACTGACCCATCTTGCGCCAATATCCGGCGTCTGGCTGGATGGAACACTTGGCGCAGGCGGCTATGCGCGCGCGCTTCTGGCAGCAGGGGCGGCGCAGGTGATCGGGGTGGACCGCGATCCACTCGCCTTGAACATGGCGCGCGACTGGGGTGCAGAATTCGGCGCGCGCTTGCGCCTTGTGCAGGGCAATTTCGCGCAGTTGGATGCGCATGCGGGCCAGCCGCTGGACGGTGTGGTGCTGGATCTTGGGGTCTCCAGCATGCAGTTGGATTTGCCCGAACGCGGGTTTTCCTTTTCCAAGGATGGTCCGCTGGACATGCGCATGTCGCAATCAGGTCCGTCAGCGCGCGATATCGTCAACGGCGCGTCGGAAGAGACATTGGCCGATATCCTGTTCCATTATGGCGAGGAACGCGCCAGCCGCCGGATCGCGCGGGCGATCCTGCGCGCGCGGGCAGAGGCCCCGATCGAGCGCACCGGGCAATTGGCTCAGATCGTATCGGGATGCCTGCCGCGCCCCAAACCGGGGCAAAGCCACCCGGCCACGCGCAGTTTCCAAGGCTTGCGCATTGCCGTGAATGCCGAATTCGACGCGCTTGTGGACGGGCTAGAAGCGGCAGAGCGCGCGCTCAAACCCGGTGGTTTTCTGGCGGTGGTCAGTTTCCATTCGTTGGAAGACCGGGTCGTGAAGCGGTTTCTGGCGCAGCGGGCCGGGCAGGGCGGGGGCGGCAACCGTTTTGCCCCCGAAGCCCCCCAGCGCGCCGCGCGGTTCGAGTTGATCGAGAAGAAGGGCATTTCCGCCGATGCGGCAGAGTTGGACGCCAACCCGCGCGCCCGCTCTGCGCGATTGCGGCTGGCGCGGCGCACCGACGCCCCCGCCAGCCCGGCCGACCGCGCCGCGTTGGGGTTGCCCCGCATATCAGAGGTGTGACTGATGCGAAGCTTGTTGTATCTGCTGACGGCTCTGGCGGTGATTGGCCTTGCATCCTGGGCCTATCGCGAAAACCACCTGACGCAAGAGGCCATGAACACCCGCGCCGCGCTGGAACGCGAGATCGCCCGTCTGGACGCCGAGATCTCTATGCAGCGTGTGGAATGGGCCTATCTGAACCGCCCCGACCGGTTGCGCGCGCTTGTCGATGTCAATTTCGAGGAATTGCAGCTTGTGCCCATGACCGCCGATCATTTCGGCGAGATTGACGAAATCGCCTACCCAGTGCCGGGCGCGCAATTCGACATTGGCGATGGGGTTGTCGTTTTCGGGGCGCTTGAGCAGATGACAGGCGATTTGCCCGCCACGTCCGAGGAAGAGCAGCCATGATCCGCACCCCCCTGCGCCCGCTTGCCCGTGTGCTTCGTGCCCGTGAACGCGGCGAAGATCCGAACTATATCGAACAGGAAAACCTGCGCCTGCGCCGACAAGAGCTGCGCGATACCGGCCGTGTGCGTGCCGAATTGCGGCTGTTGGTGCTGGCCCTGATGTTCCTGTCGGGCTTTGTGCTGCTGGGCGCGCGTATGGGGCTGTTGGCCGCGACAGAGCCGGTCGAAATGCGCGTCGGTCTGGTAGAGGGGATTTCCGACACGCGTTCCGACATCACCGACCGCAATGGCCGGGTGCTGGCGACAAACCTTGCCACACATGCGCTTTATGCCGAAACCCGGCGCATGGTGGACCCGGTGCGCGCCGCGCGTGAATTGGGCCGCATATTCCCGGAACTGGATGCCGACCGCCTGGCGGCGCGCTTCACCGACCCGGACCGCAGTTTTGTCTGGGTGCGCACCCGCCTTTCGCCAGAGCAGAAACAGGCGGTGCATGATATTGGAGAGCCGGGGCTGTTGTTCGGGCCGCGCAAGATGCGTGTTTACCCGAATGGACGCGTGGCCGCGCATATCCTTGGCGGCGCGCGTTTTGGCGAACAAGGCGTGCGGGCCGCCGAAATCTTGGGCGTGGCGGGTGCAGAATTGTATTTCGAGGAGCGTCTGCGCGACCCTTCCCGCGCCAACCAGCCCTTGCAGCTGTCGATTGACCTGCCGCTTCAGGCAACGATCACAGAGGTTCTGTCGGGCGGTATGCAGGTGCTCAGCGCACGCGGCGCCAGCGCTGTGTTGATGGATGCCCATACCGGAGAGGTGCTGAGCCTTGTCTCTTTGCCCGATTTCGACCCGAATGACCGCCCCGCGCCCTTGACCGAGGGCGAGCCTGCCGACAGCCCGCTCTTCAACCGCGCGGTGCAGGGCTATTATGAACTTGGCTCGGTGATGAAGGCTTTCACCGTCGCGCAGGCGCTGGAAGAGGGTGATGTCACACCTGACACCATCATCGACACGCGCGGCCCGTTAAGATGGGGCCGGTTCAGGATCAATGATTTCCGTGATTATGGCAGCGAGATGTCTGTCACAAAGGTGATGGTGCATTCGTCTAATATCGGGACCGCGCGCATGGCGCAGGAAATCGGGGCAGAGCGACAGCAGGATTTCTTGCGCCGTTTCGGGTTCTTGGACCGCATGGCGATAGAGCTGGCAGAGGCCCAGCGCGCGCGCCCATTGCTGCCAGAGCCATGGTCGGAACTGTCGGCCATGACCATTTCTTACGGCCACGGCCTGACAACCAGCCCGCTTGCCTTGGCCGCAGGCTATGCCGCGCTGGTAAATGGCGGGCGGCAGGTAACGCCCACCCTGTTGCGCCGCGACGCCCCCCCCGATGCGCCGCAGGTGATAAGCGCGCGCAGCTCTGCCCAGATGCGCGAAATCCTGCATGATGTGGTCTATGAAGGCACGGCCTCTTTCGCGCGTATTCCGGGTTATCCGGTTGGCGGCAAAACCGGGTCTGCCGACAAGCCCGGCCCGAATGGCGGCTATAAGGAAGATGCGGTGCTGGCGACCTTCGCAAGCGTATTCCCGTCGCATGACCCGAAATACGTTCTGGTCGTGACACTGGACGAAGCCGTGGACACCACCGGCCCAGAGCCGCGCCGCACCGCAGGTTGGACCGCCGTGCCCATCTCTGCCGAAATCACCCGCCGCGTGGCCCCCATGTTGGGCCTGCGCCCCGTGGCGCTGAAGCAAGCAGAGGCAAAGCTACAGGCCGACACTGGCGCGCAATAGCCCAACGCTGCGCGCGGGCCATTGAACCCATATGCCAAAACGGGGTAACTGAACCGCGATCCGCCCCAAGCCCCGGTCATTTGGAAGGAACATCTGCGTGTCCGACTTGCCTGCCCGCCCTTTGTCTGCGCTTGGCCTAAACCCCAGCCGGGGCGGCAATGTCGTTGTGACCGGAATTGGGCTGGACAGCCGCGCCGCGCGAAAAGGGATGCTGTTTGCCGCACTGCCCGGCAGTCGCGTGCACGGGGCCGAATATATCGCTACCGCGCTTGCCTTGGGCGCTACCGCCATCCTGACGGACCGGACCGGGGCCGAAATTGCCGCCGACGCGCTTGCTGGCTCTGATGCGGCCTTGGTGCTGGCGGAAGACCCGCGTGCCGCGCTTTCTGGGGCGGCGGCATTGTGGTTTGGTGCGCAGCCACAGACCATGGCGGCGGTGACGGGCACCAATGGCAAGACCTCTGTGGCCAGCTTCGCCCGCCAGCTCTGGGCGGCGCTGGGCTATGACGCGGTCAATCTGGGCACGACCGGCGTTGAAGGGGCCTATAGCGCGCCGCTGGGCCATACCACGCCCGACAGCGTGACATTGCACCGGCTGCTGGCCGACATGGCCCGCGAGGGCGTGACCCATTGTGCGATGGAAGCGTCCTCGCACGGGTTGGACCAACGGCGCTTGGACGGCGTGACATTGCGCGCCGCCGGGTTTACCAATTTCACGCAGGACCATCTGGACTACCACCAGACAATGGCCGCCTATTTCGCGGCCAAAGCGCTGCTTTTTGAACGCGTTCTGCCCGATGATGGTATCGCCGTTCTGAACATGGACGATCCGCGCGGGGCGGAACTGTTGGCAATTGCCGAAGCGCGCGGGCTTGGCACGCTGACCGTAGGCCGCGACGCCGATGCCGATATCCGGCTTCTGGGCCAACGGTTCGACGCGGCGGGGCAGGTCTTGCGGTTTGCCTATGACGGCGTGACCTACCAGCAGAACCTGCCGCTGATCGGCGGTTTTCAGGCGGAAAACGTGTTGGTGGCCTATGGGCTTGTGTTGGCCTGCGGGGCCGACCCGGCAGAGACCGCCGCGCAACTCCATCGGTTGGACGGGGTGCGCGGGCGGATGCAACTGGCGGGCACGCGCGCCAATGGTGCGACCGTCTTCGTCGATTACGCCCATACCCCCGATGCGTTGGCCGTCGCTTTGCAGGCGCTGCGACCGCATGTGATGGGCCGCCTTGTGGTGGTGTTCGGCGCGGGGGGCGACCGCGACCGCGGCAAACGTCCGCTGATGGGGGCAGCGGCGGCAAAACATGCCGATGTTGTATTTGTGACAGACGACAACCCCAGATCCGAAGAACCCGGCGCAATCCGTGCAGAAATATTGCAAGCCTGCCCGGGCGCGACCGAAGTAGCCGACCGCGCCGAAGCCATCCTTCGCGGGGTTGACGCCTTGGGTCCGGGTGATGCGCTGCTGATCGCGGGCAAGGGCCATGAAACCGGGCAGATCGTGGGCGATACGGTCTACCCGTTTGACGATCTGGAACAGGCGTCTCTTGCCATTGCCGCTTTGGAGGAACGGGCATGACCCTCTGGACCGCTGCCGATGCCGCTGCTGCCACGGATGGCCAAACCACCGGGGCGTGGCAGGTAAGTGGAATATCTATTGACACGCGCAGCTTGCAGCCGGGCGATTTGTTCGTGGCGCTTTCTGCCGCGCGCGATGGGCATGATTTCGTGGCAGATGCCTTTGCCAAGGGTGCGGCGGCGGCCATGGTTTCGCGCATTCCAGAAGGGGTGGCGAAGGACGCCCCGCTGCTTTTGGTCCCCGATGTTCTGGAAGGCTTGCGCGCCCTTGGCGCGGCGGGTCGTGCCCGAAGCCGTGCCAAGGTCATTGGCATAACCGGGTCCGTGGGCAAGACATCGACCAAGGACATGGCGCGCGACATGCTGGCGGAATTTGGCAAAGTCCATGCCGCCGAGGCCAGTTTCAACAACCATTGGGGTGTGCCGATCACATTGGCGCGGCTGCCGCAAGACGCCGATTTCGCCGTGGTCGAAATGGGCATGAGCAATGCGGGCGAAATTGCGCCCCTGACCGCGCTTGCCCGCCCAAATGTTGCAATAGTGACAGCGATTGCGCCCGCGCACCTTGAATCCTTGGGCAGTCTGGAGGCGATAGCGCAGGAAAAGGCAAGTATCTTTGCCGGGCTGGAACCCGGTGGCACGGCCATTTTCCCAGCCGAATTGCCGACCAGTTCCATTCTAGAGCGAACCGCCCGGACCCATGCCTCAACATGCCTGCCAATGGGAAAGGGTGATCTGCCGCTTCACCTGCATGACATTCGCCAGACCGAGACCGCGCTCGTGCTGCGCGCCAAGGTCGGGCAGATGGCGGTTGCGGTGCGTCTGATCAATTCGGGCGCCCATGCCGCCAGCAATGCGTTGGCCTGTTTGGGCGTGGCCCATGCGCTGGGTCTGGACCTTGCGCGCGCCGCCTTTGCGCTGGGGCGCTGGCAACCGCCCGCCGGGCGCGGGCTGCGCCAGACCATCCTGCTTGACCCGATCGAAGAGGCCAGCTTCACCCTGATTGACGATGCGTTCAATGCCAATCCGGCCTCTATGGCGGCGGCGCTGGCGCTGCTGGCCCAGACCAATCCTGCCGATGGCGGGCGGCGCGTTGCCATTTTGGGCGACATGCTGGAACTTGGCCCGGACGAACAGGCCATGCATGCCGCGCTGGCCGAAGACCCGTCCATGGCAGATATTCGGTTGGTGCATTGCGTTGGCGCGCGCATGGCGGCACTTCACGCCGCGTTGCCCCTGCGCCAGCGCGGTCGTCGGGTGCCAAATGCCGAGGCGCTGCTCGATCACGTTCATACCCTTGTCGCGCCCGGTGACGTGGTGCTGGTCAAGGGCTCCAAGGGCAGCCATGTTTCGCGCGTTGTCGACGCGCTGCGCGGCCTTGATACCCAATCCTCGCAGAAAAAGGGCCTGTAATGCTTTTTTGGTTGACCGAGTTCGCCGAAACCCTGCCGGGGTTCAACCTGTTTAGGTATATCACCTTCCGGGCTGGGGCGGCGTTCTTCACCGCGCTCGTTTTCGGCTTTTTCTTTGGCCGTCCGCTTATCAACCTGCTTAAGCGCCGCCAATCAAACGGCCAGCCCATCCGTGCTGACGGCCCAGAAAGCCACTTGCTGACCAAGACCGGCACGCCGACCATGGGGGGATTGCTGATCTTGTCAGCGCTGACGGTTTCGACCGTGCTTTGGGCGCGGCTGGACAACCCCTATGTCTGGATCGTGTTGCTGGTGACAATCGGCTTTGGCCTGATCGGCTTTGCCGATGACCTTGCCAAAGTGTCGAAAGGCAATGTCAAAGGCGTGCCGGGCCGTGTGCGGCTGGCCTTGGGAACGCTGATTGGCGTGCTGGCCAGTGCGGCGGCGATGTATGTCCACCCGGCAGAGCTTCAGGGCCAGCTTGCCGTTCCGATCTTCTCAGAGGTGCTGGTTACGCTGGGCTGGTTCTTCATTCCGGTCGGGGCGTTTGTCATCGTGGGTGCGGCCAATTCCGTGAACCTGACCGACGGGCTGGACGGGCTGGCGATCATGCCGGTGATGATTGCGGGCGCCACGCTGGGGGTGATCGCCTATGCCGTGGGCCGGGTCGATTTTACCGCCTATCTGGATGTGCATTATGTGCCCGGGGTGGGCGAATTGCTGATCTTCACAGCCGCGCTTGCGGGGGGCGGCTTGGGGTTCTTGTGGTATAACGCGCCCCCGGCGGCTGTGTTCATGGGGGATACGGGCAGCTTGGCCTTGGGCGGTGCGCTGGGCGCGATTGCCGTCTGCATCAAGCATGAAATCGTGCTGGGCATCGTGGGCGGGATATTCGTGGTCGAAACCCTCTCGGTCATTATTCAGGTGCTCTATTTCAAGAAGACCGGAAAGCGCGTGTTCCTGATGGCCCCGATCCACCATCATTTCGAGAAAAAGGGCTGGGCAGAGCCGCAGATCGTGATCCGCTTCTGGATCATTGCGCTGGTTCTGGCGCTGATCGGGCTGGCGACACTCAAGGTGCGTTAAGCGCGCCGCTTGCACCTTCATCTTGCCCCAAATACTCTGGGGTGCGGCTGGCCTATCCGGGCCAGCAAGGGGGCAACGCCCCCGGAACAAATTGGCGCAGGGGCGCAGCCCCTTCCGGTTGAAAGGCTGTCAGATGATCCCGGTGCAAGGGTTTGAAGGGTGCCGCGTCGCGGTGTTGGGCCTTGGCCGCTCGGGGCTGGCCACATGTCGCGCGCTGGCCGCAGGCGGGGCCGCGCCGCTGGCATGGGATGACAGCCCAGATGCCCGCGCCCGTGCAGAGGCAGAGGGCATTGCCCTGCAAGACCTGTCGCGCGCCGATTGGTCGCAAATCGCGGCCCTTATCACCAGCCCGGGCATTGCGCATCTTTACCCCGCGCCCAACCGCCATATTGCCGCGGCCTTGGCGGCTGGGGTGCCGGTGGATAATGACATCGGCCTATTTTTCCGCAGCATGGCGACAACCCGCAACATGGAAATGGACCAGCCGCCGAAGCTTGTGGCCGTTACCGGGTCAAACGGAAAATCCACCACCACGGCATTGATCGCGCATATCATGGGTGCCATGGGGCGTCCGTGCCAGATGGCGGGAAATATCGGCAAGGGGGTCTTGTCCATTGACCCGCCCGGCGAAGGCGAGGTGATCGTGCTGGAACTGTCCAGCTACCAGACCGAACTGGCCCGCGCACTGACGCCAGATATTGCCGTGTTCACCAATCTGTCGCCCGATCATCTGGACCGCCATGGCGGGATGGGCGGCTATTTCGCCGCCAAGCGGCGGCTTTTTTCCGAAGGCGGGCCGGACCGCGCCATCATCGGCGTGGACGAGATTGAGGGGCTGTTCATGGCCGGGCAACTTTCGGAAGCGGCAGAAGATGCGCGGGTGATCCGCATCTCCTCTGGTCAGAAGCTGGTGGGGCCGGGTTGGAACATTTTTGCGCGCAAGGGCTTTCTGGCCGAATACCGCGCGGGGCGGCAGGTGGCATCTATCGACCTGCGCGCCATGCCGGGCCTGCCCGGCGCGCATAACCACCAGAATGCCTGCGCGGCCTATGCCGTTGCGCGCAGTCTGGGTGCCGCGCCGCGCCTGATTGCAGATGCCATGGCCAGTTTCATGGGCCTGCCGCATCGCAGCCAGTTGGTCGCCGAAGCGGGTGGTGTGCGCTACATCAACGATTCCAAGGCCACCAATGCCGACAGTGCCGCCAAGGCGCTGCAAGCCTTCGACCGCATCCGCTGGATTGCGGGCGGGCTGGGCAAGGATGGTGGGATCGCGGCGCTTGCCCCGCATCTGGACCGCGTAAGCAAAGCCTATCTGATCGGCCATTCCGCGCGGGATTTTGCCCTGCAATTGGGCGAGCACCCGCACGAGATTTGCGACACGATCGAGCAGGCCACAGCCCGCGCCATGGCAGATGCGCAGCCGGGCGACACCGTGCTGTTGGCCCCGGCGGCGGCCAGTTTCGACCAGTTCCCCGATTTCGAGGCGCGCGGCGCGGCCTTTATCGCCGCAGTTCAGGCGGGGCTGGACCACGCATGAATGAAGATACCCCGCGCGGCTTTGCGTTCGCGCTTGGCGCTTTTGCGATCTGGGGCATGTTGCCCTTTTACTTCCGGGCGCTGGGCCATGTGCCAACGCCCGAAGTGGTCGCGCATCGGGTGATCTGGGCGGTCCCGGTGGCGCTTGGCTGGTTGCTTTACCTTGGGCGCACGGCAGATTTGCGGCTGGCCATCCGCACCCCGCGCATGTTGGGCATGGCGGTGGTCACGGCGGCGCTGATTTCGCTGAATTGGGGTGCCTATGTCTGGCTTATCCAGTCGGGTCAAGCGATGGAAGCGGCCTTGGGCTATTACATCAACCCCATTTTCAGCGTGTTTCTGGGGTCGATCTTTCTGGGTGAACGGCTCAGCGCGCGGCAATGGGGCGCGGTTGCGCTGGCTTTTGCCGCGGTCGTGGTCTTGACGGTCGAGGCCGGAAGCCTGCCCTTGGGCGCGCTGGTCTTGGTCTTTTCTTGGGGTGGATATGCGTTTTTCAAACGCGCTTTGCCGATTGGCCCCAACCAAGGTTTCGCGCTGGAAGCCCTGATATTGCTGCCAGTTGCGCTGGCCTTCATGGGCTGGCAAGCGGCGCAAGGCAACCTGTTCGCGGCACAGGCAAGCGGGGTGGATTGGCTGCTATTGCTGGGCTGCGGGGTTATTACCGCGGTGCCGCTCATCCTTTATGCCAATGGTGCCAAAGGACTTCGGCTATCGACCATCGCGATTTCGGGCTATGCGATTCCGACGATGATTTTTCTGATCTCGACCCTTGCGTTTCAGGAACCGTTCGAGGGGGCGCGACTAATCGCCTTTCCCATGATCTGGGCGGCCATGGCGCTCTATATCTGGGAAGTGCTGCGCAAGCGGCGCGCCGCGCGGGCTTGACCTTGGCCGCGGCTCTGCCACCTTGCCAAGGATGACCAAGATGACGCTGTTTGCCCTGATCGTGATTGCGCTGGCGTGGTATGCGATCACCCGCGCCCCGTTTTACTTGCCGCCAACCGATGCTGCCACGCCCGCGCCGCCCGATGGTTCGGTGCGGGTCTTTGGCTTTGCGACGCTGACCAATCCGCTGGTGCGGCTGGTGGTTATGGGCCGTTGGGTGCCTGCCGAACCTGCGCAGTTGCGTGGCTGGCAGCGCGGCGCAGGGCGCGACATCGTGGAAGGGGCGGATACCGTGCTGGATGGGGTTGTGTTCCGCGCAACCCCGGCAGAGATGATCCGCCTTGACCGCTACGAGCGCACCGGGCGAAAATACCGCCGTGACCTGATGGTGCTGGAAAACGGGCAAAGCGCCTGGGTCTACCGCCTGATCGGGGTGCCCGGCGCAGAGGGGGTAGAGGATTGACCGACACTCTGCACCGCGCCTTGCCGCGAGACCGCTTTTTGCCTTTGCCAGACCATGCTGGTCCCAGCCGCGATCGGCGCACGGGGGTAGAGGTTGAATTCGCCGGGTTGACGCCAGAGCAGGCGGCCCAGATCGTTCAGGCCGAATGGGGCGGCACGATAACCCGCGAGGGGCCGCGCGACCTGTTGGTCGCAGATGGGCGTTTCGGCCCGGTCAAGGTGGAACTGGATATCACGCTCAAGACACGCTGGATCGAGGATTTGGCTGTCGAGATCTTGGGCGATCTTGTTCCAGTCGAGATTGTGACCGCCCCGATGGCGCAACGCGATTTGCCGCAGGTCGCGGCGCTTTTGACCACGCTGGCACGGGCTGGCGCAAAAGGGTCGGGCGCACATGTTGGCTACGGGTTCGGCGTGCACCTGAACACCGAACGCCCGGATGACCCCGCCACCATTGCCATTGTGCGCGCCTTTGCGCTGCTGGAAGATTGGTTGCGCCAGTCGGACCCGTTGGACCCGGCGCGCCGCGTTCTGCCTTTTGTTGATCCGTGGCCGCGCGCGCTGGTCGATGCGCTGGCCGGAGCCGATGATTGGTCCTTGGCCGACCTTGGGCGCGTCTATGCCAAGCATGCCCCGTCGCGTGGCTATGGGCTGGACCTGCTGCCGCTGTTGCAAGACGCTGTGCCGGACACGCTTGCCAACGTGCCGGCAGATCAGCTGAAGGGCGGCAGGCCGACCTTTCATTACCGACTGCCGGAAACCCGGCTGGACGAAGTGGATTGGTCGCTGGCCTATGAATGGAACCGCTGGTGGGTTGTCGAACAGGTCGCCAAGGATAGCGGCTTTATTCACAGCTTGGCCAATATCCGTCAGCAACGCGGGCTTTGGCCGACCGGAGAGGCGGCAGAGATTGCGGCAAAACTGTGGCAATCCGCGATCATTGATCGAATCGGTGGATAGTCCAAGCTGGGCTTTCTACGGTCTGGACAGGCCGCTTTAGTTCCAAACGCGCAACAACAGGGGCATTGCGGGGCAATCGTTGCCAATGCGTAAAAACCCTTTTGAATTTATCTAAAATTGTTGGCACCGGCGCGCACTGATTTCGTCTTTTCCAAGCACGTTTTGTGGCCGCTCGGCTATCCCGAAGCATAACATCAAGGGTGTGAAGGGAGTTTTCCATGCCATTTTTCAGAGCGTTGGGCTTCGGCTCGGGGTCATTTGGGTCCAACTTTGGCGGCGGTTCAAGGTTCGGGAAGTTCTCGAATCATGGTCAAAGCAATGCATGTTCGACCGAAAAGGTCGAAAAGCTGGCAGAGAAGTATCAGGAAATCGCTGATAGATACGCGGACAAGGCTGATAGCATTCGCGACAAGCTCGCCGAAAAAGCCGACGATATTCGGGACAAGACCGCACACAAGGTGCAGGCGCTGCAAGAAAAGGGCTTTCACCATTTGGCGGCCAAGGTCGAAAAGATTGGCGAGTTGAAGGCTGCCAAGATCGAGAAACTGGGCGAATGCAAAGCCGATATATACGACGCGAAAGCAAATCACTGGCAGGCCAAAGCGGATGCGCTGGCTGGCAAGACCGATGATGATGACGTGGATGAAGAAGATGATGACGATGATGGTGACGATGACGACGGCGGCGACACCTCTGGTGAAGACACTGTCGATGAAGTGAAAATCTTTTACTCGACCGTCGATGCTGATGGGAATGAGCAGCAGTTCACCGAAGAAGGCTATTTCCAGTGGGCGACGGTCGAACTTCCCGAAGGAACGACGCTTGACGAGGTAAATATCGACGACATTCTGACCGATGTTCTGGCCGATCTGGAAGAGAACGGCACCGAGGTTGGCGAAGTCTATCAGGTCACAATCGTTGGCACCGATGCCGATGGGAATGAGGTTGTGACCGATTACGAACTGGGCACCGATGATGATGGCAATACCACCTTGGTGCCAAGAGACGACGACACGATGAGCAGCCTGTCGACCGGCGAAGCGTCTGAAGATGACATTCCAGACGAAGACGACGAAGACGATGAGGACGACTCGGACCATTGACCCAAGGGTCAAAACACAAAGAAGGGCGCGTTACACCGCGCCCTTTTTCATGCCATCTGCCTGCGTTCGGAAAGCGGGGCAGACCGCGCGACAACGACACGGGCAATCAGCTTGAACAGCGCCGTCGCCTTGCGTCGGGAAACCTGTCGTCAGCCTTTATGTTTTGAATTGGGGAATGTTTCCGGGGCAAAGGTGCGCGCGGTGGTTCTCGCCAAAATAGTCGCGATACTGATAGGTCTGCACCCTTGGTGCGCTTCTTTTGTTCAATACATATTCAATGGCTTCAACAAACCTGTCGAAGCTGACGGGCTTGCGCAGGGTGACATCAGCAATCGAACTGCGTTCGCTGCCGAAGTCATCGCGGGCGGTGTCATGTGATAGAAGAACAAGCTTTGCCGTAGGTTGTTCGTTGCGAAGCGACAAACAGACCTCTATCGCGGTGTTCATACTTATGAAGTGATCAAGGTCGACGCAGATAAGGCGGTAGCTGACAGGGGTATTGCGTAGCCAGTCTTGTGCAGCTTTGGTATAGGCTACAACCATCATGCTTAGCTTGAACTCTACATACGCCCACTCTTGCAATAGTTGTGAATTCTCACAATATGAGCCTATCAAGAGTGCCAGCCCGCTGTGAGGGCGATCGTGACCGGTGGAAGCAGTTCGAGGATTGGTCACCATCGCCATGTTACCCTCTTTAAAAACGTGACGTTTCACTTATATTGGCCATAGGCTGCGTGTCACTGCAAGAAAAAAGTGAAAAATCACACCAAGGTGTTGAATATGGACAGGATGGAGCGCCAACTGGCGCTGGAGATGCTATCTCTTATTCTTGCGCGCAGATCGCAGCCAATAAGTGAATGCACTCCAGAAGACGTTCTTTCTGAGCTTGAGAAAGAGTGTCGAGAAATTGTGCGACTTCAGCTCGGTTCGGATCAAGCGTTTCAGCCATGTCTGAATTGCTTCCAGGACCTGCCATCGGAGCAAGAAGACTAGTCAAGGACACATTCAAAGCGCAGGCAAGCTTGTATGATGTTGATAACCTAGGGCTTTTCGCGCGACCGTCTAAAATATCCTTGACCGCCCGTAGATTAAGGCCAGCTTTTCTCGACAACGAAGTCGCATTCAAACCCTGCTCTTTCATAAGCAGCGCAAGGTTCATTCTGAAGCACTCTGAGAGTTGTGCCTCGTCAACGGTATCCGTTTCAGGCATGCCATCCTGCTTCAGACTAATTACGATCTAAATTCACCGATTTTTGACAAATCGTTACTCACGTTATTTATAAATATATTTTACCGCAAGTTAAGATCAAGCACGTTTTTCTGTTAGAAATTTTATATCACTGATCTAGGAAGCTACGCAACTTCCGCGACCGCGACGGGTGTTTCAGCTTACGCAGCGCCTTGGCTTCAATCTGACGAATACGCTCGCGCGTCACGCTGAACTGCTGACCCACTTCTTCCAGCGTGTGATCGGTGTTCATGCCAATGCCGAAGCGCATCCGCAGCACACGCTCTTCACGCGGCGTCAGCGAGGACAGAACCCGCGTGGTGGTTTCGCGCAGATTGTCCTGAATGGCCGAATCCAGCGGCAGAAGCGCGTTCTTGTCCTCGATGAAATCACCAAGCTGGCTGTCTTCCTCGTCGCCAATGGGCGTTTCCAGCGAAATCGGTTCCTTGGCGATTTTCATCACCTTGCGCACTTTATCCAGCGGCATTTGCAGCTTTTCGGCCAATTCTTCCGAAGTCGGCTCGCGTCCGATTTCGTGCAGCATTTGGCGGCCAGTGCGCACCAGTTTGTTGATCGTCTCGATCATATGCACCGGAATGCGGATTGTGCGCGCCTGATCCGCAATGGACCGGGTGATGGCCTGACGAATCCACCATGTCGCATAGGTGCTGAATTTGTAGCCGCGACGGTATTCGAACTTGTCCACCGCTTTCATCAGGCCAATATTGCCTTCCTGAATAAGATCAAGGAATTGCAGGCCACGGTTGGTGTATTTCTTGGCAATGGAAATCACCAGCCGCAAGTTGGCTTCGACCATCTCTTTCTTGGCTTGGCGGGCTTCTTTTTCGCCCTTCTGGACCTGCGCGACAATGCGGCGATATTCGTTAATATCAACGCCCACATACTGACCGACCTGTGCCATGTCGGCGCGCAATTCCTCGACTTTGTCGCGCGAACGTTCCATCAAAGCTTGCCAGCCGCGACCTGGCTTTTCCTCCATCCGGTCGCACCATGTCGGGTCCAGCTCCGACCCGCGATAGGCGTCGATGAATTCGCGCCGGTTGATGCGGGCCTGATCGGCCAGCTTTACCATGGCGCTGTCGATGGACATGATCCGCTTGTTGATGCCGTAAAGCTGGTCGACCAGCGCCTCTATCCGGTTGTTGTGCAGATGCAGCGAATTCACCATCTCTACCAACTGGCTGCGCAGATCTTGGTAGCGCGCTTCTTGATCGGCGCTGAATTTGCCAGCCTCGTGCAAGGTCGCCTCTATCCGGGCATCCTGCATTTCGGCCAACCGCTCGTAGCTGCCGGCGATCCGGTCCAGCGTATCCAGAACGCGGGGCTTCAGCGCGGCTTCCATCGCAGAGAGCGACAGATTGGCGTTTTCGTCCTCGTCATCATCCTCGTCCGAACGGGCGATTGGGTTGCCGTCGGCATCCAGCTCTGGTTCCGAACTGGAATCGCGCTTCTGGCTGGGTGTAGACCCGGCCAATCCGTTGGTGACGGGCACATCCTCGTCATCTTCAAGGCTGTTGCCGAAGGTGGTTTCCAGGTCGATCACGTCGCGCAGCAAAACGTCTTCGTTCAGCAATTCGTCGCGCCAGATGGTGATGGCCTGAAAGGTCAGCGGGCTTTCGCACAGGCCCGCGATCATGGTGTTGCGCCCGGCTTCGATCCGCTTGGCGATGGCAATTTCGCCTTCGCGCGACAGCAGTTCGACCGACCCCATTTCGCGCAAATACATGCGCACCGGGTCGTCGGTGCGGTCCAGCGTTTCGCTATTGGACGAGGTCGCAACCGTCACTTCGCGCGCGCCAGACACCTCGACCAATTCGCCGCCCTTGGCATCGGATTCATCGGTTTCGTCGTCATCTTCGACAACGTTGACGCCCATCTCCGAAAGCATCGACATGACATCTTCGATCTGCTCGGACGAGACCTGTTCCGGCGGCAGCGCTTTGTTCAGCTGTTCGTAGGTGATGTAACCGCGTTCTTTTGCCTGTGCGATCATCTTCTTGATCGACGATTGGCTGACGGTCTGGTTTTCGTCGGCTTCGATCTCGTCGTTGCGCGTATCGTCAGTGTCTTTGGCGGCCATGGACGCTCCCAGAAAAAATGCGCGTGTGCCTGGACCGATTCGGGCGAATCAGCAGGCTGGCGGAATGCGGCTCGTTATGATGTAGGTGCAGATTGCGGGATTTTCCAGTTGTCGGATGCAGAATTGATGACATAACCTCGCGGCTTCGTTACGAATCGGTCACTTTTTGGGTTTGATCCAGATCTGTGATTCGATGAGTCGCTGCAATTCGCCCGACAAGGCAGCCCGATCTTCGCCCAAATCGGTCGAATCATTCAGACGCGAACGTTCCGATTCGTTGCGCGCCGCCGTGGCGCGGGCCAGCCGGAAGGTCACGCTTTCATCCGCCAGCGTGTCCATGTCCTCGACCACTTCGCGCAATTCGGCATCCAGCCCGCCGCGTGCGAAATACTTGGCGAATTCGTCACGCAGGCAGAGCCGCGCAAATTGCGCGTCCGCTTGGCGCACGGGAGGGGCAATGGCGATATGCGGCAGGGCCAAAAGCGCGTCGGCATCGGCGGGTGGGGGTGTGTCGCCTGTCACAAACGCGGCGCAGATGCGGGCGAGGGCCGGATCGCGACAGTTCAGCCGTTCCAGTTCGACCTCGAATTCGGGCACAAGCGCGGAATGGCACAGCAAGATCGCAAGGATCAGTTCCACGCGCATGGCTTCGGCAATCGCATCATCGGGGGCGCTGGCCAGCCTTGTGCCGCGGGTGCTTGAAAGCGGCTTTGCGGGCGTTGCACGTCGGCCCCATGCAAGGCTCTGCTTCCGACCGGTTGCTTCGGCAGGGCGCAGAAATTCGAACCGCAGCCGTTTGATTTCGTCGGTATAATGCCCGCGCAACCCCGGATCGGTGATCTTGGCCAAGGCGTCGCGCAGGCGGTTGTCCAATGCCGTGCGGCGCTCTGGGCTGTCAAACACCTTGCCCTCGGTTTCGCGCTGCCACAAAAGCTGCACAAGCGGCACCGCGCCCTCGATCAGCTTGGTCATGGCGGCGGGGCCACCTTGGCGCAGAATATCGTCCGGGTCCATTTTCTCGGGCAGCAGACAGAAGCGCAGGGATTGCTCTGGCCCCAGAAGCGGCAGGGCAAGATCGATCAACCGGAACCCCGCGCGCAGGCCCGCAGTATCGCCGTCCAGCGCGATGATCGGTTCGGGAGAGACGCGCCACATCAGCCGCAACTGGTCTTCGGTGATCGCGGTGCCAAGCGGGGCGACGGCGGCTTCGAACCCGGCCTCACTCAGCGCGATCACATCCATATAGCCTTCGGCCACGATCAGCGGCTGGCCCTTGCCGCAGGCGCTGCGCGCAGGGCCAAGGTTATACAGCGCCCGGCCCTTGTCGAACAAAGGCGTTTCGGGCGAATTCAGATACTTGGCGCGTGCATTGGCGCTTAGGGCACGCCCCCCAAACCCAATGCAACGCCCGCGCCCGTCGCGGATGGGAAAGATGATCCGCCCGCGCATACGGTCATAGGGCGCGCCGCCATCGTCGGGTTTGGCGCACAGCCCGGCTTCTATAATCAGGTCGCCCGCAATGCCTGCCCCCGTAAGCGCGTCCCACAGCGCCTGCCGCGCGTCCGGGGCATAGCCTATCTCGAATCGGTCAAGCGCCGACTGCGCCAGCCCGCGGCCCCTCAGATACTCGCGCGCGCCAGCCGCGGCCCCGGTGTTAAGCTGCATGCGGAAAAACCGCACCGCCGCTTCGGTGACCTTGGCCAGTTCCGACAGCCGGTCGGCCTTTTCGGCCGCGCGCGGGTCGCGTTCGGGCATGGGCAGCCCAGCTTCGCGGGCCAAGGTTTCGACCGCTTCCATGAAGGACATATTTTCGGTTTCTTGCAGAAAGGTGAAGGCGTTGCCTTTGGCGTGGCACCCAAAGCAATAATAAAACCCTTTTCGGTCATCGACATGGAAAGAGGCGGTTTTTTCCTGGTGGAACGGGCAGGGGGCCCAGTAATCGCCCTTGGCCTGATTCGACTTGCGCATGTCCCACACGACCTTGCGCCCGACAACGGACGAAATCGTGACGCGATTGCGCAATTCATCTAGAAAACCGGGGGGCAGACTCATGCGGAGGATAATGGCAGATCACGCGGGCTTGTTGAAGCCGTGACGCGATCCTACCCTATGTATGAAACAAATCGCTGCGCGCCCTCGTATTTGGGGCATGAACAGAACAGGAGGGTTTCATGGACCGACGCACATTTCTTGCCGCCACCGGGCTGACATTCTATGGCTTGCGAGCCAGCGCATCCGAAGGGGATTTCCCGTTCAAATTGTCAGAGGATGAATGGCGCGCGCGCCTGACCCCGGCGCAATTCGCCGTGCTGCGCGAAGAGGCAACCGAACGCGCTTTCACCAACGAGCTGATGGGCGAACGCTCTCTGTTGCTGAAAGAGGACCGCGCGGGCACATATAATTGCGCGGGCTGCGGGCAGGCGCTCTATCGCTCGGAAACCAAGTATGACAGCCGCACTGGCTGGCCCAGCTTCTGGCAAGCGATGGACGGGGCGGTCGGCACGCGCGAAGACCGTCGCTTCTTCATGGTCCGCACCGAAGTGCATTGCAGCAATTGCGGTGGGCATCAGGGGCATATCTTCGATGATGGTCCGCAACCAACCGGGAAACGCCATTGTATCAACGGTTTGGCCATGACCTTTACGCCGGATAGCACCGGAGAGGTCGAAGGGCAGCCGGTGCCCGCCGCATGATCGGACGCCTGTTTCGCAAACCCGAACCCGACAAGCCCGACGGTCGTGTGGCCGTCGCGGCGCTGCTGGTGCGCGTGGCGCGGACGGATGGTGATTATGCCGATGCCGAGCGCGCGGTCATTCAGGCCATCCTGACCCGCCGTTTCGGCAGCGCTGACATGCTGGCACAGGCCGAGGCGCTAGAGCAAAGCGCGGGTGACACGGTGCATCTGACCAAAGCGATCAAGGATGAGATCGCGCATGATGACCGCTTGGACTATTTGCAAGACCTGTGGCGCGTGGTGCTGGCCGACGAGGCCCGCGATTTCGAGGAAGATGGGTTCATGCGTCTGGCCTGCAACCTGCTGGGCATGGGCGACCGCGATTCGGCCCGCGCGCGCCAGTTGGTGCAGGCAGAGGGCGGTTAGCCGATCAGGTCGGCCAAGCGTGCGGCCTCTGCCGCGCAGGGGGTCAGGGCGTCGCGATTCTCGCCCGGATGAAAGCGCGCGCGCAGTGCCGTGGGCATGGGCGCGCAAGCCTCGACCAGAACGCGCGGCCCGGTCTTGACACTTTCATCGGCCCAAGCCCGCGCCAGCGCAATTTGCGCCAGTTTGGTCGCGCCGTAGCAACTGTGAAAGCGGGCTTCGGCGGCGGTATCTTCCAGAAACAGCGCCGTTCCCTTATCCGGGCTGGCAGCCAGCAACGGCGCGACCATCGGGATCAGAACACCTGTTGCGCGGGCATTCACCGCCAAGGCCTTGTCCCATTCCTTCAGCGCATTATGGCTGACCGGCGACAGGGGCGGCGCCTGAATCGCGCAATGCGCCCACAGCCCGACACTGCCCCAGCGGTCATGAATGTCGCGGCACAGATGGCGCATGGCATCATCTATCGTCACATCCAACGCGGCAAGGGTCGCAGACCCGCCGCGTGCCTTGATCCGGTCATCCAGTTCTTCCAGCGCGCCCAAGGTGCGCGCCACAGCGACGATATGCCAGCCGCGTGCGGCAAGCTCTTCCGACAAGGCCGCGCCAATTCCGCGCGACGCACCGGTAACAAGGGCGATCTGTTTCTGTGTCATGCGTGCCAGATGCCATCCAACTTGCGCTTTTGCAAGGCGATTTGGTCTGGAATCGCTTGACTTGAGCCGCGCAACTCGGGCCAAATTGACGCATTGCTGCACCTTAATCTGACATGATGTTTCCGGGGGGATTGTATCATGCGCATCTTATTGGCGGCGCTGGCCGCGACAGGTCTTTTTGCAAGCTCTGCACTGGCCGACCGCGTGGTGGCGCGCGTCAGCATTTCCGAGCAGAAAATGTATGTCTATCGCCATGGCACGCTATTGCATGAATGGCCGGTCTCTACGGCGCGGCCGGGCAAGATTACGCCCACTGGCCAATGGCGGCCGCAACTTTTGTCAAAGCATCACCGTTCCAGCCGCTACAACAATGCACCCATGCCCTATGCGATTTTCTATTCCGGGCATTACGCGATCCATGGCACCGATCAAGTCAGCCGCCTGGGCCATCCGGCCTCTGCCGGTTGCGTGCGGCTGGACCCGGAAAATGCCAGTTTGCTGTTCGACATGGTGCGCGAGGAAGGGATGGATCAGACCCGTGTGATCGTGGTGCGCTGAGTCCCTCATGCCACAGCCGCGCCCGCGTTATATGGTGGGTGCGATTAAGCGCTACCCAAAGCCTTGGCATTGGGTATAGTCCTTGGGGCAAGCTGAACATAACCTCCGAGGCTGCTAATGCGCTGTCCCTTTTGCGGCAATACCGACACGCAGGTAAAAGATTCCCGTCCGGCAGAGGACCATGGCGCAATCCGTCGCCGCCGCTTCTGTCCGGCCTGCGGCGGGCGCTTTACAACCTATGAACGGGTGCAATTGCGCGATCTGGTTGTCGTGAAATCGAACGGTCGGCGCGAAGCTTTCGACCGTGAGAAATTGGAACGTTCGGTGCGCATTGCCCTGCAAAAGCGCAATATTGAACATGAACGCGTGGACCAGATGATCAGCGGTATCGTGCGCCGGCTGGAAAGCCTTGGCGACAGTGACATCCCGTCCAAGCTGATCGGCGAAATCGTGATGGAAACGCTGGCGCGGATCGACACGGTTGCTTATGTGCGCTTTGCATCGGTCTACAAGAATTTCCAGGAGGCCGATGATTTCGACAAGTTCGTATCGGAATTGCGCCCCGAGGCAAAAGAGACGGAGTAACCGTGGCAAGCGCCGCTGATCGCCGCTTCATGCGGCTGGCCATCGCCCTTGGGCGGCGCGGGCTGGGGCAGGTCTGGCCCAACCCGGCGGTGGGTTGCGTGATCGTGCGCGATGGGCGCATCCTGTCACGCGGCTGGACCGGGCCGGGCGGACGCCCCCATGCCGAAGCCGCAGCCCTTGCGCGCAACCCCGATGTGCGCGGCGCCACCGCCTATGTCAGCCTGGAGCCATGCGCCCATCATGGCCGCACCCCGCCTTGCTGCGACGCACTTGTGCGGGCTGGCGTGGCGCGGGTGGTGACGGCCCTGACCGATCCTGACCCGCGCGTGTCGGGCCGCGGCCATGCGCGCTTGCGCGCCGCAGGAATAGAGGTGGAAGAGGGTGTCGAAGCCGATGCCGCCCATGCAGCGAATGCGGGCTTTTTGCTGCGCTTGACCCAAGAACGCCCGTTCGTCACGCTAAAGCTGGCCCTGTCGTTGGATGGGCGCATTGCCACTGCTGGCGGCGAAAGCCGGTGGATCACCGGACCAGAGGCGCGGCGCGCCGTGCATGCGCTGCGCGCCTGCCATGATGCGGTTCTGGTGGGCGGCGGGACCGCGCGGATCGATGATCCCGATCTGACCGTGCGCGATTTGGGCGTAAGCCATCAACCCGTCCGCGTGGTGGCCAGCCACAGCCTGAACCTGAACCCCGACAGCCGTCTTGGCCGCAGCGCGCGCGACTTGCCGGTCTGGCTGCTGCACGCGGCGGGTCTGACCCCGCCAGCGCAGTGGACCGCGACCGGAGCGCGGTTGATCGGCTGCGCCACGCGGGGCGACAGCCTTGACCCGGCTGCGATGATGTCCGCCCTTGCGCAAAACGGTCTGACCCGCGTGCTATGCGAAGGCGGGGGGGCCTTGGCCGCAGGGCTGATCGGTGCCGGGCTTGTCGATGAACTGGTGATCTTTGCCGCAGGCAAGATGATCGGTGCAGATGGCCGCGCGGGGCTGGGGCCGCTGGGCATGGCGCGCTTGGCCGAAGCGCCGCAATTCGAGCTGATGCAAGTGCAGCGGTTGGGCGCGGATCTGTGCCAGACTTGGCGGAGGCGCTGACGCGCCACGGTTTGGTTTTAAGGGGGCTTTGCCGCCGTCACGGGTGCCGCGCGACTCTCTCTCAGGATTTCTGTGCAAGGATGAAGGGGCTTGAGTTTTTTCAGGCCCGGCGGCATGTCAGATATATGGTCGGATTTCGCAGTTTCATGCCTTTGGCGTTGGAGGAAGCGCGCAAGGCCGCCGCGCGCGGCGAAGTCCCCGTAGGTGCGGTGGTGGTTGACGCGTCGGGGCATGTGCTGGCAGCGGAGGGCAACCGCACCCGAGAGCGTCACGACCCCACGGCCCATGCCGAGATGCTGGCCATTCGCGCGGCTTGCGCGCGGTTGGGGCAGGAACGGCTGACCGGCTGCGATCTGTATGTCACGCTAGAGCCTTGTGCAATGTGCGCGCAGGCGGTGGCGCATGCGCGGATAAGGCGGCTTTATTTCGGGGCGGATGACCCTAAATCCGGGGGTGTGCTGCACGGGGCGCGGGTGTTTGCGCATGCGCAATGCCACCACGCGCCAGAGGTCTATGACGGGTTACAGGCGGCTGCCGCCAGAACGCTTCTAATATCGTTTTTTGAACAGTTACGCTGAGGCGAGGATATGTTCGAACAGGTTATAGCCTATTGTGAACGCACCGATTTTTCCTATTGGTCAGAGCCGGTGAATGCCGTCACGAATGCAGCGTTTGTGATAGCGGCAGTCTATGTCTGGCCGCAGACGAAAGGCTTGGTTCTGGGGCGTTTGCTGGCGGTCATTCTTGGGATGATCGGCCTTGGGTCTTACTTATGGCACACGCATGCCACGGGCTGGGCGGGCTTGGCGGATGTGCTTCCGATCTTGCTATTCATCTTGGTCTATATCTTTGCGGCCACGCGGGATTTTCTGGGCGCGTCGGCCTTGGTGGCCGGGATCGTGACATTGGCCTTCTTTCCCTATGCGTTCGGCTTTCGGGCTGTGTTTGGCGGCGTCATTCCGGGGGCGAATGCGCTCTATGCCAGCGTGGCGGTGTTGATCCTGGCCTACGGGCTGTGGTTGCGCCGCAGTCCGACCGGGCGCGGCTTGATGGTTGGCGCGGCGATCTTATGTGCCTCGCTTGGGTTTCGGATGATCGATGACGCGGTTTGCGCCAGCTTTCCCATTGGCAGCCATTTCATGTGGCATATCCTGAACGGGATCATGCTGGGTTGGATGATCCTGGTCTATTGCCGCCACATGCGCGCGGCCCCGCTTGCACCCCGCGTGCCATCTGGGTAAACCCGCCCAAAACCCTGTCCTGCGGAGGGCGTATGTCCGAGATTGACAATGAAACGGCGCGCAAGGTTGCGAAACTGTCGCGTATTGCGGTGCCTGAAAGCGAATTGCCTGCCTTGGCCAGTGACCTGAGCCGGATTCTGACATTCATGGAAGAATTGAACGAGGTCGATGTCGAAGGGGTCGAGCCGATGACCTCTGTCACGCCAATGCGCCTGCCACGCCGCAAGGACGGGGTGACGGACGGCGATTACCAGAACAGGATTTTGTCCAACGCGCCCGATGCGCGCGAAGGCTTCTTTGCGGTGCCGAAGGTGGTGGAATGAGCGATCTGAACAAGCTGACGCTGGCTGAAGCGCGCGACCGTCTGCGCACAGGCGATGTGACATCTGTGGCACTGACCGAAGCCTGCCTTGGCGCGATTGACGCCGCCGGGGCGCTAAACGCTTTCGTGCATAACACGCCCGATCTGGCGCTGGACCGCGCGCGCGCCGCCGACGCGCGCTTGGCCCAAGGTGATGCGCCCGCCATGTGCGGCCTTCCTATCGGGATCAAAGACCTGTTCTGCACCGAGGGTGTCGCGTCGCAAGCGGCCAGCCGCATTCTGGACGGTTTTCGCCCCGAATACGAATCCACCGTCAGCGCCAAGTTGCGCGATGCAGGTGCCGTTATGCTGGGCAAGCTGAACATGGACGAATTCGCCATGGGGTCCAGCAATGAAACCAGCGTTTACGGCAATGCGGTGAACCCGTGGAAAGTGGACGACCGCGATCTGACACCGGGCGGGTCGTCGGGCGGTTCTGCGGCGGCGGTGGCAGCGGATCTGTGTTTGGCGGCAACCGGCACCGATACGGGCGGCTCTATCCGCCAGCCCGCAGCATTTACAGGCACCGTGGGGATAAAGCCCACGTATGGGCGGTGCTCGCGTTGGGGGATTGTGGCCTTTGCGTCTAGTCTGGACCAAGCCGGGCCGATGACCAAAACCGCGCGCGACGCTGCCATTATGCTTGAAGCAATGTGCGGGCATGACCCGAAGGATTCCACCAGCGCCGATCTGCCAGTGCCGAATTTCGAGGCGATGCTGACCGGCGATATCCGTGGCAAGACCATCGGCATACCGCGGGAATACCGCATTGACGGGATGCCTGCGGAAATTGCAGCACTCTGGGACAAGGGCGCAGATATGCTGCGCGATGCGGGTGCTAAAGTGGTCGATATCAGCCTGCCGCATACCAAATATGCGCTGCCGGCCTATTATGTCATCGCCCCGGCGGAAGCGTCGTCGAACTTGGCGCGGTATGACGGGGTGCGCTATGGCCACCGCGCCAGCTTGGCAGCGGGCGATGGCATTACAGAAATGTATGAAAAAACCCGCGCAGAGGGCTTTGGCCCAGAGGTGCAGCGCCGCGTTATGATCGGCACCTATGTGTTGTCGGCGGGCTTTTATGACGCGTATTACAACCGCGCGCGCAAGGTTCGCACGCTTATCAAGCGCGATTTCGAGACGGTCTTCGCCGATGGGGTTGACGCGATCTTGACACCGGCCACGCCCTCTGCGGCCTTTGGCTTGGGCGAAATGGCCAATGCGGACCCGGTTCAGATGTATCTGAACGACGTGTTCACCGTGACCGTGAACCTGGCTGGACTGCCGGGGGTATCGGTGCCGGCCGGGTTGGACAGCGCTGGTTTGCCCTTGGGCCTGCAACTGATTGGCCGCCCTTGGGAAGAGGGCGATTTGCTGAACACGGCCCATGTGCTGGAACAGGCGGCAGGCTTTGTGGCCAAACCCGCGAAATGGTGGTAATCTCTCGAAAATTATCGAGCTTCGAGAGTTTCCCCATGCGTGTGTCCATCGCTCTAGCCGCCCTCGTTTTGGTGTCGGCCTGCACATCTTCTGCGCCTTATTCGAATGTGATCGACACTGCTGGCGGCGGTGTGGGCTTTAGCGACTACGCGCAATACATGCGTGCGCAGGAAGAATTGTCGCGCATCCGCCGCGCAGAAGCGACCACCGCGCGCGGCCAGTCGCGCCCGTTTTCGCAGGCCGCGCCCACCGGGTTCCAGCCGCAAGGGTCTGAAACGGCGCAATCGCAGGTGCCGCCGCAATCCGCGCTTGGCCAGCCGGTCGCCACGACGGTGTTGCAACCTCAGACCGTGGCACAACAGCCCCCGGCCCAGAGTTTCGGGACAGGGCAGGCGGTTGCCGCGGCCCCGACCCCGGCTCCGGCCCCACAAGGGGTCAGCACCCAAAGCTTCGAGGCGCAGCCCTTCGGCACGCCGACCCAGAACCGGGTTGTTCGCCGCGATTTCGTCCCTCAGGTGCGCGTGACGGCGGCAGAGGCGCCGGCCGCCAGCGGGCCGAACCTGTTTGTCTACGCGCTCTCGACACGGCATGCTGTTGGCGATGTGCGCTATACCCGTCGCCACCCACTGCGTTGGCGGCGTTGGGAAGCGGCCTGTGCGCAATACCCGCATCAGGATCTGGCGCAGGAAGCGTTCCTTGCCGCAGGCGGACCTGAAAAAGACCCCGAACATATGGACCCGGATGGTGATGGCTATGCCTGCTGGTGGGACCCGGCACCGTTCCGGCAAGCTGCGTCAACCGTGAAGGCGCGCGAATAAGGTGATCTGGCATCCCTCGCCAAATTACGGGCCGCGACGCGATGGGCTGCGCCCGCATATGGTCGTTTTGCATTATACCGCGATGGGCTGTGCACAAGAGGCACTTGATCGCCTGTGCGATCCGGGTGCCGAAGTCTCGGCGCATTACCTGATTGACCGGTGCGGCACCTGCTACCAGATGGTCGCAGAGGATATGCGCGCATGGCATGCCGGGGCAGGGGCTTGGGCTGGACTGCTGGATATCAATTCACGCTCTATTGGGGTGGAATTGGTCAATACCGGGGCAGAACCCTTTCCGTTCCCGCAGATGTGTGCCTTGGCCGCGCTGCTGCGCGACGTGCTGGCGCGATGGGCAATTGCGCCGGTGAATGTGATCGGCCATTCGGACATGGCACCCGACCGCAAGGCAGACCCCGGCCCGCGTTTCGATTGGCGCGCTTTGGCGCGATCAGGAGTCGCGGTCTGGCCCGACGGCGCGGCAGAGGGCAGCGATCTCGACACTAGCCTGACCTGTATCGGCTATCCGCCGGCGCAGACGGTGACGCGGCTTGCTGCCTTTCGCGCGCGGTTCAGGCCGGAAGGGCGTGGGCCCGTTACGGACGCAGATGCACGGCGGGCAGCCTATGTGGCATCAGCCTTTGAAAGGCTGCGCTGCCGCAGTTAGCGCAGGTGGCGCAAGGCCCGTGACAATTCGTCATGCAAGGCCACACGTTCTTCCGGGCTAAGAAACGCACCCAGTTCGACCGCGCGCCCACCCCCATCCAGCGTCAGGTAGTTTTCAACCGGACCGCCCTTTTCCAAAAGTGACAGCCGCACCCAATAGGGATTGGCTTGCCAATGCTGTTCAGGTTTGCGCGGGTTGGTGCGCGTGATTGCTATCATGTCGCGGGTCAGGCGCAGTTCTTCGCGTAGGCTTAGGCGTTCGCGCCCGTTGCGTTGCAGCGCATACCACAAGCCCCAAAGCGCCAGCCCGGCAAAAGGGATCAGCCCCCATAGCACCGGCGTTCCCAGCACCCCGATCAGCGGCAGCGCCAGAAGCCCCGCGCATAGCCCGATGATGGCAACAAAGCCTTCGGCCCCCATGGACAGATGCGGCGACAGCACCAGCAGATATTCCGCCCCATCCGATTGCGCCACGGCAAAGGCCCCGGGCGGGGTGCCCGAGGCCTTTGGGGATATCGTCCAGAATGCTGGCATGGTCAGGCAAGCTTAATGGGCGGCTTGCTTGTCCCAGTCCTCGCGCTTGGGCAGCTGCTCGAACGTATGCTCGGGCGGCGGCGAGGGCAGGGTCCATTCCAGCGTGTCGGCGTGTTCGTTCCAGTAGTTGTTCTGGGTCACGCGGGCCCCGCGCGTCAGGGTGTAGAAAATGACCCCAATGAAGAACAGGAAGGACCCGAAGCTGATGAACGCCCCGATCGAGCTGACATAGTTCCAAAGCGCAAAGGCTTCGGGGTAGTCAATGTAGCGGCGCGGCATGCCCTGACGGCCCAAGAAGTGCTGCGGGAAGAAGGTCAGGTTGGCGCCGATGAACATCAGCCAGAAATGGGTTTTGCCGGCCCATTCCGGGTATTGGCGGCCCGACATCTTGCCGATCCAGAAATAGATCCCCGCGAACAGCGCAAAGACAGCGCCCAGCGACATCACATAGTGGAAATGCGCCACCACATAGTAAGTGTCGTGATAGACCCGGTCGATGGGTGCCTGCGACAGCACCACGCCGGTCACACCGCCCACGGTGAACAGGAACAGGAAGCCGAAGGCCCAGAGCATCGGGGTTTCAAAGCTGACAGAGCCTTTCCACATGGTCGCGATCCAAGAGAAGATCTTGATCCCCGTGGGCACCGCGATCGTCATCGTGGCCAGCATGAAATAGGTCTGCTGGGTCAGCGACATGCCGACCGTATACATGTGGTGCGCCCAGACGATGAAGCCCAGAACACCGATGGCGATCATGGCCCAGACCATCGGCATGTAGCCAAAGACCGGCTTGCGCGAGAAGGTTGCGATCACATGGCTGATAATACCGAAGCCGGGCAGGATGATGATATACACTTCCGGATGACCGAAGAACCACAAGATGTGTTGATACAGCACCGGGTCGCCGCCGCCCGACGGGTCGAAAAAGGCGGTGCCGAAGTTCCGGTCGGTCAGCAGCATCGTGATAGCCCCTGCCAGAACCGGCAGCGCCAGAAGGATCATCCATGCGGTGATGAAGATCGACCATGCAAACAGCGGCACTTTGAACAGGGTCATCCCCGGCGCACGCATGTTCAGGAAGGTGGTGATGATGTTGATCGCGCCAAGGATGGAGGACGCGCCCGACACATGGACCGCGAAAATCGCAAGGTCCATCGAATAGCCTGCTTCGTTGGTCGAAAGCGGCGGATAAAGAACCCAACCCACGCCAGAACCAAGCTGGCCATTGCCACCGGGCGACAGGACCGAGGCCACAGCCAGCGCAGAGCCCGCCACGAACAGCCAGTAGGACAGGTTGTTCAGGCGCGGAAATGCCATGTCCGGCGCGCCGATCTGCAAGGGCATGAAATAGTTGCCAAAGCCCCCGAACAGCGCCGGGATCAGCACGAAGAACATCATCAGGATACCATGCGCCGTGATCAGCACGTTCCAGATATGCCCGTTCGGCGTGCAATCTTCCTGTGCGATTAGGCTGGCGCCTTCCATGCACATGTATTGCACGCCCGGTTCCATCAGTTCCATGCGCATGTAGACCGTGAAGGCTACCGCGATGAACCCGACAATCCCGGAGGTGAACAGGTAAAGGATACCGATATCCTTGTGGTTGGTGGACATGAACCAACGGGTAAAGAACGAGCGGTTGTCCTCGTGCCCGTGGTCATGGGTGGCTGCGTCGGCCATTGGCTACTCCAGTTCCCGTTTCCTGCCGCGCTTTTTGGCGGCTCGTTTCAGGTGCACCCGGCGAAAGCCGCGCGCCCGATTCCCTTCCATGCAGCCTAAACGGCATGGCACGGCATACTATGCTTTTAGAATGTCTGTTTTCGTGTGGCAACGAACGAAGTGACGCATATTCAATTTTTTTGATCTACATCAAGGCACCTGCCTGCCGCGGTGCAGCACAGGGCCGGTCTTTGGTCGAATCAGGGGTGGAACGTGGCGTTGAAACTGCGCTTCAAGGCGCTGTCCAGATCATCCATTGTGACCGGCAAACCCATATCGACAAGGCTGGTCACGCCATGCCCGCGAATGCCGCAAGGCACGATGCCGTCAAAATGCGACAGGTCCGGTTCCACGTTGATTGAAAGGCCATGAAAGCTGACCCAACGCCGCAGGCGAATGCCAATCGCGGCGATCTTGTCGTCGCGCGGGCTGCCATCGGGCAGGGGGGCCTTGTCGGGCCGTTCTATCCACACGCCCACTCGGCCGGGGCGAATATGGCCGGTCAGACCGAATTCGGCCAAGGTGGCGATGACCCACGCCTCTAGGTCGCGCACGAAGCAGCGCACGTCGCGCCCGCGCTTGCCCACGTCCAGCATGACATAGACCACCCGCTGACCGGGGCCGTGATAAGTGTATTGCCCGCCGCGTTTGGACGGGTAGACCGGGAAGCGGTCAGCTTGCGTCAGATCCTCGGGCTTGGCGCTGGTCCCGGCGGTGTAAAGCGGGGGGTGTTCGACCAGCCAGATGCATTCCGCGGCTTCGCCACGGGCGATGGCTTCGGCGCGGTCCTCCATGAAGGCGCAGGCGTCGGCGTAGTCGGTCAGCCCGTCCGATGTGATCCAGTCCACCATTGCGTTACCGGGGCAGAAGCCCCGCCTCCTTCACCTTGGGCAGGTTGGCCCGGCTGACGGGTATTTCCACGCCCGACGTCAGCGTCAGGATGGCCCGGTCGCCGTCGCGTCGGGCCGCGCGCACCGCGCTGAACGCCACCCAATGCGAACGATGCACCTGCGCGCCGGGCAGATCGCCGGTCTCTTTCATGGCATCGGACAGGCGCATCAGCACCATGTCCGTGCCTTTCGCGGTATGCACCCGCACATAATGATCCTCGACCGACAGGGCCAGCAGCGCGCCCCGTTTTTCCAGCGGCACACGCTGCAAAATCGCGGGGGGCACTGGTGGCGCGGGGGCGGCACTTGTTTGCTGGCGCATGATGTAGCTGATGGCCAGTGTCACCACCATTGCCACCCCGGCCACGTTCAGCACAAAGCCCGGCAGGTCCGTCGGTGCCGGAACAAACCCAAGCGTGACCGCGTTCAGGGCCAGCACGACGCCCGCCACCGCAAGCCCTGCGGCCAACCCGGCCAATGCCATCCGCAGCGCCAAAAGCGTGGGCGGCAGAACTGCGCGCAGCAGCGTAACCACCAGACTGCCGCTGCCATAGGTCGCAAACACGATCAGTGCCCAATAGCCCGCGCGGGGCAGGGGGGCCAGCAGATCGGATGTGCCGTATGGACCGACCAAAGCCAGAATCAGTGCAACAGCCCCCAAGGCCACAAGCGTGGCTGGCTGGCGGATATGGCCGCGCCATTCACGAAGCGCGGATTGCGGGCCTGCGTCATTCACGAAGTGATCCCTGTGGCTGCCGAATGCGGGCTTTAGCGGGGGGCATCCCTTTGGCAGGTCATAGCGCAGCGAAACTGAAACGCCAATTCCCAACGCCCCAACCACGGAAACTGATATGAGCATGTCCCCCATCCTTAGCGCCGCACCGATCATCCAACTGCATGTTGCCGCTGCGGTTGTGGCCATCCTGCTTGGCCCGCTGGCCCTGTATTGGCGCCAAGGCACAAGGCTGCACAAGACCGCCGGGTATATCTGGGCCTGCGCCATGGCCGTGCTGGCGTTGTCATCTTTCGGCATCCACAGCTTTGCGGTGATCGGCCCCTTCAGCCCGCTGCACGGGCTTGCGCTCTTTACTCTGTGGTCGCTTTACGAAGGCATCCGCCGCGCCCAAGCCGGAGAGATCGCGATACATCGACGCGTGTTTCGCAGCTTGTACTGGTTCGGCGTCATGATTGCGGGCCTGTTCAATTTTCTGCCGGGGCGGACCATAAACCGCGCCCTGCTGCCAGAGTCGCCAGAGCTTGGCTACGCCCTGATCGCTTTGGGCTTGGCGGTAGCGGCCGTCGCCGTGATCCGCCCTTATGCCGGTCGTCTACGGCGGCTTGTTACGATCTGGTCCTGATCCGTGCAGGCATGTTGAACTTTTCGTTACCTGCTCTGCGAAACCTGAGGTATTCTGACTGAGTCCTTTTTCTGGAGAAGTCAAATGATTGCTAAATTCAGCGTAGTTGCAGTTCTCTCTTTCAGTGTCGCGGCCTTTCCCATGCAACAAGCGCGCGCGCAGGACGGGATTGTGGGCGGCATCATTGGCGGCATCATCGGCGGCGCAATCGCCAATGGGCAGCGCAGTTCGCAACCTCAGCGCGTTGTGCGGTCTTCGGGCGTCAGTTCCGCGCAGCGCGAGCAGAACCGTTCGGTGCAGACCGCGCTCAACCATTTCGGATGGAATGTGGGCGGCGCGGATGGTGTTCTGGGGCGCAGATCGCGCGAGGGTATTTCGCAGTATCAGGTCTTTGCAGGCTTTTCCGGAACCGGCACGCTAAGCGATTTCGAACGCAATATTCTTTTGACCGCCCATCAGCGCGCCATCATGGGCGGACCGCAGGTGGCGCAGACAGTGTCTAGCCACCCTCAGGGGATGCGCGGGATGATCTTGGTTGTGCGCGACGAGATGTCGGGCCGCAGCCCGGCGCGCAGTGCTGGCAATTACGGCCTGCCCGGGCCTGTGGCCGCAGCGGTTGATGAAATCGCAGCCTCTTCCGATCCCAATGCCGAACAGCTTGTGCAGCGCGCGGGTTTTGTCCAACTGGCCGATATGAACGGCGACGGGCGCACGGATTACATTCTTGATACATCCGTGACCGGATCTGCGTTCTGGTGCTCTGCGCAGGCTTGCACCGTGCAGGCCTTCTTGTCCACGCCGGACGGATATGTGCGCAATGACTTCCAAGCGTTCAACGTGACCCCGGCCATGTTCACTTGCACGCGCGGCACTTGTGAATTGAACGACACAAACGCGCCCGTCAGCGTTGCTGCGCCTGCCGCCCCCGAGCAGCCATCGCCCACGACAGAAGTGGCGCTTTCGGTGCCTTCTGCGCAACCGGCAGCACGCAACCCCGGCACTCAGGCCGCTGGCACCGCAGAAGTTCCGAATTTTTTCGGCGGCGGTCAGGCCACGCGGTCGCTTGCCTCGCATTGCAACAAGGTCAATCTGTTGACCAGCGCCAATGGCGGTTTCACCACGCTGGAAACGATGAACGACCGCGCCGTCGTGATCGCAGAACAGTTCTGTCTGGCCCGCACCTACGCAATGGCAGATGGTGAAACCCTGATTGCCAAGGTGCAGGGCGCCACGCCCGATCAGATTGCCGCACAATGCGCCGGTTTCGCGCCCAGCCTGCAACCTCATGTTTCTGCGTTGTCGGTCAAGCCGCGTGACGAGGTGATGCGCGATGTGGGGGCCTTCATCCTGCAAACCGGCATGAACCCGGAGCAGCTTGGCGCGACGGCCCGCATCTGTCTGGCCGTGGGGTATAAACAGGATGACATGGTGCTTGCCATCGGGTCTGGCCTGTTGCTGGTCGCGATGGGGGAGCGCGCTTATGGCGAATTGATGGGCCATCACCTGACCGAAGGTTTTGGCGCCACGCAGCGTGATGATCTTTCGCTGGCATGGTATGAATTCGGGCTGGACCCGGCCAAAACCGCCGTTTTCGCGCCCATGCAGCCGGAACGTGACGACCTGCTGCGCGCCGCGGTGTTCGAGCCAGAGTCCGGGGAGGCCGAGAAAGCCGGAAGCACCGCCTTGCCCGTGTTCAGCTTGCAATAAAGCGCGGTCATCCGTCGTTGCACCGCAAGCGCGCCCCAACCGGGCGCGCTTTTTCATGTCCCGCCCGCCAGTGGCTTTTTTCCTCTTTTCAACTAGCCGCGAAATGAGTATCAGGCCGCATACCAACCACGTGCGGTCGTGGCGGAATTGGTAGACGCGCAGCGTTGAGGTCGCTGTGGGGTAACTCCCGTGGAAGTTCGAGTCTTCTCGACCGCACCATTCATTCCTTCATGTTCAGCGTGAAATGCAATGTCAGGCTATGACATGGCCCTGTTGCTGGCGTATGGCCCGTGGCCGCGCATAGAAAAAGGCGCGTCGGGTGACGCGCCTTTCGGGTCGTTCCGCGTGTGCTTACTGCGGTGTCAGGCCCCGCATCCGCTCGCCCCGCCGGCGCAACAGTTCGACCACTGTCAGCAGCGCGATAGAGATCAGCACAAGGATTGTCGCCACGGCCAGAATGGTGGGGCTGATATCTTCGCGGATGCCAGACCACATTTCGCGCGGGATGGTGCGTTGCTCTACCCCGGCGACGAACAGCACGACGACGATTTCATCGAAAGAGGTGATGAAGGCGAACAGCGCCCCCGAAATGACGCCCGGCAAAATCAGCGGCATCGTGATCTTGAAGAAATTCGTCGCGGGCGATGCCCCCAGATTGGCTGCCGCACGGGTTAGCGACTGGTCAAAACCCACCAGCGTGGCCGTCACCGTGATGACCACGAAGGGCGTGCCAAGTGCCGCATGGGCCAACACAACGCCGAAAAACGTCTGCGAGATGTTGATTTGCGAGAAGAAGAAGAACATGCCTGCCGCCGAAATAATCAGCGGCACGATCATGGGCGAAATCAGGATGCCCATGATAAGCCCTTTGGCGGGCATTTCGGCGCGCGACAGGCCAAGCGCCGCCAGCGTGCCCAAACTGGTCGACAGGATCGTTGCCGCAATCCCGATGGCAAAGGAATTGCGGATCGACCGCATCCAGCCTTCATCGCCCAAGAAATCCTGATACCAGCGCAGGGAATAGCCTTCGGGGTTCAGGGTCAGCATTTCACGGGTGAAGGTGAAGTAGGGCTGCGCATTGAAGCTGAGCGGGATCATGATCAGGATCGGCGCCAGCAGGAAGAAGAAGATCGCAAAGCAGATCACGCGGAAGGCGTAATGCCAGACCTTGTCCTTGGTGGTGTAATAGGCCGGAAGTGACATGCGCGCCCCCTTATCCGAATTTCAGGCTGTCGGTGCCGACAAGCTTGTTGAACAGCCAATACAGGATCAGCACACTGACCAGCAGCATAGACCCAAGCGCCGCCGCCAGACCCCAGTTCAAGGACGACTGGATATGGCGTGCGATTTCATTAGAGATCATGCGCCCATCTTGCCCACCCACCAGCGCGGGCGTGATGTAATAGCCAATAGAGATGATGAACACCAGCACACCGCCTGCGGCGATACCCGGCAGCGTCTGCGGGAAATAGACCCGGCGGAACGCGGTCCAAGGTGTGGCCCCAAGGCTCTTGGCGGCGCGTGTATAGCTGGGCGGGATGGTTTTCATCACCGAATATAGCGGCAGCACCATGAAGGGCAGCAGGATATGCGTCATGGCAATGATCGTGCCGGTTTGGTTATAGATCATGCTCAGGCGCTCTTCGTCGCCGATCAACCCAAGCGCGACCAGCATCTCGTTGATAACCCCTTGCCCCTGAAGCAGGACAATCCACGCACTTGTGCGCACCAAGAGCGACGTCCAGAAGGGCAGCAGCACCGCGATCATCAGCAGGTTTGCTTTGCTCATCGGCAAGCTGGACAGGTAATAGGCAATCGGAAAACCCAGCGCGAAAGTCATGAAGGTGATGACCATGCTCAACCAGAAAGTACGCCCGAACAAGGACACATAGATCTGTCGGTTCTCTGGCACCGACACGATCTCGCCCTCGGCATTGTATTCGCGGTCAAGTGCTGCCACGTAATAGGATGCGGTCAAAGGCCGACCTTCGCGCTGGATGATCTGCCAGATTGTCGTGTCATTCCACAAACGGTGCGCATCCATGAAGGCCTCTTTGTAGGGGGCCTCGAACTCGTCCACCGTGCGGGCCGTGCGCGAGATTGCGCCGCGGGCCGCTGAAATTTCGTAGTTCAGCCGCACGGCAAGCGGGCCGATCTTTTGCTCGCGGCGCGGAAGCTCTTTATCCGCCATCATGTCCCGGTAAAGCGCGGCGTAGACGTCCTCGCCGGGCAGGTCTTGCCCGTCCCAGCTTTCCAAGGCTTCAAGGGTCTGCGGCAGGGCATTGACCACGGCTGGATTGTCGACCGAACGCATCATCATTTGCATGATGGGATAGGCGAAGAAAATCAGGATGAAGGCCAGAAGCGGCGCGACAAGTCCAAATGCTGTCAGCTTGCGGCGGCGGTTTGCGCGTTCCAGCGCGGCGCGCAGCGGGCGGCCATCCGAGGTCAGCAACCGTCCCTTGCTGTCTGTTTCATTACCGATTGCGACGTCACTGCCCGATGCGTCAGACATTGCCATGGCTTCATCCTTCAGGAAATTCCGGGGGTGCCAAAAGGCCCAAAAAGGGGCGCGCATTGGCCGCGCGCCCCGATATGGAGTTCAGATTACTGAAGCATCCAGTTTGCGAAACGCTCGCGCAGCTCGTCGCCATAATCGGCCCAGAAGTCGTTATCCAGAACGATGGGGGCGAAGTAGTTGTCCGGCGCGGTCGGCATATGCGGCGCCATGTCGATGCCCAGATCGGCATGCTGACCCACCAGTGCCGCGGACGAAGCGCGCGCCGGGCCATAGCTGATGAACTTGGCTTGGTCTGCAAGACGCTGCGTGTCGGTTGCGAACATCAGGTAGTCCATGACCGCATCGACATTCGGACCGTCGGCCGGCACGACCCAGCCGTCCCATTCCACGATCTGGCCGTCCCAGACGATTGCGGCATCCATGCCTTCGACCTCGATCGCATCGAACATGCGGCCGTTATAGCCGGTTGCAAACGCGACTTCGCCATCTGCCAGAAGCTGCGGTGCCTGCGCGCCTTCAGTCCAGAAGATGATCTCATCCTTGATGGTGTCGAGCTTGGCGAAAGCGCGGTCTACGCCTTCGGGCGTTGCAAGCACGTCATAGATGTCTTCGGGTGCCACGCCATCGGCATAGAGCGCCCATTCCAGATTGGTGCCGGGACGGTCTTGCAGCGCGCGCTTGCCGGGGAAGTTTTCAAGGTCGAACAGATCCTCGATCGAGTCGGGCTGTTCCCCTTCGAAAGCACCGGGGCGCACGGCCAGAATGGTCGAATACACGATCTGCGGGATGAAGCAGTCACCAAGGCTGCCCGGCAGGAAATCTTCGGTTGCGGGGGTGCCGTCGGGCGCGGCGGCCAGCATCTCGTCATGGTCGATTTCGAGGATGATGCCTTCGTCACAGGCAAGCTGTGCGTCAGACGGCAGCATGTCGACCAGATCCCAGGTCACGTTGCCTGCCTGGCTTTGGGCGCGCAGACCGGCCAAAGCGTTTGCCGAGCCATCGTCATTGATGATGGTGACATGCGGGTTTTCGGCCATGTAGGGCTCGTGATAGGCGCGCTGCTGGCTTTCGGTATAGGCCCCGCCCCAAGACACGACGGTCAAAGAAATGGGATCTTGCGCCGCAGCACTCAGCGCGATGACACTTGCCGCAGAACTCAGCGCGATCAACTTCAATGTTCTAGTCATTCTTAACCTCCTAGGTTGTTTTGATACCGGGTTGTGCCGGTATGCTTTGTTGCGTGCCCGTCCCTCGGGTCATGCAATTATTGGCCGGGCCGGATCAGCTATGATCCAGCGCGCGACAATCTTTCGGCAACCAGCCGATTTCGATCATGTCACCCGGTTTGTGGCGCACTTGGTCGGGCGCGTTGCGGGTTTTCATGATGAAATTCTCGTTTCCGGCCACTTTCAGGCGGGTGCGGAACACGTCGCCCATGTAGATGAATTCTTTCACCTCGGCCTTGATGGTATGCGCCCCTTCTTTCAGGCGGTCTTTGTTCGCCTCGACCCGCTCGGGCCGGATAGACACGCGGGTGCGCTCACCCACTTTTTCGACATTGACGGGTTTGGCGTCGATCAGATCACCGCTATCCAGCTGGATGACGCATTCCTCGCCCTTGATCTCTTTCACAACGCCGTCCAAGGTGTTGTTTTCGCCGATAAACTGCGCCACGAAGCTGTTCTTCGGCTCTTCATACAGCACATCGGGCGGATCAAGCTGCTGGATGCGCCCGTCATCGAACACGGCCACGTTGTCGGACATTGTCAGGGCTTCGGTTTGGTCATGCGTCACATAGACGGTGGTAATGCCCAGATCATGTGCAAGGCGCGTGATCTCGAATTGCATGTGCTCGCGAAGCTGTTTGTCGAGCGCGCCTAGGGGCTCGTCCATCAGGACCAATTCGGGTTCGAAGACCAAGGCACGGGCCAAGGCGATGCGCTGCTGCTGACCGCCCGAAAGCTGCGCCGGGCGGCGGCTGATAAAGCCGCCCATTTGCACCATATCCAGCGCGCGCTTGATCTTGCGCTCGCGATCGGATTTGCCCATGCCACGCACTTCCAGCGGGAAGGACAGGTTTTCGCCCACGGTCATGTGCGGGAACAACGCGTAATTCTGGAACACCATGCCGATGCCGCGTTTATGCGGTGGGACCGAGTTGATCGGCTTGCCATCCAGCATGATTTCGCCGTTGGTGGCGGTCTCGAAGCCGGCCAGCATCATCAGGCAGGTCGTCTTTCCAGACCCGGACGGCCCCAGCATTGTCAGAAACTCGCCCTTGCCGACCGAGAGGTTCAGATCCTTGACGACAAGTGTTTCGCCATCGTAACTTTTTTGAACTTTGTCGAATACGACGAAGCCATCCTGCGATGCAGATGCGCTCACGCTTATCTCCCTGTGTGGACCGGCGGTAATCCGCTCTCTTCCTTATTCGAATAAAACGAACCGGGTTTAGCATTGCAACCGATAACTTGAAATTGGTGGCTATCGCTTGGTTTTCGGTCTGTTGTTCTGTATGTTATGAGCAATAGGGCCAAATGGACTGCAAAAAGCGACCTTTTTGAAAGAAAAGCGTCATACGAAATTGTCATTTGACCGAGTCGCGTACCCACTGTGGCGCGCGATTGCGCTTATAGTGCCACCGCCAAGAGCAGGCGCGCCCGGCCAATCAGATGGCCGGGCACAGACTGCGACGCGGGTTAAAGGCCCTTTGCGCGGTAGCTGTCCGCGACCCGCGTGATCGACACGATAAAGGCCGCCGTGCGCAAATCTGTCACGTCCTTTCGGCGGTGCCATTCTTCCGAAATTGCCTGATAAGCGGTGCGCATCGTGTCATCCAAGCCCGAGCGCACGAGTTGTATTTCATCCGCACCTTGCAGGTATTTCTTCTTGAAATCGGGCGCCAATTCCCAACCTAAACCCTTGTCAGCGGAAAGACGTTCCAATTCGCGCACAAGCGCCATGGCATGGGCTTCCTCGTTGCGGCGCTGCATGCGCCCGAAGCGGATATGCGACAGGTTCTTGACCCATTCGAAATAGGACACTGTCACGCCGCCGGCATTCGCATAAAGGTCAGGGATGATGACGACACCCTTTTCGCGCAGGATTTCGTCACCCCCTGCCGTGATCGGGCCATTCGCGGCTTCGATAATCAGGGGCGCGCGAATACGGTCGGCATTGCCACGGTTTATGACCCCTTCCAGCGCCGCTGGGATCAGGATGTCGCAATCCCGTTCCAGCACCGCCGCGCCGGTTTCGGTGTACTCGCCACCGGGGAACCCTTTGACCCCGCCATGCTGGCCGATCCAGTCGCGCACCGCGTCCGGGTCCAGCCCGCTGTCGTTAAGGATAGCGCCGTCGCGTTCGATGATAGCGGTGATGCGCGCGTCATCTTCTTCGCGCAGGAACTTGGCGGCGTGATAGCCCACATTGCCCAAGCCCTGAACAATAACGCGCTTGCCCGCAAGGGTGCCGGTTAGCCCGGCCTTGGCCATGTCGTCGGGATGGCGGAAGAATTCGCGCAAGGCATATTGCACGCCGCGCCCCGTCGCTTCGACCCGGCCCTTAATGCCGCCCGAATTCAGCGGTTTGCCGGTCACGCAGGCGCGGGCGTTGATGTCGGTCGTGTTCATCCGCGCATATTGGTCGGCGATCCACGCCATCTCGCGTTCGCCCGTGCCCATGTCGGGGGCAGGGACGTTCTGCGCCGGGTGGATCAGGTCGCGCTTGGCCAGTTCATAGGCGAAGCGGCGGGTGATCTGTTCCAGCTCATGTTCCTCGTATTTGCGCGGGTCAATGCACAGCCCGCCTTTCGACCCGCCGAACGGCGTTTCCACAAGCGCACATTTATAGGTCATCAGGGCGGCCAGCGCCTCTACCTCGTTCTGGTCCACCTCTGGCGCGTAGCGGATGCCGCCCTTTACGGGTTCCATATGTTCGGAATGCACCGCGCGATAGCCCACGAAGGTTTCGATCTTGCCGCGCAACCGCACGCCGAAGCGCACCGTGTAGGTCGAATTGCAGATCTGGATCTTGTCTGCCAGCCCCGGCGGCAGGTCGAGATAGCCAACCGCGCGGCGGAACATGATATCCACATTCTCGCGAAAGCCGGGTTCTGTCACATCGCGCATGAAATCCTCCCAAGAGTGACGCGAATTCTGCGTCAATTTGCTACATTGATTCCAAGACTATCAGGTCTGCCGTGGGTTGAAACCCCGCCATGACCTGCTTTTAGCTTCTTGCGACGCATTCTGGTTCCATAGACCTGTTTCATTAAAATTTGCCTTAATTTGGCCACGAACCCGCGTCCTTCCGCCAAAAAAAAGCCATCTGACAGGCGTAGTGACACCAAGAGGTTGCTGCTTACTGCCCGTCTGTGCGCTGCGGGCAGTTGCGGCGTTCAAGAGGTGTAAGTGATGAACAAGTATACGCGTTTCAAAGGGCCAATGCGCAAGGCGCTGTCACGGATGGCCCAAACATATATCCGCACAGAAGATGGCACGATCGTGGTCTTTGGCCTGATTATCTTTGTGCTGATGCTGATGGTCAGCGGTATGGCCGTGGATATGATGCGCTATGAAAGCGAACGGGTGCGGCTGCAAGGCACGTCGGACCGTGCGGTATTGGCTGCGACCTCTTTGAAGAACAGCAATGCCAGTATGACACCGGAAGAACTTGTGCAGGCCTATTTCGATGCCGAGGGGCTGGGCGAATTTGCGTCTGGCAACATTGAAGTGTCCGGCACGCCAGAAACCGGACGCACGGTGCGGGTGACCCCGTCGGCGCAGATGGATACGATGTTCTTGCGCATGTCGGCGGTCGATCATCTGGATATGATCGCCCCGGCGGCTGCGGTCGAAGGCACGGGCATTGCAACGAAGATCGAAATTGTCATGGTGCTGGATGCGTCCGGGTCCATGGGGTCGTACACGTCCACCGGCAACACCCGGCTGGAAGAGATGAAACTGGCTGCAAAATCCTTCGCGGACGAAATTCTGACCAATAACGACCCGGAAAACGTGTCTATATCGCTTGTCACCTACGATTCGTGGGTGCTGCCCACGACGGGGATGCTGAACCACATGCTGGATGTCAGCGGCACCGGCGCCTGTCTGGAATTCGACGACTGGGCAGATGTGCGCGCGGGCAACGGACCGCCAGCGCATAGCAATGCCGGTGGCAATGGCAATGGCGGCATGTCGGGCAACGGAAATGGGCCGCCATGGGCAACGGTCGGACGGAACAGTACCAACGCTCCCGCCTCGCGCCGGCACTGCTCGACCGACCCGACCTTTGAGATCAAGCCGATGATGAACGATCTTGTCACGTTCGAGCAGAATATCGATTCGATCACCACGCGCGGCACCACGTCCATCGACCTTGGCGCGCGTTTCGGGGCGATGATGCTGGACCCGGACATGCGCGGCTTCATCGACTCGCTGATCGATGACGGAACCTTGCCAGAGGCCATGCGGGGCCGCCCCTTCGACTGGGATGAACCGGGCGTGCAACGGGTGATGGTGCTGCTGACCGATGGCGAAAATTGCTGCGGGTCGCGGTTCAGCACCCCTGTTCAGGACGACAATACTCTGGCGGTCTGTCAGGGGATGCGCGCCAATGACGTGACGGTCTATACCGTGTCCTTCGACGCCCCAGCCGGCGCGATCGACCTGCTGTCGCAATGCGCATCCTCGCCCAACCATTTCTTCAACTCTGGCGGTGACGCGCTGGTGACGGCGTTCGACGCGATTGCCACGAATGTGCAGGTGCAGGCGCTGCGCCTGACAGAGTAGCCGATGCACCGGGTGCGATGGGTTACGGCCTGCCGCGCCAAAACCGTCGCTTCATGCCACGGTGCTTTCCGAAATTTGCCGCAATTTCTTGCAATGCTGGCTTGTGCCTTTTTGGGCTGATGCATGGAATGAACGGATTGGATTATGAGTATCGCGTTGAAATCACTTCGTAATTGGGCATTCAGGCAGGATGGTGCCGTCACGGCCGAATTCGTGATTGCCGTGCCGTTTATTCTGAGCCTGTTCTTCGCTTCGGTCGATGTTGGCATTTCCATGTTGCGGCAGGTCATGCTGGACCGCGCCATGGACCTTGCGGTGCGCGAGGTGCGGCTTGGGCGCGTGCCCAGTGATGGTTCGGTCACGATGGCGCAGCTTATCTGCGCCCGCACGGCGCTGTTGCCCGATTGCATAAACAATATCACGGTCGAAATGCAGCCCGTCGATACGCAGGATTTCACCGGGCTGACCCCGGCGGTGCAATGCGTGAACCGGGAACTGGACCTGACGCCTGCCGTTACCTTCAATGTCGGGGCTGGGGCGAACGCACAGGAATTGATGCTGATCCGCACCTGCGTCGCGGCCGAGCCCCTGATCCGGATGACCGGGTTCTTCACGTCCATGCCGATCAATTCAGAGGGCCAGTATGTTGTTGTTTCAAGGGGGGTATTTGTAAATGAGCCGAGTTAAGAGTTTCACCCGCCTTCTGCGCGATTTCGCGACTGACGCGCGGGCAGCCGTCACCGTTGAAATGGTGCTGATCCTGCCGCTGCTGATCTGGGCCTTTTTCGCCACGATGATCTTCAACGATGCCTACCGCGTCCGCACATTGGCGCAATCCGCGGCGCTGCATGTGGCCGATGCGATCTCGCGCAGCACGACCATTCTGACAGAGGATTATCTGGAAGGCATGAACGATGTTTATGACTTCCTGCTTGCAGAGCAGCAGACCTCTCGCTTGCGGATTACCTCTGTGGCTTGGGATCGCGATGCCGACCGCCCGATGGTGCTTTGGTCCCACGGCACGCGCGGCATGAACCCATTGCCAGAGAACGCATTTGAACTGCTGGCCTCTGACGATCTTGGTGTGCTGCGCGAATTGATGGATGGCGAGGACGGCACCGATCTGATCGCGGGTTTTACGCAAATGCCCAATGTCGATCTGCACAATCGTATTCCGCCCGTTATGCCGGGCGAAGCGCTGATCTTGGTCGAAAGCTTTACCATGTGGGAAACGCCGCTACGCGGGGTATTCTTGGGGTTCGACATTCTGGACGATACGCGTCTTAGCCCGATTGCGGTTGTGCGCCCGCGTTTCTCGCCCTTCATCAATTTCGAGGGCGCGATCGTCGCCGCACCGCCCGATGCCAATGAATTCGCAGGTCCGGATGTCGAACCTGGAACCGGCGACGAAGAGGAACCCGAAGAGCCAACAGAGCCGGACGGTGGACTTGTCATCGTGGACAATGATTTTACCACCAACGATACCGATGGTTGGTCCCAGACCACGGTCACGAGCAGCAGTGACGGATCAATCGGTCGTTTCCTTGGGCCATTCGGCGGCGAAACCCATGGCAACCCCGTGACCTTCGAGGTGGACCTTGGCCGCGAGATGGTTGCGGCCCGTATCGAATTCGACCTGTATCTGCTGGACAGTTGGGATGGCTATGATCCGAACTGGTCGCCAGACGGTGGCGAACAGCTTTGGATTGGCGTCGATGGCACCAGCATAGCCGCAGAGGCCTTTCAGGTGAATCCATTGGGGATCATGCGTGCAGCACGCGACACCACAGCGTCCCGCGAAGAGGGAGAGTTCCGCACCAGAATGGAACTGGTCGGCGACAATATGACGATTGGCGGTTCGGGCTGGTCCGATCAGGCATGGCGCGTCACGATCGACATTACCGACCCAAACGAGGTTTTTGACCTTGGCTTCCAGATGCTCAGCGATGAAGCAAGAGACAATGAGAGCTTCGGGATTGACAACTTCCGCATCAGCGCGACTGCGGGCACGCAAACCCAAGGACACTTCATTCCGTCCCAAACCAAAATCAACACCGACCCGTTCTCTGGGTTTCAGAAGTTTCGGGGCTGCCCAGAGCCAAGGCTTGCCGCGCGCACCCATCATGTAACGCAATCTGCGCTTGAAGCGTCGGGGTCGTCTTTGCGCCACCGGGTTCAGGCTGGGGGCCGTTCGGACCTGACGGCTTGCAATGGCTTCGATCACAACGATTATGGGTATGTAAACGCCAACCCGACCCTGCTTTTCAACTGGGACAACGAAAACCGGTCCGGCCCCGGAAACCGTTTGCGGATTCGAACAGATGACGGGAACAGAGGGTTTACCTGCGACGCAATCCTTGCGGTCAGGGATCCCGGCGGCCAGTGGAACTATAATGGCTGGACCAGTTGGGGTACATTGTTTTTCGACGACTTCAACGCCCGTTTGGACCTAGAGAATGCACAAAGCGGCACCTATCAGGTCTATGTCGGAAACTGGTATCGTGGAAACTGCCAGACCGACATTATCTTCGAGAGATATTGACGGGCTGCCCTGACGTCTGCCTGCGGGCGCAAGCATCATCGCCTTGCGCCCTGCACATGTCCGGGGCTAAGCTGCGCTTGGTAATGTCTGGGGATCAGTTTATGCGCCGCGCCATTTTGTCTTGCTGCCTGATTGCCGGGCTTGCGGCCTGCATGGCCAGTCCGGACCTGCCGCCCGCTGACCGCCAAGCCCGTGGAGAGGTGCCGCGCCTTGTGCCGATCTCGGGCCTGCTGGCGCAATCATCGGCGCAGGGCGATGCGCCCGAAACCGAGTTTGCCGCCTCTCCCGCTGCGCGGGCGGAAAGGTTGCGGGCCCGCGCGGCGCAGTTGCGCGGACCGGTCATCGCCTCTGGGGATCGGGCGCGGCTGTTGGCCTCTGACAGCCGGCTGCGCTAATGCAGGTTGCGCAATGCCGAGGCCGTGCGACAGGTGCTAGTGCCCGATCTCTGCCAAAGCGCGGGCCTCTTCAGGGCGCAGGTCATGGCGGCGGATTTGTGCGGTATGAATGGAAAACACCACTGCGCGGCTGAGCGGCAAACGCAGCAGGCATTGCCGCTCCGAGCGCACAAAATCGCCATCGTCACGCTTGTCCTTGGGCGCGAATTCCGGGCGCGGCTGATACAGCGCGGGGTTCGTGTAGCGCAGCAGGTTCGCGCGCCATAGCGGCTGTTCGGGGCGGATCGCATCGAACATGCGCTGCACGCGAGCACCCATCTGCGCGTCATAGCTGGCCACCGGGGCATGAATGCGCAGCAAGGGTTTGCCCAGCTTGTCGGCAAGGGTCCAACTGGACGGAAAACACAGCACCGCCCCGGTCAGCACATGTTCATCCGACCCTTGGGGTTTTTGCAGAATGCAGAAATCTTCCTGCACCAGCAGCCCAAGGCTACGCAGCGGGCGCGCGCGGTCCAAGGCAACGACGCGGCCATCGGGGCAGGTGACATGGGTTTGCGTGACGTCAAAGCCCAGTTCGGGCAGGTCGTGCAACACGGCCTCCAGCAATTCGGCCGCCGCTGTCTGCGCCTGCGGCAAGCAAGCCAGAACGTCGCCCGCCCGGTCGTCCAGCAGCCGCGCGCGCTCTGACATCTGGGCTGCGTAGGCGTCCGAGATCAGCAGCCAATCTGCGCGCGCCAGCGGCATCACACCGGGCAGGCGGCGGCGGGTGGGGTCCACCCATGGGGCAAAGGGCAGGCGGGCGTTCAGGATCATGCTGTATCGCTATCGTGCCAGATGGCGTGCCGCCATAGCATTTTCTTGCGCAGGGGCGATTTTCGCGGCAGCATGACCCTATGGAAACGCCAGAGTATACGCTTGGCATTGAAGAAGAATACCTGCTGGTCGACGCCCAGACCTGCGCCCTTGCCGATGTGCCCGATGCTTTGATGCAAGATTGCGTGCAGGCGCTGGGCGATCAGGTCTCGCCAGAGTTTCTGGCGTGCCAGATCGAAGTGGGCACCGGCGTGTGCGCAAATATCGCCGAAGCGCGTGCCGATCTGGGGCATTTGCGCCGCACGATTGCTGCTTGCGCGGCCGAATACGGCATGGCCCCCTTGGCGGTGTCCTGCCACCCGTTCGCGGATTGGCAATCACGCAAACATACGGAAAAACAGCGCTATAACGACCTTGCCCGCGATCTGGGCGGGGTGGTGCGGCGGATGCTGATTTGCGGCACGCATGTCCATGTCGGCCTGCCGGATGACGATCTGCGCATGGATATCATGCGCCAGTTCAGTTACTTCCTGCCGCATCTGCTGGCGCTGTCCACATCCTCGCCCTATTGGGGTGGGCAGGATACAGGGCTGAACAGCTACCGTTTGTCGGTGTTCGACAACCTGCCGCGCACCGGACTGCCGCCCGATTTCATTGCCTATGCCGAATATCGCCGCTCGGTCGATATGCTGATTGGCGCGGGGCTGATCGAAGACACGTCGAAAATATGGTGGGATATTCGCCCCTCGGCCCGCTTTCCAACGCTGGAAGCGCGGATTTGCGATGTCATGCCAATTATGGAGCATACCTTGACCGTGGCCGCGCTGGTGCAATCCATCATGCGGTTGCTGGTCGAATTGCGCCGCCGCAACCAGCGCTGGCGCATTTATGATCGCTTCCTGATAGCCGAGAACCGATGGCGCGCGCAGCGCTATGGCCCGCGCGAAGGGCTGCTGGATATCGGGCGCGGCGCCCTTGTGCCGATGGGCGAGTTGGTGGCCGAGTTGATCGAACTGCTCAGTGTCGATGCCATGGCGCTTGGCTGCCTGAACGAATTGCGCGGCGCACAGGATATTGTCGCACACGGCACCAGTGCAGAGCGCCAGCGCGCGGTTTACGCACAGGCCACAGATGACGGTGCGGACGCGTCAGAAGCCTTGCGTGCCGTGGTCGGATCGCTGATGGCCGAATTTACCCAAGGGCTGGATTAAAGCCGGATGACCGAAATCAACCGCCCGTAATCGGCCTGTCCTTCGTGGCAGGACCGCCGATAGGAATAGAACGCCGCCGGGTCGGCATAGGTGCAATGGCCGGTCCAATGTGCGTCTACCCCCGCCGCGCGCAGGCGTGCCAGCCCGAAACCGGGCAGGTCGAACTGGTAGCGCCCATTCTCGCCATTGGCGAAGAAGCGCATATGGCCTTGGTCCGCGTCCAGAAACCTTTCCAGAAAATCCTGCCCGACCTCGTAATTGCGCTGGCTGATGCACGGCCCGATCACCGCCGCGATGCGCGTGCGCGTGGCGCCCAGCGCGATCATCGCGTCGATGGTCTGCTCCAGCACCCCGTCCAACGCACCGCGCCAACCGGCATGGGCCGCGCCGATGACGCCCGCCTTGGTATCTGCAAACAGCACCGGCTGGCAATCGGCGGTCAGAATGGCCAGCGCCAGACCGGGCGTGGCGGTGACCACCGCATCGGCGCGCGGGCGCTCAGCCTCGGCGATGGGGCCGTTGACGGTAGCGACATCGGCGGAATGCACTTGGTGCACCGTCACCAGCGCGCCCGCATCCACTGCCATGGCGTCGGCCACGCGGGCGCGGTTCATGCGCACGCTGTCGCTTTGGTCGGACGATCCGGGGCCGCAATTGAGCCCCGCGAAAATGCCCGAAGACGCCCCGCCGCGCCGGGTGAAAAACCCGTGCAGCGCCGGTGTCAGCGCATCAGAGGTGATGATTTCGAGCGTCACGTGACCTGTCCAAAACCGGGCGGTTGTTGTGCGCCGGGCGGGTATAGCCCAAGCGCCTTGAATAGCTGACCCATTTCGCCCGCGTCGGTCAAGCGCCGATATGCGGCAAGATGGCTTTCCAGCGCCGGGCCGGACAGGCCGCGCGCCAGCGCCTCGGCGCGCGGCGCAATGCCCAGACGCGCCAGCAGCGCGCCTTGCGGGGTCAGCGGTGTGGCGGCCAATGCGCTGGCCTTGGCCAAGGCGCGGAAATCCACATGCGCGGTCAGATCGGCCTCTCCCGGATGGCCAAGGGGCGCGTCCTTCTGTTGCTGCCAGATCGCTTGCAGCGTGTCGCCTGTGCTGCCCCAATCGCCATAATCCACGATCAGCGCGAAACCGCCCTGCGCGGCGATCCGTGTGCTGATCGCGTCGATTACCGGCAGGGCAGGGGCGCAGGTTTCCACCATTGCCCCTTCGGGCGTTTGGTCCAGCAGGTCATCCAGCGCGGCAAGCGGCGCGGGCGGCGTCAGGCCGAATACCAGTTTGTCACCCTCCAGCCCCACCACGCGTTCGGCCCAACCTTTCGGGTGGCGCAGGAATTGCCGTATCGGCAGCGCGTCGAAAAACTCGTTGGCGAAAACGAAAAGCGGGCGGTCGTCGGGCAGGCTATCTGCCGTGTCATGCCAAACAGCGCCGGGCACGCGCCTGGCTTGGGCGGTGCGCAGGACGGGCGATGCCTCGACCAGATGCACCTGTGCGCCCGCCTGAAACCCCGGCACCCGTGCGGTTGCACGCAAGATATCGGCCATCAGCGTGCCGCGACCAGGGCCAAGCTCTGCCAGGGTGAAGGGGCTGGGCGCGCCTTGGTCCATCCAGACCTGCGCGATCAAAAGGCCCAACAGCTCTCCGAACATCTGGCTGATCTCTGGCGCAGTGGTGAAATCGCCTGCCTGTCCCAACGGGTCACGCGTTATGTAATAGCCATGGCGCGGGTGCAGCAGGCATTGCGCCATATATTCGGCCACGGTGATCGGCCCTTGCGCTGCGATTTGACGGCGCAGGATCTTGGCCAGCGCGGTCATGCCGGGGCGCGGGTCTGCCGCGCGCGCAAGATCAAGGCCAACCCGACCGCGATCATCGGAAGCGACAGCACTTGCCCCATGCTGACCCCGACCGGACCCAGCGCCAGCACATGGCCCAGCGGGTTGTCGGGCGTGATGAATTGCGCATCCGCCTGCCGCCAGAATTCGACCGTAAAACGCCCCAGCCCGTAACCCGCGGCAAAGACGCCCGTCACCAGCCCCGGCTGGCGCAAGCCCCCGCGCCGCCAGACCAGATAGGCCAGCACGGCGAAGAGCAGCGCGCCTTCAAGCGCCGCTTCGTAGAGCTGCGTGGGGTGGCGGGCGCACAGCGTGCTGGGCCAGTCCCACGGGCAGTCTTGCGCGGCAGGGCCGGGGAACACCACACCCCAAGGCGCAAGCGTGGGCCGCCCCCATAGTTCGGCATTGATGAAATTGGCCAGACGCCCCAGCCCGATCCCGATGGGCGCGACCAGCGCCATGGCATCGGCCAATTGCAACGGCGGCACAGAATGGCGGCGGCAGTAGAGCAGCCCGGCCACGATCACACCGGCAAACCCGCCGTGAAACGACATGCCACCTTCCCAGATGCGCAGGGCTTGCGCGGGGTATTCTAGGTAATACGCCGGCTGGTAGAACAGCACAAAGCCCAGCCTTCCGCCCAGAATGACCCCGACAATCACCCATGTCAGCAACCCTTCTACCTTGGCGGGCGGCATGGGGGCGGTGCCATTTGGCCATAGCGCGGGCCGCGTCATCAGCCGCATGATAATCCACCAGCCCAGCAGGAAACCGGCGATATACGCCAGCGCATACCAGCGCAGCGCAAAGGTGAAGGTGCCGATATCGATCGAGAAAATCTCGGGGCGCAGATCGGGAAAGAGTATGGCAAGAGGCGAAAGCATGACACCTGTCCGGACAAGGGTTGCGACTGTCTGGCGCGCCAGGCAAGGGGAAGTCAACCTTGCGTTTCGGTCGCTCTGGTCACATATCAAGCAAAAGCGTTTGTAAAGGACATCGCCATGCAAAGCCGCAACAAGTTTCTGGACGACATGTCGCAACTGATGACCAATGCCATGGGCGTGGCGCAAGGCGCGCGCACGGAAGCGGAAACCGCGATGAAAAGCCTGCTGGACCGCTGGTTGGCGGATCGCGACTTTGTCACCCGCGAGGAATTCGACGCGGTGCGCGCCATGGCGCAGAAGGCGCGCGAGGAAAACGCGGCCCTTCAGGCGCGGATTGACGCGCTTGAAGCGGGCAAAGACGGCTAATCTGGTTCGGGCGGCGCGTAAGGGCTGTGTCGCCCTTAGCCCTACCCACTTAGCGCAACAGCGCGCCCATGCGCTCTTCGCTGGCGCGAAGCTGTGTTTCAAGCGTTGCGCGCTCTTGCCGGACGCTGTCGATTTCTGCGTCTATGGCATCAATGCGGGCCAAACGGTCAAAGTTCGCATCGCTCTCATCGCCAAGCTGATCGACAAGCCGCGCCAGCCGGTCTTGGTCCGCGATTAGCGTTTCTTCGGCGCTGCGGGTTTCGGCAATACGGGTGCGAAGCGCCGCCTGCTGCTGGCGCAGATCGCGCAGATCGGCAAAGAAGGCGCGGGTCTCGGCATCGGGCATCCGGCCTTCCCAATAGGCCAGATCGTCGCGCGACAGATCCAACAGCGCCAGTTGTGTGCGGCTGGTGCGGGTCTCAATCACTTTGAATTGGGTGATCTGGCCTTGTGGCAAATCGACGGTAAAGCGCGTGGCGTCCAGCGCGCTCGTGCCGCCTTCGGTCTGCATGTCCCAGCCGGGGCGTTGCGGGTGCAGCAAGGTCAGCACGCGCGCGCCATCCTCTGCCCCCTCTGCGCGGTAGCTGGTCGTCCGTTCGGTGCGTTCCGAGGCGATCAGCACCCCGTCGCGGATGCGGGCCTCGGTAATGCGCGCTTGCTCTGCCAGATCTTCACGGATGCGAATGGCGCTGTCTTCGGCAAACTCCACCAACGCGCTGTCCTTGGGGGCAAGTTCTGGCATCATCGCGTCGCCAGCATGTCCGCGCTGCGCGTCATAGACCGTGACCACCCCGGCGGGCAGGCGCAGGGGCAGGGGGTTTGTGACGTCCAGCGCCATCATCGGGTGCGGCGCATGGCTGCCGCCACGATAAAGCGTCAACCGCTCGGTCGCGGCCTGTTCTTGCAAGAAGGGCAGCGACAGCATCTGCCCACTGGCCAAGCTGACCGGCTCTGACAGCGTATAGGCGGAAAAACTGCTGCCTTCGGTCATCTGGACAGGCGCGGCCTCGACCATGGGGGTAGCGGCCAATTCGCGTGTTACTGCGCTTTGAGCCAGCATTGGCGCGAATTGCGGCGCTTTTTCGCGGGGCGCGTCAACGCGGTCATAGAGCCGCGCATCCAATGCGCGCACAGCACCGGTGGCCAATGTGAGCGACACATCGTTCCAATCCTGCCCGGTGGTGTTTTCGATCACTGCCCAGCCAGTCAGCGCCAACCCCTCTGGCCCATCGACCGCGCGCCACGCGGTTTTCCAGACCGGTGCGGGTTGCAACCAGCCCAAATCCACGTTGCGGGGTGTGGGGTCGTTGCTGTCAATCGTGACCTCGACGCGGCTGGCGCGGCCTTGCGTGCGGATGGCATCCAAACCGCTGGCCAGCGCTGCGCGGTCGGCGGGATCGTCCAGCACCAGCGTGGTCGCGTCATCAAGCGGAAGCTGCACGATCTGCCCTTCGGCATCCATCAGCGACACTGCGATACAGCCCGCGCGCCCATCGTCACAAGGCGTCGCCCCCGTGCCCATCAGCCGCCCTTCGACGGTTGCCGCCCGCCGCGTCAGCCGCGCAGGCGCGCCTTGCATTGCGTCAATCAGGGCGCTCAGGTCCGACAGCGCCTCTGGGCTGAAGGGCAGGGTGGCAAAGGCATCTTCCAGCCCGCCGGGGCCGGACATGGTCAGGCGCGGGGTGGCGCCCGACGGGTCGGCCAGCCGCAAGGATTTCAGAAAATCGTCCATATCGGCGCGCCGCAGCGTCAGGCGCAGGCCGTCCGCACCCATTTGCCCTTCGGCGTCGAGCATCGCGACCCCGGCGGTCGATAGCGTGACCGCGCGCAACTGGGTCTCGGCCATGGCGGGGGTGGTCAGGGCGGTGCACAGCACCAGCGCAGAAATGGAACGCATCGGGGTTTCCTTCACAATACACGGGCCGATCGTAGACCGGGTGCTGAGCCAAGAAAACCGCCAAGCCGTGCCGAGCGCGGCACGCCGGCAAACATTCGCCGCCGTGCCGCGCGCCAGAGCACGCGCGGGGGCTGGACGCAGCCAATCCGTAGGGGTATGCGATGGACATGCCCCAAGATGATGACATCACGCCCGAACTGAACACGTCCGAGCCGCTACGCCGCGCGCTGGGGTCACGCTATTTGCAATATGCGCTGTCCACGATCATGCACCGCGCCTTGCCCGATGCGCGCGACGGGTTGAAGCCGGTGCATCGGCGCATTCTGTTCGCCATGCGTGAATTGAAATTGTCGCCCACCGGCGGTTTCCGCAAATCTGCCAAGATCACCGGTGACGTGATGGGCAATTACCACCCGCATGGCGATGCCGCGATCTATGACGCAATGGCGCGCTTGGCGCAGGATTTCAACCTGCGTTACCCTTTGGTCAGCGGGCAGGGCAATTTCGGCAATATCGACGGCGATAACCCCGCCGCCGCGCGCTACACCGAAGCGCGGATGGCGCGCGCGTCAGAGTTGCTGCTGGAAGGGTTGGCCGAAAACGCGGTCGATTACCGCCCGAATTATGACGGCACGCTCAGCGAACCCGTGGTGTTGCCCGCGGCCTTTCCGAACCTGCTGGCCAATGGCGCAAGCGGCATTGCGGTGGGCATGGCCACCAACATTCCGCCGCATAATCTGGATGAATTGATCGAAGGCTGTCTGGCGCTGATCGGCAATCCCGATCTGCCCGATGATGACTTGGTCAGGCTGATCCCCGGCCCCGATTTTCCAACCGGTGGCGTGATCGTGGAACCGCCAGAGGCCATTCGCAGCGCCTATGCCACAGGGCGCGGCGCGTTCCGCCTGCGCGCGCGGTGGCAGGTCGAGGATCTGGGCCGCGGGCAATGGCAGGTGGTGGTCACGGAAATTCCGTTTCAGGTGCCGAAATCCCGCCTGATCGAGAAACTGGCAGAGGTCATCCAGACCCGCAAGGTGCCGCTTCTGGCCGATGTGCGCGACGAATCCGCCGATGATGTGCGGATCGTGCTGGAACCCAAGGCGCGGACGGTTGACCCGGAACTGATGATGGGGATGCTGTTCAAGAATTCCGATCTGGAATCCCGCTTCAGCCTGAACATGAATGTGTTGATCGACGGGGTCACGCCCAAGGTTTGCAGCCTGCGCGAGGTGCTGCGCGCATTCCTTGACCATCGGCGCGAGGTGTTGCTGCGCCGCAGCCAGCACCGTCTGGACAAGATTGACCATAGGCTGGAAGTGCTGGAAGGCTTCATCATCGCCTTTCTGAACCTTGACCGCGTGATCGATATTATCCGCTATGATGAAAGCCCCCGCGCCGCGCTGATGCGCGAGGTTTGGGGCCGCGCGTTCGCGCGCGCCACATCCGAGAAGGACTATGTTCCCCCGCCTGAAGGCGACGGGGAATTGTCCGAACTTCAGGCCGAATCGATCCTGAACATGCGGCTGCGCAGCTTGCGGCGGCTGGAAGAGATGGAACTGCGCCGCGAGCGGGACGAGTTGCTGAAAGAACGCGCCGCGCTGGAAGACCTGCTGGGGTCTGACAAACTGCAATGGAAGCGCATTGGCACCGAATTGCGGGATGTGCAGGCGGAATTCGGAAAGAACACCGATCTGGGCCGCCGACGCACCGATTTCGCACTGGCCGCAGAGGTCGAGGATGTGCCGCTTGAAGCCATGATTGAACGCGAACCCGTGACCATCGTTTGCTCTAAAATGGGCTGGATCAGGGCGATGAAAGGCCATGTCGCGCTGGACCAGTCGTTCAAGTTCAAGGATGGCGATGAAGGGCGTTTTGCCTTCCATGCGGAAACCACCGACAAGATTGTGTTGTTTGGGTCAAACGGGCGGTTCTACACGCTTTTGGCCGCCAACCTGCCTGGCGGGCGCGGCATGGGCGAACCGGTGCGCCTGATGGTCGATCTACCCAACGAGGCCGAGATCGTCGATCTTTTCATCCATAGGCCGGGCTGCAAATTGGTCGTGGCCTCGACCGCGGGCGACGGGTTCGTCGTGCCCGCAGATGAGGTGATCGCGCAGACCCGCAGCGGCAAACAGGTGCTGAACGTCAAGGACGGGGTGCGCGCGCTGGTCTGCCGGCGCGTTGCAGGCGATCATCTGGCCTGCGTGGGTGAAAACCGGAAGCTTCTGGTATTCCCCTTGCAGGATTTGCCTGAAATGGGCCGTGGCAAGGGCGTGCGGCTGCAATCCTACAAGGATGGCGGGCTGTCCGACCTGACCACGATCACGCTGGCCGAGGGGTTGCGCTGGCTGGACCCGGCCGGGCGGACCCGGCATGAAGCCGACTTGACCGAATGGCTGGGCAAACGCGCCAGCGCGGGCCGAATGGCCCCGCGCGGTTTTCCGCGCGATAACCGCTTCGTGTAGTGCCGCGCCTGCGGGTTTGCGCCTGCGCCCATGATCGGGTATGCCACGGGTGTTGAAAGCTACGGGAACGGTGCCATGGGTTTTTCGGTCGGATCATTGCGGGCGGTTGCGCTTGTCGCGGCACTTGGGCTGTTATCGGCCTGTGCCAGCGGCGCGAAACTGGGGGAAGAGCGCGCCGAACTGGGCGATTTCCTGCTGGGCCATGCCATTGTGGTCGAGGAAAACGCCGTGCGAGGACCGGCTTCGCGCAAGGCGGAACCGGGCGCTTGGAAAGACAGTCTGGAAGCCGAGATGCAGCGCCGTTTCGCGCGCTACCAAGGCGATTCACTCTATCACCTTGGCGTCGCGGTGCAGGGCTATGTCTTGGCCATTCCCGGCATTCCGCTGGTCGCCGCGCCCAAGTCTTTCCTGATCCTTGGGGTCACGGTCTGGGACGATGCCGCGGGCAAGAAGCTGAACGAGAAGCCGCATCGTATCATCGTGTTCGAGGCGCCATCCGGGGAAACCGCCATCAGCTCGGGCCTGACCCAAAGCGCCGAAGAGCAGATGCAGAACCTGTCGCAAAACGGGGTGGCGGCGATCGAACGCTGGCTGGCCACGCAAGAGGATTGGTTCCCGCCCAAAGCGGCGGCGGACGCGCCCGAAGCCACCGCGCCGGCACAGGACGCGCCGCTTCCGGCCGAGTCGGATCTGGAATTGCCGGTCCCGGTCGATCCTGACGCCTGATCGCGGACCGGCTTTTACGCCGTTCCCGCTTGATTTCCCGCGCGCGCTTCGGTAACTGGCGCGCGTGTCATTTCGGGCCAGCCAATAATGGCCCATCAACAAAGGGTGCCCTATCCATGGCAAAAGCAAAGTTTGACCGGACGAAACCGCATGTGAACATCGGCACGATTGGCCATGTTGACCATGGCAAGACGACGCTGACGGCGGCGATCACGAAGTATTTCGGTGATTTCC
>Ga0008836_100102_pt1 | contig 82236 bp, 80 predicted proteins | sample HotLakConsUCCR28_FD_62214 | JGI IMG/M metagenome (GOLD analysis project Ga0008836, IMG submission 62214) | Hypersaline microbial mat communities from Hot Lake, Washington, USA - Hot Lake Consortium UCC-R28 (Hybrid Assembly) ... | reverse complement strand
GATGTCTGGTTTGACGATTTCCGGGTGCAGACCCGAAGTCCTCTGGTGGTACAGGAAGACCACTACGACCCCTGGGGTCTGCCCCTCAGCGGACTGGAGTACCGGGCGGAAGACAGACAGGAAAGCAGGTATGGGTTTAATGCAGGGAGTTATTTGCTGGACCGCATTGGGATGTACCAAACTCCCAACCGCTTGTATGATCCGGTATTGGGAAGGTTTTGGGGTACGGACAAGCTGTCCGACATGTACACCTCCATCAGTCCCATGGCTTTTGGATTCAATAATCCCTTGCTCTTTTCGGACCCCACCGGTTTGTATGGGGACTGTGAGGGCTGTCCGGAATATCAGCTTCCGGTGGTGACGGTCAGCAGCATGCCGGACCGGAGCAAACGGATGCAGCTGGAATCGCAATTGCAGCTCATGCGTGAAAGCCGCAATCCCGTTTATCGCAACCTGGGCATGACGGCATACCGGGAAGGATTGCGTGCTGCCAGGGATTTGTACCAGCGGGGCAGGAAGCTGCATTTCAGCGAAACTGAAGCCCTGGCTTCCAGGGACAACCCGTATTTGGATGGCATCGGCATGATGGTATCCTACGGCATCAGTGGCAGCATGATCGCTGCAGTGGCCTCACCGGTCTTGGTAAGGGGTTTGGTGGATGGGATTGGGAAGTCAGCTTTATTCCATTCTGGTTTCGAAGCAGGCCAACAAATGATGTTCAGCTATTTGGGTAGTGGGGATTTTTCTAAGGTTGATTTATTGGATATAGCTGCTGCCGGGATATTTAGAAAAAGTGCATTTCTTTTTCAGGGCTTTGGAGATTTTACTTCTAAAAATGGATTTCAAGATGCTTTGGGATTAGCAACTAGCCTTGGAATTGGAGGGACAAAATCAACCACAGCAAGTTTGGTTGACTTAGGTGTAGGAGGGTTTAATTGGAAATGGAAAAACACTCTAGACAAGTCAGAAATTGACAAGATTGTTATTAACACAATTTCAAATTTCAATAATACAATTACATTAGGGATAGGTGAAATTATTAAAACGAGAAAATAGATGTTAAAAATTACGCTTAAAACAATCGCATTTATTTTCATATGGATAATAATTGCTTTTTTCTACCAGAAAAATTACAATTCTTTAGAGAAAAGGTATGCAGTCGGGTGGGTAACTGGAAAAGAAACAGGTTTAAGGCAAGGGATTTATGTCAATTTTAATTTTATTTATCAAGGAGAAAAATTAACAAATAGCAGTTCACAGGAAAATTACTCAACCAATAAAGGAGATTACTACTTGGTTGAAGTTCCCGTAAAAAAAATAGACAGGGCTAAAATATTACTTAACTACCCTGTTCCTGATACCCTCAAAGCCCCTTTCGAGGGCTGGGAAGAAATTCCGGCGTTTTTGAAGAAAGGGAAAATGGAATAAGCCCTTCTTTTCCGGCATATTTGTCCACTTCTGATGATAGACTATTCTGGGCTAAATGAATGATGTGCGGGGGAGTTTTTCACTAAGCACATAATAAATCATCTCCAGCATTCACCTCCTATTTAGTTCCTTTGAACAATTCAGACAGCCCATCCGGATGCATGTGAAAAAATAGCCCATAAATTTGTGTTCATTGATTTGGCCAGTTTTTTTCACTATCAATTTCATAAATAATCCAAAAAATTATCCCTATCAAAAATAATTTATCTTCCAAAAGTCCCCGAGACCTCCACGGTGTAGAACTCGTGAAGTTGAAATTATGAACAGATTTTTTCATATCCATAAAACTTCGGTAAAGTTAATTGGGGGTGGATAGATTATTTCCTACAACCTTGGTCCATTCCAGCACTTCGGGATTCGAGGTCTTTCAACTAGCTCTCCGAACTTATCCCCGAACTTATCCCCGAACTTTTTCACTAATTTCTTCGGTAATCAATAAGACTTGGGTATTACCTTCCAATATCCCAGTATTCCTCCTTTGCATAAAAGAATCAAATACATTGCCAAGGTTATTTTATTTCAGATCAGGCCCTGCCCTGCACGCCGGCCCTTCGCTAAAACAGTCCACAGGACTGTTTCTTTACGCTCTGTCCTCTCCTATTCTCTCTAAAACACCTTTTTTTTAAGTGTATTTACCTGTTCTTTAGCGGTGTAGTAGTTTACATCCAATTTTTCAGAAATTGTCTTTACTGAAACCTTTGGATCTTTTGCTATCAACTGTAGGATTTCCTTTTGCTTCTTTGGTAAACCGATTGTGTCGGGTATTGTGTCGGGTTCATCTCCGGATTGGGGGGGGGTATTTGGGGGGATATCTCCCTCTTTTCAATCTCTTCCAAAAAACAAGGGTGAATGGGGACATTCATCTGAAAGAAACTCCGCTCCTTATCGGTAATGAAGTCAGGCATGGGAGAGCCATTGGCTTTCATTACCTTACGGATGGTAGGTATTCCTGTTGCCTTTGCCTTCCGTTAGATCCAATTCCTTGAGGAAATCCCCCAAGCGCCTGTTTCGATACCTACGGGGAAAAATACTGCCTTTTTGAAATTCAGTTAATTTAATGCTTCGATCCGGTCCTCCATAGTTGATTACCATCACTTTGTCCGGATAGATCCGGATTTCTACTGGTTCCCGGGTTTGGTATTCCCTATGATAATGAGCATTCGCCACGTTCTCCTCAAATGCCTCATAAGGATAGTTCCAAACGCGTACGGATGCTGACTGCCCTTTAATTTTGCGGGTCATTTGTTTCAGCACATTGATTTTAAGATAATCCATGGTACGGTTGATCATGTAATCCACCGGGCCGGAAATATAAGGTGATTCGAAAAACTCCGGGTTGGCTTCTCCCTTGGGAAAATGCACGATTTCCACCCTGGAATATGGAAAATATTTTTCCGGATGTTCAGTAAACATCATTAACGCCACATTTCGGGGATGCCGGTTTTCTGGTGGTCCGTAAAGCAATTGCATCTGGGAAAGCAGTTGTTCCTTTGACAGGGTTTTCATGGAGGCCAAAAGTTTACTTTCTACTTTTTTAAGATAATCCCGCACCAGGGTCAGCGAGACTTCATCAAAACTAACTTGTGTGTTTGGTCTGTCATCAAAGGGTGTTTTACCACTCTGGGAGATCAGCTCTTCCCTTTGGCTCTTGTTTACCCTGACCGAGCGGGACCCATAACGGATGTAGTAATGATACTTTTTATCCTTCGCTTTGATTTCAGCCGGAACTTCGTAAGGCCTGTTATCTCCGGCGAAGGCCCATATGACCAGGATATGCTTACCCTGAATTTCCTCAAAGCTGATTTTGGGATGATAGGCAGGATTAATAAGGTTATTCATCTGGATCATTTCTCTTTGAATGCCATCCAGTTCTTCACCACTTAATCCTGCAGGAGGTAAATATGGTCTGCCATTTTCCTCTTCAATCCCCACAATGATATAGCCTCCACCAATATCATCGAAATCATTGGCAAATGCGCAAATAGATCGGTAGATGGGGCCGGGGTTCCAGCCTTTCTTGTACTCTATCCGTTCAGATTCCACTGCCCGTCCCTTGATCAGATCCAATATATTAATGGGTAATGCCAAATCGATTCTATTTAAAATTTTAGCTTGGAATTTTGAAAGAAATCATACTGTCTCACTATACTGAGGTTTTCTTTTTCTCAAAATATCCCTTTTGATTGACGTAAAAGTGAGTTTCTCTCTACCAATTACATTTTTTCACAATCTCTAAAAATAAAACCAAAATTATAAATTTACTTACTTAAAAACTCACCGTCTCACTCAACGGCTCCGACACCTCCCCTAATGGTCTTGCTACATATTGGTAGGTCTGAACTTCGTCATTGTCTCCGAAGACCCTGATCGTAGCACTTAAATCCTCAAAGTCTTCATCAGGAATATCCCCGGTATGGACTACATTAAAGGCAAAGCTGAAGCTGTGAACGGGTCCTTCCGATTCCACGATCAGTTGGGAGAAGGTGCCGGGGGTGGAGAGGGAAAAAGTATTGGCCTGGGTAAGTACCTGGGTCCATTCTAGTGCAGCAGGCTCAACAAGGAGCCGGCGGACAAAACCACTTTGGCTTTGATTAGCGAAAATCCAATTTCAGAATTTTAATTCTCATGCTTTAAGAAAGGCGATTTCTTGTAATGTCGTTTCTAAAGTCTTTTGGTAATTGCATTTACGTCCACCTTTGCCCGTTCACGCTGAAAAGTCAATTAAAAAAGCACCACCTTAAATTCAGTCCCTTCCCCTACCACACTATTTGCACTAATACTTCCTCCCTGAGATGCCAACTGGGTTTTGACAAGGTAGAGCCCTACTCCCTTGCCTTCGGCATGCCCATGAAAAGTATTCCAACAGCGGTAACCAAAATGAAAAACAAACTAAAGAAGGTAATCGCTCTGTGTAAGGGCACCGTGGGTCATTTATTATTAATAAGGACCACACTCAAAAACCATGCTATCAATTGACCCAGCCTTTGGGCAATGGCAGGAAATTTATATAAAAGAAAAGTGGAGCGATCCCAGTCAAAGTCAGTTTAGCAGGCAGCAAAAGACCGATGATCAATTCCCTACCGGTACCAGTGTCAGGGCTTTAAGATCCATTAAAGCCCCTTCCTCAAATTGCTCGCCTGATACCACGGTAATCCGGTTAAAATCCTCCTCCAATTCCAGTTGGCCTATTTTCGTTTTCTGAAAGGTCTCCCAGGATCCGGAAGGTTTTACGATTCCTTCAATGGTCTGATCCCCAAATGTCAGAACAAAAGGTTTTCCAGCCTCTTCATCTGAAACCGACCACTCCATCCAGACCTCGTAAGTGTCCTTCTTTGGGAGATCCATATCCCACTCTACCCTGTCCTTTGCCGTAAACCAACCAAAGGCATTCCACTCAGGCATGTATTTAATATCCGGACCTATCCCTTTGCCATTTTCCGCAGTAAGGTAAATGTTTCCATCTTCAGCAGGCCGGGAAATCCCGGGAATATTCAAATTACCTTTCATGGCCGCTCGCTGTTCCTGAACATATTTGGCAACCGTTCCCACCGGGGCGATCCAGATGCCGTTGGCCGGATCATTGGCATAGGCAGCAAGCTTTCTCAACATACTTAAATAGGTGGTCTGATTACCCTCTGTATTCGTCTCATGCCCGGCCAGGACCAACCATTGCCGATTTTCAGCAGCTGCTTCTATAAGGGGCAAAATTTCCTCAAAAGTCTTGTTGTCCATTTCCATACCGGTAAGTTGTGCCATGTCAGCATAATAAGGATCCACCGGAGCTTCATCTCTCCAGCCCCTTCCTGAGAGAAACAGTTCTGAAATCAGGGGTACATAACTTTGGGTACGTTCTCCCTTGCCAACGTATGTAAGTCCGCAGGGATAGGCGAAAACTTCCGGACTTACGCCTAATAGCCGCTCCACTTCATTGTTTGCTGCGATCAATTCCTTTCACATACGGTCCAAGGTGTAATCTTCAAGGGCCTTGTTTCTGGACCAGGCAAAATTGCCGCTGCAGGGATGATAAAGCGAATGATTCCCGATTTCATGTCCCGAGGCAACAACCTCTTTCCACCCGGGTATATCCCGCTCCATGCTTGCGGGAACCACATAGAAAGTAGCTTTTACCCCATACTCATCCAATAAGGCAGCCCCCGGACTGGGATTACTAGCCCGGGCATCGTCAAAACTTAAACTGATGGCCATTTTTTTACCGTCTGGCCAGGGGAAATCCGGGTTTTGAGCTGCTGCTCTAAAAAGGATGAAACCAGATAATATGACTGTAAGTGTGGTTGCTGAAAATATTGACTTCATCTCAAAATTAGTTTAAATTTTTGCTTCTTGGTTCACTTTGTAAATGGGACAAAACTGCCTCTCCAAATTGTTCACTTGCATCGGGGACAAAAGGAGATACTGTCGGTTCATATCCTTTATAGGCCCATTCCTCTTCGGTCAGCATGTAGCCCAACCTGCCATTGGTATAGCCATAATTAAAAGTAATCTAAGATTAAAGCAAGTAGATGGGTATAATTATTTATATTTTTCTGCAGGAGGTTGCTTTTAAAGATAGGGTCTATGATGAATTTACGCAGTTACTTAGTAGCAGAAAAACATACCTACCTTAGCTGCTTAGACTACCCGAATTTGATCAACCGAGGCTTCATCGATCCTTCACAAGTCTAAAAATTAGCGTTACTTTTTTAAAGTAACTCTGTGTACGATCGATTCCATTCCGATTCCTGCAAATTTCCAAATCAACCCACAGCGCCCTCCTACCGGTTCCGCATGCCATTCCACCCATTCCCGGAATGTTTTTCCAGTAAGGTATTCAATTAAAGACAGGAATTTCCTACCTTAAAACATGAATAAAAAAATGTGTTACCCCGGGATATGCATTCTTGCTTTGGTTTTGCTTGCCGGTTTCCAGGAAGTGGTCGCCCAAAATACGGAATTGATTGCGCCAGAGGTGGAAACCGCCCGTACGGATGCCTATGAACAACAACTGGAAAATTACCTGCGCCATTTTCTGGTAGAGGAGTACGAAGCCCGTGCAGCCAAGCAGTGGAACCGGGATTATAGCAGTCCTGCTGCCCTGGAACGAAGCGTCAGCCCCAACCGCAGGCGATGGGAAGAAGTGCTGAGCCCTCCGGTACTCTTCAAGACAGGACCCCTCGAAACCAAACCGTACCCCCTGGGACAAGTACAGGCCGAATGGCTTACCCTTCCCCTGGGAATATTGACGGCAGAAGCATTGTTTGCCTTTCCGGAAGGGGCAAGCCAACAGCGACCGGTACCGCTGGTCATTGTGCAACACGGCATTGGGAGTACACCGGAAACCCCTTTTTCTACCGGTGCCTACCATGAGTATGCTAAAGGATTGCTTGATGCCGGATTTGCTGTACTCCTGCCGATGAACCTGCGTTCAGTAGAACGACGCAACAACGTGGAGCGCTACGCACGCCTGGCAGGTACCAGTTTACCCGGCATAGAATTGGCTCGGGTACAACATCTGTTGGATGTTGTACTTGCCGATCCGCGAGTGAACGCAGAACGAGTTGGGATGTGGGGTGTTTCGCTGGGAGGAATGGCCACCATGTTCTGGATGCCCCTTGAAACCCGGATAAAAGCAGGGGTGGTTTCAGCCTGGTTCAATCAACGAAGAAATAAGATGGCAGTGCCGGATGCACGGTATTCCAGCTTTTCACCCCGTGAAGAACACGCGTTTTTCAACGGTTGGCTGACGGAATTTTCTGATGAAGACCTCGTTTCCCTGATCGTGCCCCGGCCATTGATGATACAGCACGGTAAAAACGACAATATTGCCCATTGGCCGCAGGTCGTGGAAGCCTACGAAAAGGCAGCCATTCACTACCAACGCCTGAACATCCCCGAAAAGATCGATCTCGTCTTGCACGAAGGAGGCCACGAGGCGATTGTCGCGGAAGGGGTGCAATTTCTGACCAACTGGCTGACAACTTCCGACAGGGAAAAGTAAGGAATTATAGCCGTCCCATTCGTGAAAAATAATCAAGGGGAGTTCCGTTTTAGGAAGGCCTTTGATGAAGCATCTGGTCCTTTCGGCCTTCATTCAGTTCTGCATGCCACCAAAAATTTGATCTCTAAATAATATTTGATACACCTCCAATCCCCCTTACTATGAATCGGTTTTTTCTTATCCTTGCGCTGTTGGCTTTACTTCAACCCAACGTATCCGCCCAAAATCAATCCCTCAAAGTCATCAGCTACAATATCTGGAATGGTTTTGACTGGGGGAAAGACCTGGAACGGGAAAAAGCCATGGTTCATTGGCTGAAAGAACAGGATGCGGACATCATCGGCTTTCAGGAGCTCAATGCCTTTTCCCCGGAGAAACTTGCGCAGATGGCCCTTGAATGGGGACACCCCTATTCCCTGCTTTTAAAAGAAGATGGTTATCCGATAGGCATTACTTCAAAGACACCGCTGGAACTCAAAGGCCGCCTGCTGGGAGGATTTTGGCACGGGATGCTGCATGCCAAAACCCGTGACATCGACTTTCTGGTGGTCCACCTGAGCCCCCAGGATTGGCAATTCCGCCGGTCCGAAGCCGAGATGGTTTCGACCTATATCGAAAACGTACTGGTCAAAAACCAGCAGGAAAAGTTCATGGTTCTCGGGGATTTTAATGCCCATTCTCCCTTTGATGCCGGATTTGACCTTGCCCATCCGGAAACCCTTCGCCGCAATCGGGAAGGGGACAGCCTGAGATTCGAAGAAAAGGGTGCGGTAGCCTTCCAAACGCTTCGAAACGGCAGCTTTGACTACAGCGTCATGTCCCGGTTTTTATCCCTTCCCCTGATCGACGTGGTCCAAAACCATACGGAAGAAAACCGAAAATCCTCCTTTCCCACGCCCTTGATCATGCAAGAACTATCTCCCGAACAACAAGCCGGCTACCGGCAGCGCATCGATTACATCCTGGTCAGCCCTTTTTTTGAATTCCAATGCACCCATGCTGAAGTGGTCAACACGGGAACACCGGACAGGCTCTCCGATCACTATCCGGTCGTCGCATCCTTTGCCTGGGATGAATAATCCGTTGGGAGGTAGATTTTCATCCAATACATTTTTTAGCCGCAACACTAAAGATAATTTTTTGTTGGACTCAATAGATTTTCAAAGGCTGATTTTTAATTACCGGAGATAAGGACTCATTAGAACAACACGCCTTTTAAAACGGCTGAAATAGTAACCCCGAACGAAATTGAAAAACAACTTCAAAATGTAAGAGCTAAGCCTTGACCGAAATGCTTTGTTGTCAAAAAAATAAATTGCGATCTTTCAATGCCGGATACCTCAAAAACCTTTAAAGTCTTTGAGACTCCGAAGGTTTTTTTGTAAATGCTTCGGAAGAGACCTATAAACCCCAAAGGTCAATACCTAAAACCTTTGAGGTCTTTGAGATCTCGAAGGTTTTTTTCGTCCACGTTCCAGGAAAGACGGGGTTGGAAACCCCAAGGGTCATAGTACTTGAAGCCCTCCTATTTCTATGACGCTCACAAACGGCAAAAACTGGTAATTAAGTGGCTATTTCAATCATTCCTTGAGCAACTTCATTTGGTAAAAAGTCACCTTATCTTCCTCCACCCCAAAATAATCCTGGTCCTTCAGGCCCAAAATAAACCCATTATTTTCAGCTACACTGCTAAGGATAATACCCTGAGGAACCGGGATGTCTTTTTGAACCATTTGATGGTCCATGTCCAAAATGGCCAGGTAGTTTTTGATCTGGCGAAAAAATGCCGCTTCTTCTTCCACGGTGTTTCTTGGAAGTGCTTTAACCTTTTCCTCCTCCATCCCCTTAGTATAATGGATGACAATCTGATCGTCCAACACATACAGGTTTTGGATCCTGCCAAAGATATTGTCGATGCTCATTTCGTAATAATCTTCCATATTGGCCATCGGAACGCCTTTGATTTTTATGGCATCTTCTATCTCTAAATCAACGGTTTTTTTGAACACCAATTGATCGCCTTCCTTAGAATACACATGGTATGCTTGTTCCGCCATAAAATAAACCAGCCATTCCTTTCCATTCGGAATGACAGTAGGAAACATCCAATGGTAATAATTACCATCCTCATAAATGGTACCGGGTGGAAAATCCATTGTGGTCCTGATGGCACCGGTTTCAGGATCAATTACTTCCAAAATAGGGCTTTTGTAAATGCTTTCGAACATTTCGGATTGCCCGTTCCAGTCCATTTCTCCCCTCTCCGGCCGGATATAGGCCATTTCCTTTCCGAAGGCATGAACGGGACTTTTGAGCCCATTGATAAACGTGTATGGTGGATTTAAATCCATGCGTTTGACGATTTCTCCTTCCCTGGAAAAAAACAACAAGCCCTTTGCAGCATCCATAACGGTGAATTGCCCCTTAAAAAAGCCCCATCCCATGGCCCAGGAGATGGCATTGGGGCCGTCCTTTGACAGGTGAAACTGAGAACTGACAGTACCTTCCCTGTCAAACAGCAGTACTTCGTCCGTCCCATTGTCTATGCCCAGAAAAAGGTTGGTTGACGAGTCGTAGTCATAAAGAAACAGATTCCCCTGATAACCCACCTGGATAGAATCCAGGATACTCAATTGATATTGCTACAGATTACCTTGATTTTTATCATTCCGTTCACCACAGGCCTGAAGGACTAAAGCAAAAAAGCACAAGCAAAGTTGGTTTTTCATAGGTACAAGTTTCGAAAAAGAAGTTGTTGGCACTACCCAAAAAATGTTAAATTTTACCTACCGGTAGAATTTTGGGAGATAAATGAAGGATTTTAATACTTAGCGTGTCGAAAAAATCCCCCTGCCCTCCGACGTGGCGGAGGGATTAATCTTATCTGCATTTTCGGTATTCATTATAAAAAGGTATCGCTTTGCCACAGAAACATCACCTGGAATCGAATTCAGGTTTCTAACTAAATACCTGTCTTCTCGCAACCAAAAATTAAATTTACTCCCCTCCGTGGAACAACTTAAATTTATAAACCGTATGAAAATCTTCCTCTACACCAGCATGTTCCTGATCCTTTAGGGCCACGATTTGGCCTTCTTTATCCACCAGGGCAGAAAAGGGATTTATGCTTTTCGGAATGGGCAGGTCCACTGCCCGGTTTTTAAAATCAGCATCAAAAACAGCAAATTCCATGGGAAAGGAATACACCAATTCCCGCCGCTGTTCTGGATCCGACACATCATAGGCGGATTTGGTTTCCGGAGAAACACCCTTGCTGTAGAAGACCAAAAAATAATTTTCCAGTGGTAAAAACCGGTGGATTTGAGGAATGCGGTAGACAAGCCCGTTTTTTTCAAAAAACGTATCCATTTGCTCCAGGGGAACGGGCTGGTCCAGGTAAGTGTTCTTGGCGGGGATTTTTACCGTCTCCTGAAAATCCAGCCGCTGTTCCTTTTCGCTATAAACATGAAACTCCAGAGCATTGTTGACCGAAAGGAACCATTGGGAGCCGCCATTTTGGATAAGGGGTGTGGGGTACCCGTAAAAGAGCCCTTCCTCAAAGGCATCCGTTTCCGGAAAATGCATGGTAGGGTAATATTCACCGCTGAGGGTATCCAGCACCTCCATCATGGGCCCTCCGTCCAACATGCCCTGATAGGCGGCCTGCCTGTCCTGACCTCCTTCTGCCGATTCAGGTTTATAATAGAGCAATTTATCCCCCAGGGCAAAGGCGGCAATATGCCCGCCGCCCACGATCCAGAAATAGGGATAAGGTATCTCTGTACGGTTCAACACCTTCCCCTGCCGGCTCAGGTTGTAGATTTTATCGGCAAAAATACAGATTTTTCTTCCCGCAAAGGTAGGGTTAGGCCCATAGCCAATGATGGCCTCCGGTCCGTCACTTTGGAGGGTAAAGGCATGTTCGATATCGCCCCATGCATCAATAATCAGGACTTCCTTCTTCTGTTGGTTGTAGGCCAGGTACTGGTTGGTTTCCGGGTCATAATCCTTTAACTCCAGGTTGCCCATATAATCGACGCGCAGGGAATCCACCAGTTGCAATGCATAGCTGCGGGAATCTGTCGTTTCCTTTTGGGAGCGGGAACAGGAAAGCAGGCAAATGGCTAGAAGTGTTATTAAGATTAGGCGAAGATTCGACATGGTTAAAAGTAAAACTATTGGTTTAAAAAACAAAGTAAAGCTTCCTACTTGCGACGGTTAGGGGAATTTTTTTCAGTCCGTTTAAATGGCACCTATTCAGCTTTAATTGGGTAAACGTCTATTCGATTTACATGCAATAGTGGACCGATAGCGCTTTCGGGTAGTACAACTAAATCCCTCCGCCGCGGCGGAGGGCCCTGGGGGATTTTAACGAGAACTACATAACCTCAAAAACCTGTCACTGGACAATACAGTTTTGGGAAAAATCCCCCTTGCCCCCTTGTAAGGAGGAATTGACTTCGTTCGGATTTGCAAGAAGGTCAGCAATTGCTGTGCTTTCTCTATTCCTCAATCGTTAATGCGTCCAAATAGGTATGGTTGCTTCAATGTTGCTTAATAGAATACTTCCAGAGGAACGTATTCAGCTATTCTCCCTTACCAAAGGGCATATCAGATGCCTTCCTGGTTTTCGATATGCTCAGCCCGTTTCAATGATACAAAATTCAGCTTTAACCGGAAGGGATCACCTGGATGGCGGGGTTGATGGTAAGCAAATCGGCGATCAGGGCTTCGCTGTCTTCCGGGGCTATGTATACATCATCGTACCGGTTGTATTTTACGATCAAGCCACCGGAAGCCAATGCGGGCTTCACCCCCACCCATCGGGTTTTGTTTTTAAGGATGGCCCGGATGCTACCAATGTCAATTTCTCCCTTAATAAAACCTGACTTGTAGTAAAAGGTATGGCCCCGGATCCAATACCGGGTGTCAAGATAGGGCCAGATAATCAATAAGGCCGGAGCGGTCAATGGGATGATCCTTCGGAACTTCTCCTTCAACGGCTTGGTACTCAACAACCCGTATGCCAGTGGCAATACCAGCAGGACAAGCAGTATCCCCTGCATCAGGCGTCCTTTTTTGGCCTTGTATGTTTTCATTTTCAGCGGCTACAGTCCGTTATTTTAGTTCTAAAAATAGCGAAGTTCCGGGGATTGCACCAGGAATTTTCCATCACATTCAAAAAATATTACCTCCTTTGAACCCCAACATTATTGACCAAATCCATCTAAGCTTTCATCAAAAAAGAAATCAATTGCAATTGGATGTAATTTGAAGGAAAAAAACGTTCGAGTCACCCACTTTCTACCTGATTTTAAAGAAAACAATGAGTTGAAATAAGTATGATCCGCCGGATTCTCCAAGATAAACTGTTTCAGGGTTTGAAATCCATGTCAGGAGTCGTCCTGTTCGGACCCATACAGGTCGGAAAAGGGTTTTTTAGATTTCGTCAGATGATATTGGCTTGGGCAGCAAAGTACCCGGGTAGCCTTTTTGGGTTTTTTATCGAAATCCAGGCATCCGGTCCATGTTTCCATTTCCGATAGGTATTTCTCGCAGAATTGATTGGTTTTTATTATTTTTATCAATCATTCACGTGTTTTGTAAGCCCTATGGAAACGCAACCTGAAAAAAACATAGCCAAAGAACCTGACTTTGCTTACGGCTCCTACACGTATGCGGATTATCTTACCTGGGAGATAGATGAAATGGTAGAACTGATCCGTGGAAAGGTGTTTCGCCAGGCAGCTGCACCCCGAGTGATTCACCAACGGATTTCCGGAAAAATGTTCTACTCGCTGTACGATTTTCTAAAGGGTAAGTCTTGTGAAGTATTCTCAGCACCTTTCGATGTACGACTGCCGGTGGCTTCCAAAAAGAATGAAGATATCGATACGGTTGTCCAACCGGACCTATGTGTCGTATGTGATGCAGAGAAGATAGACGAACGTGGCTGTCTTGGTGCGCCAGACTTGATCATAGAAATACTTTCTCCCGGCAATAATCGAAAAGACTTGAAGTTGAAATACGAAGTGTATGAGGCTTCGGAAGTGAAAGAATACTGGGTCATCCATCCGGATGAGCGAACGCTTCTTATTTATACCCTGGATGAGCGGAAATACCGTGCCTCCCGTTTATTCACCCTGGGTGACAGGGTAATTTCTGAAGCATTGCCTGGATTTGAGTTGGACCTGGATCATGTGCTTGGAGGATTATAGTTTGGCCTTTTGGACCGTAGAAGCCTCATCAGTGGATCATCGAACCATCGAATCCTCACATCATTCCTGACAATCATTTCCTTCACGGGATAAAACTGCCCGTTCACGGGAAAAACAGGTCAGTTCACGGGAAATACAATTATTCACTTATATTTTTTGATTTTATCCATTAGATTGGACAGTAATAAAACCAAAAACATATTTAGCTTCCTACTTTTCTGGTAATCTACATACTATTAAACTGTTTGAACCGCATGAATAATTGTTTCCACAGCTCCGATAGGCTCCTCGAATGGCTGAAAATTCGCTTTACCAGCGGTATATCCAGTTCAGACATCAAGGAAATAATGCTTAAAAGTAGGCATTTAACGATCTTCTATCGCGATGAATGGGCACAAATCCCGGGTGTCCTTATTTGGACCGGGAAACAATAAACTTCATTAATCAAATGAAAAAGTTGAATTTGGAAAAATTAAAGCTGGCGGCAGAGGATGTGCTGCAGCGAAATCAAATGGGAACTATTTATGGAGGATCTGGTGGTACTACTTGCTATTTGACATGCGATCATTGGATACGTTCAATGGAAGTTCCGGATTGTAGTCTGTCGGCCAGGGAATTCTATTGCGGGAGTACAGACCATGTATCCGTTTGTAATTGCAATTGAAAGTTAATTTTTCTTGGAAAGTACGGTTTTTAATACCGTACTTTTTCCCTTTTTACAATAAAATTCCAATTTAACTCCGTAAAATGTTGGTTACACCTCTCAGAAAACTCGTTCTTTTCACATATCTGTCCGCTTTATTGTCAGCATATCCGTTGCTCGGATTCACCCAGTATTCCTTTGAAAAAAAAGCGGCCTTTAAAATCAACTCATTTTTCCCAGTTGAAATCATTGATTTTTACCCGGAGAAGAAACTGTATTTGGGATATTTTAAAAGTCCGGAGGGCCTGAAGATTACCATTGTCAACGATAATGGTGAAATGATGGCACAAAAAATACTCGTTGGGCAAGGGCCTAACCAGGTATCCACTGCCGCTAATTGTATGGCATTTTCTAAAGACGGAGACATTTGGGTACAGTCGCCGTTTGAGATCGTTTTGTATGACCAAAAACTAAACGTAAAGGCGCGATCAAAATATCAATCTGGTACCAATACCCAAATTTTTGGGAGAATGGAAGTTTTTAACTACTTCTATCCGCAAATGAACAGTTTGCAATTCAGTTTTTTAACAATTCCAACCGGGACAAGCCGCTATTTGGGGGGAAAGGATTTCAGATCCAGCCATCTGATTGAAATTTACGAACCTCAAAATGAAAGATTATATGAAATTGCCCCTGTGTCAGAGCGGGAAATATCAGATAAACTGGATAAATCCATTGGTGCTATGTATTTTCCGGTGTTTGCTCTTGACGATAAAACCAACAAACTATACCTGACTACTTCCTTTGATAAGGAAATCACAGTCTATGACCTGTCTACCGGGCTATTGAAATCCAGGATAGAAATATCTCATGAAAAGTTTAAATCCCTGGACAACAATCCCATTTCTACTGCAAGTTTACCTTCTTTTAAAAACAGGATCAATCTGGCAGGCAAAAACCACAGGATACTTTTATTAGAGAGAGGTCTTATCCTGCTGGAATACATTAGAGAAATTTCTCCAGCTGCTTATGAAAATAACCTTGCAGGAGCCCCTCAATACCACCACTTCAGAGATCCTGCCTATCATCAACTAATTGTCTTTGATGAATCGCAACAGTTAACCGAAGACTTGTCACTTCCAGTTAACGGGAAGTTAATGATTTCTCTTCCCGGGAACAGGCTATTAATTCAAATTGAAAATCCAGATGTTGAGGAGGATTTCATTCGTTATGAAATTTACCAGATCGTCAAAAATTGACGCTCAACAGATTATCTATTCGCAATTGGTGTTTTATTTCATTAAACAAAAACTGAAATTCTTGCCAGTCTGGTAAAACCCTTTTTTTTACCTTGCTGAATTTATCCAAAACAAACATATCTCCCAACACCACAGTCCGGAAGGATTTTCATTCATTCATTGATAAGAAGTTACAGATAGCTCCCCTTTACCACCTGACGGGAAAAAACCGCCAGATCACAGGGAATGTAATCACTCCTGTTTGAAGTATATCGCTAATTATTTAAATGTAAGTTGAGGTTTCTCCCCATTCAGGGCTTGGATAAATGAAAACCGAACCGAATTCCAAGCACTGAAAGTGCGCTATAACCCAACACAGGATAAAGCCCTGTGTCAAAACCGATAACCTAAACCCCAGCCCTATAAATGAGAATTATGTTTGGAAAACCGCTCATCAATTCATAGAAAAAAATATGCCGCCCATACAGGACTCAGAGCAATCAGGGATTCCCATTTTGATGGGCTACACCCATCGCTGAGGTATCCCGCCCTTACAGCGCTTGGATGAACGTAAAACGAACCGAATCCCAAGCACTGAAGGTGCGTAATACCCAAACACAGGGTACAGCCCTGTGTCTAAACCCGAAACGGGAACCCAAGCCCTGACGGGGCGAAATATGTTTGGAAAACTGACACATCGACAGATAAAGAATATACTGCCCGTTCACGGGAAAAACAGGTCAGTTCACGGGAAATACAATTATTCAATTCTATTTTTTGATTTTATCCATTAGATTGGGAAGTAGTAAGACCAAAAGCATAGATAGATACCAACTTTTCTGGTAATTAACAAGCTATTAAATTGTTCCAACCGCATGAATAATTGTTTCCACAGCTCCGGTAAAATTTTTGAATGGCTGAAAAACCGCTTTACCAAAGGAATACCGAATCGCAGACATCAAAGAAATAAATATCTACAAATAGGTAAAATAGAAACATTCTATTGCGATGAAATCGAGCAGGAGGTAGCCGTCAAACAATAGGATGACTATCAACCATGCGAGATTCTCCCGATGAGATCGGGACAAGCTATGTGGCCGATTAGAGACAAATTATAGACACATGAATGGGCACAATTCCCGGGTGTCCTTAGCTGGTCTGGGAAGAAAAAACAATATTAAACAAAAGAAAAATGAAAAAGTTGAATTTGGAAAAATTAAAGCTGGCAGCCGAAGATGTACTTCAGCATAGCCAATTGGCCAGTATTTATGGTGGTTCATCAGGGTCAGAATGCAGTAATAACATTTGCACAGTGCTGCCATGCTGCAGCTCACAAGATTGGTGTGTTCAAGGTTATTGTGAACAGCGCCCCTAAGGTAAGCTATTGATAATTATAAGTTGAAGAAGTCAGAATTCAATCTGGCTTCTTCTTAAATAAACTATAAAAACGTTGAGATATTTAATATTTATTATAATCGTGAATTTTTGTCTTTGTTGCACAAAAAATAATAATGAAAATGACTCCCATGAAATACCCTATTCTGTTGATTCGGTTACCATTTATTCCAAAGATAGGCTACTGGATTTGAAGACCCATTTATCTACTTCGGATATTAATTATGATGAAAGTGCTATTTACTTGTATAAAAGCTTTGACCATTCAATTGATGTGGTAAATCTTGATAATTACCAAATTGCTAATAATTATCCATTTGAAATGGAAGGACCTGATGGCACTGGTAAGCATGTAAATTATATAAATACATTGGATGAGGATTTAATATTTATCAAATCTTTTGGAAAGTCTGGTGTATTTAATTTAGATGGAAGTCTGTCAAAAAAGGTTGACTGGGTTAATGCCACTGACTCAAAAGGTTTGAAGTTTGGAGAAATCCCTCAAAAAGAAATTGCCATAGGAACAAATGATTTGAAAGTTTATGGGTTAAATTACGACCAAAAAAATCGAGATATCTTTCTTGATGTTTTATCGATTGAAGAAAACACCGTTAAACGATTTGATTTTGATAAAGAAAAGTCCTATCATAATTTTGTTTTGACGTTTGACAATACTTTTTTAGATCCTATTGTTTACCTCACCTCTGAAAACAATAACATCCTAATAAGTCATCAGTTTTCAAATGAAATATACGTATTCAATTCTGAGGGAGAGCAAACTCAAACTGTCCATTATCAGCCAAATTTAACAATTAAGCGGGCGAAAGATCTCAGCGGAATCAAAATTACATCCTTTGAACAGATTCAAAATGAGTACCAAGAATTATTAGAGCAAATCAGATTTGGCCCACCGGTATGGGATACGAAGAAAAATCGCTATTTGCGCTTATCCGCTAAAAGAGTTTTTTCGGAATCCCGAGCTGAAAATTCATTGCTTCCCGAAATACAGGAAGTCAAGGTGTATTTAACCATCTTTGATGAAGCCTTCAACATAATTTCTGAATCTGCGATTCCAGAGCTGAGAACTGAAGCGGTAAAATATTTTGCAAAGGATGGAAAGTTATGGGTTTTTAAAAATTTCTCAGATGAATTGGGATTTATAGTTATAGATATTTGATGGATTCTATTAGCTCAGTTTTCATTTACTTATTGACAGAATAACATAGCATTCCAAAAACAGAGTATATACTTAAAATTTTAAAGGATTATATTCTCAATCCCAAAAATGATTCCTTAAAAAATATATGAAAGATAGTAATATCGGTTTATCTTTTTTTCTTAGATTTTAACTTTATTTATTGTTGAAAACCAATTTCCCCTTCTACAAACAACCCGATGCCAAAGACTGCGGACCCACCTGCCTGCGCATCATTGCCAAACATTACGGCAAACTGATCTCCCTGCAGGAAATACGGGAATATTCGGAAACCACCCGCTCCGGAAGCAACCTGCTCAAGCTAAGCGAGGCAGCAGAGGCCATAGGCTTTAAGACAATCGGAGCCAGGCTTGATTTTAACCGCCTGAAAAGAGCACAGCTTCCCCTGATCGCCCATTGGGACAAAAGGCACTTTGTGGTGGTGTACCGGATCAAAAAAGACCAGGTTTACCTCTCCGATCCTGCCTATGGCCTGATCCGCCTGTCCAAGGCGGAATTTATCGCCCGGTGGATCGGAAACAATGCCGATGAATCCACCAAAGAAGGCGTCACCCTGTTGCTGGAGGTAACCCCGGACTTTAAAAGGATGAAATGGGAGGAAGAAGACAAGCGCTCACTACGCTTTCTGTTCCGGTATTTGTTCAATTACAAAAACCTCTTGGTTCAGCTTTGTATCGGGCTGCTCGTAGGCAGTCTCTTGCAGCTTATTTTTCCCTTTCTGCCTTAATCTAAATCAACAATACTTACTCAAACACCACAATCTGGAAGGAATTTTCATCCCTTCATTAACAGGTAGTTATTGATAGCCCCCTTTGCTTCACGGGATAAAACTGCCAGTTCACGGGAAAAATTAGCCAGTTCACGGGAAATACAATTTTTCCTATTTGATATATAATTTTAATTACTTTAATTTATTCATGTTTAAATCTAAAATTAAAAATTATCATGAAAAAGAAAATGACATTAAAGAAAGTTACCATGGCAGCGGGAGTTGCTGCCATGACCTTAGGATTAGTAGGGACATTTGATGCTGAAGCAAATGGCGGTTCATATTGCAACGGCGGTTCAACAATTTATGCTTGCGGGATAGGAGATGTTTATAATATAAGAGTGGACTTTCAAAATAATTGTTGTGCTGGAAGCACAATCTCAATATTGGATCTTTGCACGGGAGGTGGAAATCAAATAACCTAGTGGATTAATTATACTCACGGCTCAAACTCCTCATGTGCTAACCCATGAAAAATTTCATCCTAGTCATAACATTATTTTGTTTGTCATGTGGATCCCATTATGACCATAGTGATGTAAATTATGATATCGAAGTCGAAAAAATGGTCATTGATTTTGGAGATACATTAGTATCTCCAATTTTTACATCCTTTTCTATTCAATCAAGTTATGAAAATAGCTCCTTTATCCATACTTTTCTTGATCGATCCAGGAATCTTATCATTACAAACATAGAAACAGGAGAATTTATTAAAAAAATCAATATCAATGCGGATGGTGGACCAAATTCAACCTCTGGAGGAATATTAGATTTTTTTCCAGTAAGCGATAGCACGTTCCTGATACAATCCTTTCCCTTTTTCTATTTCATCAATCAAAATGGAGATGTTATAAAGAGACATAATTTAGAGGATAAGATGAATAAATTATTTGGAGATATGTATGCTGATAATCTTTATTTATCAGGTGTTATGTCACATTCTGTAAAAATTAATAAAAACAAATTTGTCCTTCAAGTATTCAGGGGAGACATAAATCTGATTGATAATTATCCAGAATACCCGTTATTTATAACTGTAAAGATAGATAACGAATTAAATATTGACTTACTTCCTATGGAAATTTATTTCCCAAGTAAGTTTAAGCTTGAAAAGACGAATTCTTATGCTCAAAACGAGAAAGCATCTTATTCCGTCCAGAATGGATATATTATATATGGATTCAGTTTTTCATCAAGTGTTTTTATGTATAATTTGGAAACCGGATTAACATCCTGTTTAGACCTTGAAATTGATAACGGAACTAACTTTTCTCCTCCAGATGATAATCATCCGTATTCAATTAGCAATAAATTATTTACAGCCTTTGGTATGCCGATAGTTGACTTTGATTCGAAACTTATTTATAGATTTCATACTGACGTTAATCACGAAGATCCAATGGAAAGTGAAAACTTTTTAGCTATATTTGATTTTGAAGGCAAAAAATTGATAGAAAGTTCATTGGGAAAGAATAGAGATAGAATACTTGTTAGGCCATTTCTTTTTAATGGTCACCTATATGTAAAACCACCTTTTCCCTCATCTGAGAACGAATATTTAGAATTTTACAAATTTAAGTTAGTTAAAAGGTAGTTATCAATAATTAAATTTTTGTGAATCTAAAAATAAGACATAATTTAATTTTCAATCTGGCAAAAGTAACTCTAAAAAATAGATATAATTGGTTGTTTTTATTCCAGTTTTGGTGACAACATAAAATTACTCATAAAATATAAATTCAAAATCAAACAGAAAGAATTAAAGAGCAAATTTATATTTTTGAAGAAATAATGAACCAAGATCCGTTCTTTGAAAGTGGGCTTTCCAATCCTGAACATGGCAATAATCAGACTATTGAATAAGTATTATCTTTTATTTGAGATGAGAAACGCCATATATAAAAACACTATTATACGACCAAATATATTTCAGGAGAAGCACTTTTTGAAAAGTTAGGTATTATAAAAAAGAAATTTGGCCGTCCTCTAAAATTTTGAGATGAAAAAAGCATTGGAAATTCAGCAAAAATTAGATCTAGTCCTTTTTGAAAACCATAATAAATTAGATACACCTGGGCTTTTTAAAGGGAAAATGGGAGTATGTATTTACCTTTTTGAATCCTATCAGCAAAACAATGAACCAAAATATCTTCAGGCTGCGGAAAACACTCTGCAAGAACTATATACCTTTATCCACCAAAATCCTGTCCCAACCTATTTTGAAAATGGACTTGCAGGAATAGCTTGGGGCATTCATCATTTAATCAAAAATGGCTCACTTAAGGGAGATGCGGATGAGTTATTGGAACATATTGACAACATTCTTTTCAAAGTAATCAGTGATAAGTCGGAGGAAATTGAATTCGGGTTGAAACGAGGTCTATTGGGTTACCTTCTATACATTTTAGACAGGTTAGCTGAACTATTTGATACAAGGGGGTTTCACATTTCGAAAGAACTGTTCACTTCAATGGGAATTCTTCTTGTCAACCGAATACATCTATTGGTAGGTTCCAACAGTGCTTCTTTTACAGAGCCTAACGGATTTTACCTCTTTTGGGATCTTCCGAATTACCTCTACTTATTGGCTGAAGCCTTTAAGATCGGATTAATCCCAAATAAAATCAAGCGGATGATTAAGGAAATCACTCCCCTTGTGCTTTCGACGCTACCACAAAATCCCGGAAACAGCCTTAATCTTTATTTGTCGATAAAACGTCTTTCGGTAGCTGAGTGGGAAAACCACGCCAGGATTTTACTAAATCACGTTATTGAAGCTCCTTTATCCAGCTTCAAGCTTCGCAATAAAAGCCTATATGTAGAAAATGGACTTGCGGGTTTGGTTTTATTGGATGCTCAAGTAAAAGAACAGATCAGTAATTATGTAAGCATTTTTAGAAATCGAGATAATCGTCGAGCGGCTTTTCATCATTTTCAATCGTCTGAATATTGGACCTATCTATCTTCAAACCCAGATCATGAAACCGGATTCCTGTATGGTATCTCTGGAATTTCCTTTTCCCTTCTCCATCTACTGAAAGAAAATCCTTAAATCATAAATGATCTCGTTATGAAAGACCTAAGCTTTCTTATCCCCATTAGATTGGACACAATTCAGCGACTAGAAAATTTGATCGTAGTCATAGAATTCCTTAGAAGCCACTTCGATTCTCCGGTTTTGGTTTATGAAGCAAGTAGTTACTCCACAGACATTGTGTCTTCTCTAATCGGAAAAGAAGCTGCTTACAACTTCGAAGAAGACAGAGATACGATTTTCCATCGAACTAAGTACATAAATAAACTTGCAAACTTATCATCCACACCCTTTGTCGCAGTGTGGGACTGCGATGTTATCATTCCACCGAATCAATTGAGGGATGCCGTTCAGGAACTTAGGGAAGGTCGGTCCAGTTTTGTTTTCCCCTATGAGAAAGGGAGTTTTTGGATACAGGGACTATATTGAGGGAGATTTTTGTAAAAGAAAGAAATATTGACATCTTGCTATCACAGAAAGCCAAAATGACCCCATTATACGGCCCTGATCCCATAGGAGGAGCATTTTTAGCTAATCGAAAGGATTACAGAACTATTGGAATGGAAAATCCCAACTTTTATGGCTGGGGTAGGGAAGACGGGGAACGGCTACAGAGATGGAATGGTATGGGGTATAAACACAGCCGTATTGAGGGCCCGCTATTCCACCTCTCCCACCCACGGGGCATTAACAGCAGTTTTCATAATGAACGGGAGGACCTGGAAAAATGGAACGACATACTTCGTGTCAAATCTCTCGGAAAAAAAGAATTAATCAAAGAAATACAACGATGGGATCGTTCATAGTCCGTATATCAATAGAAATGATGTAGTGGTGGTATTTCCCAAAAAAACACACTTCGTTATTGAATAAAAATGTGGAAAAAAAACCTGGACAGTAGTACAAATTGGAGCCGATGACGGCAAAACCAAATGGGATGTACTTTTTTCGGAACCCGTTCCCTACCTGATTGAAAATTTAATAGCCGTTTATCCCGATTTCCCCAGGTTTTCTTTCTAAAACATCGCCTCGTTTTAACCCTACAAACTTGAGGGAAGTTTTTGTCAGATTCCTCGGGCCTTCGGAGGGGAAAATGCTCACCATTTTTACGGATACGATAGTATCCCACAAGCGCAACGGATCCGCTCCTTTAACCCCATCTACCGCATTTCGCGGCAAGCTCTGGAATTAATCCACAAAGCACTCCTCAGCAAATGGTGTGGGCATCACGAGGTACTGATCCCTACCCTGCTTTACGAAAGCGGACTTTCTATCCATGACTTTGGAGGCAAGGGGGAATTTGTGCCCGAGGGCTTTGAAAACCGGTTCTACATGGACAACAGCCCCAACCATAGAGGCATACTCTCCGACGGCACCATGCGTTGGAGACCGGTTTTTGCGGAGACCGGAACATTGAAAAACAAACTCTACCACCCTGTAAAACTGACGGATGATTAAAACCTGCATAACAATCCCCGAATGCGCAAGCTGAAAAAGTGGAACCTTACTCAATTTGAAGGTAAGGCTTACATTTCTTTCCTTAGAGATTCTCTTGATGATCCATCCGAAAATACAAATTACCATAAACCAAAGGGCAGGGCATTCATCCGCAGTAAGTTTGACAACTTACCTTTTTGGCAGGCAATTAGAAAAATTTACGCAAAACTACTTTAAATTTTATACTTTTAACAAATAGTTAAATTAAATGCGTAAAAAAACCCATTAAAATTTATATAAAAAAAGAAAATTATAATTTTATTGATGTAAATTTTAGATATAAATGTAAACCCAATCAAAAAATAATTCAAATCAATTTGAATACATTCCTTTTTTTTATCTTATCGACCTAGTTACACTACTAAATTTATTTTTATGGAGAACCATTCTTTAATCCTCAGGTGCAATCATAAAATCCTTAAAATTGGCCTGGATATGGTCACGCATATTGAGGTAAACGATTACCTGCTCACCATCTATTGTCTGGATGGAAGCAGCCATTCCTGCTGCTCCTCGCTAAAAAAGGTGGAAAAAAATTGCCGGAGACATTTTTCAAAATAAACCGGAACTGCCTGGCCAATGTTAATTTAATCCAGTCAATTCCGCCAAAGGAAAGGGAAATAGTAATGGAAAACAATGTACGACTGAAGGTAGCCAAATCCAAATGGGCTACGCTAAAGAAAGAATTTCATCAACCTGATTCCCCAGACAATGGCATCAGGGATACGCATTAATCTAATTTCCTGCTTATTTGAGGGTCTATCAGAAAAAATATGTTTACGTAAAGCCTCCATGCTCAAACGTCTAGCAGCAATAATTAGGGTTGTGTATATCATTTAATTAGAATAACCGAAGTGGAAATTTTATTTCTGGAGGGGTTAAGGGAGGAGGTATAGTTAAGCGTAACGGTCTTGAATTTCATCGCTATACCCGGTTTAATTTCTTTTATCTGCCTTTATGGGGAAAGGCTTTTATAAAAAATACTAATGAAAAGAATTACCAATACCTTACCACTGGTATCCGTTATTATGCCCTGCAACAATGCAGCAAGGTTCCATGCAGAAGCAGTGGAAAGTATCCTGTTACAGGATTTCAAAGACATTGAGTTGCTGATTATCGATTACGGGGCCAATGATAAGGCTACCAATCTGATCCTCTCATTTGATGATACCCGCATCCGGTATTTCGAATTTGATACCAAACGGGGAAACTGTGCGGCCAGAAATTTTGGGATAGCTCATGCATTTGGAAAATATATTGCCTTTACGGATGCCGAGGATCTTTCCCTGCCTGATCGCCTGTCTACACAATATAGTATGCTGGAAAATCATCCCGACACCTTTTGCATTGGTTCCTCCTATGAAATCATGGATGTTGCAGGCAGAAATATAGGTTTAGTAAATAAGCCGCCAGACCATGAAAAAATAAAGGTCTTGTTGTTTGCCGACAAAAACACCCGCCAGCCAGCCATGATGATCAGAAATACCCTGTGTCAGGATTTTGGATTTCGATTTGACGAATCCTTTTCCTATGCTGGAGATTATGATTTTGTGGTAAGGGTTGCACAAAAATTTAAAGTTCAAAACATTTCCAAGCCGCTCGTAAGATCCCGGATATATCCGGAACAGGCTTTTACCGAAAAAAGAGAAATGGAGGAGGAGATGGCCAATCGGGTTAGGAGACGGCAACTGGAAACCCTCGGTGTGGATTTTACCGAGGAGGGTTTTCACCTTCATTTAAAGTTGATCCATCACCGGTATTTGGAGGATAATGAGTTGGATCAGGTGGAGACATGGCTTAACCGGCTCCTTACTGGGAACCATCAAAAAATGATTTACGACAATGACTTCTTTTATTCAATTTGTGAAAATTTGGCGGCCACTGCCATTCGCCACAACCGGCTCGGGGGATGGTCCATTGAAAAAAAAATGATTGCCTGCATTAATGAAATCCTGGTTCCCGGGTCCAAATTGCTTGAGTTCGGTACAGGAAAGGGAACCGAAGCCTTGCTACGAAATTATCAGGTGACCAGCATTGAGCACGATACCCGATATTGTATTTCATTATCGCAGGAGCATGAATGTATGCTGGCCCCTATAGAAGGGGAATGGTATTCGCCAGAAGAAGTCAAAACTGTTTTATCCCGTATAAATTTTGATCTGATTTTGGTCGACGGGCCTCCCGGGACATTAAGGCAAGGGATTTTAAATTACCTGGAATTATTTAAAGGTATAAAAAGTGTATTTGTCTTTGATGATATGGATCGAGAACTTGACCGGAAAACAATGATTACCTTTTGCAAGGAGCTTTGCCTTACCTACAAAATTATACAGGGGGACAGGAAGCAATTTGCTGTCTGCCGGCAATATCCGGATGACCCATCAAATGTAGACCGAATACCCTTTAAATAATGATTTTGAAAAGCTGGTTTCCTTTCAACTAACAACCCGATGCCATTTCAATCGTACCTGAGAAATTCCAAAAAAAGTAAGGACAAAGGAATGTACTATTGCTGCAGGTATTCATACCAGCACATCACGCCTTATCAGACTGAGCCTGTCGAAGCCCGACTCCGCTGCCTTTTCAGGCTGAGCCTGCCGAAGTCCGACTCCGCTGCCTTCGACTCCGCTCAGGCACCGCAGCCCCAAATCGCTGCGTCAACACATCAACACAACATCAAACCATCAACTTTATTCTTTTCGTCACCTAAACCACAACTGGCTCAATCCCTATACATTACAGCACCAATCATTTCCTTCAGGGGATAAAACTGCCCGTTCACGGGAAAAATAGGTCAGTTCACGGGAAATACAATTAATCAATTATATTTTTTGATTTTTTCCATTAGATTGGGCAGTAATAAGAGCAAAAAAATATATAGATTCCTACTTTTCTGGTAATCTACCTACTATTAAACTGTTTGAACCGCATGAATAATTGTTTCCGCAGCTCCGGTAAGATCCTAAAATTGTTGAAAAATTGCTTTATCAAAGAAATGTAATCATAAAAGACCTAAAAAGATAATCACAAATTAGGTGGTAAATACAGGCATTCTATCGCGATGAATGGACATAGTTCCTGATGTCCTAAATAGTCAGGAAATTTATTAAATGTCAATTTCAAAATGATGAAAAAGGTAAATTTAAAAAAACTAAAACTCACATCAGAAGATGTACTTCAAAGGGACAAACTATCAAAGGTATATGGCGGAATGGTAGGCCAGGGGACTTTTGAATGTTATTGCGGATTCGTAGGAGGTTGCGGGGAAGATTCCCCATTCACAGTAAATGCAGCTAATTTAACAGAGGCATTATGGGCAGCAGGATTGGTTTGTCAGGGTTCTGGTGCAACTTGTCAAGGGCTTTAGTAGATTTAGGGGGGCATATGCTCCCCTAATTTCTGAATTTTAGGATTTAATCAGCTTTATTATGCACCTATTAATAATGATATTGATGATTGTCTCAGCCATGCTGGTCAGTGATCATGATATTTTCGTTGAACACAAATACGAAAACCAGATCAACGCATCCACTATTGCGGATGCGGTTGATCTTGTTGATTTGAACCGAAATTACCACAACATTTCCCATCTTGTCATTGGAGACAAATACCTGATAGTCAGTCCAGGGGAAGAAAACCTAAAAGGTTTTTCCAATTCGGTAGCCCTGTTCAGCAAAGACGGTACCTTTATGGAAGAGCTTTACAGAGGCAAAAATATTATCCAAAGTCTAGCCTACGATAAAACGAGTGAACATCTTTATATCGCCCATAATGACAAGATAGTGGTTTATGACGTCCGCCATCGCAACCAAAAAGCACAGTTTGAGGTGAAAAACAGTTTGTCCAACATCGCCTTTTTCTCCGGCAGGATCTACGCCGGAACAGTAAAATTTGAGTCCGGTAAAAAGACCTATCTCATTGAGGCTTTCGACAGCAAGGACTATAAATCCGTTAAAACCGCTATTGAAATGGTCTATGATACAGAGAAAGCCCATCCTGCCGTAAAAATCGTATCCAGGCGCAACTCCTTTAGCAGTGGAAACGGCTCCCTCTATGTGTCCTTTGGTGAAGTCAACGACATTTACTCTTCTAAGAATGAATTTATACGTCCGGTTGCCCGACTCAAGAACTTATACCAGTCCAATGATGGGGAACTCGATATCTTTTTGTCCGGAAACCAAGGAATAATAGGAAAGTTTGCGACTACTTCATTCAGACATCGGGGTAATAAATATCTCCTGTTCTATGATTTAAAAAACCACAAACAATATTTAAGTGAATCTAGCAACAAATCAGGCCTCTACGACGACTTTAATCATTCCGGCTACTATACCCCAAAATTCACCAACCTCAACCCATACATGTATGCCTATACCAACAAGGATGAAAAAACTTCTATTGTCCGATTTAAGGTTAAGTCTTAGTTTTTTTATCTTTCTCATCCTTGGCTGCTCGAAAAGTGACAAACATGACTTAATGGCCATTGAAGTTCGGAAAGCCAGCGATGACCCCATTAGGTTGGAAGATATAGCTGAGTCAATTCAGCTTATTCAACTTGAGACAAAGGAAGGTTCTTTGCTAAATATGATTCAAGATGTGAAGCTCTACGATGAAAAGCTGTATGTGGTAGATCTGGCGGGTCAGATCCTGGTTTTTGATATTGAAGGAAATTTTTTGCAAATGCTAGGAAAGAACGGGAACGGACCCGGAGAATACACCTACATTTCGTCTCTGGCGATAGACGAATCTTCCAATTTGATTTATATTGCATCTGGCCAAAAACTCCTGGCTTACTCCACGGAAAACGAGCTCGTAGCAGAGGACAAATTACCACTTTTTATTAATTACCTTAACACTCATAATGGAAAATTATTCGCCCTTGCTCAACTTAATGGGATCGAAACGGAGCAGGGGTATATAAACCAGACGACCTTGTTGGAGATATCCAACTCTCTGGAAGTATCGGACAGTATTCCGGTTCGCCGGTTGATTCTTAAGGAACAAATTGCAGCAACCTACCCCTATAAACATTTTATCTCCAAGGTGGACAGCGACCTTTACCTTTATAGCCCTGTACTAACCAATGAAACCATCCTTCGGGATACCCTCTATCGACTTGAGGGAAAGACCTTGACTCCTTTCGCTAAGCTTAATTTTGAACAGAACCATCTCAATGAGAAAAATCAAAAAATAATTTGGATCAAGAATATGGTCAATTCCCGGTCCTATCTTATGTGTGAATACGATTCAGACGGGGATAATTTGATGTTTTTGTTTGATAAGGTTAAGTCAATCGGTTACAATTTAAAGGGGGGACTATTGGATGGGCGGGATGATCCCGTCATTCTTAGGCCACTGGACCCAGCTCATGACATATTCTATTTTATCAAAACCGCAAAATATTCAGCCGATAATACGGAGGAATTGAATCCTATCATTGGCATTGTAAGTTTAAAGTAAAGATTGGCGAGGAAAGGATAATCTACAATACGTAGGATTAATAAAATACTGTACCAATACCTTCTATTTTAAAACAGCCGAGTATTCAGGTGGAGATATAGAAGTACCAAACCCTACAATTGGTTTTGCTGAATTTAAATTGCAATTTCTTGTTTAACCTGAAAATTAAGTATTTAGATTATTAATTAAAATTTCCTCGGATCTCACCTTCCACTTCTACAAACAACCCGATGCCAAAGACTGCTGCCCCACCTGCCTGCGCATCATTGCCAAACACTAGGGCAAACTTATCTCCCTGCAGGAAATTCGGGAATATTCGGAAACTACCCGCTCCGGAAGCAACCTGCTTAAACTGAGCGAGGCGGCAGAGGCTATTGGCTTTAAGACCAAATGTGCCAGGCCTGGTATTAAATTTTTAATTAACAAATTTGTGCTATATTTGATACAGGTCGCACTGCAGGACCAAAAAATTAGGAAGCCCTGGATTCAAACCCGAAATTAATTTAATGGACAGATTTTAATCACAAAAAATTAATTTTCTATGATTCTGGCGTCAATCAAACTTGCAAGCAGGAAAATTCAATTGAAAACATGCATTCGCTAAGATGAAAATTTTATCCCTGTCTATTTTTTTTGCCTGCCTTTATGGAATCGTATATTCCCAATCCAATTTGCCAGCCGGACAATTGAGTGGCAGCGTACTAGACGAAGGAAATAAGCCCTTGGACCATGTCTACTTTTTCTTAAAAAACTATCCAGAATTTAATGGGGTTTCCAATTCTTCCGGGCACTTCTCCCTTCGATTTCCTGAGGTACTAAAGGAAGATACCCTGGTGGTGAACCACCTCGGATAATTTTTTGCTGGCACAAATCAAACCGAAAGATCCAAATAGGCTCCTTCTTCCGGACAGTTTGGTTTCAGGCTCAAGTCCATTCAGCAAGCGCATGCGCTTTAAACTCCTTGAGGAATCCCTCCCCCGCCTTTCTTTTCAGGAAGCCGATAAATGGCTGAACAGCTATGGAAATCTGTTAAAAAATAAAGTTCAGGCTGATTTTTTAAAAGCCCGAATCAATACCTTGAAAAAAGAAAGGCCGGACATGGAATTAATGGGACTCGGAAACCAGCCGATGTCTTTTGAAGAATTGCTCCATCAGAAAAGGGGCAATTACCTGTATGTCGACCTTTGGGCGGCCTGGTGCATTCCCTGCATCAAAGCATTCCCTGCTTTGCGGAACCTGCATGAACAAAACGAAGACCGGAGCCTCGAGGTCATTCATCTCTCGGTAGATAAAAACCATAAGTTTTGGGAGCAGGTGGTTCGGAAACATGGCATTGCCTTCCCAGACCGTTCTTTTACGGTGCTGAACCTGGGTGAATCAAGCTTTCTGGATCAATTGGACCTGGCCTTTATCCCCCGGTACCTGCTCTTTGATCCCAAAGGCAAACTCATACACCCAAATGCTCCTGGGCCGGAACAGGAGGAATTAAAGGGAATTTTAGACGAATTTCTTAGATAGGGATTTGATTTCGTTTAAAATTATTACGCTGAATCAACGAATAGGTTACAGAAATTCGCATATTTCATTTACTGGATACAATTGGGCAAAAATTAAAATCCAGATCTTCCATAATCTGTCTGATTAAGGTGGTCTTGCCTACCTGTCGAGGTCCGTAGATGACCTGTATAAATCTCCTGGGTTCATCTTTCAGCCGTTTCAACAGACCTGTTTTTTCTGTCCTATGGTATGTCATAAATTTTTTACTTAATATATTGAGTAAATGCAAATTTCTATTATATTTTAAAGCCCGAAAGCATGCTGCTCCGAGCCGGGGAACTTTGGATGCTGGAAAAACCAGACGAAAAGGTCAAGCAAGATTACTTCCGTTTGTTTCGGGTGGGGCTGAAATCCCAATTCAAGCCTGATGCTGCTCCGGGATGGCCACGCATTGGGGAAATTGAGGGCTACCCGATTGCATCAGAAGCTTATCCGCTCCTATATACTTAAGGATAATCAGGAAAAAATCAGCGTTTATCAATCCCTGCAAAAAGCAGGAATGCTTTATGAAAGAAAGGATAGGTATAACCTTTGAGGTCTTTGAGACCTCGAAGGTTTTATTCGAGCACGTTCCTGGAAAGACCTTCGGGGTTGGAGAAACCCCAAAGGTCTGCCATTTAAAACAAATCCAACACATTCATTTGCAAAAATTCTTGCCAATGAATCCCTGTCTCCCCGATGAGGAGTGATTTTTCAGGTTTGAATTTTTTGTCAAAAGCCCCCAAGCCGGATAGCTTTCCTGTTTTCCCGGATTTCACTTCAAGCGCAATCACCCGATTGTTGTACACAACCACATAATCCAGCTCATCATTGCCGTCCCGCCAGTAGTAGATCGTTAGCTTTTTGTATTTGAATGCCTGATTGATCAGGTGAGCACCTACGGCAGATTCCACCCACCTTCCCCAGGCCTCATGGTTTTTAAGTAAGGTGTCAAGGCTCTCACTGGAAATCACGGATAGGATCGCTGTATTATGAACCTGAAATTTTGGACTGGAAGCGCGTTTCCGGATCATGTTGGGACTGTACTTTTCAATGCCCCCCAGCAGACCGGCATCATGGAGTAATTCCAGGTAATTGGCCAGGGTGGTGGTATTGCCTGCTTCGGTTAGTTGTCCCATGATTTTGGTATAACTCAAAATCTGTCCGGAATAGGCCGAACCCAATTCAAATAAACGCTTCATCAGGGCAGGTTTATCCACCCGGGTTAGCATAAGGATATCTTTGGAGATACTCGTTTCCAACAGTGCATCCCGGACATAGCTTTTCCATCGGTCTTCATCTTCTTTTAGCGAAATGGCTCCCGGATATCCTCCAAACCACACAAACTCCTCAGCTGTCAGACCAAAAGCATCCTTCATTTCCTTGTAGGACCAATGCCCCAGGTAAGTGGATTCAAACCTTCCTGCCAGAGATTCTGTAAGTCCCTGCTGCAGCATCAACCTGGAGGAACCCAATAAAACAACCCGGATATCCCTGCCCTCAGCTGCATCCTTGTCCCATTCAGCCTTGACCTGCTCGGACCAATTGTTGATTTTCTGAACTTCATCGATTACCAGAAGAAAAGGTTTGTCAGCTCGCTGTTGCTGTCGGACCCGGACGGTTTCCCAATGCTGTGCGATCCACAAACCATCTCCTGCAGGAACTGCATCGGCCGCCACCAACAGATGAGGAAAATCCAGATCTTCCATAATCTGCCTGATTAAGGTGGTCTTGCCTACCTGTCGAGGTCCGTAGATGACCTGTATAAATCTCCTGGGTTCATCTTTCAGCCGTTTCAGCAATCCTGTTTTTTCTGTCCTATGGTATGTCATAAATTGTTTACTCAATGTATCGAGTAAATTTACTTAATATATTGAGTAATTAATAATTTTTAGGTCATTTTAGAGCCCATAAGCATGCTGCTCCGAAACGGGGAACTTTGGATGCTGAAAAAACCAGACAAGGAGGTCGAGCACGATTATTTACGGTTATTTCGGGTGGGGCTGAAATCCCCATTCCAGCCTGATGCTGCTCCGGGACGGACATGCCCTGGGGAAATTGAGGGCTACCGGATCGCATCAGAAGCTTATCCGCTCTTTTATAAAAGAGGATAATCAGAAAAAAATCGGCGTTTACCAGTCCCTGCAAAAAACAGGAATACTTTTTGAAAAAACGGATAGTTTTAACCTTTGAGGTCTTTGAGACCTCGAAGGTTTTATTCGAGCACGTTCCTGGAAAGACCTTCGGGGATCAGGAAACCCCAAAGGTCATAACCTTTGAGGTCTTTGAGACCTCGAAGGTTTTTTCGTGAAACGCTCCGAATCAGACCTTCGGGGTTGGAGAAAACCCAAAGGTCAATGTATAGTTAACCTTTGAGGTCTTTGAGACCTCGAAGGTTTTTTTCGTGAACGCTCCGAATCAGACCTTCGGGGTTCGGGAAACCCCAAAGGTCATAACCTTTGAGGTCTTTGGGACCTCGAAGGTTTTGTCGCTCTCATTGCATTACTTTTTCTTGAAAAGCGAATCCACAAATTCCCGCCTGTCAAAAACCTGCAAATCGGTCATCTTCTCTCCTACCCCAATGTACTTTACCGGAATCTTGAATTGATCTGAAATGCCGATGACCACGCCTCCTTTGGCCGTCCCGTCCAGCTTGGTGATGGCCAGGGCGCTGATTTCGGTGGCTTTGGTAAATTCTTTGGCCTGTATAAAGGCATTCTGCCCGGTAGAGCCATCCAACACCAGCAAGATCTCATGTGGCGCCTCGGGGATGAATTTCTGCATCACCCGCTTGATCTTGGTCAGTTCGTTCATCAGGTTGACCTTGGTATGCAGCCGGCCAGCGGTATCCACGATCACCACATCGGCCTTCATTTCCACAGCTTTTTTTACCGTATCAAAGGCTACCGAAGCAGGATCCGTGTTCATGCCATGGGAAATCACCGGTACATCCACCCGCTCTCCCCAAAGGATCAGCTGGTCCACGGCCGCTGCCCGGAAGGTATCGGCCGCCCCCAGCACCACTGATTTGCCGGCCTGCTTGAACTGGTGGGCGAGTTTGCCGATGGTGGTGGTCTTGCCCACCCCGTTTACGCCCACCACCATGATCACATAGGGCTTTTTGCCTTCCGGAAGATCAAAATCGTCCAGATCCAGGGTATTGTTCTCCTCCAGCAATCCCGCCACTTCTTCCCGCAACAAAAGGTCCAGCTCGGAGGTATTGATGTATTTCTCCCGTTCCACCCGTTCTTCTATCCGCCGGATGATCTTGATGGTGGTATCCACGCCTACATCTGAGGTGATCAGGATTTCCTCCAATTCATCCAGGATATCATCATCCACTTTGGACTTGCCGACAATGGCTTTACCTAATTTGGAAAAGAGGTTTTTGCTGGACTTCTCCAGTCCCTTATCTAAACTTTCTTTTTTCTCGCTGGAAAAAAAACCAAATACTCCCATAATTTTTACTGTAAGACCCGAATATACGCAAAAATCCCTTTCGATAAGAACCGAAAGGGATGTATACATGCTTTAAGGAAGGATATCTCCTTATTTTTTTAATGTCTCCTGAACCAGGGGACTAGGCACCATTTCCTCTTTGAAGGTATACGCCCCGGTCTTCTCGGACCGAACAGCCTTGATCACTTTGGCATACGATACGCCACCTTCTTTTTTCAGTGTTGCTACTACTTTCTTAGCCATAATAGTATAGTTTTATCCCCGAGGGGAAAGTTCTTATTTGATTTCTTTGTGAACAGTCACCTTTTTCAATATGGGATTGAATTTTTTCAATTCCAAGCGCTCGGTGGTGTTTTTTCTGTTCTTGGTGGTGATATACCGGGAAGTACCGGCCATTCCGCTTTGCTTGTGCTCCGTGCATTCCAGGATCACCTGAACTCTGTTACCTTTCTTAGCCATTTCGTTTTGTAATTTATATTGGTGTTGAGGTAAATCTTATTTGATAACGATGTCCCCTTTTTTTTGCGCATCTTTCAGTACGGCGCTGATTCCTTTTTTATTGATGGTCCTCAAAGCAGAGGAGGAAACCTTCAAAGTAATCCAGGCATCTTCTTCGGGAATATAAAAGCTCTTCTTGTGCAGGTTGGGGTAAAATCTACGCTTGGTTTTGTTATTGGCGTGAGATACGTTATTGCCTACCTGAGGCCTTTTTCCGGTGATGTCACAAATTTTTGCCATGATATATGTATACAGTAATGATTGACTTTTTTCAATTGGGTTTGCAAATATCGGAAGAAATCATTAAATAACAAAAGCAGGCCCTATAAATATTTAATAAATCCCTGCTTACCAACTTTTTGGTTTTGGCGCATGATTACAGGCTCCTTTTCTTATATTTGCCCTTTGGGTTCAAAACCCATGCAATGATAATGATTTAATAAGGAGATCCATGATGCAGGAGATCAGTTCAAGCCAGGAAGCCATACAGCTGGAAAACAAATATGGCGCACACAATTACCACCCCCTACCCGTAGTCCTCAGCAAGGGAGAGGGCGTTTACCTCTGGGATGTGGAAGAAAAAAAATACTTTGATTTCCTTTCTGCCTATTCGGCTGTCAACCAGGGCCACTGCCACCCAAGGATAAAGGAGGCCCTGATCGAACAGGCCGGCACCCTTACCCTCACTTCCAGGGCATTTCATAATGATGTGCTGGGGCCCTATGAAAAATACATCACCGAATACTTTGGCTTCGACAAGGTACTGCCCATGAATACGGGTGTGGAAGCCGTGGAGACTGCCATCAAAATTGCGCGTAAGTGGGGCTATGAGAAAAAAGGTGTACCCGAGCAGCAGGCGAAAATCATCGTGGCAGAAGACAACTTTCACGGCCGCACCACTACGGTGATTTCCTTTTCCAATGACGAAAACGCCCGCAAAAACTTTGGCCCTTACACGCCTGGCTTTATTCGTATACCCTATAATGACCTGACGGCACTTAAAGCCGCCTTGGCCAATAATCCCGACACGGTGGGCTTTCTCATTGAGCCCATACAGGGAGAAGCAGGCGTCAATACCCCGGATGCCGGGTACATGAAAGCAGCAAAGAAGCTATGTCAGGAATACAACACTTTATTGCTGGCAGATGAAATTCAAACCGGTATCGCCCGGACAGGTTCATTGCTGGCCGTCTGCGGAGATTGCAGTTGTGAAGGGCATTGTGAAAAGCAGGAGACCTATGTAGAGCCGGATATTCTGATCCTTGGAAAAGCACTATCCGGAGGGTTCTTTCCGGTCTCAGCAGTTTTGGCCAATGAAGCCATCATGGAAGTCATTCACCCGGGCCAACATGGCTCTACCTTTGGCGGCAACCCTTTGGGAGCTAAAATAGCCATGACAGCACTGGAGGTGGTAAGGGATGAAAAACTGGCCCAAAATGCAAGGACTCTCGGTAAAATTTTCCGGGAACGCATGCAACTGCTGGCTGAAAAATCACATTGGGTAAAACTGGTAAGAGGCCGCGGACTGCTCAATGCCGTGCTGATCAACGATAGCCCGGACAGCAGCACTGCCTGGGATATTTGTGTGGCATTAAAAGACAATGGACTCCTGGCCAAACCTACCCATGGCAATATCATTCGCTTTGCCCCTCCACTGGTCATGACCTTGGAAGAGTTGCACAGCTGCTGCGATATCATAGAAAAAACCATTCTGGCCTTTGAAAAACCTGCGGTAAAAGCATGAAAAAACAAGCTGTCATCTTTGATATGGATGGGGTGATCTGCCATACCAATCCCTACCACTCCGAAGCTTTCCGGGTGTTTTTTGGCAAAAGAGGGCTAAGCCCCACAGAGGAGGAGTTTGCCCAACACATGTATGGCAAGAGCAACAAATACATCTTCAGCCATTTCTTAGGCAGGGATTTTATGGGTGAAGAATTTTCGGCATTGGAAAACGAAAAGGAAGGCCTGTTCAGGGAAATATACGCCCCGAAAGTGGTTACGATTCCCGGTTTTTTGCCATTTCTGGAAGAATTAAAATCAGGTGGTTTTCGCACAGGCGTAGCCACCTCTGCACCAGAAGCCAATCTGGAACTGATCATGGGAACCCTCGGCTTTGGTCCAAAAATGGAATCCATATTGGCCAGTGAACATGTAAAAAAGCACAAACCTGACCCGGAGGTTTACCTTACCTCTGCGAGAAACCTGGGAATGGAACCCGAAAACTGTCTGGTCTTTGAAGATTCCTACAGCGGGGTTTCCGCTGCCCGCAACGCAGGCATGCAGGTAATAGGTGTGCTTTCCTCGCATAGCAAAGAGGAGTTGCCCCCCTGTAACTTGTATATCCATGATTTCCATGAAGTGAATGCCCGGATAATTGCCGAGCTGCTGACCTGAGGGGGGCATTTTGTGCAGCAGGCTTGCCCCAAAAAGCGGTCAAATCCCTTATCTTTGTCAAAATAGATTTAAGCACCTATCGATTATGAACAGAAGACCCAGAAGAAACAGGAAATCCGCAGCCATCCGGTCGCTTGTAGAAGAAACCAGGCTTTCGGTGAAAGACTTTATTTTTCCGCTTTTTCTGATCGATGGCATCAATCAGAAGGTGGAAGTAAAATCCATGCCAGGTATCTACCGCTATTCCCTGGACCAGATGCTGGAAGAAATCGATACCTGCCTGAGACTGGGCATACATGCCTTTGATATTTTTCCGGCCTACCCGGAAGACAAAAAGGATCGCTTTGCTACGGAAAGTTACCGTGAAGACACTTTTTATCTAAAAGCCTTGCGGCAGATCAAACAAACCTTCCCCCAGGCCTGCATCATGACAGATGTGGCTATGGATCCCTATAACTCCGAGGGGCATGACGGGCTGGTAGAAAACGGTAAAATATTGAATGACGAAACCCTGGAGATTCTGGGCAAAATGACTTTGGCCCAGGCCAGGGCCGGAGCGGATATCATCGGTCCCTCAGACATGATGGATGGCCGGGTGCGGTATTTGAGAAAATTACTTGATGAAGACGGCTTCAAAGAGGTCTCCATCATGTCCTACACGGCCAAATACGCCAGTGCCTTCTACAATCCCTTCCGCGATGCCCTGGATTCTGCTCCCAAATCAGGAGATAAAAAAACCTATCAGATGGACCCGGCCAATAGCCGGGAGGCCCTGATTGAAGCACAGATGGACATGGAAGAGGGAGCTGATTTTTTAATGGTCAAACCAGCTTTGGCCTATCTGGACATCATCAAACTGCTTCATGACCGTTTTCCTCTACCCATTGCTGCCTACAATGTCAGTGGGGAATATGCCATGATCAAAGCTTCGGCAGCCAATGGCTGGCTAGATGGAGAAAGAGCCATGCTGGAGTCCCTGCTTAGCATCAAGAGGGCTGGTGCCAAAATCATTTTGACTTATTTTGCCAAGGAAGTGGCCCTTTTAGGTTCCTGACAAACTTTAACCTTTTTTACAATCAGGCATAGGTATTTCGGTAATATATCCATGAAAATGACCTGCTTATTGCTGAAAGTAAACTTTTTGACCTATTTTATTAAAAATATTTTTTGTTGAAAAAACACCATTTTTAAGATGAGGTTATTCCAAATACCGGCAAATATCAGAAAGATTATTAATTCAATTTTAACCTATTTTGCAATTTAATATTATGTATTTAACTTTAATATACATTTATTTAATTATTTTTTATTATAAAACTTATCAATTGTTCTAATTTTATTTTGGTTACTTAATTCATTTACCATTCCAGAATATTGAATTTTTTTCTAAGTAAAGATATTTTTTTAACCATATTATTGATCATAAATACTTATAAGCTTCATTTTTGGTTATTTTTTTAACCTATTATTGGTTAGATTTGGTAGGAATGTTCAATTAAAATAGCATTCCTAACCATAACCCTTAAAAAATAGGTTTCTATGAAAAACATTGCCTCACCTTTAACCCAGGTAAGCACAGATGGAGTCGATCTAGCTGATGCAATAGCGCAAAACCTGCTTACCACAAATAATGTATGGATGATGCTGGCGACAGCGTTGGTTTTTATCATGCACCTTGGCTTTGCCGGGGTGGAAGCCGGTTTTGGCCAGGCCAAAAATACGGTTAACATCCTATTTAAAAATACAGTCACCCCCATCTTAGGCATAGTAACCTACGGCTTGATGGGGTTTTTCCTGATGTACCCAGGATTTGAGGTACCAGGATGGTTTGGATTTGACAGTTCGGGATGGAGCATGTTTTGGTTTAGTCCTGCTGATGCGGATGTTACCATTGCCTATGCGGACGGCAATTATACTTATTGGACAGACTTCCTGTTCCAGGCCATGTTTGCCGCCACTGCAGCCACCATTGTATCCGGTGCCATTGCAGAAAGGGTCAAATTATGGGCATACCTGATGTTTACAGTTGTATTTGTTGGAATAGTATATCCCATTATCGGAAGCTGGAAATGGGGCGGAGGAGCCCTGGATGCCATGGGCTTTTATGATTTTGCCGGATCCACCCTGGTACACTCAGTCGGTGGGTGGGGTGCCCTGGCAGGCGTGATCATGGTTGGACCCAGGATCGGTAAATATGTCAACGGAAAAACAATAGAAAAACCAGGTTCCAGTGTTCCCCTGGCTGTCATAGGGGTATTCCTTTTGTGGTTGGGCTGGTTTGGATTTAACGGCGGCTCCGTTCTGTCTGCAGATCCGGGACTGGTATCTTTTGTATTGGTTACCACCTCGCTTGGCGCCTGTGCAGGAGGTTTGGGAGGATTCTTTGCTGCCTACTTCGCCTTCAAACGGCTGGACCTCGGAATGGTCCTTAATGGCATTCTGGCCGGACTGGTAGGCATTACGGCTGGTGCAGATGTTATCAATCCGATATTTGCCCTGTTAGTGGGATTCGTTGCCGGCATCCTGGTGGTGTTGTCTGCCATATTCCTGGACAAATTGAAACTCGACGATGTAGTAGGGGCCGTGTCTGTCCACCTTACCTGCGGGGTTTGGGGAACTCTGGCGGTGGGTATTTTCTCTACCAATCCAGATCATACATTTTTTACCCAACTGATAGGTGTACTGATTTGTGGGTCCGTTGCCTTCCTTTCTGCTTTGACCATATTTTTTATACTGAAGAAAACAGTGGGCATAAGGGTATCAGAAGAACATGAAAAAACAGGATTGGATAGCCAGGAGCATGGCATCAGAGGATATACCATTGTCTATGATGAATAGAACCGAAATATTTTATATTTAAGCAGAAAAACAACCCTTGCCCAAAGAAAGGTTTAAACTTTTTCCGGGTAAGGGTTTTAATATTCACCAGAGATAATAAATCATATCAATTGCGGGGACTAATACCTGCCCATGCAAATGGGTAATTGCCTGGTGACGCAAAACAACTTAGAATCAATCCAAATCTCCCTTTGCATAAATCAAAGTCAGAAACTCCGGCTCAAAAGCTTAGGTTAGCGGCTTCTTTTTTATTAATGGAGATTTATCCGAGCTGCATTTGCGAGGGTATATCCGATCTGCTTTTTCAGTGTCTCTATAAAGAGGGGGTTTGCCTAACAGAAAAAAACCTCCTTCAGCGTTTAAAGACCTAACCCCACTGGCAGGGCAACTAGTTTAAACCAAGGATTGTATTTTACTTTCAGCCTCAAATAACCTTTATAACACAAAAAAAGGAGACCGTCAAACAGTCTCCTTTTGTTATTCAAGTTTTGTATAAGTCTTAGAAACTAAGACCGGTAGTAACTTTGAAAAAGGAATCATTTCCTTCCACCAGGTCACCGCCGGCAGATAGCCTTGCAAAGGCTTTTCCATTGGGATCTGAAAACTGAATGTAGGGACCAAACCACTGGTACACATCAGAAGACTCAGAAACATTAGATCCTCCTGAGTTGATCAGGTGCTCATAATGCAATCCCAAAGAAAAGAAGTCTGAAGCTTTTACTCCGAAATTAGCCCAATAGTGAATATAAGCCAAAGTAGTACCACCGTCCGGTGCCAGGTCTCTCAATGGAGAATACAATCCAAAATAGATCTCACCTTCCGTTTTGGCTTTATCCAATCCAATGGTAAGATTGGGCACCAAACCATCTCCAAATACGCCTGGGCCAGCCGTACCGGATGAAAGCAAGTTTCCGCCAGTCACACCAATCTGTGGGTTGATACTCAAACCATCTGCAGCATCGAAGCTATAACCCACACCAAATTCAGTCCAGTTGCCCCAGCCTCCGCCAGATCCCTGAACTCCACCGGTACCTCCAGACCAAAGGATACCATAAAAGGTAAAAGCTGATGTTTCACTTACCGCATAGGATCCGGCAAAAAACGGGTAAAACCCAAAAAACTGGTCAGAGTTTACCGTGATGGTATAGCTGAATTTATCATCTGTCTCGCTTTGTGCGGAAGCGGTACTTACCGCAAAGACAAAAAACAAAGAAAGCGCAATAATGCTTTTCATTAAAGTTGGAATGTTAATTTTTCTCATGATTTTGATAATTAAGGTTAATTTTTAAACTACAACTAATTCAAAATTTAATTTTAAAATAACTAGGGGTTATTTTAGATTCAATATTACCCTATAATTATCAATTTTGCAAAATTAAATTTATTTTTGGTTAAAAATTTTACCTATTTCTGATTTTAATATGCTTTTTAAGAATTATAAAGCCTTTTTATTATATGATATAGAATATTAAAAAAATAGATCATAAATAGTTTTTAAAGGATATATGAACATATAAAAATATATAACCGAATTTTAAACTGATATTATTTCAATTTTTAAAATATTTTTTAAAATTATTTAAGGTTAATAATATCTACATAAAAGGCTTGTATACCCAAAAATAAAAAAACCACAGTAGGAACACCCACTGTGGCTAATTAATCAATGAATTTGAGCTAATATTTAGAGATCTTCTTCCCTTTCAAGCATCAGAATGGCGTTTTGAGGCACGATGTAATATTTTTCACCTTCATAGATGACTTCAAAGGCACCATTCATCAGAAAAACTGCCAGATCACCTTCCTTTGCTTGCAGAGGGATATATTTTACATTTTCCCCATGATCCTTCCAGGGTTCCTCTTCTTCCACAGGCAGTGGAATGGGATATCCTGGCCCTGCTTTAATGATGTAACCTTGCTGCACTTTTTCTTTTTCTCTAACGCCGGGAGGCAGGTAAAGGCCACTGGAAGTCTTCTGGTCTTGTTTCTTCAGTTTGATCAACAAGCGATCCCCAACGATAATCAGTTTTTTTAATCTATTTTCAGATGTCAGTTGCATGCTTTTTTTGTTTCGTTTAAGGTAACCTGATGTTTCGGTCAAAAATAATGGCATCCCCACCAGGTGAAGACGCCATCATTTGATTTTATCTGTGCCAGACTAAATGAGGGTTACTTTTTGTCTTCCTCATTCACTTCTTCATAATCCACATCGGAAACACCATCTCCGGAAGCAGCGTCACCAGCTCCTTCAGCTGCTCCACCCGCAGGACCGCCCTGTCCGGCAGCACCTTCGGCACCCTGAGTGGCATTGTACATCTCCTGCGAAGCAGCACTCCAGGCAGCATTCAGAGCTTCCATACCTGCATCAATCGCTGCAAGGTCCTGGCTCTGGTGAGCGGCCTTCAGTTTTTCCAAGGCCTCGTTTACAGCCGTTTTGTTTCCTTCAGAGAGTTTATCTCCGAATTCCTTCAACTGTTTTTCGGTCTGGAAAATCAAACTGTCTGCCTGATTGATTTTATCAATCTTCTCTTTTTCTACCTTGTCAGTGGCTGCATTGGCCTCTGCTTCTTTCTTCATCCTGTCGATTTCTTCCTGAGAAAGACCTGAAGAAGCTTCAATCTTGATTTTTTGTTCCTTGCCGGTACCCTTATCCTTAGCAGATACATTCAAAATACCGTTGGCATCAATATCGAAAGTCACTTCAATTTGTGGCACTCCCCTGGGAGCAGGTGGTATGTCTGTCAGCTGGAACCTTCCAATAGCCCTGTTGTCTTTGGCCATGGACCTTTCTCCCTGAAGCACATGGATGTCCACTGCAGGCTGGTTATCTGCTGCGGTGGAAAACACCTCTGACTTTTTGGTTGGGATGGTAGTATTGGACTCTATGAGTTTGGTGAAAACCCCTCCCATGGTCTCGATACCCAGAGACAATGGCGTAACGTCCAAAAGCAATACATCCTTCACCTCACCGGTCAGTACACCACCTTGTATGGCCGCACCGATTGCAACCACTTCATCTGGATTTACACCCTTAGATGGCTTCTTGCCAAAGTATTTTTCTACTTCTTCCTGGATTTTCGGGATTCGCGTAGATCCTCCTACCAGGATTACCTCATCAATATCCGAAGGAGACAAACCCGAGTCAGCAATGGCTTTTCTGACAGGATCCATTGATCTTCTGACCAAATCATCCGAAAGTTGTTCAAACTTGGACCTGGAAAGGTTTCTTACCAGGTGCTTGGGTCCTGACTGCGTAGCAGTGATATAAGGCAAATTGATCTCCGTACTGGAAGAACTTGAAAGCTCAATCTTGGCCTTTTCAGCAGCCTCTTTCAGCCTTTGCAGCGCCATAGGGTCGTTCCTGAGGTCGATATCTTCCTCGGCCTTAAATTCATCAGCCAGCCAGTTGATGATTACCTGGTCAAAATCATCTCCCCCCAGGTGCACATCCCCATTGGTCGATTTTACCTCAAAGACACCATCTCCCAATTCCAACACCGAAATATCGAAGGTACCACCACCCAGGTCATAAACGGCGATCTTCATGTCCCTGTTTTTCTTATCCAGGCCATAAGCCAGGGCAGCAGCAGTAGGCTCATTGATAATCCTTTTTACATCAAGGCCCGCAATCTGACCGGCCTCCTTTGTCGCTTGTCGTTCTGAATCATTAAAATAGGCAGGAACAGTAATTACTGCTTCTGTCACTTCCTGACCCAGAAAATCTTCCGCTGTAGATTTCATTTTCTGAAGGATCATGGCCGAAAGTTCCTGAGGAGTGTATGACCTGTCGCCTATCTTTATCGCTACTGTGTCATTAGACCCCTGATCTACCTTATAAGAGGCATGTTTTCTTTCTTCCGAAATTTCAGAGAATTTCTTTCCCATAAATCTTTTTACAGAGGATATGGTATTTGCAGGATTGGTAATGGCCTGCCTTTTGGCGGGATCACCTACTTTTCTCTCTCCATTTCCGTTGTCCAAAAATGCCACGATAGAAGGTGTTGTCCTTCTACCTTCACTGTTTTGAATGACCACGGGCTCACTACCTTCCATTACCGCAACGCAAGAGTTGGTCGTACCCAAGTCTATACCAATAATTTTTCCCATAATTATATTTATTTTGTCGTTTTCGTTTTAGTTACAAAACTTGAACAACAACCAATGTGCCAAGTGAATGAATGAAAAATTTAATGCCACATTGTCATAATACATGACAGTTTTCGGATTAGATATGTCAGCATTTTTAATTAATTTTCCAAATCCGAAAGCATTAGCTATCCCCGATCCCTGAATCCTCTCCGTCATGCAAGTCAGTGCCATCCATGTATATCCCATCAAATCCCTCGCAGGCCTATCGCTAAGCAGCAGTCAGGTAGAAATTACTGGCTTTCAATACGACAGGCAATGGATGCTGGTAGACAAACAGGGGAAATTCCTGAGCCAGAGAACTCATCCTGAGATGGCTCTCATTCAGGTAAATTTGGAAAAAGATCAGCTGCTTCTGAGTCACAAGTATCATACAAATGCCTTTTTCCGCTTACCTTTTATAATGGATTCAGGGAAAAAGAAACAAGTTAGCATATGGGAGGACCAGCTGGAAGCTTCCCTCCCGGGACCAGAGGTGGACGAATGGTTTTCGGACCTGCTCCACATGGATTGCCAGCTGGTAAAGATGGGCAACAGTGAAAAGCGCTGGATTAAGGAAAAATATCAAGTTAACAGGGAACATGTAAGTTTTGCTGACAGCATGCCATATCTAATTATTGGCCAATCTTCCCTGGATGATCTCAATAGCAGGCTGGACACACCGGTACCCATGGAACGATTCCGGCCCAACATCGTTTTTTCTGGTGGCCCTGCATTTGCAGAAGATGCCTGGAATCGGTTTACCATCGGTCAGGTGAAATTCAAGTCGACAAAACCTTGTGCAAGATGTGTCCTTACAACTATAGATCAAAACTCGGGGAAGAAAGGGAAAGAGCCTTTATATACCTTATCGCAATATAGAAAAAGTGGGGGAAAAATCTTTTTTGGACAGAATCTCATCGCCTTAAACAGGGGTACATTAGCTGTAGGAGACAACATACTTTTGTAAATCTTGACAATAATTGTGTAACATTTATACACTTTGGGGGCACAATCCTTTTCTTTGTTGCGTTTTTTTTAGTCTCAGATTGAAAAAAATGTCAAAATTTATTTTTTATCCACTCATTAATAGTATCTTAAATACATTTTTGTTAATATTAGATGCTGAATTTTAAGTACGAAATTTCTTGTAGCTACAATTGTGTAAATTGAATACATGAGGGCTGATTTGGAAGGAGCATGAAATGAAAACTTTGCTTACATTTGGCATGAAATTTAGATCATTGGAACTAAAAGTGACCAACTTAATTACCCATAATACTACCAAAGTACTTAGTTTCAAGTAGTCAATAATTACAACCGGCAGAGGAGGTTTTTGATAGGGTTTGATGTGTAATTTCAAACTGCGGTAAATTGGTATGCCTTAATCATACAGGCAAAGAGTGGGATAACTTTGATTTAGAAAAAACCATACATATACAAACACCAACCAAATTAATTTTCAATGAATACAGTTTTATCAAAACTAATCCTGTGTTGCTCTTTATTGTTATTTGGCTTGCAGCTAAGCGCAGCCAATTACTATTTCTCCAGCGAAACCGGCGATGACTCCAGAAGTTCATCACAAGCACAAAATGCAAACACTCCATGGAAATCGATCAATAAACTGAATGCCATTATCCCCAGTTTAAACCCCGGAGATAAGGTCTATTTCCGCAGGGGAGATGTCTTTTACGGCTCCATTTTGATCAATGAATCCGGCAGAGCAGGTGCCCCGATTACTTTTGGAGCCTATGGTTCTGGCCCCGACCCTATCCTTACTTCTTTTGTCAGCCTTTCTAATTGGCAATCGGTAGGGAATGGCGTTTATGAAGCGGCCGACAGCAGGTTACCGAGCCATAAGGTGAATATGGTAGCTATAAACGATACCCCACAGGAAATGGGCCGGTACCCCAATTCCAACACCAGCAATAAAGGATATTTAACTTACGATTCTCATTCAGGAAATCGTGCGATAACTGATTACCAACTTTCTTCCAGCCCAAATTGGACAGGAGGAGAGGTTGTTTTGAGAAAAGTTTATTGGATTACAGACAGGCACCGGATTACCTCCCATTCCGGCAACACCCTGAATTACGCTTCTAATCCGGATTCTTCCTATGAACCAAGGCCAGGTTATGGGTATTTCATCCAGGATCACCCCAGCACCCTGGACCGGTATGGAGAATGGTATTACAATACCTCTCAAAGAAAGTTAAGGGTTTATTTCGGTAGCAACCCTGGTTCTACCAAAGTGGAAGTCAGCACCCTGGATTTTATAGTTCGAAGCACAGGGTCAGCCCGGTATGTTAATTTTGAAAATCTCCATTTCAAAGGCGCAAATAGGAACGCCTTTCAATTTGAAGGAGGAAGTGACATAAAAATCATTAATTGTAAAATCGATAATTCCGGAGAAGATGGTATGTTCCTGGCGGGGGTCTCCGATCTGGTCGTTGAAAATTCTGAGGTAAACCATGCCAACAACGTTGGCATGAATATCAAAATCTCAGATGGGGCCGTGATACGTGGAAATAAGATTTCCAATACCTATATTTTCCCAGGCCACGGAAGAAGTGGTGATAATGTTGGTTTGGCCATATTTTCAACAGGAAATGCCAATCTAATCGAGTACAATGAAATCAAGAAAACCGGATATATTGGAATCCGGTTTGGAGGGAATGATAGCCAGGTCAAGTCCAATTACATTGATGGGTTTTGTCTGACCAAGAATGATGGCGCCGGTATCTATACCTATCAACAAAAATATGACAATTTCAAAAATCGAAAAGTCAGCAACAATATCATCATAAACGGTATTGGCGCAAAGGAAGGTACCACCATAAAAAACTATGTAGACAAACCACAGGCTGAAGGAATTTACCTGGATGACAATGTGACGGATGTGGAAGTGTCAGGTAATACTGTCGCCCACATCACCTCCAAAGGTATCTACTTGCACAATACTGATAACATAAGGGTAATCAATAATACCATCTACGATTCAGAAAACCTGATATTCTTACGGAATGACCTGATGGGCAACCCTCTTGCCAATACCACGATTGAAAACAATAAATTACTGGCCAAGGATGCTTCTCAGAATTTTGTCTATATCTATACCTTATTCGATGATGTCGCTGATTTGGCCCGGTTTAATTATAACGAGTATTCAGCACCTTTTTCTGACAATTACAGATTCAGGGTCAGGTACAATGCCAACTCAAGCAATGAAGCCAGGAAGTTTTTTGACTTGAAAGGCTGGCAGCGCATGTACAATAAGGACTGGAACTCCAAGTCGGGAAGCCAGATAAATGATCTCTACCAGGTTAATCAGAAGATTGGCTCCAATCGGTATGCTAATGGATCATTTGATCGGAATGTCAATTATGTGAGTTGCTCTGATTGTAGTACTTCATGGGATGGAGGAAAATTAGATGGAGGCTCACTGAAAATAAGTACCAAGGGCATCAGCCAAACCTCCATTGGAATTGGCTCCTTAAAAAAAGGGAAACATTACCTGCTTAAGTTTAGCGCAATCGGCAATAAAAGTATTCCTGTATCCTTTTACCTTCGTCAGGCCGGATCTCCCTGGTACACCCTTTCCAATAAGCACAAAGTCGGGATCGATTGGCAAAAAGATCAACATGAGGTCTTGATTAAATCTTTGGCTGACATGGAAAGTGCCCGACTGGTAATGGAAATCGGCACCGGTGAAAGCGGGGAATTATGGATGGATAACCTGGAATTTTACGAAGTAGAGGCCAGTGTCACCAAACCGGAAGAAAAGGTTCTTTTTGAAAAAAACCCTACCCGTCAAAAACAAACCTTTTCCACCTCTGGTGGATTCGTGGGACTCCTCAATCAATACCTCTCACAAACCCTGAGCATAGAACCTTATTCTTCCATTTTATTGCTTAAAAGTGGAAGTGGAACTATTGAAAAAGAATTGGCCAGTCCAACCATTAAACTAACCAAACCTGAAACGAATTCAAGCTCAACGCAAGGAGAAACAGTAATGCTGGAAGCTGAAGCATCCATCACTAATGGTGACATCACACAGGTAGATTTTTACAGTGGGTCAGACAAACTGGGCTCCATTTCCTCCCCTCCCTATACCTTTGCCTGGGAAAATCCACCTTCAGGATCTTTTAACATTTCTGCAGTAGCTATTGCGGATAACGGGCAGGAAACCTCCACTTCTACGGTTGCTTTAAAGATCAATGCCCCCAGCTCCACAGTAAAAGCTGAAACAAATTATTTTATCAATGCCGGCAGCAGTGCTGATGCAGAACTGAATGGACTAAAATTCTCAGGGGAAAACCAGAATAACAATTTCTACAGCTCCTCCAAGATACATGAGGCCACCAATGCCAGCCCATACAGCCTCTTCCAGACAGAAAGGTTTGGGGCCAATCTCTCTTACGATATCCCCGTGCCCAATGGTACCTATTATGTGTACACATTCCACAATGAACTCTGGTTTGGAAAAGAAGGCCCCTCCGACAAGGGCGGACAAAGGGTATTTGATATCAGCTTGGAAAATAATACCGTCAAAGAAAACTTTGACCTTTACAAGGAAAACCAAAACAAACCGTTGGTATTGTCTTTTTCAGGCATAAAGGTTTCGGATGGTGTCCTGAATTTGGATTTTGTAGCATCAGCAGACAATGCCTCCATTTCGGGAATTGTCATCAGCGAAACTCCTGTAAGCATCCCCTCGGATTTAACTGACAGCATGCCCTCAGAAGGGAATGAGGGGCTAAGCGGATATTCAGACTTTCTGATGATCAATACAGGCAGTAGAGACGATGTCTCCTATGACGGGAAAACCTTTGTGTCAGATTATAAAACCAGTTATTTCACCAGTCATTCTGCTAATTTCAACCGTACGGTATCTGATGATCCCCTGTTCCAGTCAGAAAGGTTTGCTAAAAACATGAGCATCCGGATTCCCCTGGAAAATGGAACCTATCAGGTGAAAACATACCACAATGAACTGTGGTTTGGATCCTTCGGACCAGCGGAAGCAGCAGGAAAACGGGTATTTGATATCTCTCTCGAAGGTGAGCTGAAAAAAGACAATTTCGATATCTATACAGAAAAAGGAAATTCGCCAACGGTATTGACTTTTGACAATGTGGTGGTTACCGATGGGGTACTAAACCTGGATTTGAACGCCAGTAAGGATAATGCCACCATTTCCGGTTTGTCTATTGCAAAAGCTTCGGACAGTTCGCAACCAGGGGTGACGAAACCAAACCAAAGCCCCATTTTCCTGAATGCAGGCAGTTACGATGGCGCTGCTTATAACAACCAATCTTTCGTGGGCGACAGGAACACCAATTATCCTGGAACTTCCAAAATCAATTTCAATTACACGGTAAATGGTTCCAAAATGTTTCTTACCGAGCGGTTTGCACTAAACCTCAGCTATAGCATACCGGTAGAAAACGGAACCTATACCGTAATTACCTACCACAATGAACTTTGGTTCGGGTCATATGGACCTGCCGCCAAGTCGGGAAACAGGGTATTTAATATAGATATTGAAGGGAATCGCGTGAAATCAAACTTTGATATCTTTAAGGAAAACAACAATAATCCAACTACCCTTACCTTCAGATCAATAAAGGTGGGTGATGGGATTCTGGATATCTCCATGGGCGCTATCTCCGATAACGCTACCGTATCCGGAATAGCCGTGATTCCTGAAGGAACTTCTAGCTCATCTAATCTTAGATTAGGGGAACAAAACCAGGATATGGATACCATGGAATCAGAAGCATCTCTCGTTTCAGAAACCAAGGTTTACCCCAACCCTGCTTCTTCCCAGACTTCCCTTACCATTGGCAGAGATGTTTCTATCAGTGAAATTTATCTCCAAAGCACCTCCGGAGCTCTGGTCAAAAGTATAGATCCCAAAACTGCATCTGATGGCTTTGGAACCTATACTATCCCATTGGAAGGATTACAATCAGGCGTTTACGTTCTGACCGTTTCGAATGGAAGGGATTGGATCAAAAAAATTAAGCTCATTGTAGAATAAGCTTAGGCGATTAAAACCCCAAAAAAAATCCGGGCTGAAGTTCAGCCCGGATTTTTTTTGCTTTATGGGTAAATTGTTTCCTTCATGGTCAGGGCTCTCCTTTCAACCCGTATTAGGTTTCGTTATGAAGGCTAAAACCGCAACAAAAACAGAGCCCTCAGTATTATAGGCATGGTATAGCATAAAATGTTCCTCATTTACTTTTAGGACCGTTCCATGCCCGGCACAATGCCAGTCCTCATTATCTGTCAAAATAGGGTTGCCCTCATACTTTTCCCAAGGGCCCAATAATTTTTCCGACCTGGCTACCCCGGTCTGATAATTGCATTCTCTATCACAACAGGCACCTGCAGAATATGTCGCATAGAAATACCCGTTTTTCTTAAACACGCTGACACCCTCAACCAGGTTCTTTTCCCAGGGCTGATCATTCTTGAAAAGCACTACCGGCTGACCGAGCAAATGAGTGCGCTGGGCATTGATTTCCTGTGCCCAAATGGGTGTAGGAAGGCCCTGACTATTTCCATCCTCCTTTCACAATACATAAATTTTCCCCTCATCGTCCTTGACTTCATAGGCATCTATAGACCCAAATTCCTGGGCTACAAGGGGGCCGTGGTCTTCGAAAATACCAGTAGGAGAATCTGAGCTGGCCACCGCCACACTCAGGCGGTTGCTGCTTTTGTCCCGTGCCGTGTAATAGGCATAAATTTTACCCTGCCCTTTATCATAGGAAAGCTCAGGGGCCCAAAAGTTGTTTTTTGCCCATTCGGGTGCCCCATCTGGAAAAACGTAATTGACCAACTCCCATTCCTGCAAATCTGAAGACTTATAAATAGGAAACAAGGGAGCCCACTCATTGGAAGTAGTGGAAGCATAGAATTCTTCCCCAAATTGTATGACTGTAGGATCAGGCCGGTCACCGGGTAATACCGGATTGACGATGGTCCTGGATAGAAAGTTCCCAGCAGATTCATGGTTATCCTTGGTTGTGTTTTGCTGACATGCTGCCATCATCAACAAGAATATGATGGAATAGGAAATCGATTTCATGCAGTTTCTTCTTTTATATTTTAACTATTTCTCTCCAGAGGGTACGTTCAATGGCAGGCCTACAGGTACGGGAGTACCAAAATCCGGGCTTCCATCCGCTTTCCATTGGAAAGGCTGCAGCCTGATATTCCTGTCCCATCCTGGCTCAGTGCTCTTTTTGGAATGGTAAAGTATCCATTCTTCGGATCCGTCCGGCGACCTGGCAAAACTACAATGGCCTACGCCGTAAACGGCTGCTGTTCCTGAAAAAACAGGCCCGCTTTTCTTCCAATTTTCAGGAATCATTGGGTTTGAACCTGGTGCTTTCAAGGCCAGTTGTCCTAGCCGGTACTCCTTTAACCAGGACTCCCTGGTGGAGTAAATGATAAAAGTCTGCTCCCCATTTTTCAACACCTGTGGCCCTTCGTTAAGGTCCAGTTCTCCTCCGGTTTCCCAGCTTTCTTGCGGCGAGGACAGCTTCACCCGGTTGCTACTGATAGTGGCTGGATCACTCATTTTGGCAATGTAAAGGTGTTGGGGTGTTCGGTCCGTGTCCATGTCATCCTCCCAACCCGACCAGATGGCATAAAGTTGCCCCTCATGTTCAAAAGGAGTAAGGTCAATGGCCCACTTTGCTGATTCGGGATCATTGATGTCATCTCCGGTGTTCAACATGCCCAAATCCTCATAGGGGCCAAAAGGGTCCTCTCCGTGTGATTTTAATACGCCTGATTTTTGGTGAATAAAAGGTCCTCCCGGCTTTTCCCCGGCAGCGTAATAAATGTACCAATGACCCGCTATAAAATGTAATTCGGGTGCCCATATATTCGCCGCATTCCACCCCTGAGCAGGTGAGTCCCATACTTTCTTAAAGTCCCCATGATGGGTAAGCTTCGACGATCTGGAAATGGCAATACCTCCACCCATGGAAGCACAATAATAATACCCTTCCCCTTTTTGAAAAACCCAGGGATCCGCACCATCTCGGATGGGATTGCTGAAGGTAGCTTCCTGAGAATATCCCATGCATCCGTTCAGCATCAGTAAAGTAATGAATAACAGCCAAAAAATTGGCTTCCCTGGAAATTGCCTGGAATACAAGTAAGAAATAAAGTAATCAATCATGGTGCTTCCATAGATTTTAGAGATTTATTACTATCACTAACCTAACACAACCGGTCTCCCTTTTCAATAATCCGGAGCCCGAAGAAACCCCTTCCTCCCTATGCATCCCCTCTCTTCGAGGGAAATTCATCGGCGGGCTTTTTCCCATTTTTCGACACTTTTTGGAAAGGTACATTTCTGACCCCTAACCGGCATTTTTTTATGGGTATAAAACCGTTGAAATAAATGGAGAAAAGCAGCATTAATGGAAAGTCCGACCGTACCCAATGCAGGTAACAATTCAAACAAAAACCGACCCAATCCGAACCGGGACAAACCGGAAAAAAACATCAACCCAATTTCTCGTTATTTTTGTGCCTGTCTTTATCCCGGGTGGTTTTCTTTTCAAAATTTTTTTCCAGGGCGCTGGTCAGATCCACTCCCGTCTGATTGGCCAGACAAATCAATACCCAAAGTACATCCGCCATTTCATCGGCCAATTCCTTATCCTCATCGCTTTCTTTAAAGGATTGCTCACCGTATTTCCGGGCCATGATACGGGCCACCTCACCTACTTCCTCGGTCAGGATGGCCATATTGGTCAATTCATTGAAGTACCGGACCCCATGACTGCGGATCCACTGATCTACTTTTTCCTGTGCTTCTGCAATGCTCATAATGATACGTTTTTTTGAATGGCCTTTCCCTGGTTTAATTCAAGGACCTGGTCTATACAGTCCGGCACATCCTCTTTATAGTGACTTACAAACAAAAGGGTCATCCCGGTTTGCTTACAAAAATGGTCTACCAGCCAGCGAAACCTGATGCGTTGTTCTTCATCCATTCCCTGGGAGGCCTCGTCCAAGACCAGTAAGCTGGGATTTTTGATCATGGCCCTGGCCAGAAGGCAGAATCTCTGCTCCTCCAGACTTACCTGCTGCAGCCTTAATGCTCCAATATGAGACAGCTGCAATGCCTTTAACCAGGCATCTGCCAAATCCTCCTGATCAGAACTGGTTTTTTTAAAAAGCCCCATGGTATCAAAGAATCCGGATAAGACCACTTTTCTGCAAGTTTGATTAGAAGGGAAAAACCTGGCCAGGTCAGAAGAAACAAATCCCGTGGGTTTTTTGACCTCCCATATGCTCTCTCCCGTTCCTCTTTTCCGATTGAATAAGGTAATGTCATTGGAATAGGACTGGGGGTTTTCTCCTAATATCAAACTGATCAAAGTAGATTTTCCTGCTCCGTTATGTCCCTTGACCAGCCATTTTTCACCGGGGCGCACCTGCCAGTTTACTCTATCCAGAAGCCTGCTGTTGCCATATTGGATGGATACATCCTTCATAAGGATGACCGAAGATAGCTTGTCCTCCTGATTTACTTTTTTTAGCAAGCCCTGGAAAGGTGTCTCCGAAAAATGCTGCGAATGGACTGCTTCCCTTTGCATCAATTCCTTCTTATCCTGAATGGTTTGCAATCTCCCTTCCCCTATCCAGGCCCAATACTCAATGGAAGCAGGGATTTCCCTGGCTGTAGTGGACATGATCACCTGTACTCCGGATGCCATTATGGCTTGCAACACCTGATCAAATTTCTCTCTGGTTTGCACATCCAGACCTGTTAAGGGCATGTCCATTAGAAAAAGTCGCGGGTTTTTCAGTAGGGCAACAGCCATGGCCAGCCTTCTGGTTTCTCCATTGGAGAGTTTGATCAGGGATTTATTTTTAAACTGATCGAGATCAAAAAGTCGGATTACCCTTTCCATGTTCCATGGGCCATCCCTCCTGCTTTCTACCCGGTACAAATAGTCTCCTACTGTTTCCGTGTCCTCAGACTCCGAGCTATTGAAACGCTGCTGATAATAGAAGTTTTGTTGATTGGATTTGTCTTTGAAGGTGTATTTTTGTGAAATAAAAGCCACCAAATCCCTGAAGCTGTTCACCTGACCCCTTTGGCGCTGTTCTTCCTGATAGGCATGGGCAAAGGGTCTTGTAATTTGCCCTTCTACCAGAGATGTCCGCCCCAGCAGGGTTTCAAGAAATGCGGTCCTTTCTTTACCGGATGCCCCCAATATTACCCAGGAATCTCCATTTTTCACCCTGAAGTTCAAATCCTGAAACAAAGTCTTTCCAAAGTAATTTACCCTTGCATTTTTAACGACTAAAAAATCTTCCTCCTGGTAATGGTCCATGATTAATTATTCTTTCGGTTCCTGAAAAAACCGGGGCATAAATTTATAAAGTTAGCTTTAGCTATCATGATAACAGCTACATTTTATTTTTGGAATCAATAATAATGGTCACCGGACCATCATTGATTAACGACACCTGCATGTTCGCCCCAAATTCACCGGTAGCCACAGGCCTCCCCAACTGAATGGATAATTCCCTGATGCAGCTTTCGTACAGGGGAATGGCGGCATCAGGCTTAGCTGCCTTGATATAAGAGGGGCGGTTTCCCTTTTTGGTACTGGCATGTAAAGTAAACTGACTTATAAGTAAAATATCACCTTCTTTATCAAGTATGCTCCTGTTCATGACGCCATCCTCATCAGGAAAAATTCGCATATTGACCATTTTGCGGCAAATCCAGGAAATATCTTCCTGCTCATCATCATCGGCTATTCCCAGTAAAACCACCAGCCCGGTACCGATGGCCGATTTCTCTATTCCTGCGATGCTTACAGCAGCTTGTTTTACACGTTGGACTACGGCAATCATTCGGTCATGGTATGCATTTCTGAAGAAGTAACGGTCTCATTGCCCGAAATTTCTCCATTTAGAGATCTTTTTACCATGGCCTTCGCTACCTGATGGTCATAAATGGGTTTGTATTTTTTGAAAAGCCCCAGGAAAGTAACTCCCCTCATCAATACCTTGGCCACTTCCTCACCCAATCGGTTTTCTTTCCGCTCTCCCAATAGCAAGGAAGGCTGAAAAATACCCACATAGTCAAAATCCATTCTTTTTAAATCGTTCTCTACCTCACCTTTCACCTTATTGTAATAAATGGAAGATTGCGCATCTGCTCCTAGGGCACTCACATATAAAAACCGCTTCACCCCTAGTTGCAAAGCCATTCTGGCAAAATGAATCACATAATCATGATCTATGCGATAAAAATTTTCTTTCGATCCCGCCTGTTTTATCGTAGTTCCCAGGCTGCAAAAGGCCACGGGCCGGGCATTTTCTGAGTCCAATGTCTTGATCAGGGGCTGGAAATCCCCACCCATATTCTGATTCCTTATTTGCTCTTTTACATCTACCTGATCCAGATCTCCAAAATCCACTTTCACTTGCACCAATTTATGGTGTTTGAGGGCCAGGTGACGTCGCCCAAAAGAAATCACCCAATCAAATTCAGGGTTTTGAAAAAGCTGATGGAGCAGTTTCATACCTACCAATCCGGATGAACCGGATACAATTGCGATTTTCCTGCTCATGCCTGTTGATCCCTTTCCCACTCCAGAAATCGTGCAATATCGGACTGTAAACTTTTAAAGATGGCCAGCAGCACGGTAATGTCATCCACATAACCTATGAAGGGAATAAAATCGGGAATTAGATCAGTCGGTAAAGCAAAATAAAATAATCCCAATGCCAGCAAGCCCAAGGACCGGTTCGAAAGACCGGAATATTTTTTGTTTAAGTGCGACCTGATCATCCGGATAAATACTTCCACCTGAAATTTCACCTGAGCAAAGGTGGGGTTTTGGGAAAGTTCCTGCCACTTCAGGCTGGCTTTCTCCAGCAAGGCTTGTAATTTCTTCTCCGTACTCGCAATATGCATCGCCCGGTTCATGTAGATAGCTTTCACCTTTTCAAAAAGGTTTTGCTCCTCATATTTTGCATCCATAGTTTCTTATCCAATTAGTATGGGAATCAAAAATAAATCCGTATTTCATCTTTAATATTTCTTAAAGCCTGTCCGATAATGTCCTTTTCCTGAGCCAGGGCAGCCTGGAAAATTTTCTTGGCCAGTTCAAGGCTCTTTTCATCTCCCTCCACTTCCTGATAGGATCGGTTTACCAGGGAGATGGTTTGTTCGACAGCTGTTCTGACAGACTCCCAGGAATCATCTGTGAAATATACCTGCTGAGAAAGGTTGTGATTGAATTCATTTCGTATTTCTTCAATCAATCTGCCATGCAATTCCCCTGCTGTAAAATCAGGTTCATTGACCCTCCTGATTAAATTGTTTGGGGAAATACGCTCCAATAACAAGCACAATCGCTCTCCCGCCTGTAGCCGTAGGGGTAGCAACAATTCCGTGTTTTTGGTTTTGATGTCTACCCATTTCATCTCTTTTTCTTTCTTCAAAAATGATACCGTAATGATAAACATGCCATAAATGACCAGTCCTGCGGGGAGTACAATTTTCAAAAGCTCTGTAAAGTATTCCATTGTTTGATGTTTTGAATCACAATATCCAAAATAATGGCCAGTTATGCTATGTAACAACTATTTTCTCCATTAATTTTGGAACCTTTCACACTTGATTGACATTTTCAAAACATGTTGGTACCAATAAAAATAACAGCCCAGGCCCTGGATGAAATCAAAAACATCATGACTTCCAAAAACATCCCGAAGGAATACGCCCTGAGGGTCGGCATCAAAGGTGGGGGTTGCGGGGGTGTATCCTTCGTCCTGGGTTTTGACCAGTCGAGGGAAGGGGACCAGCAATTTTCTGTCGATGGCTTACCTGTGCTCGTGGAAAAAAGGCATGTCATGTTTTTGATGGGCATGCAGGTAGATTTTCATGAAAGCAATGAGGCCAGGGGCTTTGTGTTTAGCAATCCTGATATTCCTGAAAGACATGATAAGTGACACCTTATCAGAAGGATGAATGACCCAGCCATGAATAATCAGTTGTCACACCAATCCTTCGAAACCATACCTGGCAGTGGCCCAAAAGGCATCCAGCCCTATGATTCTGGGTTTTAAAAAGGAAATAATTTCCGGCCAGGAGTTTTTTTCCAGGACATTGACCCCTTCCAGTCGTTTTTCTACCCTGTACCTATGTTTTTCGGGAGCCACCTGGTCTTTGGGTATCCAGGTCCAGGCCTCTCCCATTTCCATTTCCAGTATATGCTTTAATTCAACCAATTGCTCATAAAACAGCTCAGCGATTCCGGCATCCGGATGTTGTATATCAATGGATATGGATGCAAAATCTCTTTCTGCCTTCATCCGAAAGTAAAGGTGCCGGATACCAGTTTTATAGTTTTTCCAATTTACCGGAGGACCCTCAGCTGAAGGGACAGGTTTCATATACCATCCAAACGCAGTCCAAAATTCCTGCTTCAACTGGCTGACCTGATTTGGGGTATACATGAAAGACCGGTTTAATCGTAATCCTGTGGATAGTTTACCTCCACCACTGAGTAATTGACCACCCCCCCTATCGCCGGATTGTGCTTTTTGATGATCACCCTGATTTTCCGGATTTCAGGATAAACTTTTAATATGTCCTGTATCATCAGATGGGCCAGGTGCTCGAGCAACTTGACCGGTACCTGCATGTGGGCCTTGGCTATCTGGTACAGTTTAAAATAGTCCACCGTTTTCTTCAGGTCATCATGGAGCATGGCCTTTTGGAAGTCGGTATGCACATGTAAATCCACTGTAAAGCGGTTGCCTAGTTTTTTTTCTTCCGAAAACACCCCATGATAAGCATGAAATTCAATGCCTTCCAATGAAACCTTACCCATTATTCAAATTGATCAAAAAATGAACCTGACTGTTTATTTTCGGGTTTATCTTCCGCCCGGGAATTTTTTCCTGATGTCTCCTTTTCTTCAGCCTCCTCGTTTTCGGTGGCTGAATCCTGGTTTTCGAGGCCGCTTGGGACACCGCCTTCATCTTTTTCTTTTTGCTCTATGGGAGCTTCTCCGACATCCGGTTTATCCCAGGTATACGTGTGGGATACATCTTCCTTGCTCGTCCCTGAGCCAGATTCCAGGGGCGGCTTACTCATAGAATTATAGTACTTATCTTTCCGCTGAATATCCTTGACCAGCCTGGAATGGGCCACTGCATCTATTTCATTGAATCCATCCTGTACCGACTTTACATTTTCCAGTGTCTCGCTGGCGGTTTTTTTTAGATGCTTCAGCAAATAGTCCCTTTGCACCTGCAATTTCTCATAATTGTCTACCAGCAATTGCACATCCTCTTTCAGGTCTTCCATGATGTTTTTGGCCTGAGATTCGGCTTGCTCTACGATATTTTTTGCATTGCCCCTGGATTCTGCACTAAGTGCATCAGCATTCATTTGGGCCTCTTTTAGAATCAGTTCTGCCGTTTTATTGGCTTGTTCAATGATGCTGGCACCGGTATCTTCGGCTGTTTTAAGTGTTTTAAAAAGGGATTGCTCCACCTCCCGGAGTTTTGATGCCTCTTTTTCAGCTTGTTCGTATTTGAGCCTCAATGCATTTTTTTCCTCCACCAGCTTTTCCCATTCCTGGGACAGGTAGCTTAAAAATGCAGCAACTTCATCTTTATCGTAACCCCTGATTTTTTTTTCAAAGGTTTTCTGGCGAATATCCAAGGGTGTTATTTTCATTTCTCGATTTTTATTTTCCAGATAATATTTCTCCGGAAGTCATTGGCTGATGTCTAAATCCCAAACGGTAACGGTATGATCATCACTGATGGCCACTACTTGGTCTTTGTAGGCAGACCAATACACTTTATTTATAGACGTCCCATGTCCAGCATGCCTGGCTTTATCAATTACTTTCAGAAGCTTGCGTTCCACCGGATCCCAAACCTTAATTGACTTGTCCATGCTACAAGTTACAAAATACCTGCCATCATCCCGAAAAGATAGGTAATTGATGGCATACATGTGCGCTGCAATGCTCGTCTTTTCCTTAAAATCAGCAATATTCCAAAATTTCAACCGCGCATCTCTACCTCCACTGATCAGCATTTTACCATCCATAGAATATTGCAGGGCAAAGACGGAGTTGCTGTGTCCTTCGAGCTTGGCTACCGGCTTCCAACCCTCAAAGTCAAATACTTTGATCTGGTGATCGCTGGCTCCTACGCTAAATTGGTTCCTGACTGGATCTATGGCCAGCACCCTCAGGTGTTGATCACTGATTTTCAAATGCTTTACCGGAGATTGGGCTTCTATATTCAAAACCACCAGCACACCGTCTCCGGTAGCTACCAACAACAGGTCACCTACCACCTTCATATCATATATGGCATTGGCAGTGACTTTAAGGGACCATACCTCCTTTTTACTGACAAGATCAATGGCATGAACCCCCTCAAAATTCTGCCCAATGAAAAGTAAATTTCTTTTGGGGTCTACTGCTAAGGCATAAACCGAACGGGGCAACTTTGCAAGTAATAAGCCGTCTTTAGGCTCCCGGAGATCCCATTCTACCACCATTCCGTCTCCGGATGCGGTATAAAAATTATGGGGAGCCAATCCCTCCGAAAGTGCAAAAACAGAATGGTTATGCCCGCTTAATGTGTGGAGTTTATTTACTTGAATTTTTGGCATATATTGCATCATGTATTTATCACCCAGCTCATTTTGAGTAACCATGCAAACAAAAATAGAAAAAATTAGCCCTTTATCTGCTTTTGCTATCAACAATATTCATGAATCCGAAAACAGTCCCATGGACTTTTTGAGTTTTAGGGAAAAACTTTCCCTGGCCAATATCGGGCATCCCCAAAAAAGAAAAGAATGGAAAGGTGCCAGGCTGGCCATAAAATCTGCCCTGGACAATATAAACCTTCCTTATCCGGGGTTTTACAAAGACCCACACGGTAAATCCCATGCGATGGATGGCTACGGGTATGTCTCCCTTACCCACCATGGAGATTTTTCCGGAGCCATTTTTCATAAAGAAATCCCCGTAGGCATCGATCTGGAAAAGGTTCGGGAGAAAACTGTTCCCCTGGGTCCAAAATACCTGGATGCCACAGAAATTGACTTCCTAGACAAAGATCCCTACCTGTACACCTTGGCCTGGTCGGTAAAGGAAACCATCTTCAAATGCCAGGGCAGAAAGGGTATCAGTCTTCGCCAAAACATACTGCTCCAGCCCTTTACCTGTAGTGACCGGGTGATAAAAGGAAAAATCCGCGGGACCGATTTTGCTGATCACCACTATGCAGTAAAGGTTTTGACTGAAAATGATATGATCCTTACCTATACCATTTGGTGATTTTTCTTATATTTGTTAATAAAACAGCTTGTTCTATGAAGTATGTAAGGTGTTTTATGCTTTTTTTTCTTGTGTCTTCCCTGGCTATTGGCCAGCAGGTTTCTAACGTAGAATTGGTAGATGCCTTTTCGGGAAAAACTTTTTCCACTGCCCGTCATCCATCTTCCACTACCATGGTTTTTGTATTTACAAGCCTGACTTGCCCTTATGCCAAACTGTACGAAGACCGGATCCTGGCCCTGCATCAAAAATACAGCGGCCAGAATGTAATTTTCATGCTGGTAAACCCCCATGCCGGCCAAACGGATGAAAGCAGGGAGCAAATGGCTGCTTTGACATGGGCAAGGGATTCAGGAATTCCTTTTCTAATGGATAATGATCAGGCTTTCACCCAACAAACAAGTGTCAGAAAAATTCCGGAAGTAGTGCTCATCTCATCCGGACCTACAGGATACTCCATTGCTTATCAGGGGGCCATTGACAATAATGCCCAATCTGCTTCCAGTGCCACCGTACATTACCTGGACAACGCCCTCCGGGATATCCTGTCCAAAAAAAGGCCCAGCCCTGCCATCACCCGCGCCGTGGGTTGTAATATCCGTCTGGAAAATTAATCCTTGTCTATTATCTGCAACAATCCCTTGATTTCTTCCGCCTTGTCCACTTCACCGATTTTATCGAAAGCAAAAATGAGATTCCTAAGGGTCCTTCGGATAATATCAATGTTTTCACAGGGTCCGAAATAAGAGGATTTGGGCTCCAGTTTAAGGTGTTCCAGGTAATTATTGATATCTTGTTTGGTAAAAATCAGGCCCTTATTGAATGCATTGATATAAAATTTAAATTTTCCGGACTGATACGTAAGCACAAACAGGTTGGGCAGGTTTACTCCGTAAATGGGCAGCCCCAGCTTTCTGGCTACCAGGAGATATACAGAACACAAACTAATGGGATTGCCTTTCTTGGTTTCCAAAACCGTTCTGATCATGCTATTGCCCGGACTATGAAAATTTTTGGTATTGGCAGAAAACTTCAGATCATTAAACAGTACGTTATTGATCAATTTGATCTTATCGTAAACAGAGAATTCATTTTTGAAATTGGTCCAGACATTAAAGTAGATCTGCTGCATCACCGCATTCAGTTGCTCAAATTCCAACTCCGGATAAAGATAGGTATTGATGATCCATAAACCCTCCAATAATTCCTGCTCTTCCGAATTTTTCCAATCAAAGAGCCTCTTTCTGAGCAGGTTGATTTGTAATTCGTGTACCAACTCTTCGATCTCCTTTTGTACTTCAGGGTTGAAGGAGCTTTCCCATTTGTTTTCCAGGTAGGGGATGACATCGTTCCCCAAAGAAATGATCTTTCCCCGCACATGGGCCTTGATCTCCTGGTCCGTATCATCCAAAAGGGAAATCAAAGCATTTAATTCTTTATCAGTTAGATGGTTATCCATTTGATCAATTACTCAATTATGGTATCCTAAAGTTACCGAATTTTAATTAAAAAACAGGCTTCCTTCCCATCCCCCTGTGCTTTCGACAAGTTGGTGGGGATTCCCAATATCAAAGAGATTCAATTTCTTCTTTATAGGCTTTGATGGCCCTGAATATCCCTGAAGCCACATAGGTCTGCCCATTTTTACTATTAAGGTACCGCTCCTCGCTAAGATTGGAAAGAAATCCAGCCTCAATCAGCACACTGGGCATGCTCGTGGTCCAGAGTACATAAAAAGGAGCCTGCTTCACCCCTCTGGAATGCCTGTTGACGCGGGTAGAAAAGTCCCTTTCGATTTTTTCTGCCAGGGAAAGACTATTTGAAAAATAGGCCCTTTGCATCAGGTTAAACATCATGTAGGATTCCGGCGATTGGGGATCAAATCCCTCATAATTCTCCTGGTAGTCATCTTCTAAAAGAATCACCGCATTTTCCCGTTTGACAATTTCAAAATTAGCATCAAAATTCTTATTTCCCATGACAAAGGTCTCTGTACCATACACCCGGGTAGAAGATGTCGCATTGCAATGAATAGATATAAATAGGTCTGCCCTGTTTCTGTTGGCAATATTGGCCCTTTCTTTCAGCTCAATAAATTTATCGGTCTTTCGCGTAAATATGACCTCTACCTCGGGCAAGAATTCCTGTACATAAGCCCCAACCTTCAAAGCCAGGGCCAGGGCTACATCTTTTTCCCGGGATATTTTCCCGATGGTCCCCGGATCTTTGCCTCCATGCCCTGCATCAATAACGATGCGCCTGAGTTTAAACTCTGCACTTCTCTTTCCGGTGGGTATAAAACCCGCAAAAACAAAGGTCATGGAGAGCAGGGAAATTATAAGAATATTTTTCAGCCTGGTTCGTTTCATAAACGTTAATAACGTTAACTTTACGCAAAAATTAGAAATTTTTAAAGCAAACAGAAATTATCAGTGCATAATATTAAGCTCGCTTTTCTTTCCATAGTTATGGCCATGCTTTTTGGGCAGGCTTCCTTTGGACAGGAAACCGGGAAAATCGGCTCCTCTGAAATTGAACTGACTGCTCCAGACACTTTAATAAGGCCTGATGCAAAAGCAGATACCCTGCTTCCCACTTTGCCGGATAGCATATTAAATGTCTCCACTGCTGATCTTGACTCTGCCATCAACCAGGAAATTGGCGATATTACCACAACTATCAATTATTACGCCGAAGACAGTATCATTTCAGATTTTACTCAAAATAAGGTTTTTTTATATAAAGGGGCCTGGTTTGAATATGGCAATATTCGGCTGGATGCTGATTATATCATTATTGACTGGGAAAAAAGCGAGCTTTATGCCTCCGGTCTGGAAGACAGTACGGGTGTGGTACAGGGAACTCCTGTATTCAAGGAAGGAGAAAGCATTTATGAGATCAGAAAAAAAATGCGTTACAATTTCGAAAGCCAAAAAGCCATCATTTCTGATGTGGTCACCCAACAGGATGAAGGGCTGCTCAGGGGCGAAACCGTCAAAAAAACCAAAGACGGGTCGGTTTACCTTAATAAAGGCTTTTATACCACCTGCGATCTGGTAGAACCTCATTGGCACATTTCCTCTTCAAAAATTAAATCGGTCCGCGGCAAACATGTAATCTCTGGCCCTTTTAACCTGTATTTTAATAATATCCCCACCCCCCTGGGATTGCCCTTTGGGATTATTCCTGATACACCGGAAGAGAAAACCTCCGGGATCATTTTCCCTTCCTATGGTGAAGAACAAAGACGGGGTTTTTTCCTCCGGGATTTTGGCTACTATTTTGCTTTTAATGATTATGTGCATACCCGTGTTACGGGAGAGATATTCTCCAAAGGTGGTTATGGAGCCAAAACAGCTTCGGTTTATAACAAGAGATACAGATTTAAGGGCGGCCTGAACATAGACTACCAGAAATTTCAAAGTCCTGAAACCGCAGAACAACCTCTGGAATACGATGCTTTTTGGTTCAGATGGAATCACACCCCCGAATCCAGGGGCAATTCCAGGTTTTCAGCCTCTGCCAATTTCGGAACGAAATCCTATAACGACAATATCCTGAACCAGGGAAATTTCCAGCAAAACCAGCAATCGGATTTTTCCTCCAATATTTCTTACAGCAAAACCTTTACGGGCACGCCTTTCAGCATGTCAGCCAACCTACGGCATTCCCAAAACCAGGTCACTGACGAAGTAAACCTGTTATTACCGGATGTGGCCGTCAACATGAACCGTCAAAACCCCTTTAGGAATATCAGGTTCGAGCCGCTAAAAACACTGAACATTGCCTGGAATTTTAATGCACAAAACTCAATCAATAACAGGATTACCCCTGAGCTCGGGGTAGACCCCGAGCTGCAGCAACAAATTGAAGACCTGGGCCAGCCCAATGCTCCGGATGTACTGCCCTTTACTTTTGCCAATCTGCCGCAACTGCTTAAGGACGCAGACAATGGCTTCAGACATACCGTACCCATATCCTCCAATTTCAGCCTTTTCCGATTTTTTACCGGTACCGCTTCCATGAACTTTACAGAGCTATGGTACCTGGACCGGATCAACTATTATTACAATCCTTCTGAAGAGCGGCTGGACCGCATTTTAGAAAGCGGCTTCAACCGCGTCAATTATTACAATTCCTCTTTTAACCTATCCACCAATATATACGGGTTTTATACCTTTAAAAAAGGATCGAAAATTGAAGCCATCAGGCACCACATGCAGCCTACTTTTGGTTTTACCAGCACGCCTGATTTCTCAGACCCCAAATACGGATATTACCAGGAAGTACAAACCAACGCAGAGGGCCGCATTCAGAGGCTTTCCAGGTACCAGGGGTTCATCTATGGCGGCGCACCCATGGGAGAATCCAAATCCCTGAGCATCAATATCCGGAATGTAGTGGAAGCCAAGGTAAGAACTGAAAGCGATACCACGGAGGCCGAAACAAAAAAAGTACCCATACTGCAAACCTTAAACGTGTCCACGAGCTATAACTTTGCCGTGGACTCCTTCAACCTGGCCCCTCTGAATTTCAATACCCGAACATCCCTGTTTCAGAACAAATTATCCGTCAACATGAGTGCCAATTTTGATCCTTATGCCACCGGGACCTTCCAGAGTGGAGAAAGACAGGTGACCAGAAAAGTCAATGATTTTGCCTGGAGAAGGGGGCAGGGAATCGGAACCATCCGAAGGGCATCCCTCAATATCAATGGTAGTATCAACCCCAGCCAGACAGAAAAAAATCCAGGAGAGGTTCAGGATGAGCTCACCAATGAATTTCTGAACCAGGGAGGGCAGATGAATGATTTTGTAGAAAACGAAATCAATCGAATAGCCAATGATCCCAGCCAATACATTGACTGGTCCATTCCCTGGAACATGACCTTTGGATATAACCTGAGTTACAATAAAGCCGCTGCCGGCACTACCAATATCACCCAGGCCATCAATATTTCAGGTGACCTGAGCCTTTCAGACAAATGGAAAATCAATTTTAATTCCGGCTATGATGTCGCTGCTGCCAGGATCACCCAAACCATGATCGGTATTGCCCGTGACCTGCACTGCTGGCAGATGAATGTAAACTGGGTTCCTTTTGGCCGTTTTACCTCCTACAACATCGATATCCGGGTAAAATCAAATATCTTGAGAGACTTAAAGGTATCCAGAAGAAGGTCATTCTTTGATAGCTTTTAATGCTCTTCTCTGCTAATAGGCATACTCATGCACCTGGGCCCCCCCAGGCCTCTGGAAAGTTCAGAAGAGGGAATTTCCATAACTTCTATCCCAAATTCACGCAAGGCCCGGTTGGTATGCTTGTTGCGATTATAGGAAATCACTTTTCCTGGCCCGATAGTAAACACATTGGCCCCATCAAACCACTGCTCACGAAGGGCATACTCCTGACTTACCCGGTCGGTACCGATGATCTCCAGCCCGGGTATCTCTCGCTTGAGGATCTCCCTAAGCTGTTCCTTCAAATGTAGCCGCTTCACATGCACTTCATCCCCTTTATCCTCCTTGCGCACATACAATGAAATCCGCTGCACAGACTGTATGGCATCCGGGTAAGTAAGCACCTTGGTTTCATCCAAAATGGTAAAAACCGTGTCCAGGTGCATGAAATTTCTTTTCTTGGGCAAATGGACCTCATAGATTCGTTCTACCGTACCTGCAGCGATCAGGCTTTTAGCCACGTGGTAGATGGCCTTTTCATCTGTCCTTTCAGAATATCCTATCGCCACCGCTTTTTCGTTCAATATGATCACATCCCCCCCTTCCAGGGAAGCCGGGTTTTGGTGTGCATCCAAGGGATACTGCTTGCGGATCTTATGTCTAAACAACGGGTGATTTTCAAAAATACTCCGCACCATATTGGCCTCACGCTGCCGCTCTGGCAAACGCATTCTGGAAAAAATCATTCCACCAGGCACTACGGCAGCCGTATCCCGCTGAAAGTACAGGTTGGGACAGGGGGGAATCAAAAAGGCCACATCCATAAGATCTGCCAAACCTGCTGAACTTAGCTTCCTCCTCACTTCATGAACTTTGATGCCCGACATCAGTGCCTTGGCACATTCTGCAACCGAAAGCACGCCTAGCAGCTCTTCTGTCAGGTGCCCCAACCGGGATGCAAACAAAGCTTCCTGAATCAATTCTTTTCTCAATTGATCATGAGCCAACACTTCCAGCAATAAATCTTCAAAAAAGTAAACGGTTGCTCCGCAACTATCCCGAATCGTCCCGGTAAAGACATCGTGCTCCCGCTGCATTTCTTCCAGGTAAGGGACATCTTCAAATAAAAGTAATTTCTTATTGTAGGGTGTCAACCTGTCAATCTCTCCTCCGGGCCGATGCATCAACACCTCCTTAAGGGTTCTGAATTCTGATGCTATAGATAAATGCATATTAATCAATCTACAAAATAAGCAGCAATGATTGTTAATGTAGAAATAAATATTTGCATTTATTCCTTAATGTCTAAAATATCCCTGATTTTATTGGCTTCCTGCATTTCCTGATTCAACCCATCCACATCCCCTTCAGCAATCATATCTCTGAAATGTGAGAGGTGTTGGATATAACTATCCATGGCCGCCAGTACATTTTTTTTATTTTCTAAAAATATCGGTGCCCACATGGCCGGAGAGCTTTTTGCCAGTCGAACCGTAGAAGCAAAGCCACTCCCTGCCATATCAAAAATATTCTTTTCGTCACTGGTTTTGTCTAGGACGGTTTTACCCAGAACAAAGGAAGAAACATGAGAAAGGTGAGATACAAATGCCAGGTGAAGATCATGATCTCCCGGATCCATGAACCGGAGCTTCATGTTCACTGCCTCAAAGATATCATAGGCCAGACCTTTCAAGTGTATGTTTGTTTTTTCCATTTCACAAATGATCAAAACCTTCCCATCAAATAAATTCCCCACGGCGGCCCCGGGGCCTGAATTTTCTGTGCCTGCGATAGGGTGAACAGCCAGGTACTGATTCCGCTTCGGGTGAGCCGCCATTTGACGACACAGCTGTTCTTTGGTAGAACCAAAATCCATGACCAGGGTATTTTCCCCTACCTGTTCCAGTGTTTTTTCCAGCAAGTCAAAAAGGGTATCCACAGGTGTTGCCAGAATGACTATATCCGTATCCCTATCCGGAACCTCCTGCTGTCGGGCTATTAAACCCATGTCCAGAGCCATGTCCAGGTGTTCCTGGCGATTGTCAAATCCTGTAATGTCGCAATCCGGCAATGCTTTTTTGAGGGCAAGGGCGAAAGAACCACCCAATAATCCCAATCCAATGATATGTATCTTTTTCATGCACTATTATTTAGTTATCCTGTTCAATGCTTCTTTGATCAATCCTTCGTCAACGCATAGAGAAAAACGGACATGGTCCTTTCCTTTGCTGCCAAATACCATCCCCGGAGTGATGAGGATATCCTTTTCATAGAGCAGCCGGTCTACCAGTTCCAAAGCCTGCATGCCTTCAGGTACCCTGGCCCAGACAAACAAACCTACGGCCCCTTCATCCACCTCCAGTTGCAACTGCCTGGCCATTTCCCAAACCAAGGCCCTCCGTCTGGCATAAATGGCATTCATAGAACTGATCCATGAAGCATCCAGGCGAAGGGCTGCCACAGCTCCTGCCTGTATACCTAAAAACATCCCGGAATCCATGTTGCTCTTCACCCGCAAAACAGCCTGAAGGTAATCTTTCCTTCCGGACAACATGCCCACACGCCAGCCCGGAATATTGAATGTCTTGCTCAATGAGTTTAACTCCAATACATGGTCCATTGACCCGGGAAGGGAAAGTAAACTCAGGGGCTCCTCATTCAAAATGAAGCTATACGGATTATCATGAACCAATAAAATATTGTTTCTGCTGGCGAAATTTAATAGTTTGATAAAGAGTTCCCTGGAGCCTTTTGCCCCAGTTGGCATGTGGGGATAATTGATCCACATGAGTTTTACCCTGGAAAGGTCCAGGTTTTCCAGGGTCTCCCAGTCAGGTTCCCAACCACTTCGCTCCATCAAATCAAAATATACCGGCTTTGCTTTCAAAAGTTTGGTTACTGAAGTATAGGTGGGGTATCCGGGATTGGGCACCAATACCTCATCATCCTCATCGAGAAATGCCATAGAAATGTGCATGATTCCCTCCTTTGAGCCCATCAGGGGAAGGATTTCGGTTTTCGGATCCAGGCTTACCCCATAATTTCTGGAGTAAAAGTCTGCCATGGCCTGTCTGAGCTCGGGCGTGCCCTGATAGGATTGGTATCCATGGGCATTGGGTAAGGCACTAGTCTCATGGAGTGCCACCGTTACCCTGGGATCCGGTGGCAGGTCGGGACTACCTATCCCCATGTTGATAATGGGTTTACCAGCATTTCTGAGTTCCTGGACTTCCTGGAGTTTTTTGGAAAAGTAATATTCCTGTACTTCTTGCAATCTTTCTGAATACCCTTTCATCATTTCCTGTTTTGGTAGGTCCCAAATATTTTCACATCCCCATAGTTCGCTTCAATGGATTCAATTGCCGCATTAAATTGGCTTTCATCTCCTATCAAGGTATCAATAAAAAAAGTGTATTCCCAGGGCTTACTCATGACAGGTATAGACTGGATTTTGGTCAGGTCCAGGTCATTCGCACTCATCACGGTAAGCAATTTGGCCAGCACACCCTTTTCATTGCGAACAGTAATTTTCAAACTGGCTTTGGTCGGCGCCTTGCGCTGTACCGGCTTTTCTTTTTGAAGAATAATAAAACGGGTGAAGTTATCCTTTACGGTCTGTATGTCCCTTGCCAGAATTTCCAATCCATAAAATTCAGCGGCTTTGGTACTGGCCACGGCAGCTAGTCCCTGAAGCTTTTGTTCTGCGATTAATTTGGCCACATAGGCAGTATCTACATCATCTACCGGAACGATGTCCGGGTGTCTGGCAAAAAATTGCTTGCATTGTAGCAGGGCCATGGGATGGGACCTGGCTTCCCTGATGTCTGAAAGCTGCTGCCCGGGAAGCACCATCAGGTTATGAGATATGGGCAGGTAATACTCATCCACTACAAACAAATCATGCCGGTCGATGATGTCGTAGTTCGGCAAGATGGCTCCTGCAATGGAGTTTTCTATGGCCATGACCGCAAAGTCCACTGAACCAGACTCCACGCTTTTGGCCACCTCCTCAAAGGTATTGAAACCAAAAACAGCGATATCCTCTCCAAAATACCGTTGGGCCACCTGGTGATGAAAGGAACCAAGTACCCCCTGGATGGCAATTTTCAATTGTCTTTCCAATAGCTTTTACTTTTTAAATATAAAATAAACCGAGACCACCAAAAAGAAGAAGCCTACCAAATGATTCCATCGAAAGCTTTCATTCTTAAAAAACAGGAAAGTAAATATCATGAACACCACTAAAGTGATCACTTCCTGCAATACTTTCAGCTCCACCAAACTAAACGGACCTCCATTTCCTTTAAAGCCTATCCTGTTAGCCGGAACCTGAAAGAAATATTCAAAGAGCGCAATGCCCCAGCTGATCAGCACAACAACTATCAGCCCCAGATTTTCAAACCACTTCAGCTCCTTAAACTTCAGCTGTCCGTACCAGGCAAGGGTCATAAAGGCATTGGATAGCAGCAACAAGACAATGGTGTACAAGCCCTTCATCGTTTTTACAATAGGGCATCAATTTTTAAACACAGGATTTATTCCCAGCAATTCGCAATGCTTCCAGAAACTGGGATAGGATTTATTAACCACTTCAGGGTCTAAAATGCGCAGCTTTGTTTTGGTGATCAGAGGCATAAATGCCATCGCCATGCGGTGATCATCATAGGTCTCTACCTCCACCATTTCCGGGATTTGCGCTGCAGGAGTAAGGGTAAAGACTCCGGTTCGACCTTCCCTTAGATGGGCCCCGATCTTTGCCAGTTCTCTTTGCAGGGCATCGATTCGGTCGGTCTCTTTGATCCGTAAACTTTCCAGCCCGGTAAAATCTGCTTGCTGGCCGGTAAGGGCACAGGTAACGGCTACGGTCTGGGCCAGGTCGGGGCAATGGGTAAAATCAAATTCAGACAATCCCAGGACCGGTTGTTTTTGCAGCAGGACGCCTCCCTCCTGGAAAGTACTTTTTACGCCCAGGCGATCCATAATGGATACGATCCGGGCATCACCTTGCAGGCTATCTGCTTTCAATCCTTCCAGAAACAACTCGCCAGCTCCTGCGCATGCCAGTAAACTGAACCAGTAACTGGCTCCTGACCAATCGCTTTCCACCGAGAATGAGGTCGCCTGGTATTCCTGTGGAGCTACCCTGATTTGGTTACCTTCAAATTGATAATTTACACCAAAGGTTTTCATCAATTCCAGCGTCATGGTGATGTAGGTGCGTGAGCCCACCTTACCGGTAAGGTTCAGGATTAGCCCTTGGGGAAGCAGGGGCGCATTCATCAACAGGGCTGAAATGTACTGGCTGCTGACATCTCCCCGAATACTGATTTCACGGGATTTTTGACCCCCAAAACCTCGGGTCTGAAGAGGAGGATAACCTTCGTCTTTCAGGTAGTCAATTTCCGCTCCAATCTCCCTCAGTGCCTCCACCAAAATTCCTATGGGCCGCTCGCACATTCTGGGGGTGCCGGTCAGGGTTTTGATTTTATTGTTCAGGGCGGCAAAAGCCGTTAAAAACCTCATGGTGGTACCTGCGTCTAGCACATCGTAGACTTCAGGATCATCTTTCAGCAAGCGAATCATGGTCTGGGTATCCCGGGCCTCGGCCAGGTTGGACAAGAGATTTTTTCCTTTGGTGAGGGCATCAATGATCAGAACCCTGTTGCTTTCGCTTTTTGAAGAAGGCAAGGGTATCCGAACCTGACCAAGGAATTCCAGTAAGGGTAAATCAATGCTTTTCATGAATATATATACTTATAGGTGGATGGTAAATTGAGGAATAATGACGCACCCAATGCTCATTCCTCCAGGTTATTATAATATTCCATGGCCTCCACGACCGATTGCTTGTCCACCACAATATTAAAGTCACATTCCCCTATTTTCTTCAGCAAGGAGAAATTAAGTTTTTCACCATCATTTTTCTTGTCCTGAAAACAAAGCTTGATAATGGCATCAAAATCTTTGTCGGAAATAGAAATTTTACCAAAAACTGCCAATACCTTTTGTTGTATGGTGTCCAGCTGAGCTTGGGGAAGTCGCAAAAACTTATGGGAAAGATAGGCTTCCGTAACCATACCAATGGCGATGGCTTCACCATGGAGAAGGCGGTAGGGACCATTCAGGTAATGTGACTCAATGGCATGTCCGATCGTGTGTCCAAAATTAAGAATTTTCCTTAATCCGTTTTCTTTGGGATCCTTGTCTACCACTTCCCGCTTGATGCCCACCGATACCTCAATGATGTCTTTCCAGGGTTGGTTTTGCCAGTTCTCTGTTTTCAGGCTATTAAAGTAATTCTCATTACGTATCAGGCCATGTTTAATCACTTCGGCATAGCCTGAACGCAATTCTGCCTCAGGCAGGGTTTTTAAAAACTCATCGCAGATCAATACCCCTTCCGGTTGATTAAAAACGCCAATGTGGTTTTTGAAGCCATTGAAATCTATACCTAATTTTCCTCCAACACTGGCATCCACCTGGGACAGCAGGGTGGTTGGAATATTGATAAAGCGGATTCCCCGTTTATAGGTACTGGCACAAAACCCACCCATGTCTCCGGTCACCCCTCCTCCGATATTGATAATCAGGGTTTTGCGGTCAAAATTATTTTCCGTCATCCATTGCCAGATTCCCTGGCAAGTGTCCAGGTTTTTATGGATTTCTCCCGCATCAAAAGCATGCAGGCAATGTTCAGGCAGGCCTTCCGAAACAAGCGGGTAGCAATGCTTGATGGTATGACTGTCCATAATAATCCCTAAGCGGGAATATTTTTTATTATGGAGATAGCGTGGCAGATCCTCTGCTATATGGGAAGAAAATATAATTGTTTCCAAAACAGTACTTTTTGGTAAAAGTAAAAAATTAAACCCGTTTTATTTCCTGAATAGGGGCTGCAATGATTCAACCCTCCCGGTCTGCTGGTACCATAAATTTGATTGTTAAGGTTTTACCAGAAAATCAAAAACGGTCCAATGTATATTCCAAAGAAATAAAACGGGTTTAACCGTCAAACTGATTTATTAGAAGGTTGCTCCTCTCGCAACTTTTTCTCCTGACGCTTTACGGACTCTTCATGAATGCAATAAAGCAATTCCTTCATGAATTTTTCACTCAGGTTTTTGGACATTCCTTTTTGAGTCCTGGAATCCATCACCTGCTTCCAGCGATCAGCCTGAAAAACGGTCAGGTTATGTTCCCTTTTGTGAGCGCCAATTTGATCGATAATGGAAAAGCGCTCCGCCAAAAGATCCATTAACTGGTCATCCAAATGGTCTACCGCATTTCTAAGGTCTTGCAGTTTTTCTGATGGGTGCTCGGTTTGGAGGGTATGCTTGAAATCAATCTGATCGAGAATTTCTCTCAGCTGCCTGGGAGTAACCTGCTGCTTGGCATCACTCCAGGCATTGTCGGGGTCATGGTGAGTTTCAATCATCAGCCCGTCCAAACCAAAATTAATGGCTCGCTGGGCGGTTTCCAATAATCCCGTCCTGTTACCTACAATGTGACTGGGGTCATTGATTACCTGCATGCCTTTCCAAATCCTTTTCAGGTGGATGGGCATGGACCAGTTGGGTTTGTTGCGGAATTTTTTATCGTACGCATCACTGAATCCCCGGTGAATCGCAGCCAACTTATTAACCCCTACTGCCTGAAGTCTTTCCAGGGCTCCTCTCCACAGCTCCAAATCGGGATTCATAGGGTTTTTAACCATCACAGGTATGTCTACACCTTTCAGGGCTTCAGCAATCTCCTGAACGGCAAAGGGATTTACCGTAGTCCGGGCTCCTATCCAAAGGATGTCTACCCCATGCTTCAGAGCCGATTCCACGTGGGCAGTGTTTCCCACCTCGGTTGTAATCGGAATATTCAGGTGATGTCGGACGATTTCCATCCATTTCAACCCATCTTCCCCGATTCCTTCAAAGCTCCCGGGTCTGGTTCTTGGCTTCCAAATCCCTGCCCTGAACACATCGGGGACCACATTTGCCGCTATCATGTCCTGACAAACCTTTTCGATTTGTTCGGGTGTTTCGGCGCTACAGGGTCCTGCAATGATCAGGTGCTCCTTTTCCAGGCCCAGGCCCCAGTCTTTCGTTTGTAAGTGATTTTCCATTGTTTGATTTACGGTTAAATAAAAAAGCCCGACTCTCTCGAATCGGGCTCCTGTGTTTGTTTATCTTTAATTATTTTTTTTCAAGACAATACGCAGCTCCGATTCGGCCGTGGGGACGAAAATAAAAGTAAAAGAAGCTAAAATATGTAGCTGCGAATTTTTTCATGCGTCAAATGTAATCTTTCCCCATTTAAAAATCAAACAGTTATTCATTTTTTTTGTCAGAATCATGTCAAAACCTACAGTGAAAACAACCTATCAGCCAGGTCCTAGCCACGAAAAACACCAGTCTGTCAGGATCCAATACAAACGGCTTTGATCCGATTCCCTTGTATTAGACCGTTGTATTAGACCGCTGGAAATGTCAGGGCTTCTTTTTTTCTGATAGCAAGCCAAATTTCCGTTTCAGTCTGGGGATGTTTTCGACTTTTCGGAAACGCAAGGCAGACCAGTCCTGGTCGATGGCTACCTGCCTGACCGGTTCCATCCCCCATTCGCCGAGCAGGTTCCATCCGCTATCCCTGTTGTAATCTGTAGTATATTTCTTTGAACTAACCTTGGGATAGGCGATCCAAAATACGGCATCTGACCCTAGTTTGGGAAGTAAGGGAAGGACTTCTGCTTCCATTTCGGCTTTGGTTCTTCCAAAAACCAAAGCAAATTCAATTTCTCCCGGTTCATTCAGGTGCTCCCTGATCAGGGTATGCCTGTCCATGGCCTCCATGTGCGGCTTAAATGCATCAGGAGCAGCCAGTATTATTGCCTTTTCTTGAGATTTAAAGTTTAATTTTTTAAAAAGGGCATCCATTGTTCGGGCTTTTGGAATTAAAATTAAGGATTCTTTCTTAAAATAAAAGCCTGAAATATTCAGTCAATGAAGAAATTGAAAGCAGAAATACCCCTCCTAACCTGTTTTTTTTGGTATCTTTGCCCCTTGAAAATGGAAAAAAAACCTGCTTTTTCTTTTGATAATCTGGAAACAGCCTTTGCCCACCTTTCGGACGATGATTTAAAAAAAACACAAGCATTGTTCCGGCTAATGGGCTATCCTGCACTGGTGAAAATGGGTATCTGGCTCAGCAAAATGTCTTTTTCAATGGGCCTGCCGCTGGAGAAGGTGATCAAAGATACCGTCTTCCGCCAGTTTTGCGGAGGGGAGCATATCGAGGCGTGTAAACCTACAGTAGATCGGCTGGCCAGGTTTGGAGTCAAATCCATACTGGATTATTCTGTTGAGGGAAACAAAGGTGAAAGCAGCTTTGCTGCCGCAAAAGAGGAGATTCTACAGACCATTCAGGCCGCCAAATCTAACGAAAACCTGCCTTTTGCTGTTTTTAAGGCGTCCGGAATAGTGGATACTGGCCTACTTACCCATGCCCAGGCAAAGGAACCGCTGTCTGAGGAAATGCAGGATTCCCTGTCCATGGGCAAAGACAGGTTCATGACCATTTGTGAAGCAGCATTTCAAGCCCAGGTACGCATTATGGTAGATGGTGAAGAAAGTTGGTTCCAGGGAATTATTGATCAATGGGTCCGGGAAGCCATGCGGCAATTCAACAAGGAAAAGGCTTTGGTTTTCAACACCTACCAGTTGTATCGCAAAGACATGTTGCGCCAATTGAAAGATGCGCACCATGATGCCGTGGCCAGGGGATATTTCCTGGGGGCCAAATTGGTGAGGGGGGCTTACATGGAAAAAGAGCGGGAAATGGCAGCCGCCAAAGGTTATCCTGACCCCATTCATTCCACCAAGTCAGCCACGGACCAGGATTATGACAGGGCCCTGCAGTTCTGCATCAACAACAAACAAAGGATCTCTCTGGTCAGCGGATCTCACAACGAAATGAGCAATACCGTGCTGGCTGAATTGATAGACCTTCATGGGCTATCCCGGGCAGACGAAAGGGTATATTTTTCCCAACTTTACGGCATGAGCGACCCCATTTCATTTAACCTGGCCAAAGCGGGTTTTAATGTAGTCAAATACCTTCCCTATGGACCGGTAAAAGAAGTACTGCCTTACCTGGCCAGGAGGGCGGAAGAAAATTCCGGGATTTCCGGGCAAACCGGCCGGGAGCTGAAACTGATCAAACAAGAAATACGCAGGCGTAAAAGCCTGCCTGAATTTCCAACAATAGCATAACCACCTTTATACATGCAATTACTGAACGAACAGGAGATAGAAAGAAGAAAAGACAGGGAGGCACTGATGCAGCTGGGCATAGATCCTTACCCTGCCCTATCCTACCCCATCAATGCCAGCTCGGCAGATATTCATAAAAACTACGAAAATCGTAAAAACGACTATAAGAACATCAGTATCGCCGGGAGGCTCATGAGTCGGCGCATCATGGGTTCGGCAAGTTTTGCAGAGATTCAGGATAGTTCCGGCCGGCTACAGATTTATGTAAGAAGGGACGATATCTGTCCAGAAGAGGATAAGACCCTTTACAATACCGTGTTTAAAAAGTTGCTGGGCATTGGTGATTTTATAGGACTTAAAGGCTTTATTTTTACCACTCAAACGGGTGAAATTTCGCTTCATGTGCAGGAGCTGACCTTGCTTTCCAAATCTCTGAAACCACTTCCGGTAGTAAAAAGAGATGAGGAAGGGAATGTCTATGATGGCTTTACTGACCCGGAGCTTCGGTACCGGCAGCGGTATGTGGATCTGGTGGTCAATCCCGAAGTAAAGGACACCTTTGTAGCCCGGTCAAGAGTAATTTCTTCTATGAGAAGGTATTTTGATGATCATGGCTGGCTGGAAGTAGAAACCCCCATTCTTCAGCAGGTACATGGAGGAGCTGCCGCCAAACCATTCGATACTCACCACAATGCCCTGGACATTCCGCTATTTTTGAGGATCGCTAATGAGCTTTACCTGAAGCGTTTGATCGTAGGTGGGTTTGAAGGGGTGTATGAAATCGGGAAAATGTTCCGAAATGAAGGCATGGACCGTACCCATAATCCTGAATTTACCTCCATGGAAATCTATGTAGCCTACAAGGACTATAATTGGATGATGGAAATGGTGGAAGAACTGCTGGGGCAGATTGCCCATAGCGTACTGGGCACCACCCAGGCTAAGGTCGGGGAGCATGTCATTGAATTTGCGGGACCCTACAAGCGGCTTTCCATGTTTGAAGCCATCCAGGAATATACGGGCATAGATGTCAGTGCTATGGACGAATCGGGCCTGCGAAAAGTCTGCGCCGATCTGGAAATTGAAGTGGATGACAGCATGGGAAAAGGAAAGTTGATTGATGAGATTTTTGGTGAAAAAGTAGAGGACCAGCTGATCCAGCCTACCTATATCACAGACTACCCCATAGAGATGACCCCTCTGGCCAAAAAGCACCGGGAAAAGCCCGGATTGGTGGAGCGTTTTGAGCTATTTGTGAACGGCAAGGAAATCGCCAATGCTTACACAGAGCTCAATGACCCTATCGATCAGCGGGAGCGTTTCGAAGAACAACTCAAACTGGCTGCCAGAGGAGATGATGAAGCCATGGCCATGGATGAGGATTTTCTGCGAGCGCTGGAATATGGCATGCCCCCAACCTCAGGATTGGGGATTGGCATTGACCGGCTATGCATGTTGCTGACCAACAAAAGTACCATTCAGGAGGTCTTGTTTTTCCCTCAAATGAAACCGGAGAAAAAGGTTCAGGTGGCTACCGACGATGATTTCATTGCACTGGGCATACACCCGGGACTGGTCCCGGCCATTCGGGAACTGAACATCCATACCCTGGAACAACTGAGAGGGCAAAACCCCAATAAATTGTTCAATGATGTCTGTGGCAAGCGGAAAAAACTCAAACTGGAGGCCCCCAACCCCAGCAAAGAAGATGTTGAAAACTGGGTCAATGGTGCCTAAAGCGTTCAACCCCGAAGCTTGTTAGCTTCGGGGTTGATTTTTTTGCTACATATTCTCTGAAAAAACCGGCTCGACCCCTTACCGTTCCCAAAAATTAGGAGGGGTGATGCCCAAGGCCCTAAGGTACACATACCCCTGCCCGCGATGGTGGATTTCATTGTCCACAAAATACAAGAGGGTGCAGTAGGATTTGTCTTCATATTGGCCAAAGGCAACCTCCGTTTCCTGGTACTTGTCCAATGGAATTTTGGGAAACCAGTGGTCAATTTCCCGGGTAGTTTCATCCCAGGTTTTCAACAAGTTTTCCTTACTGCTGCCCAGATCCAGGTTTTCATCCAATTCTTTCCACTCCCCTGTAGCCAGTCCCTTTACCCCTGGCCCTGCAATGGCAATCAGCTCTTTGACCATGTCCCCGAAGCTGCGCATGCTTCCTATACTAAAAGTGAACAACTTATCGGCGGGAAAAGCCTCAATGACACGCCTGGTTAACTGCCTGTGCCCCTGCCAATAGGTATGCATCTGAGAGGGAGAAATGATCTGATGCGTAGTTTCGCTTTTTACTGCTTTGGTTTCCATAATGATGTTTATTTGGTTTGAAATTTTATACTATCACAAATTAAACACCCGGTAGTGACAGCCCTATGTCAGCAGTCATTCGTGTTTTTGAAAAATATAATATTTTTCCTATCCCTAAAATATGCTTAACTTTAGTTGTACATCAATCCAATGAACAGACTAGACAGACTTACCGCCATCCTCACCCAACTGCAGTCCAAGAGACTACTCAGGGCAAATGAAATTGCAGAAAGATTTGGGGTCAGTCTCAGGACCATTTACCGTGACATGCGTGCCCTGGAAGAGGCAGGCGTACCCATCATCGGTGAGGCCGGGCAGGGATACGCCCTGGTGGATGGCTACCGGCTTCCCCCTGTCATGTTTACCAGGGAGGAAGCGTTATCTTTCCTGGTAGCAGAAAAGGTCATCGAAAAAGTAGTGGACAAGGAAAGCGCCAGGAATTTCCAATCGGCCCTTTTCAAAATCAAATCCGTACTTCGACAGTCGGAAAAGGAAGTACTGGAGCAAATGTCCTCCCATATTGAAGTGAGAAGAAGAAACAGCCTGCAAGCCGAGGGCAAGGAGCAGGTTCTCCAAAGCCTGTTGGAAAGCCTCTCGGAAAACAGATTGATAGAAATCTGTTATACCACTTTCATAGAAGAGCAGACCACTACCCGCCTGCTGGAACCCCTGGGGGTGTACTTTGCTTTTGAACAATGGTACCTGATCGCTTTCTGTCGCCTGAGACAGGATTACCGTACCTTCCGCCTGGACCGGATCAATAGGCTCAAGGTGTTGGAGGAAAAATACAAGGGTGAACACCCCTCTTTACAGGCCTACCTGGAGAAGATAGAGCAGGAGGAAAACCTCACCAAGGTCATCATCAAAACAAAAAAGAAAATGGTCAAATACCTGCAATCGCAAATGTACAACCAGGGCTTTGTAATCAAAGAGGAAAAGGATGACATGGTTTTGCTCACTTTTATGACCTCTTCTTTGGAAGGTTTTTTAAGGTGGATGATCATGTTGGCTGACCAGATCACCATCATCCAGCCCCAGCAATTAAAAGACAATTTAAAGGAATTACTGGATACCATGATCCATAAAATTTCTAACCCAAAGGCCGAAAAAAGCAAATATTTATAATCGATATGAGGATCTTTACTACCTGCTTGCTACTTATCCTTTGCCTGTGCACCGGAATCCGTGCCCAGGAACAAAAAATCTCTGTATTGCTGCTTACTGGTGGGCATGGATTTGACCGTACTGCCTTTTTTGAAATGATGAATGCTATGGATAACCTGGAGTATCAAGAATTGGCCCATCCCAATGCCACTGCTTATTTTCTTAATCCTGAGGGATATGATGTCATACTATTCTATGATATGGTACAAGAAATCAGTGAAGCAGAGCGGGCAGGGTTTGAAACGTTGGTAAAGCAAGGGGTAGGGCTTGTATTCCTTCACCATGCGATCGTATCTTACCAGGATTGGGATTTTTACAGGGATGTTTTGGGAGGACGATACATTGAAAATGGAAATGATAACCAAACACAGTCCAATTACCGGCATGATGTACGGTTTGATGCCAGGATAGCAGACAAAACACATCCCATCACCCAGGGCATGAAAGCATTTGACATCGATGATGAAATTTACGGTCAGGTATTTATTGCTCCGGAAGCGAATGTATTGATCAGTACCTCCCATCCGGAAAGCATGGAGCACCTGATGTGGTGTCGGGAAGTCAACCCAAAAACCCGATCCGTATACCTGCAACCAGGCCATGGCCCAGGAATTTTTGCTGATTCCAATTACCGGGAATTATTGAAAAACAGCCTGGAATGGGCGGCATTCCGGAAGTGAGGTGGGATTGAAAAATCTATACCCACATTGAATGCCTGACGGCACCATTCGAAATCGATCCCAATTCGCCATCTTCTTTCTCAACCAGGTAACCATTTCCAATCTTAGACTATGGGACCTAAACTGAGACATACCTCTTTGTCAAGGCAAACATGGAAATAATTTTTAGCATGCTTACTCTTTCCTAAAGGTATCTACCGGATTGACCAAAGCTGCCCGAAAAGATTGGGAACTGACCGTCACTGCTGCTATCAGCATGGCCAGTAAACCGGAAATGGCCATCAGCAGCCAGGAAACTGAAATATGATAGGCGAAATTCTCGAGCCATTGGTTCATCCCAAACCAGGCAAGGGGTATGGCGATGATAAAACCTATGGTCACCAGTGTCAAAAAGTCCTTACCCAGAAGCAAAACGATGTTCCAACTACTTGCCCCCAGCACTTTGCGGATACCTATTTCCTTGATCCTTTGTTCTGTAGCATAGGCGGATAGCCCAAGCAAGCCCAATACGGATATCAATATGGCCAGGCCGGCAAAAAAACCAAAAACGGTTCCTATTTTCTCCTCCGCCAGGTACTGCTGATCAAATTTGTCTGCAACAAAGCTTATCTCCAGGGGGTAATCAGGGCGCATGGCCAACCACTCTTCCCGAAGGTAGGCCAGGGTTTCCTCCCTGTTTTCTTTGCTAAGCTTTACCGCAACCTGATTGAAGCGGGAGTCGGGTACCATGAAAACCATGGGACTGATGGTCTGGTGCAGGGATTCAAAATGGAAATCTTTAACCACACCAATGACCTGCCCCCTTCTGTTGCCATAATTAAACTGCTTGTCGATGGTTGCTGCCGGGGATGCCCAGCCAATGGCCCTTACGGCAGCCTCATTCAGGATAAAAGACTGACTAGAGTCCGCTGCCATATTGAAGTCGAAGTCCCTTCCTTCCAGAATTTCCATACCGAAGGCTTGCATAAAGGTATGGCTGATATGGATATCTGATATCCGGGTATTGATGGTAGTAAGGTTCCCATCTATTTCGGCTTGAGCTCCTTGGGAATCCAGTAACCTACCGGAAGGAATCCTGCTGGAAATGGCCACTTCCTCAATTCCCGGATGTTGCATGAGCCGGTCACGCATCAGGGCATAATTAGCTGAGAATTCCTGAAATGCGGGAAGGACGGCAATTTCATCTTTGTTAAATCCCAGGTCTTTATTCTTCATATAATCCAGCTGCTGGATCACCACCAGCACCGCTACTATCAATCCAATGGATATGGCAAATTGGCCGACCACCAGCATGGCCCTCAATTTTTCGTGAATGGAACCGATTTTAAAGGTGCCTTTAAGCACATTAGCCGGCTGAAACCCGGAAAGAAACAAAGAGGGATAGCTACCTGAAATCAAACCTACCATTATCACCAATCCCATGAAGGTGGCCAGGTATTCAGGGTGATCCACCAGGTTCAGGCTCAACTCCTTTCCGGAAAAATTGCTGAAAAAAGGTAAAGTGAGCCATACCAACAGCAGTGCGATCAGCAGTGCCACAAAAGACATCAGTGTGGTTTCGCCCATAAACTGCTTGACCAAAAGCGACCGGTCTGCGCCCATCACTTTCCGCAGGCCCACTTCCTGCGCCCTTTTAGCAGAGCGCGCAGTAGACAGGTTCATAAAGTTAATACAGGCAATCAAAAGGATGAACAGGGCGATGGCTCCATAGATATACACATACTCCATGCTGCTATTGGGTTCGACTTCGGAATCGAGGTTGGAATACAGGTGAATGCTTGTCAGAGGCCATAAATAGAGTTGCGTACCCAAAGAAGCGGGTACTCCCTGCCCGCTTGCCGGGATATGGCGGTCCACAAACTCCGGAAGCTGGCTTTCGATCACATCGGGTTCTACCCCCTGCTCCAGCAACAGGTAGGTAGCAAAATTATTGCTGCCGAAATTTGCCATAATGGCTTCATCCCCCCCATAAAAATCCACAACGGGATCCATGGCTGCAAAAAAATCAGCTTTAAAATGTGAGTTATCAGGAATGTCAGCCATGACACCCCTGACCTGTCCCTGAAAAACATTGGATCCTACCCGCACTTCCAATGTCCTACCCATTGGATTCTCCTCTCCAAAATATTTTTTCGCCATGGATGCACTGATCACAAGACCATCCGGAAAGGAAAGGGCATTTTGTGAATTGCCTTCCAGCATTTCCCAGGAAAAAACCCTAAATATTTCCGGATCCGCAAAGAAGAAGCGTTCCTCTTTGAATACCTTGTCATCCTCACCGATAATCACTGAAGTACTCATCAGCCGAACGGCTAGTTCTATTTGTTCCTCAAAATCGGATTTCAATAATGGCCCAAACGGTGGGGCAGCATGGCCAAGGTGTAAACTGACAGCCCCATCCTGATTGAACCATGCCCTGGAAACCCTAAATATCCGATCCGACTTTTCGTGG